>Ga0136611_10001828_pt1 | contig 14750 bp, 15 predicted proteins | sample AntDrymUQ2232306_2_FD_106645 | JGI IMG/M metagenome (GOLD analysis project Ga0136611, IMG submission 106645) | Polar desert sand microbial communities from Dry Valleys, Antarctica - metaG UQ223 (23.06) | ecosystem: Environmental > Terrestrial > Soil > Desert | place: Antarctica: Dry Valley...
CCGCGCCGGTGCCGTCTTCCTGACTGTCTTCGCCCCGGAGGAGGGCCAGCGCCAAACCGCCGCCCCGATCCTCGCAAACAACGACGGCGCGTTGATGCGCTACTACGGCGACAACACGATCACCAACCTCACGCTGGACGACCGTTCGAATTCATGATCCGAATCGGCGGTCGGTAGTCGGCGGTCGGCAGTCAGGACGACAAAGTCAGGATCCTGGGGACCGCTGTCGGCCTGTGCCGATCGCCTGCATCACCGCCGACCAGCGAGGCCGCAGGTCTTCCCCCTGGTTCTCATAAAGGGGAAGGAAACCGAACGCCAGATAGCGTCGGATCGCTGGGAGGCGCGGGTCGTCGGTTTCCAAAAGCTCCCCGGCGTCACCCCGCTCCGCGAAGTCGTGCAGCACCCGCTCCATGAGCGCCGATCCGAGGCCGCGCCTCAGGTGGTCGGGATGCGTGCCCACCCAATGCACGATCCCGATCCCCGCGAGCCTTTCAGGCAGGGAGCGGCTGGATGTCGTCGCGACCGCTTTCCCATCATGGAACGCCGCGTAGACCGCGCGGACGTCCTCGGCCTCGGTCAGTTTCTCCAGCACTCGCTCTATCGTCCACTCCTCGTCGAACGACGCCGTGAGCGTTTCCGCGAGGGATAGAAGGTCGTCCCCTAGCTCGAACCGCCGGACCGCGTAGCCCGCGTCCAGGACGGGCGAATGTGGGATGTCGTTCAAGTGGGGCCGAAACATCAGAAGCTGATTCACTGGTCGTCTCCGCGACGTCCGATCGACCGAGGTCGCTTCCAATCGAGCGGTGAGCGTCAGGCTATCAGTATCGCGAATTGCCGACGGTATTGGGATCTATCTGGTGGATTGAACTTTTCTATCTGTTCATGCATCCTCAGTCTGGAGACTGGGTTATCGACACGTAGGATGAGGAAGGAACCATTATGGTCCTCACGGCGGAGACATACCGCAGGATCGTCGCCGAAGACCCGAACGGGACCTGGGAGTTGGTCGACGGTCGGTTACGGGAGAAACCGGGGATGTCGTTCCAGCACCACGATGTCTGCGCTTACCTCAGCCATGATCTCATTCGCCAGATCGACCGCGCCCAGTTCCGAGTCCATATTGGCGGCACAAGACTGGAACGAAACGAGCGAAACTACTTCGTCCCCGACATCGCGGTGATTCCCGCGGCGCTTTTCGAGCCCCTCATGAAGGGACGCCCGTACGCACTTGACTTCTTTGGGGAGCCTCTTCCCCTGGTGGTCGAAGTCTGGTCGCCCTCGACGGGTTCGTATGACGTCGATGAGAAGATTCCTCAGTACAAAGCCAGAGGCGACAAGGAAATCTGGCGCATCCACCCATACGAACAAACGCTCACAATCTGGCGGCGGCGGCCAGACGGAACGTACGTCGAGTCGTTCCACAAGAACGAGACGGTTTCCCCCGCGTTTCTGCCGGACGTCGCGATCGACCTTGGTGGCCTATTCATCTGAGAACGGTTGAGCCCCCGGCCCGGATTGGCTGTTTCCGTCGACAGGCTTCACGAAACCATCAGCAAGAGATCGATTCCACCGCACATCCCCGCACCCACAAACAGGGTCCATGAGAACGGTGACGCGAAGTGATTGGCTGGGCAATGTCGCCTCACAACGTGGAGGACGAGATGGACCACGAAGAAGCCATCTAGAACCAAGATGAGCGTCGAGGGTCCAGCACCAACGCCTACAAGGCCCCAAAACAGGAGCGCGTATAGAGGAACGTGCGCCGCCGTGAAGACGCGATACCCGGCTTCGTCCGTCAGGTGAGAGACGACTGGAAAGAGCCGCCACTCCTTCGCTCGAATCGCGTCCATCTCATGGGTGAGCAAAAACGCGAATCCCAAAACGAAGAAAAGATGATCCGGCATACCGAGTCTCCGTCTCACGGGCGCGGCGAGAGTCATTACTTGCTGATTGTATAGCAAGCTAGATTATGACGTGGCGGCTCTCATTGAGACGCCGTCGAGGCCCGCGCGCCGGGTGTCTCTCCGTCGCTTTGCTGACTCGGGTAGGCTACTACTCCATCGCTTCAGGGTCATACGCGAGGTCCGCTCACCAGCGATGCGACGACAAGCGGACGATTCCAGGCGAGAATGGACGTGGCCGATCGGAGGTTCCACCCCGTCACATCACCTCGCACGTCGTACGAGCGTTGTCGTTCGATCCGTCGTGGTCCACGCGCTTCGTGGCCTCAATTAACACCTACGCTTGGAGAACCGCTGTGCCGATGACCGCGCTAGCTCCCGACCGCATCTTCCTCAACGCCAACATCCACACGATCAACCAAAACCAACCCGCCGCGGCCGCGGTCGCCATTAAGGGGAGCCGGTTCGTCGCGGTCGGCTCCGATGCCGACATTCGCGGCCTCGCCGGGTCGGAGACGGTCGTCGAGGATCTGGGCGGCGCTACGGTCATCCCCGGATTGATCGACGCGCACAACCACCTGCTCGCGACAGGCCGTGTCCTTGGCCAGGTCTCCCTGTACGACTGCCGGAGCATTCCCGAGATCCTCGAGCGGATCGCCGCCAGTGCCCGCGAGACCCCGCCCGGTACCTGGATCATCGGGCGCGGCTGGGATGAGAGTTTGTTGGGCGAATGTCGCCACCCGACCCGGCACGACCTGGACCGGGTTTCCCTGGACCATCCTGTCGTGATCCACCGCGTGTGGAATCGCCTGGTCGCGAACACGCGTGCCCTTGCCGCCGCGAACATCAGCCGCGAGACCCCGGACCCGTCCGCGGGCGAGGAGTACGGCGGCTCCTTCGAGCGCGATGAGCACGGAGAACCGACGGGTCTCTTCCATGCCCGAGCCCAGAGCCTTGTCCTGGACGCCATCCCTGAGCCGACCGAGGAGGAGCGCGTCGCCGCCATCGCCGCCGCCTGTCGCGCCTACAACGCCCTCGGCATCACCGGAGTCGCCGAACCCGGCCTCTACCCGCGCGAGATCCGGGCCTTCCAACGCGCCCAACGCGAGGGCGTTCTCACGGTGCGGACGGAGCTTCTCCTGGCCGCCTGGGGCTTCGGAAAGCGCTCCGAAGACATCGCCGACGATGGTGATCAGATCGAGAAACGTCTCGAAGCCGCCGGCGTGACCGGCGGTTTCGGGGACGACCTGCTCCGGCTCGAAGGCGTCAAGCTTATGCCGGACGGCGGCATCAGCGATCGCACCGCGAAGATGCACGAGGCCTACGACGGGCAACCGGACAACACCGGCGCCTGGGTCATCGAGCCGGAGCGGCTCTCGTCGCTCATCCGGTGGGTGCACGATCTCGGGTGGTCGATGGACATCCATACCTGCGGCAGCTTGACCCAGGAGGTCGTGGTCCGCGCTTACGCCGCCGCCCAGGACGCCGCGCCAAAGCCGTGGCTTCGGCACCGCGTCCACCACGCCTATCTCCCCACCGCGGACACCCTCGCGGTAATGGCCTCCCACCAGATTCCCGCCCTCGTCTCTTCGCCCTTCCTGACGAACCTCGGCGAGGGGTTCGTCAACGCCCTCGGTCCGGACCGCGCCGCCCGCATGATGCCCATGCGGACCTATCTCGACGCCGGTATCCCCCTCGCCGGGTCCTCCGACAGCCCGATCACCGATTTCAACCCGTGGGTCGGCATGCATGCCGCCGCCATTCGGGACACCGTTACCGGCCGACCCCTCGGCCCGCGCGAATGCCTCACCCCCGCCGAAGCCCTTCACTCCTACACCCTTGGCGGGGCCAACGCGACCGGCCAGGAAGCGAACCGCGGCTCCATCACTCCCGGCAAATTGGCCGACCTCGTCGTTCTCGGCCAGGACCCGCTCGCCATCCCCGCCGCCGAGCTGCGAGACGTCCGCCCGGTCGCGACGCTCCTCGGCGGCGAGTGGGTGTTCGACCGGAGGGATTGAGAACTCAACGGAGCGGCTTCTACTCGACGTGCTTTCACACGCCACGTATTCTTCGGTTGGACGGGCATCACGCCACGCGTTTTCGCCTGACGAATGCCCCAATGTCCCTCCGCTGTCCCCAACCGTCGGTCGTCGAAGACTCAGTAGAAGCCGCTGCCTACTTCGACGAGCCGATCATTTCGATTCCCGACCGAAACGATTCGAACACGTGGCATCACTTTTCCACCGAGGAAGAAGCGGATGCCTGGACCACATCGGAGGATATCGAGCGCGCGAAGGTCGCGGCCGGCGCTTGGAGCGACATTGATTACGATGAGATGATGGACGCTCTCTGTCTGATTCGTCTTTCAAGCGTGCCGACCCTGCCGATCGAACTCGATTGAGACGATGAGGCATGAGTCGTTACCCGTTGGTTACAGGTCCACCTAATGGAATCTATTCGAGGGACGTATCGAAAACCTGCTACACCAACCAATCCCGCCGCCCCGCGTACGCCCGCAGCGCCGTCACCTGGCTCTCGCTGCCGAGCGCGTCTGGGCACGCCGCCCGCACCGCTTGGATCGCCTCATCCGCGCCGTGGCCGCCTCGGATGAGATAGGCGGCGAGCACGGCGCCAGTCCGCCCCTGACCCGCGCGGCAGTGGACCGCGACTCCCAGGCCGTCCGACCGGTGGTGGTCGATGAACGCCAGAGCCGCTTGGAATTGGTCGGGGCTGGGGGAGTGAAAGTCGGGGACGGGCAAGTGCAGGCTCATGAGACCGCTGCGCGCGAGCGCCTCCTCTGGCAGCGCCGTCTCCGTCATCGAAAGGAGCGCGCCAATCCCTCGGTCCGACAGGTTCGCCAGATCGGCGTCGATGTCACCGTCGTCGGTCGAGTGCGGCCCCCGCCAGCGCAGTCCCGGCCGCGCGCAGCCCGCCAATGCCCGATCGATCAACCAGTAGAAGCCGTGCATCTCATCCTTCCGCCCGAGTCATTCACCCATCATCCGGCGAGGCCCCGCGTTCGTCACATCAAACGTACGCCGGATGTCGGTGTACGGCATCCGCTCCCCAGGGAGGAAACTCCCTGCGCGAACGGGTAGGCGCCTTGCGAGCGCGAGTCCGAACCGTCATGGAGCCCTGGACTCACGCGCTCCATCCGATTGCGTACACTGGGGACGACAACCCCACCGCCGGTGGCGCGTGGCCCATCATTCGGGTCCCTCGCGATCGCATCCGAAGGAGCATCCGTCGTCGTGTTGGAAACCGCTACCGCGCTGCTCTCGATCATCCTGTTCGATCTGATTCTTTCCGGGGACAACGCGGTCGTCATCGGTATGGCCGCCCGACGGCTCTCGCCCGAGAACCGACGCAAGGCGATCATCTGGGGCGGCGCGGGCGCCGTCGGCCTTCGCATCATGTTTACCGCGATGGCGGCGTTGTTGCTCGACGTCCCCTACATCCAGGCCGTCGGCGGCGTGTTGCTCCTCTACATCGCGTTCAAACTCTTGAAGCCGCACATCGACAACGCCAATGTCCACGAGGCCGGTTCACTCCGAGAAGCGATTCAGACGATCGTCCTCGCAGACGTGGTGATGAGCTTGGACAACATTTTGGCCGTGGGCGCCGCCTCGGACGGCCATATCTGGCTCCTGCTCTTCGGGTTGCTCCTCTCGATCCCGATCCTGCTCCTCGGGAGCGGCATCGTCGCCCGGCTGCTCACGGACTTTCCGATCCTCGTCTACGTCGGCGCGACGATCCTGATTTGGACAGCCGTCGAGATGTTGCTCGAAGATCCGATCGTTCACGACAACATCCGTGCGTTCAGCACGATCGAGGTGCTCCTGATCGCGACCACCGTCGCGGCCATCATGATCGCCGCCGGTCTCCGAACTCAGCGTCTTCTCGCCGCAGCCGCCGCGCGTGAGGCGGCGGCGAGGCCGTTTACGCCACCTGTTTAGGGAGGCGCGTTGGGTTTATGTATCCCGAGCTACATATCGTGACACCCCGGCAAGATCCATGAATCCAGATCTGAGGGGTCCGCGTAAATAGGGTTGAGAGCGTCGCCCCAAACACCAATCGATGCTCTCTCCCAAGCCAGTGGAGCGCCGCACACGCTCCACCCCTCCCCTTCCCGCACGGACCCGGCCCATCGTTGGCCGGGTTCGTGTTTTTTCGCGAGTTGAGTGGGGACTGCCCGGGGTTGGCCCTCATCCCCGCCATACCTCCGTTACGGCACCCGCCTCGCCCAGATCGACTCCGGATACTCCCGCGTCAAGCGCTCCCAGATCCGGTCTCTCGCCGCGTCGTCATGCCCGCCCGCGTTGTAGGCGGCGATGGCCTGCCAAAAAATCAATTCCGGCGTCAGCGGCCCGTCCGCTCGCCGCTCCAACGCGGACGCAAGCAGCCGTTCGGCGATATCCGCCTTTGCCCACCGGATCCGCAGTAGCGCCTCCCCCAAATCCAAGATATCGAGCATGTCGGCCGGTGGCACGGCGTTGACGTTGCGGTAGTGGAGGACACCACGATGGTCGGCGATCAGGAGCGTCGGCAGCCAGATCACGTTCAGGTCGCGGACCCGGGGGGCCTGGTGGTCGAGTTTGAGCCCGACGAACCTCGCCGCCATGGTTTTCCGCACGGTAGGGTCTGGATACGTCACGGTATCCAGGATCTCACAGCCAATTCAGTGCTCTTTCTCGACATCGATCAGGATCGGCTTCCGCTCGGACCGCGCCCGCGCGAACGCTAGGTCCCAGTCGTGCTCCCACGCGATCTCCGGCGCTTCCATCCGATGCTCCACCCGTTTCGCCTCCGCGAGCGATCAATTCTCCCGCGTGAGCAACGATTCCAATCAGACCCGGTATATACTCGCATTTCCTAAGAAGCCAGAGGGCCGCGCTCGTCGTCGAGTCGGCCGGCGCACGGGACCGGTGTCCGCCATCGAGCGGTCGCTTGTGGGACTCAGGTTCGATCGCCGCCGTTCCCTCGCCCACCGGCGAGACTCGCCGCGCGGTCGGGCGCTCCGATGTCGTGTGTCGTTGGCGTTTCTCGGTCGCCCGTTTCCCGCCTATTGGACGGTCCGATTGTCGGATCGTCCCGTCGTCCGTCACGAGAGGAGATCGCGCATGTCGGGTCTTTCCGGTCGGGGTTCCATCGAGCGTCGCTTCGCGGATCTGCGGCAGGCCCTCCGGGTCGAAAGCATGGACCGCCGCACCTTCCTCCACGTGGCGGGCGCCGCCGCGGTCGCCACCGGTCTCAGCCGCAACGCCGCCCACGCTGCGCCCGGTCCTTCGGGGATCCGCCGTCTCCGCGGCCAGTCTTCCAACAACGTCCTCGTCTACGGCAGCGGTCAGGACATTAGCAACCTCGACCCCCACACCGGTCACGACTACTCCATCACCTGGGGCCAGCGCGCCGTCTACGACAGCCTCCTCCGCTACGAGGGCAATCCGGCAACGCTCCAGCCCCTCCTCGCCTCCGCCGTGACGCCGAATGAAGACGCCACCGTCTGGACGATCAAACTCGTCCCTAACGCCACCTTCCACGACGGCACGACGGTGGACGCGGCCGCCGTTCAGTACAACTTCAACCGGATGCTGCGGAAGAACCTCGGCGTGGCCTGGATGTACGCCACGATCATGGACGAGACCTCCGTCCAGGTGACCGATCCCACCACCCTCACCGTCACCCTCACCCGACCCTTCGCCCCGTTCGACGCCGTGCTCCCCTGGCTCTTCGTCGCCAACCCGGCCATCGTTCAGGCGAACGATCAGGGTGGCGACGAGGGTGAAGCCTGGCTGAAGGAGAACGAGGCCGGCGGCGGCCCCTTCACCATCGCCCGCTGGGAGATCGGCAGTGCCTACGAATTCGCCCGCTTCCCCGATTACTGGAATGCCGCCACGATGGCGGCGCCGCTCGACACCTTCATCTGGCGCATCATCCGCGAGTCCTCCACTAAGCGGATCGCGATGGAGACCGGCGAACTCCAGTACGGTGACCGCTTCACCCCGGAAGACACCGAGGCCCTGAAGGCCGACCCCCGCTTCGTCGTGAATGATGCTCCATCACTGACCCCCTTCGCGATCAAGCTCAACAATCAGGTCGGTCCGACGGCGGACATCAACGTCCGCAGGGCCCTCTCCCACGCCTTCGACTACGACGCGGCGATCGAGGTCGTCGCCGGGCGCGGCGCCGTGATGGAGGGCCCGCTCGCGACCGGCCTCGCGCCGTGGCACCGGGCTGGGATGCCGGTGCTTCGTCACGACATCGAGGCCGCGAAGGCCGCCCTGGCCGAAAGCCAGTTCGCGGACGGCTTCGAGATGGAGTACGTCTACGTCACCGGTCTCGCCGAGGAGGAGCAGTTTGGTCTGATCCTCCTCGAGCAGGCGGCGGAGCTGGGCATCACCATCAACCTCGCCCCTCTCGTCTGGCCAGACATGGTCGGCCGCGCCGCCGCGCAGGACACCGCCCCGAACGCGATGGCCGTCTATTCCGGCACCGACTACGTCGACCCGGACAACTTCCTCTGGCAGGCCTACCATTCCTCCCAGGCTGGCTTCTGGGCCGCGGCATCTCACTACATCAACCCCGACCTGGACAAGATGCTGGAGGATGCCCGCGCCAGCACCGACGCCGCCCTCCGCAAGGAACTCTACGACGCCGCCCAGCTCAAGCTCGTCGAAGACGCCGTCGAGATCTGGGTCTACACCGAGATCGAGAGCGAGATTTGGACCGCCGACCTCGCCAATACCTACGACCCGATCATGGGCGGTGATGTCCGCGGCATCGGGTACACGGCGTAGCGGGAACAGCCCTCACCCAACCCCTCTCCCTCGCAAGGGAGAGGGGTGACCCGTCAGGGCCGACCCAGGGTTGGGGCGAGGGTTGTCGCCCCGCCCTTACCATTTACCCCCGGATCATATGATTGCTTTCACCCTTCGCCGCCTGCTGCTGATCATCCCCACGTTGATCGGGGTCTCCCTCCTGACCTTCGGGTTGGCGCGGGTGGTTCCGGGCGATCCGGCGCGCCTTGCGGCGGGCGCCCAGGCCACGCCGGAGATGGTCGCCCAGATCCGGACCGAGTTCGGCCTCGACAAGTCCCTGCCGGCCCAGTACTGGGACTACGTCACCGATCTCGTCCGCGGTGATTGGGGCCGCTCGATCCTCTCTCGCCGTCCCGTCGCGGACGACCTCCAGACCTACTGGCCCGCCACGCTGGAGCTGGTTATCGTCGCGATGGTGATCGCCACGCTCCTTGGGGTGCCGCTCGGCATCATCGCCGCGGTGCGGGCCGACCGTTTCGCCGACCAGGCCTCCCGCCTCATTTCGCTCCTCGGCGTCAGTGTTCCAGCCTTTTGGCTCGCGGTCTTGTTGCAGCTCTTTTTCGGGCTGCGCCTCGGCTGGGTGCCAGTGAGTGGGCGATTGGACGCGCTCCTCCCCGCCCCGGACCGGATTACTGGGCTGTACCTGCTCGACAGCGCCTTTACCGGCAACGGCGCGGTCTTGCGGGACGCCTTCAGCCGCATTGTCCTTCCCGCCCTGACGCTCAGTTTTCCGGCCCTGGCGACCGTCTCTCGGTTTACGCGCGCCAGCCTCTTGGAGGTGCTCGGCCAGGACTACGTCCGCACCGCCCGCGCCAAGGGCGTCGTGGAGCGGGCCGTCATCCTGCGCCACGCGCTGCGCAACGCCTTGATCCCGACCGTGACGATGATCGGCCTGTCTTTCGGCTGGGCGATGGGCGGCAGCGTCCTCGTCGAGACAGTTTTCGACTGGCCCGGCGTCGGCCTCTACGCCACGAAGTCCGCTCTGACCCTCGACTTCATGCCGATCATGGGTATCGCCCTCCTCTATGGCCTCGTCTTCAGTCTCGTCAACATCGTCGTCGATCTCACCTACGCCGCGCTCGACCCGAGAATCGGGCGTGGGTGAGCGGACACGGGATATGCCGGTGATGCTCCCATGAGCGCCCGCGAGCTCGGCACATCGTTCGCGCCATCCCGCGACGCGACGCGTCCCCATCGTCGCTTCGGCCTCACCGACGGTCAGCGTCGCGCCGCTCGCCGCTTCCGCCAGAGCCCCCTCTCCCTCGCGGGCTTATGCATCATCGTCGTGTTGGTCGTCGTCGCGCTTCTCGGGCCGTTCTTCGTGCCGTACCCGAAGGACGCGACCGGGGCCGTCCACATCAGCGACAAGCTGCTCGAACCGTCCTGGGATCATCCCTTCGGCACCGACAACGTTGGGCGGGATGTCTTCACCCGCGTGATCGTCGGGGCGCGGGTTTCGCTCCTGGCGGGCGTCGTCGTCATCTCCCTGGCGCTCACGATCGGGACGATCCTGGGTGCCGTCGCGGGCTATTTCGGCGGCCGCGTCAGCGGCGTCATCATGCGGGTCACCGATATCTTTCTCACGATCCCGGATCTCATCCTGGCGATGGCGTTCGCCGCCGCGCTCGGAGCGGGGTTGTTGAACGTCATGATTGCCGTCTCGCTCGTCTGGTGGCCTGGGTATTGCCGTCTCACCCGCGCCAACGTCCTCGCTCTGCGCGATGCCCAGTTCGCCGACGCGGCCCGCTCCCTCGGTGGCTCCAGCGCCCGCGTCCTCTTTCGCCACGTCCTCCCGAACGCGCTCCCCACCATCCTGGTGAAAGCGTCGATGGACATCGGGTTCGCGGTCCTGACCACCGCCGCCCTCGGCTTCATCGGCCTCGGCACCCAGCCGCCCACTCCCGACTGGGGCGTCATGATCGCCGACGGCCGCAAGTACCTGCGGGAGGCATGGTGGTATTCCACCTTCCCCGGACTCGGCATCCTCCTGACGGTCCTGGCCTTCAACCTCCTTGGCGACGGCCTGCGAGATGTCCTCGATCCCCGCGCTCGCCGCCGCGGGTAGCTGAGGGGGAACGGTCACCAGACGGTAATCGTCAAGATGCCATACAGCACGGCGACGATCGCGATGAGAAGCAGCGGCGCGACGACGTTTCGCAATACCGTCCGCCGCCAGGCCGCGCGCGACATCACGGCCGCCGCGTCCCGCCGCTCCGCCACGAACCGGGACATCGCCCGCTCATCCCCCAGGATGGTCGCGCCCTTCGCCCGGTTGCACTCGCGACAGGACGTCACGAGGTTGCCGATCTCATCCCCTCCACCCCGCGCCACCGGATAGACGTGGTCGAGTTCCAGGATCACGCCGCGCCCCGTCCGGCCGCAGTAGCGGCAGATCCGCCCATCCCGCGTGTAGACCCGCCGCCGAATGTCGCTCGGAATCGGGGTTCTGCGTTGTCCCCCGCGGCGGGGCCGTCGCCGCCGTCGGCGCCACAGGTTGATGCCTAGGATCCCCAGGAAGAGCAGGGTTCCGACCCCTCCAAGCAGGAATTGCCAATCGTCCCGCCACCAGCCGATCGCCCCGGCCGCGGCGGCCGCGGCGGCCGCCAGCACGATCATCCCCAACAAGCGTCTCCGCGTCATCCTCGCCCCTCTCACGGCCAACCAGGATACGCCCCGGTGGCGTTTCGACGCGGAGATGCCGGAGATGCCACGCTCTCGACGGGAAAATCTGGATCAGGTAGGGTGTGCGACATCGGCTTATCGGCAACGCGAAACGACCTCGGGAGCCACGCAATGACCGAACCGACCCCCCAGATGACGACCCGCGAACGCTTTCTTGCCGCGATCGCCGGCGCGGACGTGGACCATCCCCCGATCAGCCTCTGGCGCCAGTTTCCGAACCTGGACCAGACCTCGGCGAATCTCGCCCACGCCACGCTCCTCTGGCAGGAGGCGTTCGCCTTCGACTTCGTCAAGTACATGCCGTCCGCCGAGTACCCGATCATCGACTGGGGCGGAAAGAGCCGCTACGACGACGCGCCGAACGGGACCCGGACCATCACCCACGCCCCCATCGCGGTCAGCGACGATTGGGCGACGATCAAGCCCCTGTTCGTGCAGCGTGGCTTCAATGGCGTCGTCCTCGGCGGCATGCGCCAGGTCCGCGCAGATCTCGGTCCCGTCATCCCCCTCCTGCACACCATCCACAGCCCGCTCACCGTCGCCATGAAACTTTCCGACAACCGCGTCATCGAGCACCTGCGCGACCATCCGGACGCCGTCCACTCCGCCCTGGAGGTCATCACGGCGGTGACGCGAGACATGGTCGACGCCGCCTTCGCGGGCGGCGCCGACGGCATCTTCTTCGCGACCCGCGCCGCCGATTTCGACATCCTGGACGAGACCGAAGCCCGCGAGTTCGTGCTGCGCTACGACCGCGAGATCCTCGAACCCGTCGCTGGCCGCGGCCCCGTCCTGCTCCACGTCCACGGAAACGCGCCGATGTTCGACCTAGCCGTCCACTATCCCGCCCAGATCATCAACTGGCACGACCGCCGCGCCGCCCCCCATCTCGCCGACGGCAAGCGCCTCGCCGCCCGCTGTGTCTCCGGCGGCATCGACGAGACCACCATTGAGTCGACCACGCCCGAAGCGGTCGCCGCCCAGGTGCGCGACGCCATCGCCCAAACTGGGGGCCGCCACCATATCGTCAGCGCCGGGTGCATCATCCCCCCGACCACCCCACCCGAAAACACCCAGGCCGCCATCGACGCCGTGCGTCATGGGTAAGGCGGTGGTCGGCGGTCGGCGGTCGGCACTCGGTAGCAGGCAACCGTCAACGGGCGTACGGCATTCGGCGGAAGGCGATCGCAGTCCGTCCAAAGCATCGTCATCCAGAACGGACTGAAGGATGACGTGTCCAGGGGGCGTCGGACGTTCGTCTCACCGACGCTCCGCGGCTATCGGAGCCCGTGGATCGACGTCCATGTAACCCCTGTGAAAGGACTCCCTACGTGTGGTCGATAGACTCCGACGCCCTTGAACGTCTCGCGATCGGAGCCGGGATTTTGGGAACCGGGGGAGGGGGGAATCCCTACCTTGGGAAGGTCCACGCGCGTGAGCACGTTCGCCGCGGGGCGCGGATCGTCGTCATCGGGCTCGCCGCCGTCCCGGACGACGCCCGGGTCATCTCCGTCGGTGGGATGGGTTCGCCCACGGTGGGGATCGAGCGGCTTCCCCAGGGTGACGAGTGTCTCCGCGCGGTCCGCGCCTTGGAGCGGCATCTTGGGGAATCGTTCACGCACCTCATCCCCGGGGAGATCGGCGGCGCGAACGCGATGGAGCCGCTCATCGTCGCCGCCCAGACCGGACTGCCGGTCATCGACGCCGACGGGATGGGCCGCGCCTTTCCCGAGTTGCAAATGGATACTTTCGTCATCTACGGCGCCCGCCCGACCCCGGCTGCCTTCGCCGATCCGTTCGGCCAAACGATGGTTCTCGATGGCATCGCCGATGCCCGGACGCTGGAGCGGTACGCCCGCGCCGCCACGATCCAGATGGGCGGCGCGGCTGGGGGCGCATTTCCACCCCTGACCGGGACGGAGGTCAAGCATACGGCGGTTCCCGGCACGATCTCCCTCGCGGCCGCGATAGGGGCCGCCGTCCTCGACGCCCGATCGAGTCTCGCGGATCCTATTGCCGCGGTGCTCCAGGTATCGGGCGGCGTGCGCCTCTTTACCGGGAAGGTCGTCGATGTCGTCCGCCGGATGGAGGGGGGATTCGCCCGGGGCGTCGTGACGATGGTAGGGACGGGCGATGATGCCAGCATCGAGCTGCGACTCGACGTCCAGAACGAGAACTTGATCGCCCGCACGGGCGATGGACGTGTCCTCGCCGTCGTGCCGGATCTCATCTGCGTCGTCGATGCCGAGACGGCGGAGCCGATCACCACCGAGGTCCTTCGGTACGGACTCCGGGTCGCCGTCCTCGGCATCCCAGCTCCCGCCTTGCTCAAGACGCCCCGCGCGCTCGCTGTCGTCGGCCCCGCCGCCTTTGGATATGGCGATGTCCCGTACGTTCCGCTTTCGGGCGCCTACGGCGTCGGAGGCGGCCCGGCCTGAACCCCTGTCCCCCTCCCCTGGCGGAGGAACCACGCTCCGGCCGCTCCACGAGACGTCACGTCCAACCTTCTCAGGATGTTCGTAACATGCCGCATCACCGTGCGATGGCTGATGAAGAGCTCCTCTCCAATCTGGCGATCGGACATCCCCTCGGCGATAAGCTGGATTACCTGGGCCTCACGCGGGGAGAGAGGTTCGAGCTGGGGCGTGATCGCCACTTGTCTATTCGCGGGTCCGCTCGAGGTCACGACGATCGAATCGAGAAGATCCAGCGCCGCGCGAGTCGCGTCACCCAGGGCGAACGCCCGGCCCGATGCCGTCGCGTTCTCCCACAGGCCTGGCTCGAGCGCTGTCTTGGCCGCCGCCGCCGCGCCGTCGTATCGGGATCGTTCCGGCGCATCGATCGCGTACCCGATCGCCTCCGCGTTGGCCACCGCCGCCGCCAGGGTCTGGGCGGCCCCGGACCAGTCTCGCGCCGTCACCGCCAGCACACCGGTCCCGAACAGGGCGTCGATCAAAATCTCGTTCCATCCGGCGTCGCGGGATCGCTCCACGACATCGACCAAGATGTCGGCGGCGGCCGCGACACGCCCTGAATCTCCCGTGACGAACGCGAGACCCCATTTGGTAAACGCGACGCCAAAGGCATCGTCGTGGGCCAGGTACCCCGCAAGGGCCGATTCCAGCAGCGGCCGCGCTTCGGCGAGGTTCCCCTGCCACAGCCTGATCATGCCGAGGTTGCACCGCGCGAGGCTCAGCCAGTTTGTCCCCGGCATGGTGGAGAAGCGCGCAACGGCATCCGCGAAGTGCTCCCCCGCCGCTTCGAGATTGCCCCGGCCGCGTTCCAGCGCTCCGAGCATGTTGACCGATGCCGCAACCCCGAGCGCGTCTCCCAGCCGCGCGTACATGGC
>Ga0136611_10001829_pt1 | contig 14748 bp, 12 predicted proteins | sample AntDrymUQ2232306_2_FD_106645 | JGI IMG/M metagenome (GOLD analysis project Ga0136611, IMG submission 106645) | Polar desert sand microbial communities from Dry Valleys, Antarctica - metaG UQ223 (23.06) | ecosystem: Environmental > Terrestrial > Soil > Desert | place: Antarctica: Dry Valley...
ATCTGGGGATGTGGATGTTCCCGCCGGAACAGTTCCGCGAGCGGGTGACACGCGCCCACAACGCAGGCTGGCAGTGCGCCGTCCATGCCATCGGCGATGCCGCGATCGAGCTGACGCTCGATGTCTACCGCGACGCGCAACGCGCCAACCCGCTGCCCGACCCGCGCCACCGCATCGAGCACGCTTCGCTGCTGCGCCCCGACCTGATCGACCGCTTCTCGCAGGAGGGCGTCATCCCGATCCCTGGCGGACGCTTCGCCTCGAACGACTACCGCGTGCTGATCGAACGCTTTGGGGCCGACCGACTACGCTGGTATCAGCCGTGGAACGCGCTGCTGGAGCACAACGTGCCGGTCGCAATGTCGAGCGACGCGCCGGTGCAGTCTCCCGATCCAGCCAAGAACCTCTGGGCCGTCGTCAACTCGCGCGCCGAGCACGACCAGAACATCGTCATGCAGCCCGACGAGCGTATCTCGCTCGCCGAAACCCTGATCGCCTACACCCGCAACGCCGCCTGGGCCACCCACGAGGAATCCCGCAAAGGCATGCTCCGGGTTGGGATGCTGGGTGATGTGACCGTGTTTAACTGCGATCTATTCGCCGTCGATCCGCTCGAGCTGGGGTCTGTGAAGGCGGACGTGACGGTGGTGGACGGGGTGGTGGCGTACCGGGCGTAGCTGAACTGATTGGGGCGACGGTTGCCAGCTACCCTCGTCGCCCCGCGCGCCACGCTTCCAGTTCAGCCGCGTGCTCGTTGTGGTGACCGGGGAAGGATTCGAGGAGATCGCCGATAGTGGTTGCGCCGCCCCAGGGTGGTGCGACCGGCTGGGTGGCCTGCTCCGGTGTGACGCGGCGGGCGAAGTCTGCGGCGTTGGTCATGGTGGTGCTGAGGTTGCCGATGACGGTGTCCCACGATTCGCCTGTGTGCATGGCGGCGTGTTCGGTGTTGAACTGTTCGCCGTCGGCAACAGGCTGATTGGCTGGCTGTGGCCCGCCGAGCGCGCACTCCAGCGCTGCGAGGATCTCTTTGGCCCAGTCATCGACGTGGGCGGTCACATCGCTCGCGTTCCAGGTGCCGACGGCTGGCTCGCTCTCAAGCACCTCGCGGTCAACGCCATCGACCGCCCGCACGAAGCGCTCCTGCGCCTCGGTAATCAGTTCCGCGTAGGTTGCCATGCTGGTACCGGCCCTTCGTGTAGCTATCAACTGTCAACTGTCAGCAAAGAAAGTGAGGCGCTTTCGTTGTATCGACCGGTGAAACTCCTGACAGCTGATAGCTGACAGCTACCTCACGGCGACCCCTGCTGAAGCGTCCCCGGCGACTGTTTCAGCTGCGTGCCGACCAGTGACGGGTTCACGAACGACGGTACGCCAAGCTCACGCTGCTTCTGGAGTCCGAAGTCGAGCAGATTGGAGACATCATAGAACCAGTTGTCACCGTCGTCGCGGGTCACGACCGCGATCACGAAGCGACCATCCTGGGTTGCGGCACCGGCCAGGCAGAACAGGGCTGCGTCGGTGAAGCCGGTCTTACCACCGAGGACATCCTCACGGATATTGTAGAGGCGATTGCCGTTCCACAGCTCGTGGCCGTCGATGTTGATCGCACGCGTCTGCATGACTTCGCGGATGACCGGGTAGTTCAGCGCGGCGCGCAGGATGATGGCGAGGTCGAACGGGGTCGAGTAGTGGCCGTATTCATCGAGGCCATGAGGGTTCATATAGTGGGTGTCGCGCAGCTGATATTCGCGCGCGGTCTGGTTCATCAGGTCGATGAAGCGCCCGACCGATTGATCGGAGGTGGCGTCGCCGTCGCGCCAGCCGATTGTGCGCGCAATCGCCATGGCGGCGTCGTTGCCGGAGGGCATCAGCAGGCCGTAGAGGAGGCCGCGCATCGTCACAACCTCGCCGGCCCACAGCCCCATCGACGCTTCGCCGACGATATCGTCGACGTGAATCTCGACTTCCAAGTCAAGATTGCCGTAGCGTGCGGCCACGATGGCGGTCATCATCTTGGTGGTCGATGCCATTGCCGTGCGCGTGTGGGCGTTCTTGTCGTACAGCACCTGGTTGAGATCGGAGAGGACGACGGCGTTCTCCGCCCAGACATCCGGCGGCTGCGCCTCTCCGACCGCGCGCGCCTGAGGTACCAGTGGCACGACGAGCATCGCCATGATGCACAGGGCAAACAGCAGCGCGACGGCACACGATGGCCACCGAACGGTGCGCCGATTGTCCAGCGGTTGAATGGGCACGCGGTATCTCCAGGTACGGGTATCGATAGAACACCGGCAATATACCAATGTAGGAGTGTACGGTCTATGTGTCCGATGGCGCAAGTAAACAGCGGAAAAGGTACGAGGGAATCACATCCTGAACAGGGCCATTGTACTTTGGCGCTGCCACGAAACCAGGGACCCGGAAGCATTGCAGGCACGGCTGTTGAACCTACACTGTCGAGACAAGCGAGTATCCATTGTTACGACGCAGAGGCGTAATGGCGCATGAGCTCAACGATTCATGTGGTCGTCAATTGCAAGGATCGGTGGTTTGAGTGATTGTCGGTGCTGGAAAGGGCTGCAGAAGTGGCGGGGTCGGCTGTTTCAACCAGACCTCACCAATATCCAGTGGTGCGATCGTCGCCTCCGGATCACCATCGGCATCGCGGTCGATCTGGAGCCGGATGTCATGCATGGCTACTCCGCAGCCGAAGGTGAGCCGGAGAAGCGTGCCATCAGGATTATCAGCGATCTTGAACTGAGACTGCCAGTAGGTTTCAGCGCCGCGGTACGCGTTAACAGTGATGCTGACATAGTTCGGTGAGTGTCCATCGTCCAGCACGATCAGTTCAGCGTCAAATTGCTCCCGGCCCTTGAGCGCATAGGTTGCGCCCCCAATGGATGGCTGGAAACTGCTCTCAGGAATCTCCGTGAGTGGTTCCGATGTCGCTGGTTCGCCGCGATAGCCAAGCGACCGATCAGACGCGTCAATGACGCGACCGTATACGTCGCCGTGAATAGCGAGTTCCAAACGGTCAACCGACGCCCAATCTACCACCACCGTTTCAAGCGGCTCGGTAAAGTTGTCCGATTGTGGCAGTGTGCCGCATCCACTCAGCATGAGCGCGACGACGATCGGCGATACGAACCTGCAAACGAACCGCACTGGCGTCATCTTTCTGCTTCGGTAGAGCATTTCGTTGTCTATCTGAATGTACGGTGGTTTTGATACAGGGGATGCAACCAGTTGAAAGTAGTTCCACTCTAGCCGAAAGTTCTGCCTACGTGTTCAGGACGAATGTCCTACGGAAAATCGGGGCGATGCCGCCGATGTCTGTCATCCCTCGTAGGGACATAGCCGAGCCCTGTCCGCGCCCGCTGGCGCGCGTTGGTAGCCGTGTATCAGGAATGCGGTAGCCAAACTGGTCTGGCTACCGCGTGGGGACACGTCACGCCTACCTGTACAGCGCCAGCGGGCGCGGTCAAGGCAAAGCCATGTCCCTACAAGGTCAGCTCATACCAGGCGTCGCCGACGGTCTGGTCGCCGATGATGTAGTTGGGATCGAGCGACGTGAGGCGGAATCCGACGCGCTCGTAAAAGGCGCGACCGATAGCGTTGTCGGCGAAGACGTTGGCAAGCATCGCGTGTGCGCCGCTCACACGCGACCAGTCCAGCGCCGAGCTGAAGAGGGCGGAGCCGATGCCGCCACGCCGGACATTTGGATCAACATAAAAACGCGTCAGCTCGACGCGATCCTCTGCGATCGGTTCGACGGTCAGGAAGCCGCTGACGGTCTTGTCCGGCTCCTCGGAGACGAGCGTCAAGCTGTGCAGGTCGCGGACGACGCGATCGAGCGTATCGAGCGACCAGAACGAGCCGGAGAGATACAACTGGCAGTTGTGCGCCGCAACGATCTCCCCGTAGGTCGTCTCCCAGCCGAGGACGCCGAGTTCCTGGAGGCGCGGAACGTCCGTCGGCTGGGCTGGGCGGACGTGCCGTGTGGCGGCAACGCTCATCAGGAGGGCAGCTCGTCTTCGAGGATGACGCTGTTCCGCAGGATGCCGATGCCTTCGATCTCGATCTCGCAGACATCGCCGGGTGCGAGGGCCGGAGGGCCAGCCGGCGTGCCGGTCATGATGATGTCGCCGGGTTCGAGGGTCATTACGCGGGAGACGAACTCGATCAGGAACGGGACATCGAAGATCAGGTGCTTCGTGCTCGACTGCTGCTTCACCTCGCCGTTGACGCGGCAGGTGATCGCCAGATCGTCGGCACGGATGCCGGTGACGATGGCTGGCCCGATCGGCGCGAAGCTGTCGAAGCCCTTGGCACGCGACCACTGGCCGTCCTTGAACTGGAAGTCGCGGGCCGAAACATCGTTCGACGCCGCGAAGCCGAGGATGTAGTCATAGGCGTTGGCCGCCTTGACGTGGCGCGCCTGTTTGCCGATGACAATCGACAGCTCGGCCTCAGCGTCGATGCGCTCGACGCCGCGCGGGAGGACGATGGGCTGGTTGTGGCCGGTCAGTGCGGACGGTGGCTTCAGGAAGACGATCGGGTTCTCCGGTGTCTCGAAATTGGGATTATCCTGGGTGATGTGGTCCTGATAGTTGAGGCCGATGGCGATGAGCTTGCTCGGCACGATCGGCGGCAGCATATGGACCTGATCGACCGGCCCGACCTCCGGCCCGACCGCGAGCTTGCCGAACGCATCGCCGCGTGTCTGCCTGACGATGTCGTTCTCGATGACGCCGACGAGGCTCTGCCCGTCCACCTGATAGCGAATAATCTGCACGATATTCTCCCTTATGATGTATAGCGTCGGTCACGGCGATCAGCGACCAGTGCCTGGATCACCACTGGCCGGTTGAGAACATGGCTGCCGCTGTCACCGGGTTCACCCGATTCCGATAGTCACTATTGTCGCATGTCGCGCCGCAGCGCGATAGACGCGAGCGAGCCAGTTCCGGTCGGGAAACTGGCTCGCTCGCGAACATGGATTCGGGTGTCCGAGGGGCTATGGGATAAGCAGAAATGCATCGATTGGGACGTCCGTACTCGACGCTGCCGCGTTTTTCTGGCCGAGGACACGTATTTCGAGTGTATGACTGCCCGAGCCAGCGAAGCTCTGGCTGAACACGACCTTGCGCGCATCGAGCGTCGCGCTGTAGAGATCGACGGTTGTTACGAAGACATTATCGACATAGACACTCGCCTTGCCGCATTCCGGACAGGTTGCGGACACCCACGCGACATGCGTGCCAGTGAAGCTGAGAGAGACCTGGGCAGTCGAACTGTCGGCATACCGCCCTGATCCACCGTAAGCCTCGCTTGACGCTGTCGTTGTCCAAGTACCGATGTAGGTGACGCCATAGCCATTCTCCGGGCGCATGCGGACGGTGAATGCCCCACCGGTGGCGTACCCACCCGTTCTCCCGGCAACATCGTATGCACGTACCCGGACAATGTAGGTCGCTGTGACGTTGAGCTCGAGCGTGACACTGGCGATCGTCGGACGCGCGGCTACGATCCACGTTGCGCCGTTATCGGACGATAGCTCGACGCCGTAGCGCGAGATTCCACTGCCGTTTGTGTTGTCGCTCGCCGACCAGTTCAGTCGCACCGGCACGACGCTGGCGCTGGACGCTGTCGATGGCGTCACGAAGTCGGCGGTCGGGACTCCCGTGACGCTCGGCGCGACCTTGTCGAGACGCACTGTCGCGGTCTGTGTGACTTCGGTGTTGCCAGCCTCATCGGTTGCGAACCAGGTGATCGTCGTGATGCCGTTAGTGCTGACGGTCACCGTCCGGGTGTCAGTGGCCACCGTGGTCTCGGCGACCGTCTGCGCGCCGGACATGGCATACGAGGTGCTGGCGACACCCGACCCACTGTCGGCGGCGGCGAGCGTCAGGGTGACGTTCTGGAGATACCAGCCGGATGCGAGTGGTTCGCTGGACCACGCTGGGGTCGTCGTTGGCGCGGTGCCATCGACTGTTGTCAGCGAGAACGTTTCGCTATCCGCCACGATGCCATCCGACGCCGTGATGGTGATCGTCCCAAACGTTCCGAACTGGTCGGACGCGGGCGATGCGTTGAGCGTGCCAGTTCCGTCGCCATGATCGACGAAGGTCGCGAACGACGCAAGGTTCTCAGCCGACAGCGTGATGGTGTCACCCGGCGTATCGCTGGCGGTGACCTGAATGGTGCTGGTCACCCCGGCGGTGATGATCCGGTCGCCGATCGGGTTGAGCACCGGCGGAATGGCGGGAACAATCTCCAGGCTCCAGCCGCCGATGGTTCCACTGTTGCCCGAGGCGTCATCGCGGACAAACAGGCGCCAATCCCCATTGGGATTCGTCCCGTCGGAGGTTGCCAGCGTGGTTCCCGATGGGCTCGATGGCGCGGGCAATGGGAAACCCTCGGCGGGTGCCCAGCTCGTCGGCTGGTAGCTGCCCGCGACCAGCGCGGTGCTGTCCGCGAGGGCAGCCGAGTCGTCATCGAACGTCAGCGTCACGTTGCTGGCGCTGTTGCTCCCGCCAGCGTCAGACATCATCATGATCGATTCGCCGCGCGGGCCGACGAGCAGAATATCGAGGTCGTCCGGATTCGTACGGGTGACATTGCGCAGCGTCACCGTCAGGTCAGCGATCACCTGCTCGATCCCGCTGACAGCGATCGTTGAAGGATAGGGATTCCCGGATCCGCTCGACGGAACCTTGATCGTGGTGGAGCTGTTGACGGTCACGGATAGCGCCTGGGATGTCGTCGTGAACGCGTCAGCCGCGCTGATCGTTAGATTTGAATACACGCCAGCCGATCCAGCGTTCGGCGCAAGCGTGAGCTTCCCGGTCCCGTTGCCGACATCGCTGAACGACGCGAAGGCGGGCAGACCGGTCGCCGAGAGCGCCAGGGCATCTCCATCGGCATCCGTGGCCGAAACGGTAATCGTGCGTGTCGTACCCTCGGTCATCGTCTGATTGTTGATCTTCGCGATAACGGGGGTTGCATTCGGCGTGACGACGGTGAGGGTGAAGCTGGTCGTGGCGGTCAGTGCGTCGTCCGACGCGGTGATGGTGATGTTACTGTAGGTTCCGGTTTGTGCCGCGGATGGCGCGAGCCGCAGGACACTGACGCCGCTGCCAGTACTTGTCAACGACGCGAACGATGGGAGATTCGACGCTGAAAGACGGACCAGGTTGCTGTTGGCATCCGCTGCGACAATGTCGAGCGACAACGAGTCGCCAGCGGGCATCGTTTGATTGGCGATTGGGTCGAGCACCGGGGCGACATTTTCACAGGCGTCGCCAATGCCGTCACTGTTGGCATCGGCCTGATTGACGTTGGCCACGCCAGGACAGGTATCCGTGGCGTTCGGTACACCATCGTTGTCCGCATCCGCGCTCGTTGTGAGGGTGAGGCTCCAGCCGTTCGCGATCGTGCCCGTGAAACCCGCGTAGCCATCGGCCACATACAGCCTCCAGCTCCCGTTCGGACTCGTCCCGACCAGTGATTCGAGTGAGGTCGTGTATGGAGCAGCCGGGGCTAGCGATGGGAACGTCAGGTTGGACGTGAATATGCTCGGCTGGTAGCTCCCGGTGACTGGAATGACATCATTGCCCAATGGCGCGCTGGCGATCGATGAGAATGTGAGATTCACCGGCGCGATTGTAAGAATTGGATCGCCGCCGCCAGCGTCGGCCATCAGCACGACTTTCTTCCCGGACGGGTTGACCAGGAGTACCCGAATATCGTCCGGGTAGTTATGGCTCAGCCCAGACAGCGTCACCTCGGCTGTCGCGACCATATCGGTCACGCCATCCACCGTGATCCACGATGGATAGCGGCTCGACGGCCCGTTGTCGGTGATGACGATCTCGCGCGTGTTCGTGAAGGTGGACGAGGCGGCGAACGTCCGTGCCGGGGTGCTGACCATCGACGTCAGAATCAGCAGCAGCACGATGGCGACTCGATAAGCGTGGAGAATCCAAAGATCTCCTTCTGGTGGCCTGTTCGAGGCCCCATTTCGCGGACATTCGATGGCGATAGTTGTATCCGAGTCTAGGCGGCAGGAACCTGCCTGGGAGTCACCCAAACAGGGGAGTTGCAGGCGGGCAGATCGGACAACGGTCTGGGCCAGAAGTACCACTGCTCGGCGAGCGGACGAGGCGGGGGTCGGAGCACTGGGACAGCGAAACGCGACTGGCCGGGGAATGAACCCCCTCATCAGTCGCGTTCCGCCACCGTGCTACATTGCCCCGTGCCGACTACTCGACGAGGAAGATCTTCGGTTTCGATGTGTCGACGTGCTTGAAGTAGTTGACGCCGAGGTCGCTCGTGCCTTTGAGCTCGAGTGTGCCAACGAATACCTGGCCGCGGATAGTATCGCCGCTTGGGTTTCCGTGCATCTGCACGTGAGCGCAGGGCGCATAGAAAATACCTTCGAAGTACATGTCCCCGCTGCCCTGGAGATCGATCGTGTCGCAGTTGGTGTACCAGAACACAAGCCCGGCCTGGGTGCCGGCAGCGGTTGGTGTCCGGTAGGTCAGATCGACGTTGCCGACCTTTGGATCAAACACGCTGCTGCTATCGAAGTAGAGCAGCACGTTCGCTCCCTCGACCGTGGAGCCAGAACTCTGCAGCTCCAGCGTTGAATCCTCGAAGTAGTAGACGCCGGGACTCATCGTCATCGTGCGTTTGACCGCCGTGCTCTGGTTCCGATACCAACCGGGTTCGATCGTGCAACCGCTGTTGCTTCCACAGCTGGCAGGGAAGGTTCGCGTTGTCCCCTTTGCTGGCGGAGACATCCACTCCAGCGGATCTTCGATCTGCGGCTGGCCCGGACGAGTGTCAGTCCAGCCACCACCGGATGAAATCGCGCCGTTCGCGTCGATTGTCCCTGGTGCGGTGAACGTCGTATTACTGCCACCCTGGATATTCGTGTTGGAGATCGCACTGGCATCACCCCCGGTCAGGACGATGCCAGTGTTGCCGTTCATATAAATACCGGGTTCGGCACTCGTGTCCAGCGTGACCAGCGCGTAGTCGGCCGGCTCCTTCTCGATCCCGGCGGTCGCGCTCGCTGAAACTGACCAGTCGCCGTCGTAGACCGCCCCAACGAAGAACTTCTGCACGTTCTTCGTCACCGACACCTGGACGTATTTCTCGTCACCGGAGTACTCACCAGTAGCTGGCGGCCAGGAGACAACCGCGCTGCTACCAGCACCCGCGTTCTGCGTCGCGTAGGACGACCCCGAGGTCTGGATATCACCGGTCTGTTCGTCGAAGAGCGACTTGGCAGCGGCCAGCGCGCCTGCGTCGGCAGCGTTCTGCGCCTGGCGACGTTCGGCCATGACGTAGCCGCCATCGATCGAGAGGGCGACGAAGCCGACCAGCGCCAGCAGGAGGATGGCGAAGATGATCGCTACCTGTCCCTGGGAGGCCTGCCGCTCTCCGGCATAGACCTCACTGAGCTGCTGCCAGGAACGCGTTGATGCTGATTGTGTGCGATGTCGCTGTGCCATCATGCCCCCTCGTCCGTTCGTAGAGTCGTGAGCCTCAATCGTCGAGCCTCTCGCTCAATGCTGAATAATGACCGTGCTAGTGTGGTCGAGTTCGGCCGCGCTGAGACCGAAAATCTCCGCGGTAATGAACGTGAAGCTGTACTGGGTGTTGACACTTACCGACGTTCCCGGCGCGCCGCCCAGGCCAGTGGTGTTGATGCTGAGCGCCGAGTCCACGCCGGGAGCCTTCTCCTCGACGACCAGCTGCACGTCGGCGTTGCTCGCGGGTGTGGTTGCTTTGGAGCCGTGCACCATCGCGTAGCGCGCGCCCTCGCGAGTCGCGTTCGCCAGCTGGTGATCGATCCACATCAGGCGACCCAGCTCCATCGTCCCGAAGATCAGCGCGAAGAACAGGGGCGCGACGAGTGCGAACTCGACCATGCTCTGACCGCGAAAACGTCGGGAACGGCGGGACGTGCGACGCGCCGAGCTCGCCATCAGTTGATCACTCTCATGCGGACCGTCCGCGACAGATCGAACGTGCGGTTCATCGGCGGGATCGCGATAATTGGCTCAAACGCGTAATCGACCGTCACCTCGACATAGGGATAGTTCATGCCGTCATTCGCGCCGGAGACTGCGGAGACGCCTGGGGCAGCGTTGAAGATCGTGGGCGCATCGGCCAGCGCGGCGGTGCGCATTCCGGCTGTGTCGGCGGCGGCAGTTGTGGACTGCATCCCGTAGGCAGCACCCTCACGGGCCGCGCCGCTGATTGCGATGTAGGCGGTGAAGGCGCGCCCGAAATCGGCCGCAAGTGCGAGCACCAGCACCAGCACCGGCAGGAGCAGCGCGAACTCGACCAGTGCCTGTCCGCGTGTGCGCTGGCGTCTTCCGTTGGTAGGTCGGCGTGGCGCGACCATTTGCTCGGCTGGCGCAACGAGGACAGCGGATTCCAGTTCCAGTTCCAGTTCATCAAGTTGTCTGTGTGTCATCATCGCCCTGTCACCGCCGCGAATGGGAAACCTGCCATGCACCTGCACGGTGGCGTCGTCGACGTTCAGTCTTCAAGCATCAGTCTATGGAGTTATGGCAGTGACGCGAAGGGTACTTTCGGCATATTTCGGAGGTACTTTCGGTAGCCCATTCAGGTCGTTTGCGTGGGGCGTGCTATTCGCGAGAGGTGAAGAGCGAAGGGGTCGTAGGGGCGATGCGGTGCATCGCCCGCGTGGGATGGCGACGGTTGGCGGAGTGGTGACGTGTTCGCGTGCCACCGCGTCGGGTTGTAGGTTCGAAGTGTTGTCGCTCCGCGTCGCCCCCAACCAACTCGACTCGGAGCAACAACCCCTCGAACCTCGAACTTACTCCGCAGCCGCTGACCATTCGCCATCCCAGGCGTCGAGGTCCTGGCCGAGAAGGCGTGGGTCGAGCAGGACGGCCTCGCTCTGGGCGCTGTCCTCGTCGATGTAGGGGCCGTGGTGTTCCTCGTGGCCGGAGGCGTAGCGGACACTCACCCACCAGCCGTTGACGCGTTCGGTGATGAAGACGGCGTCTAAGTCACTTGCCGGTTCTTCGGTCATTGTGCTGGTTCTCCCTGTCTGCGCGTGTGGCGCACGTTGACGAGTCACTATGTCAGTATGTCGTTGATGTCAATGAGACAGGCGTTGTAGATGGCTTGTCGACATAGCTTGTGACGGTCGGTCGCTGCGGCTACTCATCGCAAGGCTATTGCCACTCAATTCGTGCGCGTAACGAACTTATTCCACACGTGGTGCACCGCGCGATTACTCATGCCTTGTGCCATGCCGAGGATCAGCGCGATAATCATGCGATCAATGATTGAGCACGATTCTGCCCCGGGGCGTTTGGGCAATAGATACACAACGAGGAGATGACGAACATGGCGGGTCCACTGACATTCCGCCTCTGGGATACTGAGCGAACGATGTCGATTCCGGTCGACGATGTTCAGCTTCCGGATGACATGGTGTACGTCCTCACGCTGGAGACGGAAACGGACGCCGCCAGGTTCGAACAGCGTCAGCGGATTCTGGGCGAAGATTACGCACTCCTCGAGCTCGCCGATGGGACGACCACACTGGTCGAGTTGATGGACGACGGCGGACGAGCGCCGATCACGGCATCCGCTGAGCGGATGATTGTGCGCTATCTGATCGTTGGCTGATCCTGATTCGTCATCGGTCTGCCTCGTCGTTCTCACATTCCGCAGACGTGTCTCAACTCCTGACCGGCTTGATCCACTGACGGACCACATAGCAACACGTGGACGTTCTCGGCACGCATCATGCTGCTGTACGTTGGTTCAATGCCATGGTCCGAGCCGCTGTGGCAACAAGGAGCAACGCGCATAGGCGGATCAGTATCGACCATATCGAGCAACACAGAGTCTGCCTGAATGTGCACTCAGAACAGATGGAGGGGCGCATTGACGTTGGTCGAATTGGCAGGAGAGCCTCGGAATCACGTAGAATCCCTTGGTTTTGCTAACGATCGTCAGGCAAAGCCAACTGGCTAGTCTGGCCGGTCGTACAGTGCAGGCGATACGACCACGCAGCCGCCAGTGACGTATATGAAGTTGCGACGGACCATGGGGGTGGCCCGGCGTGATTGACGAGCACCGCGGTTTTCTGGCAGATGGTTCACCGGCCACATGTGCGAATGTCCGGCAGCGAACGCCTGTATGGCGGTGAGTTGCACGACGAGTGTGTGCATCGGTAGCCGCCCGACGGCTGAGGCCTGGTACCTGGTTCCAACACCGATGGTGCGCTGTTTCGCGACCGATGTCCCGCAGATATGGGACGTGCATTCGACTGGGACGACTTGGCCTTGCTCGCATCCGAACGTACACGTTCTTCACACGTGCCCGTCGGGATGCAGGCTGAGCCACGGGATACCTGGAGGAGGTGAATCGGAAAAGAGCGTGTCCGCGCTCGAGATGAGCGCGTGTGGAAGGTCGTAGCCGATTGCAGAAAGGTCATGTCCGGAGCGTTGCGATCGGTTCCCATGGTGACATGGACGATCGTCCCCAAAGCGTCGCCATTCTGACTTTCTGATTCCCCAATGTGCTGTGGCAGCATGCAGTATGTCGTTATTGAGTCAGTAATGGGCGTCATCCAGCTTGGGAAACGCTATTCCGCATCAACCACCAGCGCACGATAGGTTATGGTGCGCCAGTTTTGTTTGAGGATGGAGGACGTGTCTTGGGACACATGCCAAAATGGCTGAAGTACGCCGGTCTGATGATGTTGATTGTGCTCATCATGCCAATTCTCGCTGCTTGCGGCGACGATGATGATGAAGAGACCGCCGACACCACAGCGGTAGCCACGACCGCTGTCGATAGCGGCGCTGGCACAACGCCAACCGCCGCCGAAGAGGAAGAGGCGACTGCCCCAGCCGAGGCCACCGAGGCTGAGGAGCCAGAAGCCAGCCCGACCGAGGGCGAGGCCATGGCCAGCCCGACCGAAGCCGAGGAGCCAGAAGCTACCGAGGAAGGCTCCACTGGCGAAGGCACTGGCATCGTCGAGGGCGGCGATCTGACGTTCGGTCAGACCTTCGATGAGCCGGAGAGCGATGGCGGCATCTTCATTGAAGGTCAAATTGCCGACATCTCAACCCTCATGCCGGTCGTGACTGACGATGATGCATCTGGCGACTTCCAGTCGACGATGTTCGAATCGCTGATCACCGTCGATCCGTTCACCCTGCAGCCGGTCGGGCTGCTGGCCGAGGCGTGGGAGGCTAACGAGGATAACAGTGTCTGGACGCTCTATCTGCGCCCGGATGTCACATGGCACGACGGCGAGCCGTTCACGGCTACGGACGTTGAGCTGACCTACAACCTGCACCTGGACGAGGCGACGGGTTCGTCCTACACCGCTGACCTCTCGAGCAAGATCGAGAGTGTCGAGGTCGTTGACGACCTGACTATCACATTCAATCTGACGGCTCCGCTGGTCGACTTCCTGACTGACGTTGCCGTCTACGGCATCATCTCCTCCAACGTCTGGGGCGATATGGACCCGGCCCTGATCAAGGAAGATGGCGGCGCGACTGGTGAAGACCCGAGCCGTGTTGTCGGCACCGGTCCGTTCATGTTCGAAGAGTGGATCACCGGCGACAACGCCAAGTCAGTCCGCTATGAGGGCTACTGGCAGGGCGACGCCGCGCTGGACGAGTACATCTATAAGGTCGTTCCGGACCAGGCTGCCGGTACCGCGCAGCTGAAGACCGGCGAGATCGACTTCTTCCAGGGCGTCTCGAACTCCGAGGTCGCCTCGTTTGAAGGCACCGATGTGTCGGTCATCCCGGCCGATCGCCTCTCCTTCACCTTCTACGGCACCAACATGGACCCGGAGAAGACCCCGCTGTTCCAGGACGTTGAAGTGCGCCAGGCGCTCCTCTACGCCCTCGACCGCGAGGCGATGGTCGAAGAGATTGCCTACGGCTTCGGCCAGGTCGCTGTCGGCACCATGCCGCCGCTCTCCTGGGCGTACAACCCGGAAGGCATCGAGAACCCGTACCCGTACGATCCAGAGCTGGCCGTCTCGCTCCTCGAGCAGGCTGGCTGGACCGACACGAACGGCGATGGCGTGGTCGACAAGGACGGCCTCGAGATGTCGTTCACGATGTACACCAACGCTGGCAACAACGTTCGCGAGCAGTACCTGGTCGTCATCCAGGAGTACTGGCGGGCAATCGGCGTCGAGATGACTCCACAGCTGGAGGACTTCGGCGCACTGGTTGACCGCATCACCGAGACGTTCGACTTCGAAGTCGTCCTGCTCGGCTTTGGCTGGAGCGCCGCTCCGGACCAGTCCGCGATGTGGGCCACAGAGTCCTACGGCGGTGGCTTCAACTTCGTCAAGTACTCGAATGAGGAAGTTGACGCGCTGCTCGAGGAGGCGAACGCCGAATCGGATCAGGAAGTCCGCATCGAGCTCTACACCGAGATGCAGAACATTCTCGCTGAAGAGCTCCCGATGGCGATCCTGGACTTCCCGCAGCTCCCGACCGGTGTGAACAATCGCGTTCACAACGTGTTCCCGAGCGACATCAACACCTACTGGAACGTCCACACCTGGTGGGTCGAGGAGTAAACCTCCTTTCTAGAGGGTGTTATGCACTTTGCGAACTTTCGATGTATATCTTTGATCGCGGCCAATCGGCGTACGTTCGCGATGTTCTGCGTCATCCGGTGTCAGCCGTGGACGGTGCGGCGGCCCTTTGA
>Ga0136611_10001830_pt1 | contig 14743 bp, 16 predicted proteins | sample AntDrymUQ2232306_2_FD_106645 | JGI IMG/M metagenome (GOLD analysis project Ga0136611, IMG submission 106645) | Polar desert sand microbial communities from Dry Valleys, Antarctica - metaG UQ223 (23.06) | ecosystem: Environmental > Terrestrial > Soil > Desert | place: Antarctica: Dry Valley...
CGTCGGCAAGCGCACGGTGGAGCGCGGCGGCGTGCGTATCCGCAGCCGCATCGTCGAGCAACCGGTGCAGGAGCAGGTCACGCTGCACGAGGAGGAGGTCCACGTTGAGCGCCACCCGGTGGATCGGCCCGCCGGCCAGGCCGACCTGAACGCCGTCCGTGAAGGCACGATTACCGTGACCGAAACCGACGAGGTGCCCGTCGTCGCCAAAGAAGCGCGCGTGGTCGAGGAGGTGGTGGTGGGCAAGGAGGCGAGCGAGCGCACCGAAACCGTTCAGGACACCGTGCGCCGCACCGACGTGGAGGTGGACGAAAACCTTCGCGACGAGGACACCCGGAAGATGGAACGGGCCGAGCCAGCGGGCCGCGTCTGATCGGCGATCTGCCGGCGCATCGCGGCGCGCGCTCTCGGACGGCGAGGCGGAAATAATCCCGCCTCGCCGTTTTTATTTATGCGGCGTTGCGTCGGTGCGTGGATGGCGCGCACCGTTATCGCCGTACCCGTCAAATCGGTCGTTTGGACGATGTGCCGGTTTCTTCCGCTCTTCATACTGATTATGTCGCTCGCGCAAGACAGCGGGTTTTGCAGGCCGCGACGAACGGGCGGGGGTCGGCGGTAATTGCCACGTAGAGTCCTCCTGCACGCGTAATCCGCCGGCCCGCGCCGATGAAAATCGAGGAAAAATCACCATGATACACAGCAGATTCCCGTCACCGTGGGCCGGTCACCCAGTCACCGTCCAACACGTGGAGGAGGCCCTCCATGCAGCAAACACCAACGACGACCAACACTACCACACTGAATTTCGGCGCTTCCCAGGAACGGAGGTTTTGCCATGAACATGTTGGGCTGGGCGATTGTTGCCTTTGTTGTATGCGCGTTCACTGGGATGCTTGGCTTTACCGGCCTGGCGCCTGGTGTGGCGACGCCCGCCAGGTGGCTGTTCGGCATCTTTCTGGCCATTGCCCTGGTGCTGATCGTGCTCATCATGTCGGGCGTCCGACCAGGATATGCCTGATATACCTGCTCGGGGCGCACACCCACGCCGCCTTTTTGAACCGAAACGAGGACCCACCATGAACGAGATCCTGACCAGAAACAAACCAGACGAGAACCGTTCGGCGGCGGACGGGGAGCGCAACGGCACGCCTGACCCGCCGCCGCACACGCTGTCGAGTGAACGCCCCCACGACAATAACAACGCGCCGGCCACGAAGAACAGGCCGCTCTGGTGGGCGGTTGGCGGGCTCGCCCTGGCGCTCATCCTGTTCTTTGCTGGCTTCGCCCTCGGGCGCGGCGGGCTTAACGAGGCGCGCACCGAACTGGGCCGGGCGCGGACGGATTACGACGCCCGGCTCAAAAGTGCGCAAACCGACACGGAGCAGGCCCGCTCCAACCTTGCCTCGGCCCAGGCGCTCAATCGGTTGCTCATCGCCCGCGGCTACCTGTATCGGGCCGCCGTGCAGATCGGCCGGCGCAACTTCGGCACGGCGCAGAACGACCTGGAGCGATCCGCCCTGCTGCTCCAACAGGCCGACGCGAACGCAGCGGGCGTGGACGCGGGCGCCGTCACTCGACTCCAGGAGAGCGTCGCCGGCCTGACCCTGCGCGTCACCACCGATGTCGCCGGGCAGCGTGACCAGATTTTACAGGCCGTCGAGCAGATGGACCGGCTGCTGGCGCGGCACCTGCGGCAGACGGCTTGAAGGCGACCGCCACCTGACCTGCAGGAGATGATCGGACCAAAACCAGCACGGCAATCGAATGCCGCTGCTTACTACTTACGACACGCCGCCCCAGATTGGCGGCAAGACACTGGAGGTAACCAATGAGACAACAGAAACGGACGGTTCCCGTGATGGGCGTGATGGGGTTGATGGCCCTGTTTTCTGTGGCCGCCGGGTGCTCCCCGCGGGAGATTCGGGAAGATGCGGCCGAGGCGGCGGCGGCTACCGAGAGAGGCGTCACGCGGGCAGGAGAGGCGACCGGGGACGCGGCGGCCAGTGCCGTCGGGACGGCCGGGTACGCGGCGGCTACCGCGGTGGAGGCGACGCAGGACGCGGCGGCGACGGCAGTGGAGGCGACACAGGACGTTGCTCAGGCGGCGGCCTGGACGACCAAGATCAAGGCGGTGCTTCTGGCTGACTCGCGGATAAACGCCTGGAAGGTTGACGTCGACTCGTTGCCGGACAAGCGCACTGTCGTCATTACCGGCGAAGTGCCCACGGCTGCCGACCGGCGCTACGTGACGGTGGTGGCCGCCCGCGCCATCAGTCCAACGGCCCCCGTCCTGATCATTAACGAAACGTTAATCGACAGGGACCGCTGAAACCGCTGAAACGGCAAGCGACCGGCAAGCCAAACAAAGCGGATCCTGGCACAGGTTGGATCCATGCGAGGCCGTTGCCACGGCCTCTATGCGGGATAAACCGATTGCTGGTGCGACAGGACCGGTCGATGGGCCAAGCCTGACGGAGCGGTCGCGGCGCAGGGAGCGCCGCGACGCTATGCCGGCGCCCACCCGCTGACCCACACAATCCCCAGTTCCCATACTGCACTTTCCCTACTTCGAGGAGAACTCCCATGCAACAAACACCAACAACGACCAACGCCGCAGCAACGAACCCCGGCGCTGCTTCGCAGCAACCGTCGGAGCAGCAGCGGGCCACCCTGATGAAACTGAGCGACTCCGGGCTGGTGCTCGCCGACCCGGCCGCCGACGTGCGGGGCCGCAAGGTCCTGGACCAGAACGGCGACGAGATCGGCGAGGTGGATGACCTGTTCATTGACGATGACGAGGCTAAGGTCCGCTTTTTGCGGATCAAGTCCGGCGGCTTTTTGGGCCTGGGCGCGACCACATTTCTGGTCCCCGTGGATGCCGTGGTCCGGGCGAATGACGCCGTTCACATCAATCAGTCGCGCGAACGGGTCGCGGGCGCTCCGCGCTACGATCCCCAACTGGCAAACGAGCCGGACTATTACGGCAGCGTGTACAGCCACTACGGCGTCGCGCCCTATTGGGGAGCCGGCTACATGTACCCGACCTACCCCTACTTCGTGTAGATGCGCTTTTTCGCGCTGTCGGAGGGAAGCGGACCGTTTGTCGAGCGCCGCGTCGTCTGCCCGCTCGGCAGCCAACCGATTCCCGCCGGCCAGCGGCGCGCGCGTGGTGCGCTCCCTTTTAACGCACCGCTACCCGCGCGCCGCGTGGGCGGAGCGGCTAAAGACCGTCAACGGCGACAACCTTTGCCGCTCCCCTGTTTCGTTTTTCGCATTTCGCGTGTCAGGCCAGGCGAGGAGCAACCAGTATGAAGACGGCGAGCAGGAACAACGCTATCAGCCGCATCAACGCGGGCGATTTGAAAACCATCGCGGCGCGGCGGCCCGACGCCTTTGTGGTCGCGGCGGACCACTACGGCAGCCAGCAACATTTGTATGGCCCATTCGTCACGAAGCCGGAAGCGATGGCCTTCGGAGAAAGCGAGTTCGGCGGCGTGGATTGGACAAGCGCCGTCGCCTGGATGGTGTACGACATATCCGCCGCCGTGGACCAGTTCGCGGAACAGTCCGTGGACCGCTCGGGAGCCTGAAATGAGCCTGCTGGCCGACGGCGCCACGACGGTAAAAATCAAGGCCGCCCTGATCGCGGACGAACGGGTCAGCGCCGCAAGCATCAACGTGGACACCCGAAACGGCGTGGTCTGGCTGCTCGGCAGCGTTTGCAACGCTGCCGAGCGCGACCGGACCGAGGCCGTCGCTCTGGACCGCGGAGCGCGCCAACTCGTGAATTTGTTGGCTTTGGAAGTTGCCGTACCGGACGCCGATTCGGGATCGCCCCGGATCGTTTTGCCGGCGGACTTTGGGCGAACCACGGCCGCGCCCGGCGCGCCGCCCCCGCCCGCCCTCTCGCCCGAAGACATGGTCCATGCCGTGCTCGTTGCCGACCGGCGCGTCAACGCTCATCTCGTGGTCGTGCGCGTGGAAAACGGCGTCGTGCATTTGAGCGGGCGTCAGGACACGGTGCAGGCCCGCGCCGCCGCGGCCGAGTCCGCCGCGCGGGTTCCGGGCATCGTGTCCGTGCGCAACGACCTCGAAGTCAGATCGTCCGTATGACGGGCGCGGCGCCAGCGCCCGAAAAGGAAAAAGAACAAACAAAATGAGTACCCGCAAACCGGCGGCGGCCGGACTTGTTGCCGCCGCCATCACCATCGGAGCCGCCGCGCTGCTCGCGGTTCCCGCGCGGGCGCAGGACGCAAATGACGAGCGCGCCGCGGACCGCCCGACGACGGCGACGCAGCGCCTGATGGTCAACGGCCGGCCGGTTCAGCCCGACGTGAACCCGCAAACGATCCGAGGCCGCATGATGGTGCCGATCCGCTTCGTGGCCGAGGCGCTCGGCGCGGGCGTGACCTGGGACCCCCAAACGCGAACCGTGCGGCTGCTTCAAGGCGACGAGCGGATAACGATGACCATCGGCTCCACGACCACCCAGGTGAACGGCCTGCCCCGCGTGCTGGAAGTGCCGCCCATGATCCGCGACGGGCGCACCCTGCTTCCGCTGCGCGCCGTCGCCCGCTTTACCGGCGGAAGCGCTACCTACAACCCGCGAACCCGCGTCGTGTTCGTCAAGACTCGCGGCCCCGGCGAGCCGGCCGCCCCCATTTCGGGCGCCGTCACGGCCGGCTTCCAATGATCTTGCCAGCGCAGAAAGGTTTATAGCCATGAAAAACAGCACGCTTCGGCGGCCCACCGTCGCCGCCACGGTAGCGGTCGCCGCCGCCAGCCTCGTCGCCACCCTGCCAGCGGCGAGCGTTCGCGCGCAGCAGTCGGAACAAACGCCGCAAAACGAGCAAGCCGCTCCCCAGCCGCCGAGCCGGGTGGCCACGGCGCCCAACGTCGTGCCCGGCGGAACGCGCACCGAGATCGCGCTCGGCGGCCGGGTGATCCTGCGGATGCGCGACGCGGGCGGATTTACGGCCGAAGAGCGCGCCGCCATCGTGCGCCAGCGACTCATCCCGATCCTGAGCATGCCCGATTTGCAGCCGAGCGCCGTGACCGTTCGGCCCGGCCCGGCCGGCGCCTGGGCCACGATCTACGTGCGCGACCATATGCTGGTCACCGTGACGGAGGCGCTCGCCCGCGCCAACAACACCACGCCGGTACGGCTGGCGCGGATTTACGCCGACCGCTTCCGGCGCGTTCTGCCGCGGGTCAATGTAACGGACCGCGATCCGCAAACCGGCGCGCCCATGAGCGGCATGGACCGGGGCGGGACGGCAAAGGCGACGGCGCCGGGGACACGTCCATGAACCGCAAACAAATAACGGTGCCGGGTGGCCTGGCTGCCGGGGCGCTCTTGTTCTTCCTGCCGCTCGCCGGCGGGTGCGGCCCCTCCGAAAACGCGAACGCGACCCCGGCCGCCACTACCGCCACCACCGCTGCCGCGACCAGTGTTGCCGCGGCGCCGGTTGTGCAGACACCGGCCACCAAAGACGCGGCAACGCTGCAAAACGCCTTTGTCCAGGTGGCGAAGTTCGCCGGGCCGGCGGTCGTTACCATTACGACCGAGCGCCGTTTGCCGCCGCCCTCGTCGCGCGGCTTTTGGGGGCCGCAACCGTTTGGCGGTCCCCGCGCTCCCTTTAATGGGAATGGGCCGGACCCGTTCGAGGAGTTTTTCCGGCGCTTTGGCGGCGGCGGCGGTCCGTTCGGGTTCGAGCCGAGCAGCGCCCAAACAGGTTTTCAGCCCGCGCAGCAGCAAGGGCGCCCCGGCGGCGGACTGGGGTCGGGCTTCGTCTACGGCGCGAACGGGCTGATCCTGACCAACGCCCACGTGGTGCGCGACGCCGACACCGTGACCGTCAAACTGGCCGACGGGCGCGAGTTCAAAAACGCCAAAGTGCTCGGCGAGGACGCGCGCACCGACGTGGCCGTGGTCAAGGTGGACGCGACCGACCTGCCCACCGTGAAACTGGGCGACTCGTCGCGGGTGCAGGTGGGTGAATGGGCTATCGCGGTCGGCAACCCGTTCGGGCTGGAAAAAACGCTCACCGTGGGCGTGATCTCGGCGACCGCCCGCGACGTGCCCCTCACCGAGGCCGGACCGGGCGATTACCTGCAAACGGACGCCTCGATCAACCCCGGCAACAGCGGCGGCCCGCTGCTCGACATCCAGGGCCGCGTGGTCGGGGTGAACAACGCGATCTTCAGCCGCACGGGCGGCAACGTGGGCATCGGGTTCGCCATCCCCATCAACACGGCCAAAGAGATCGCGGACGTTCTGGCAAAAGAAGGGCGCGTGCGGCGCGCCCGGCTCGGCGTCGGTGTTGCCGACCTGGAGGCGCAGGCAGCCGCCGCCTTCGGACTGGACTCAAGCACGCGGGGCGCGCTCGTCCAAACCGTCGAGCCGAACGGTCCCGCCGCCCGCGCCGGCATTCAGCCCGGCGACGTCATCACGCAGATCAACGGCACGCCGGTCCAGGACGCGGGTGATCTACAGCAACGTGTCAGTCGCAGCCCGATCGGCTCGACGGTCACGCTGACGATTCTGCGGGGCGGCAAAACGCGCACCGTGACCGCCCGCTTGGCCGAACTCGAACCGGGCGAGGGCGAGGTGCCTCCCGCGCCGAGTCCAGGCGACGCGGACGGCAGCCCGAGCCGGTTGGGTCTGCAAATAGCCGCATTAACGCCCGAACTCGCCCGTCGTGCCGGGCTGTCACCCTCAGCCCGCGGCGTTCTCATTGTCGGGGTGCAAAACGGCTCCCCCGCCGCCGAGATGGGACTGCGCCTCGGCGACCTGATCGAGCGCGTGGGGCAGACCGCCGTGACCACGCCCGCGCAGGTGCAGGCGGAGATCAAGCGGATTCTCGGCAAGCAGACCGGCGACACCAAAAACGTCGCGCTGTACGTCAATCGGCGCGGCGAGCGCCGCTTCGTCATCGTCGGCCTGAACCGGTAAGGAAGCAGGAGCGACACCCAGAGCGGCGGGCCGTGCGGCCTGGTTGTGGCTGCGGGGTGGCCTGCTGGGGCGGCACCGCCCTCGCCATTGCTGGTGAAGGCGTTTACATCGAGCCGCACGGGCGCGGATAACGCCCCATGCGTGGCACAAACAACGCGCCCGGCGCTGCATAGCGCGCGGGCGAGATAAGGAACGTACGTTCATGGCAGAGGTACACATCGAACGCAAACAGGGTGGCGTGCCCTGGTGGGCATGGCTGCTCGGTCTGCTCGTGCTCGGTTTGATCGTCTGGGCCATCGTCGCCGCCACCACCGGCGACCGGGACCAGGTCGCCGTCAACACGACCGCGACAATCACGCCCACCGAGGCCACGGGGGAGACCGCCACAATCCCGGCGGCGACCACGCTGGTCGTCATTCCCCTGGAAACCATCCGAACCACGCCGGCCGGCTACCTGAACAAACCCGTGTCCGGCACGGCAACCGTCGGCGAGGTTGTTTCGGACCGCGGCTTCTATCTCGTTCCAGGAAACAATGGCGATGGCACGGGCACGACGAGCACCACGGACGCCGTCGGAACGACCCCGGCCACGGACAACCGCGTGTTCGCCGTTTTGGACGATTCCATCGCCGAAAACGCGATCAACGTCAACGCGGGCCAGCAGGTACGCCTCGAAGCCGTCGCCTACGACCCCGCCCGACTGGGTGAACTGCCCGTCAAAAACCTGGCGGGGGACGCGCGGCAGCGCCTCGAAAGCGAGCCGGTGTTCCTGCTCGTCAAGAGCATTTCCGTGGTGGACGGCCCGGCGTCGGCGCTGCCCATCGCGGCGATTCTGCAAACCCCTGCCGACTACAACGAGCAGCAGGTATCCGGAACGGCCCACGTCGTCCGGGCGGACTCGGACCGGGGCTTTTTCATCGAGGTGGACGGGCAGCAGATGTTCGCCGTTCTGGCCAAAGGCGTTGACACGCCCGATTCCCAGGTCGACATGAACGCCGACCAAACGGTGCGCCTGACCGGCACCGTTTACGACGCGCAGCGGGCCGGCGAGGTGGAAGAACTCAAGCCGGTGTCGGACGAAACCAAGGGCTTGATCGCCCAGCAAAAGGCGTTCCTGCGCGTCACCAACGCCGAAGTCCTGAGCCGCCCCTCGTCGTAATAGCCTCTCCTCATCGAAAACTCTGGTTCAGGGGCGTGCGTGCTGCTGCGCGCCCCTGGACTCGGCCCGACACCCGGGAGGAACTCCCATGACTTACAACACCGCTTACAGCGACACGGATCGTGCCACCGGCTACGGGTCGCCAAAGAAGCGCGTGTGGTATCCGGACGACGCTAGCTCTGCCGGAATGGAGGCAATGGGATGATTACCTGGCTGTCCCTGATTTGCAGTTACCTGCTTCTGGCAGTAACGATGGTTGTCCTTGGATGGGTGGGCGCACCCATCTACCCGCGGCGCTGGCTTACCTGTTCTACGTGGTTGTCAGCCGCCTCGCGTTCTGGCCGAGCAAAGCGTATGTGGACGCCATTGTTTCGGAAAACGCTGGTCAGTGGTTGGGTTCCACCGTTGGCGAACGGATAGCCAACTACCCTATGCTGAGTTCCACCCTCGGGTACACCATCCAGACGGTGCTTTTTGTTTGGCTGGTCCTTGGGCTGGTCAACCCTCGGCCGTCCGGCAACAAACGGTTGCCTTGGCAGGATAAACAGCGTTCTTCCTCGGCTTTGCCAACGTGACAACTTGGACCGGCAGAAGCGGAGACCGCCGGTGAGCGGCTGACGGCGCCGCGCAAGGCGGGATTCTCGGCCCCGATACCGGAAGGGGCAGAATCCGAAAGGATCATCACCAGCATGAACCCTTTACAGCAGGTGGGCGGGCCTGTCCCGGAAGCCTGGATGGCTGCCTGGGAAAAGCAGGTCCTGTTCTGGATCAATGGGCATCATGATCCCTTCTTTGACCCCGTCATGGCTTTTGTTTCGCTTGTGGGGGAGTGGGGGGCATGCTGGATCGCACTTCTTCTTTCTCTGCTGATTTGGGGAAAGCCAGAGCACAAGAGCGTTGCGGTGTGGCTTGGCCTCACCATGCTGATCACCTCCCTGTGCGTCGTCGTTCCCCTGAGACTCCTCTTTCCCCGGGACCGCCCGTATGAGGTGCTTCCTGAGATCCGTCAAATGGGTCTGGCGCTGTCAGGGAGTTCGTTTCCTTCCGGCCATGTTCAGAGCGCCTGGCTCGCGGCGGTCGCGCTGGGGGGGCGCTGGCGCGGATACGCGGTTCCCCTGACGGTGTTTGCGCTGCTCGTGTCGTATTCCCGGCTGTATTCCGGCATGCACTACCCCCTCGACATTGTCGCGGGTTGTGCCATCGGCGTTACTGCCGGGGTCACGATGTTGCACTTGAGAGCGTGGCGACGGCGGGCGAAACAACAGCTTATTCCGGCACGCGCAGTACCAGAATAGCGATGTCGTCGGCCGGGTCGTTACTCTGGAAGGCCATCACGTCGCTCTCCACCCGTTTCAAAAGCGCCTGCGCCGTAAGGCCGGCGCAACTTCGGAGCAGTGCCGCGAGCCGCTCCTCGCCGTAAAGATCCCCGCCGCCGCTCCCGCCCTCGCCCCGGGGGCGCCGCGCTTCGATCACCCCGTCCGTGTACAAAACGAGGCTGTCGCCGGGGAACAGGTCGGCACTCTCGTCCCCAAAAGGCAGGTCGGGAACGGCGCCGAGCACCATGCCGGGCTGTCCGATAGCCTCGACCGTGCCTTTTTTCCGGACGAGCAGCGGCAGCGGGTGGCCGGCCACGCCCACCGTCAGATGGGCGACCGCGCCGCGCCGCGCCGGCGGTTCCAGGCACAGATAGGCCATCGTGCAAAAGCGCTCGCCGGAAGTCTGCCGGCACACGGCGTCGTTCAGCAGTGATAGGATCTGGCCCGGTTCGGACAGGCGCATGGCGGCTGCTCGCGCCGCGTAGCGCACGAGCGCGGTGACCGCAGCCGCCTCAGGCCCTTTCCCACTCACGTCCCCAAGAACCACGTCCCAGGCGCCGTTTCGGCTCTCGAACAGGTCGTAAAAGTCGCCACCAACCTCCACCCCGGCCCCAACGGGATGGTAGCAGGCCGCTACCTCAATGTGGGGAACCTCCACCAGGAGGGGCGGCAACAGGCTTTGCTGCAGCGTTTGCGCAATGGTTTGCTGCGCGTGATAGAGCCGCGCATTGTCGAGCGCGAGAGCCGCCCGCCGGGCGAGGTCTTCGGCCAGTGCCAGGTCGTCCGGGGTATGGCGTCGGCCGGAGCGCCCAGTGTAGGCAAAAGAGAGGGCGCCGAGCGCACGGCCGCTCTCGCCAACGAACAGCGGGACCGTCATGCCGGAGCGGGGTCCAAGCCGGCGCAGCACGTGGAGATGCGGCTCGCTTCGAGCAAGGTTGGCCAGATCAGCCTCGGTAATGTCGGCGTAGATCTCCGGCTGCCGTGTACGCAGCGCTTTGGGCACGCCCTGGCTGCCGGTTGGATGGGGCGGGTAACGCCGCAACTCCTGCGCGAGCGCCTCCTCGGCAGGGTCGGCGTGGGCTACGGCAAGGCGGCGAATAAAGCCGTCGTCGCCCACAATGTCCACGAGACAGTAGTCGGCGAGCAGAGGAACCGCAAGACGGGCGACACGCTCCAGGGTGGCCTCATAGTCGAGCGCTGCGGACGAAAGCGCGATGCTCGCCTCGGCCAGAAAATGCCAGCGTTGCCGCGATCGCTCGCGCTCCGCTTCGGCCTGCTTGCGCTCGGAAACGTCGCGCAGAGCCGCCCCGACCCCGAACACCTGCCCGTCCCCGTGGCGTACAGGAAAGTAACTTGCCAGAAAAGTACGCGTTTCGCTGCCCACTTCCAGGTTCAGCAGACTGTCGCCGGTGACAAACACCTGCCGGATCTGTGGCTCAAGGACGGACGCCAGGGGCGGCAAAACGTCTTGGAGCGGGCGGCCGAGATGCTTTTCCGGCGGTGTCGCGCCGTCGCCAAGCGCGCTCAGCGCCGCGTTGATGCGCAGGCAGCACAGGTCGCGGTCCCATAGCCCGAACCCGATGGGCGAACTGGTCAAAAACCCGTCCAGAGTTGCCAGAGCCTCTTCGCTTTGCTGCCGCAGCGTTTCGGCTTCCCGGCGCGCCGCCTGCTCGCCGGACAACCGCTCAGCCTGTTGCCGGGCGGCGCGCAAATGGTCGGTCAGGCTGGTGATCAGGCCGCACACGCCGACGAACAGCGCCAGCCGCAGCAAGATGCCGGGCGCGCTGCTGTAGGCAGCAACGTTGGGGGATTGCAGGAACAGGTACAGGCCGCCCAAGGCGCACAGCAGCGTGGCCAGCAGTCCCGGCCCACGCCCCCCTCGCCCCGCGCTGACCATCACGGCGGCGAACAGCAGCGTGAACAGGGCCGGCTCGACCCACGGGGCGAGCGCCTGGGTCAGAGCGACGGCGAGCGCACTCGAAAGCACGGCAACGCCGTAGCCCAGCAACGGCAATTTCTTCATAGGCAAGAGCGGTAGTTCTGCAGCAGCAGTACGTTTGCGCGGGTTGATTTCGACTCAAACGGGTTGTGGAGATTGCCGCCCGCGGATGTGGTCGCGCTTCCTGTCTGTAGGTACCGCTCAGTATAACTGGAAAGTTACCAGGCGAGATGCGCGCGCAGTGCTCTTTGTGTCGTTCTTCTTGTAAATCTATACGGTTTGGCCCTGGGCACGTTTGCGGTCGTCGGGGCTGGGCACCTTGAAACCGGCGGTGTCTTCGGTCTGGTCGTGATAGCGGCGAATCTCGGCGGGAATGCTTTCCATTTCTTCTCCCTCATCCACCACCTTGAACAGACGGAGGTCGTCGGGCGCAATTGCTCCCTGGGCGGCCAGCGTGTTCTCGAGCCACTGGACCAGCCCACCCCAGTAGTCCCGGCCCACCAGGTAGATCGGGAACGGGCGTAGTTTTTGCGTCTGAATAAGGGTGAGCACCTCGAAGAGTTCATCGAGTGTGCCGAAGCCGCCGGGGAACACCACGAAGCCCACGCTGTACTTGGCCAGCATGACCTTGCGCGAATAAAAGTGCTCGTGATCGAGCGAGAGGCTCTGGTAGGCGTTGGGGCGCTGCTCGTGGGGCAATCGGATGTTGATACCCACGCTCTGGCCGCCGGCCTCGGTGGCGCCCTTGTTGGCCGCCTCCATGATGCCCGGCCCGCCGCCGGTAGTGACGATGAAGCCGGCCTGGGCCAGTGCGCGCCCGAGCCGCTCGGCCAGAGCATAGTAACGGTTCTTGATCGGGGTGCGGGCGCTGCCAAAGACGGTCACGACGGGCTGCTGTAACTCGCCCATGCGGTCAAAGCCGATGGCGAACTCGCCCAGCAATCGGAACAGCCGCCACGAGTCCTGGGTCATTCGGTTGATCTCGAACGGCTCGTCGTGGGTTGTGGACATGTGGGGCATGACGAAATCTCCTGTCCTCCGGTTTTCTCCGGACTTGTTAGGGTTGACGGATCCGTGTTTCACAGGTGCGCGTAGCCATTCCTGCTGCCGAACTGGACGTTAGTGCTACAGCGGAAAGTAGCAAGCCAAAGCGAGGGCCAGGCCTTAGGACCCAGCCCTCGCTTTGGCTTGGACGATGCGCGCGTGAAAACTGAGTGGTGACGCGGAGGTGCCAGCACGCGACTTGAACAAATAAGCCGGCCGGGATGGGCGCACAGGAAGTTCTTCTCGGCGCTGCCGGGAGTAGCCGAGTCGCTCCTGCGCCCACCGCCATCGCTACCCGGCAGCATCATATGGGTGCATCATCTCTCCCATTTGACAGGCTGGTGCCGTAGCCCAGTGTCGCCGGGTACCCCGTTCAACCGGCTTGTCCGGTCTCCGGGCCACCATCGCCTCAACTGCCGCCAGGACTACCACACTCGTGGCGCTGGTTCAGGGTCTGGCGCAACGCACCCTCGTTTGGAGTGTCAGCCTGGGCTATAGCCCAGGCTGACATCGGTTGATGCGAGGGACACAGGGACACACGAGTGAGGCAGAGTTTCAAAGATCGGAGTCAAGTTTGGAGTGGCGTAGACCGTCAAAAGTGCCTCCATAATAGCCTTCACCAAGCGCGCTAACGCCTCGGTCACCGGCAGATCGCCAGCACCCTGCGCTACGCCGAACTGTCCGAGGCGGCCGCCGATTTAGAATTGCGGGCGTGGCGGCGGAAAACACAGGCCCTACTCTAAGAGGGTGTGGACAAAATGCGTTTGTGGCGGCGGGAACGGATGCCTGACCCCAATTCTGGAGGATCCGAAAGGCAGCCGGAACGCTTCGGGGGCCGATTTGCCTGCCGCCGGTCCATGCCGCGTTGCGTTAAGCCCTCCGTGGTTCACGCACATTGGAGCCACGCAGGGCTGGTTGCCCACATTATCCACATACTCTAAAGCGGATCGCGCAACCCAGCAGGCACACCTCGCGCGCGGCAATGTTTTCGCTTTTCTGCTTCCTGCACTGAAATCGGCCACGCCTGGCCGGTTTTGCTTCCGGCTTTTGGACCATTCGGACCCTGAACCGCGCCACAATTTCGCTCTTGGGAAAAAAGGCGAAATCAACTGATCCCACCCTCACCCGAGCCGGACGGCACGCAAAAAGGCCCCGGCGGTTTTCGTCAAGGGGATAACGCAAAATCTTGATGCGGGCTGCCCTGCTTGCAGATGATAGGAGTAGGGGGTATACCTATACGGGGAGTACGGGTACATGACCACCAAGACGAAAACCGAAACGACGACCGACCTGTTCGACGAGGGGCGGCGCAAGGAAATCATCCAGCGCCTGAACCGCATCGAAGGCCAGGTGCGCGGCCTGAAGGACATGGTCGAGGCGGATCGCCCGTGCATGGAGATCCTGCAACAGATCGCCTCGGCCTACGAGGCGATGCGCGGCGTGTCGAAACTGACCATGCGGAATTACCTGGAAAACTGCGGCACGGCGGGCATCCGCTCGGACGACCCCGCCGAGGTGGAGCAGGTGTACCAGGAACTGCTCGACATGATGTTCAAGTTCGCCCGCTGACGGTGGGCAGCGCGGGCGGGGGCGGAAAAGTTTTCCGCCCCGCGTGCGGATACTGGTAGGGACTACTCCTTCCCACGAAAGGAAGACGGCTTGACGATACGACCGCTGGGGCTGCTTGCCCTGGTGCTGGTTTCGCTGGGCGTGCAGGCGCGCACCGTGCGCGCCCAAACCGCCCCTGGCTGACCGATATGACCCGCCAGCGGCTATTCCGCACAAGGCGGGAACCCCATCGGGCCGATGGGGGCCACGGTTCGGCAAGGGCACGTGTTTTTCTCGACCATGCACTCCGAAGGGCTGGCGGGCAAAACCGAAACGTTTTTGCGCGTCGGGGTGACGCCGCGCCTGGAAGCGGGCTTCGGCTACCTGCACCACCAGGGGATCGCGCGCCCGCTCGCCAGTTACACGCTGGTGACGGAAAGCGCGGCGCGCCCGTCGGTCACGACGGGCCTGATGTACGACTCGCTCGGCGGCGGGCGGCAGGGGGTTTTCCTGAGCCTGGCAAAGGGCGTGCGGACGCCGCTGGGGATCGCCGCCAGCGTGTACGTGGGCGGCGCGAAGATCACCAAAGAAAACAATGCCCGCCTGATCGCGGGGGCGAACGTGCCGCTGTCGCGGCGGGTTTCGGCCTCGGTCCAGTATGACGGGCGCTACGCCAACCTGGGCCTGACCGGTCAGGTGGGCAGCATCAGCGGCGTGCCCATTCGCCTGGGCATCGTCGCAGCGCGGGGCGACCAGTTCGGCCCGCTGATGGCGGTGAGCGC
>Ga0136611_10001831_pt1 | contig 14740 bp, 14 predicted proteins | sample AntDrymUQ2232306_2_FD_106645 | JGI IMG/M metagenome (GOLD analysis project Ga0136611, IMG submission 106645) | Polar desert sand microbial communities from Dry Valleys, Antarctica - metaG UQ223 (23.06) | ecosystem: Environmental > Terrestrial > Soil > Desert | place: Antarctica: Dry Valley...
AAAACTCGAAACAAACGGCGCGCCGGTGATTGTTTTTGCGAAAGGCGTCGGTTCTTATAAAAAATTAGCGGAACTTAAATGCGACGCGCTCGGCGTGGATTGGGTGAGAAATATCGGCGATGTCCGCGCCGAAATTGACGGCGCGAAGGCTTTGCAAGGCAATCTCGACCCGACGATCTTGTTCGCGCCGAAGGAAAAAATTCGTGAAGAAACCGAACGAGTTTTGCAAAGTTACGGGCAAGGTTCCGGGCATATATTCAATCTCGGACACGGTATTACGCCGAAAACGCCGGTTGAAAATACGCAGTATTTTGTCGAGTGCGTCAAGGAGTTAAGCGTGAAATATCACGCTGAAGGTGAGGCAAAAGCCCGCGCATGAGCAAGAACGAAATTTGTTTTAGAAATGGATAAAGAATTAAACGTCGAAGTTTTGAAAAAATTTAACCAGCAAGGTCCGCGATACACTTCGTATCCGACCGCGCCGCTTTTTTCAAACGAGTTTACGGCGAAAGATTACACGGCGGAAATCCGACGCACAAATTCGGCGGCGAATGAAAGCGACATCTCGCTTTACCTGCATTTTCCGTTTTGCGAACAGCTTTGTTATTTTTGCGGCTGCAATATGATGGTCTCGCGCGACCGCCGAATGATTCGTGAATATAACGAATATCTGAAACGCGAAATCTCTCAAATAAAGCCGCATATTTCCGCCAAACGAAAACTTGCGCAGATGCACTGGGGCGGCGGAACGCCTTCGTATCTCACGCCCGAAGAAATCGCCGATGTCGGTGAGTTTATCAAAGTTAATTTCGATTTCGCCGAGAATGCCGAGGCGAGCGTCGAGATTGATCCGCGCGGACTGACTTTTGAACATCTGAAAGCGTTTCGCAATATTGGTTTTAACCGCGTTTCGATGGGCGTGCAGGATTTTAATCTAAAGGTGCAGCAAGCGATAAACCGCGTGCAGTCAGAAGAAATCACGAGGCAGACTGTTTTGTGGACGCGCGAACTCGGGTTCCAAAGCATCAACCTCGATTTGATTTACGGGCTTCCGCACCAGAGTTTGAAAAGTTTTGCCGAAACAGTTGATAGAATTATCGAAATCTCTCCCGACCGACTGGCTGTTTTCAATTACGCGCACGTTCCCTGGCTCAAAAAACATCAGAATCTGATCAAAGCCGAAGATTTGCCCGCGCCCGACGAGCGTTTGCAAATTTTGCAGATGACGATTGAAAAACTGACGAGCGCGGGCTACGACTATATCGGAATGGATCATTTCGCCAAAAAGACGGATGAACTGGCGACGGCGCAGAAAAATAATACGTTATACCGCAATTTCCAAGGTTATTCGACGAAAGCCGGCTGCGACGTTTACGCTTTCGGAATGTCGGCGATTAGTCAATTTCAAAATATTTACGCGCAGAACGTCAAAAACTTGAAAGATTATTACGCGCGGATTGACGCGGGAATCGCCGCGACGAATGTCGGTTATCGAATGACGGCTGACGACCATGTTCGCAAGGAAACGATTATGCAGTTGATGTGTCATCTGGAAATTGATAAACGGGGAATCGAGAATCGTTTTGGGATGAATTTCGACGAATACTTCGCCGCCGATCTCCCGAAACTGCAAGTTTTCGTCGCGGAAAATTTACTGGAAATCACCCGCGATAAAATAAAAATCATCGGCGCGGGCAAAATGATTATTCGTAACGTTGCGATGTGTTTCGACGCTTATCTGGCGCAGATGATGAAGGAAAAACCCGTGTTTTCCAAGACTGTTTAAGAATAAAGCTTCATAATGTTCGTCCATATTTAGTCTGTGAATAAAAGTGGTTTCAAATATGCAAGAAAAAATCGGTGTAGTTTTACTAAATCTCGGCGGACCGGATTCGCTCGAAGCGGTCGAGCCGTTTCTTTACAATCTGTTTGTTGACCCGGATATTATCAATTTTCCAGGCAGTTTTTTGGTTAGGAAACCGTTAGCGAAACTGATTTCGTCCAAAAGGCATCCGAAAATACAAGAGCAATATAAACAAATTGGCGGCAAATCGCCGCTCAAGGAATTCACGCTCGGACAATGCAGACTTTTGGAAATTCAATTGAATAAAAAATTTCCCGCTAAGGTTTACGCCGCAATGCGTTACTGGCATCCGTTTACGGAAGAAGTTTTGGACGAAATCGAAAAGGAAGGCATCACTAAAGTTATTCTGTTGCCGCTTTATCCGCAGTATTCAACCGCAACAACTGAATCGAGCGTTAAGGAATGGAAAAAACATCTTAAACTACGCGGAAACACCAGCATCGAATGGACTCTAATCGAACATTATTACGATTTTCCGCCGTACATTGATGCCTGCGTCGAACGCATCAATCAAGGTCTGGAAAGATTTTCGGCGGAAAAACGCGATGAAGTTGACATATTATTTTCGGCGCACGGCACACCGATGAAACTCGTCCGCGAAGGCGATCCTTATTCCGGTCATATCTGCGAAACCGTCTGTGCTGTCAGAGAACGCGGCGGCTGGAAAAATCCGCATCGGCTGTGTTTTCAGTCGAAAGTTGGACCGCAAAAATGGCTCACGCCGTCCACGCCCGACACGATTGCTGAGCTGGCGAAAGAAGGCTCAAAAATGATGCTTCTCGTTCCAATCGCCTTCGCTTCCGACCATCTCGAAACTTTGTTTGAAGTCGGCATTGAGTTTCGCCACGAAGCCGAAGAAAAAGGCGTTGAGCAATTTGAAGTAACCGAAGGCTTGAATTATTCGCCGAAATTTATTGACGCGCTCGCGCAACTTGTTTTTCAGAAAGCGGAGAATTTTGAGGTAAAAAGCGCAGCGGCAAAAAGTTGAACAATAATTTTGTTGTTTTGGAAGAAAATTCCCTCTAAGTTAAAGGAGTCAAAATATGAAAAACCTGATTTTACTTACATTTATACTTTTGGCGAATTTTGTAATTATCTCGGCGCAAACTAAAAAAGTTGTTGTGTCGTCTGAAAAAAAGGTTCGTGTAAGTCAGGCGAAAAATCCAGCCGAAAAAGAGTTAGAGGATTTAGAATATAAATTAAGTGACGCTTTAGTCTCGAAAGATGAAACAGTTCTTAAAGAACTTATATTTGACGATTTTTCGATTGCAGGTTCTAGTATCACGAAGAAGTCATATATTGAAATAGTTAAAGCTCCACAACTTAATTTTAATTCTGTAGAAAAGAGCGAAATGCGAATAAGAATCTATGGTGAAACTGCCGTAGTTTCTGGCAGAAATAATACAAGTCGCAAAATTGAAAATGGTGAAAGTTCCAGCGTTTTCAATTTTATGGATGTTTGGGTTAAATCAAAGAACGGCAATTGGCAGTGCGTTGCAATGTCGCAAGACAGCGTTCTCCTGATATTTTCACTATATTAAAAATGAAAACAATCGGCATCATCGGCGGCGGCATTTCTGGATTGACAGCCGCTTTTTTGCTGAAAAATAAAGGTTTTGATGTCACGCTGTTTGAAAAATCGGAAGCGGTCGGCGGGAATATTCAGACGGTGAATGTTGACGGATTTACAATCGAATACGCGCCGAACAGTTTGCTGAAATCGCCGCGTCTGGTTGATTTGATTAAGGAATTGAAACTCGACGGGCAAGTTTTGGCGGCGAATGCGACGAATAAAAAACGTTATGTTTTGCGCGACGGGAAACTTCGCGCTTTGCCGATGAGCATTGCGAAGATGGCGACTGACGATTTTTTCAGTTTGAAGGCGAGATTGCGATTGTTGAGAGAACCGCTTATCAAATCGAAATCGCCGCGAGGCGAATCGGTTGCCGCGTTTTTTGAACGGCGTCTGGGACGCGAAATCGTCGAAAAGGCGGCTGATCCGTTTATTGCGGGAATTTACGCGGGAAATCCTGAAAACTTGAGTATTAAAGCGGCGTTTCCGCGGCTGTATGAGCTCGAACGGGATTATGGAAGTTTGTTTGTCGGCTCTCTCCGTTCAAAGGCGGAGAAAGCCGATAAAGATTTTCCGCGCACGTTTTCATTTTCTGAGGGAGCACAGACGTTGACCGATAAGCTCGCCGAGAGTTTGGGCGAAAGCGTCAAAACAAATTCGAAAATTACGAAAATCGAAAAAACAGCGGATGGAAAGTGGCTTGTAAAATCCGATCAGGGCGAAAAAATCTTCGATGTTTTGATACTGTCCACATCTGCCGAAGCCGCCGCAAATTTAATCGAAAACCTCGATACTGCATTGAGCAAACAATTAAAGAGCATTTATTATCCGCCGGTAGCGATGGTTTTTTTTGGCATCAAGAAAAAGAGCGTCGGGCGCAATCTCGATGGTTTCGGTTTTTTAGTGCCGAGTTCCGAGCGGCGCAAAATTTTGGGGACGATTTGGAATTCCGCCGTTTTTGAAAATCGCGCACCCGAAAGTTTTCATTTAATGACGACGTTTGTCGGTGGCGCGCGCAACGCGGAGATGTTTGAGAAATCAGACGATGAACTTTTTGAAGTTGTGTTTGACGAGTTGAAAAGCGTTTTGAACTTGCGCGCTAAACCTGATTTTACGCACATCAAACGCTGGCGAAAAGCGATTCCGCAGTATAATTTAAGTTACGAAACGGTTGAAAACAGCATCCAAAGTTTTGAAAATAAAAACCGAGGAATCTTTTTTTGCAGTAATTTTTACAAAGGAATTTCCGTCGGTGACTGTGTGAAAAATGCGTATCGAACCGTTGGCGAAATTGAGAAATTTTTAACTTGATGAGCAATTTTAATTACCCGAATTTTCCCGTTTCGCGTCTGCGCCGTCTTCGTCAAAACACCAATCTGCGCGGTATGTTCCGCGAAACACATTTGACGAAAAACGATTTTATTTTTCCGCTATTTATTGTCGAGGGCGCAAACGTAAAACGCGAAATCAGCTCGATGCCGAACGTATTTCAGCTTTCGATTGATAATGTTTTGCGCGAGTGTGAAGAGCTTTTGAACCTCGGCATCAAATCAGTTCTGCTGTTCGGCATTCCCGATTTTAAGGACGAACTCGGTTCGAGCGGTTATCACGCCGAAGGAATCGTGCAAAAAGCAACGCGCGAAATTAAAAAAAGTTTCCCCGAAATGCTCGTCATCACGGATGTCTGTTTGTGCGAATACACTTCGCACGGGCATTGCGGCGTAGTTGAAAACGAATCGGTTGCAAATGACGAAACGCTTGAATTGCTGGCAAAGCAAGCCTTAACGCACGCGCACAACGGAGCGGATATTATTGCGCCGTCCGATATGATGGACGGACGCATCGGCGCGATTCGGCGGACGCTCGACGAAAATAATTTTCAAAATACGCCGATTATGGCTTATGCGGCGAAATATTCATCGGCGTTTTATGGTCCGTTTCGTGAGGCAGCGGAATCCGCGCCGCAATTCGGCGACCGCAAATCTTATCAAATGGATTTTGCCAACTCCGATGAAGCGATGCGCGAAATCGCGCTCGACATTCAGGAAGGCGCGGACATCGTAATGGTCAAGCCCGCGCTTTCTTACCTCGATATTATCCGGCGCACAAAAGATAATTTCAACGTGCCGATTGCGGCTTATAACGTCAGCGGCGAATATTCGATGATTAAAGCGGCGGCGGAAAAAGGTTGGATTGACGGCGAGAAAATAATGCTGGAAACGCTGACGGCAATCAAACGCGCGGGCGCGGACGTAATAATTACTTATTTTGCGAAAGAGGCAATAAAATTGATTTAGGAAATAATTATCCACAGATGAACACGGATAAACTCAGATAAGAAAAAATGAAAATTCATCCATTGAATGCGAAAGGAAGATATTATATTGATATTGACACATGCACTTGCAGTGCGGCATGTGAAATTCGCGCACCTAATCATATCGTTATTGACGGCAAAGATTACACGGCTTATTTTGCAAAACAGCCTGAAACACCGGAAGAAGAGGCGCAATGTGAAGAAGCAATGGACTGTTGTCCTGTTGTAGCAATTTTGGATGATGGGAAAATAAACAATCAGTAAAAATCTGAAAAATTATCTGTGTCCGTCTGTGAAAATCTGTGGTTAAAATTGATTTGGAAAAATGAATACTTCAAAAAGCAGCGAATTATTTGCGGAAGCGCAAAAACATATTCCAGGCGGCGTAAATTCGCCGGTTCGCGCGTTCAAATCGGTCGGGCGCGACCCGCTTTACATCAAATCGGCGCGCGGGGCGCGCATTACGGACGTTGACGGCAACGAGTTTGTTGATTATATCGGCTCGTGGGGACCGATGATTCTCGGACACGCCGACGAGCGCGTGATTGAAGCGATTCGGGAAACCGCATTGAGCGGAACGAGCTTCGGCGCGTCGAATGAGCGCGAAATCGAACTCGCGGTTTTAATTAAAAAATTCGTGCCGTCAATCGAAATCGTGCGAATGGTCAATTCGGGAACTGAAGCGACGATGAGCGCGATGCGTCTGGCGCGGGCGTTTACCGAAAAAAGTAAAATCATCAAATTTGAGGGCTGTTATCACGGACACGCCGACTCTTTTTTGATAAAAGCCGGTTCGGGCGTGGCGACTTTGGGCTTGCCCGATTCGCCCGGCGTGACGAAAGCGACGGCGAAAGATACGCTCAACGCGAAATACAATAATATTCAAACGGTTTACGGTTTAATCGAACAAAACAAAAACGAAATCGCCGCCGTTTTTATCGAGCCGGTTGCCGGAAATATGGGATTGGTCAAAGCCGACAGAGATTTTTTGCAAAAACTGCGCGACGTTTGCACGGCGGAAAATATTTTATTAATTTTCGACGAAGTGATGACCGGATTTCGTCTGGCTCGCGGCGGAGCGCAGGAAATTTACGGCGTTGCGCCGGATTTGACGACGTTCGGCAAAATTATCGGCGGCGGTTTGCCGGTCGGCGCATACGGCGGGCGCGGCGATATTATGCAGATGATTGCTCCGTCAGGCGCGGTTTACCAAGCCGGAACGCTTTCGGGAAATCCGCTGGCGATGACCGCCGGCGTTGAAACCTTGCGAATCATTGACGAAACGCCTGATTTTTACGCGACGCTCGAAGAAAAAAGTCGTTATTTGGCGGACGGAATTTTAAATTCGGTCAACGAATTGAATTTTAATTACACGCTAAATCGTGTCGGTTCGATGTTTACTTTATTCTTCACTGACCGGACTGTAATTGATTTTGACACGGCGAAAACTTCCGATACCGAGAAGTTCGCGCGTTATTTTAACCGGATGTTGGAGAGCGGCGTTTATTTACCGCCCTCGCAGTTTGAAGCCTGTTTTGTTTCGATAGCGCACAAACAAAACGATTTGGATAAGACTATCGAAGCCAGTGGTAAGGCGATTCAAAATCTATTCGGATAAAATTCGCATCGGTCGAAAAAACCGTCTTGAGCAAGGCTAAATTTGCTTTGCCTTGCCAGATTAAAGGAAAATTGAAAATGATGGGCAGAGCGTCTAACAAACAAATTGACTTAAAGAAGCGTTGGGCGCAGTTTCGCGCTGCCAATCCGCAGGTTAAAATCCGCGACGCGGCGAAGAAACTCGGCGTGAGCGAAGCCGAACTGTTGGCGACGGAAGTCGGCGAAACGGTTATCAAACTTGAAGATAACTTTGACGATCTTTTACAAGAATTTCATACGCTCGGACAAATTATGGCTTTGACGCGCAACGAGGAAATCGTCCACGAGCGCAAAGGTGAATATGTAAACGTTGAGGTAATGAAAGGACACGGCAAAATGGGTTTGGCGTTGGGCGACGATATTGACTTGCGAATTTTCTTCAAAAATTGGCATTTCGGATTCGCCGTGACCGGGCAAAGTCCGCGGGGCGCAATGCGGAGCTTTCAATTTTTCGACATTGACGGAACGGCGATTCATAAAGTTTTTTTGACCGACGCGAGCAATTTGTCGGCTTACGAAAAATTAGTCGAAAAATATTGCAGCGCCGACCAAAGCCCAAGGGTAAAGATTTTATCGAAATTGGCGAAAAAAGCGGAAAAGACAGACTCGGAAATTGATGTGGCAGGATTCAGAGAAGCGTGGGCGGCAATGAAAGATACGCACGATTTTTTCGGTATGACACGCAAATTCGGTGTTTCGCGCGAGCAGGCGTTGCGGCTTGCCGACAGAGAAATGGCTTTTCAAGTTCCGACCGATACATATCAATACATTCTTCAAAAAGCGAGCGATACAAAATTGCCGATAATGATTTTCGTCGCTAACGACGGCATTATTCAGATTCACACGGGCGAGGTTGAAAAAGTCGCGGAAGCCCGCGGTTGGTTTAATGTGCTGGACGAAAAATTTAATCTGCACATTAATCAAAGCAAAATCGCTTCGACGTGGATTGTCAAAAAGCCAACGAGCGACGGCATCGTTTCAAGTTTAGAAATTTTCAATAAACAGGGCGAAAACGTCGCGCTCTTTTTCGGCAAACGAAAACCCGGAATTCCCGAGAAAAAAGAATGGAGTGATTTACTTGCCGTCATCAAACCGAGTTAAAAGTTTTAAGATCAAAAAAAACTCCGATTTTAACAACGGAGTTTTTTTACTTATATATTTGCCGCTAAAAGCAAATTAGCGATAGATATGCTCGCCGCGATTGCTGCGCCAATCATTTTCAAAATAAGAAGCGTCATCATCATTCCGCGGATTGAGTCCCATTACCAAACCGCCATTTTTGATTCCTTCTTCATATTGAACGGCACGGTCTTCGGGAATACCCGAACCGATTAAAGCACCAACCAATCCGCCGGTCAAACCACCAGCACCCGCGCCTGCGAGAGCCGCTGCGATAGGTCCGGCAACCACTAAGCCGAGTCCCGGAATCAAAACGCTCGTTCCGATTGCGGCGATACCGGCAATAATCGCGCCCAGCGTTCCGCCAATTGCCGAACCCGTTCCCGCGCCTTCCATTGCTTTGCTTCCTAAACCTGTGTCGTCGCTGTCGCTAAACCAACTGTCTCTGGTTTGATCTGACATCATCACGTTAAGGTCATCTTTGCTATAACCGCGGCTGAGTGCCGAATTGTATGCTTTCTCTGCGCTTTCACGGTCTCTAAACATACCCGTTAGCATACCGCTTTTGCCGGTAGCCGTGCCGGTGTTTCCGCCGAGCACATCATTATTAGCTTGTCTCGCCGCGCCGTAATTTGCTTGAGTTTCACCTTCGCGCTCAAGTCTTTCATTGCCTGTGACCGCGCCGGCTGCATCTTTAACATTACCCGCGATTCTGTCGCCCAATCCACCCGCTTCATCTTTAAATGTTCCGTCGTTATTCATTATCTTATCTCCTTTCAGATTTGAATTTTTCTTATGAACTGTTTCAGCTTAAAAAGCTATACTGCTATATTGAGCAACCAGTGTGCCACCTAAGCGAAACAACGATAAAACCACCCACTAGTTAAGATATAAAAGCGAGAGAACTGATAACTATCCGCGCTTGTGTTCTGTTTTCAAACATACATTCCTGTTATTCGTCTTTATTACGGACAAATAATATAATCGAACTCGTGAACAATAGTTTTGAAAAAGTTTCCGAGTTGCTGAAACTAGAGGCGAATGCAATCGAGCAGGCGGCAAAGCGTCTGAAAAAATCAGTTGTGGAACAAACAATCGGGATTCTCGAAAGCTGCAAAGGCAAAATAATCGTCACCGGCATCGGCAAATCCGGCATCATCGCGCAGAAAATCGCGCAGACTTTGACCAGCACGGGAACGGTCGCGATTTTCGTTCATCCGTCGGACGCGCTGCACGGAAGTTTGGGAATTATTACGAACGGCGATGTCGTTATCGCTCTCAGCAATTCAGGTGAAACCGACGAAATTTTGCTTCTGCTGCCGTCATTGAAAACCAGGGAAATTTGTTTAATTTCGATTGTCGGAGATACCGCTTCGACGCTTGCCAGACAGTCCGACGTAGTTTTAGACGCTTCGGTTGACCAGGAAGCGTGTCCGCTTAATCTCGCGCCGACTTGTTCGACGACCGTCGCGCTGGCAATCGGCGACGCGCTGGCAATGACTTTGATGGAAGCGAAAAATTTGACCGCCGAAGATTTCGCCGTCAATCATCCCGCTGGTCGTTTGGGAAAACGTCTGACCTTGAAGGTTTTTAATTTGATGCACGACAGCCCGAATATCGCCGCCCGCGCAGGTTGGCTCGAAGTGGTCAAAGCGATTTCCAATTTCGCGCTCGGCGCGGTCAACGTCGTCGGCGAAACGGGCAGTCTCATCGGAATCGTCACCGACGGCGATTTGCGTAGAACGATTGAAAAAACCGCGCCGGAAAACTTTGCAAAATTAACCGCCGAACAAATGATGACGCGAAATCCGACGACCGCCGCGCCGGAAATGCTCGCCTTCGATGCCCTGCAACTGATGGAAAACCGCCCGATGCAAATTTCCGTTCTGCCGGTCGTGGACGAGAAGGGAATTTGCGTCGGACTTTTGAGATTACACGACGTTGTGAGAAGCGGATTATGATTAGACAAGAGGAACAGAATGATGTGCTGCGCGATTGCGCCGAAAGGTTGGAAAGACTCGGAATTGCTTACATGCTAACCGGCTCTATGGCGCTGGTTCACTATGCGATACCGCGCACGACGGCGGATATTGACATTGTGATGGAGATTTTATCGGACGATGTTGATAAATTTATAAAGGAGTTTGAGCCCGATTATTATGTTCCGCACGGCAGAATACGCGATGCCGTTTTCCGCAGCAGAATGTTCAATATCCTCGACCAAAAGACGGTCATTAAAATTGATTGCGTGATTCGTAAAAACGACGAGTTTCAAAAATTAGCATTTTCGCAACGTCGGAGAGTAAACTACGCTGGTTACTTCGAAGTCTGGATTATCGGTAAGGAAGATTTGATTTTGTCCAAATTAAAATGGGCGAAAAACACGAAATCAGAAATGCAGATGCGCGATGTCGCCGGTATTCTGCGCAACGGTTACGATGAAAAATACGTCAGACATTGGGCGGAAAAGTTAGGTGTCGAAAATTTATTGAAAGATTGTCTGGCAATGTTGGAAGAAAATTATGTTGAAGGATACGACTCGTGAAATCGAGGAAATGCAAAACGAATTATGGATGAAGCGAACTCCGCAGGAGCGGGCGCGATTTGCTTCGGCGATGTTTGCCGCCGCCCGTAATGTGATAATCGAGTCGTTGCCGAAAGATTTGTCGGAACGTGAATTCAAAAAACAACTTTACCGCCGAACCTACGGCGAGCATCTGCCGGAAGATTTTTTTAAGGATGAGGCATAACCGATGATGAAAAAAGTTACGAGTTTGATTTTTTCTGTTTTAATGTGTGCTTCGCTCGCTACGGCGCAAACGGCGGAAGTTTCCATTGCGCTTAACGAACAGTTTTTTGATGCGCTGCTCGACGCGATTTTCAAAAACTTCAACGCACCGGAATTTCCTTTGGCGAAGAACGGTTCAAAATTCGAAGTTCAAAGTCCAAAGTCGCCGGTTTCGAGTTTTAGTGATGACACTTCACAAATCGCAAATTGTAACGAAACAATTCGCCTGCAGCGCGAGATTGACGGCGTGAAAACAGCCGTCAGATTTCGTGACGGAAAAATTTACGCGCCCATCGCCTTCTCCGGTTCATACAATCCGCCGCTCGTCGGTTGCGTGGATTTTCAGGGCTGGGCGGAAACCAGCATTGACCTTGAATACGACCGCCAAAACCGCAAGCTCATGGGACGAGTGCGCGTTTTGAGCGTTAATCTCGGCGGCATCTCCAGTTTGGCAAGCGGCATTTTATCGCGTCTCGTGCAAAGTTCGATTGACCGCAAAATAAATCCGATTGAAATTCTTCAAACGGACAAACTTTCCTTCGTTGTTCCAATACAGAACGCGGGCGGCTCGTTGAAAATGAAAGCGACAGGCGTTCGCCACGAAGTCAATAATGGGGTTCTCAATATCAATATCGCTTACGAATTTTCAAAGTGAAAAAAGTGAAAGGATTTCAAAGTGAAAAAGCAGGTTGAGAATAAACAAGCTGCTTTTTTTCTTCCGCTTTGAAACCTTTTCACTTTTGATTTCGCATAAAAAACTCCGACGAGGAAAACAAGGTCCTCGTCGGAGAGTGTGTGTCGCTGCGTTTATTCTATTAACATATAAAACTTCAGCGTTAATTTAAGTCAACATTTTAGTAAAGACCGAAAGAGCCAAGCGGAAAGTCGCCTGCGTCGCCGTGTTTTTGACCTTGAATACTGCCGTTCATACTGCTGATGTAGTAGAAAGTTTGGTTGGTTTCTCTCCAAACACAGATGTCGTGTCGTCCGTCGCCGTCAAAATCGCCGCGCACCGGAAGATCTCCGTCACCGCCAAAAGTCGCGTCGGCAATACCGAATGAAGTCGCGGTAACAGCGGTATTTTGCGAATTGGCGATATACCAGATAGCCGTCGCCCCTTGTGTTTGACGAACCGCTACGAAATCCGCTCTGCCGTCGCCGGTGTAATCATCGGGGGAAACGCTGAAGTCGTCGTTGAAATCACCGAAAGTGCGTGTAATAACGCCTTGACCGGTGACTGCGTCGCCGATGTAATAAGTAACCGGCGCGCCAGCCCCGGTACGAACCACAAAAACCAACTCGTCACGACCGTCGCCGGTAAAATCAGCACCGGGAAGAACTGCCACGCCTGTTTGTCCGGTCAAACTGCCGAAGGTGACCGCTCGCGCAGTATTTGTCCCACTGCTTAAAATATACCAAACCAGACTGCTGCCTGAGACACGCACGAGAGTATAATCGGTTTTACCGTCGCCGTCGTAATCCCCTTGCACGCCCGGAGTATCAGTTGTATTGCCAAATGGAACTGCTCGATTAAGAGTGATGCCGCCCGTGCCGAGCGGGAAATTACCTACATAAAAAGTGGCATTCGTATCGCGCCAAACAGTCGGGTCTGATTTCGAGTCGCCGACATAATCGCCCACGGTAACATCGTCGGTGGATAAACCGTAATCGAAATCGCGTTTGAATGCCGCGCCTGGTGCCGCCGGTGCCGGATTACCCAGAACTTTCCATCTAATCGGACCGCCAGTCGTAAATCGCAGTGTAGTCCAATCAGTTCGATTGTCACCAACAAAGTCATCTAATCTGGTTGTCGGTGTTTGAGCGTCCGCGATGCTCGCGCTCGACAAAATGACAGTCATCGCCAAGGCGAAAACGGTAAAGAGTGAGCGCAGATTTTTTGAATTTTTTCCTAAAAACATTTTTTCCCTCCTCCAAGGTTGTGTTGAAACATAGACCTTCAGCCAAAAAAAATTAGATTACAGAAATATTTAATAAAATTGTCGTCGGCTGAAGAGAAATTCACTGAATGTTAAATTCTATGTAAAATTACCTTTTTTTCTGTAATGATGTCAACACGATTACGGTCGGCGCAGAGTTCCGCAGAAATGTTATTGTGAATAAATTTAGTTTACGGCGGTCGTGTATTTTGTGTAGCCGCTGAAGATTAGCGAAATTTGTGCGGTTCGATTTGTCAGCAAAACCTTTTCACGTCTAAACTCAAAAATATGAATTTGCCTTTAGTCGCAATTATCGGTCGTCCGAACGTCGGAAAATCCACGCTTTTTAACCGTTTGACGGGCAGCCGCAAATCCATCGTCGGCGACGAGCCGGGAATTACGCGCGACCGGATTTACGGCGAGGTCGAATGGAAAGCTAAAACCTTCGCGCTCGTTGATACGGGCGGCATCGTGCCGGACGACGACGCGATAATTCCCGCCAACATTTTCAAGCAAGCCTCAAACGCTATTTCGGAAGCACAGGCGATAATCTGGGTCGTTGACGCGCGCGCCGGAGCGATTCCGCTCGACGAAGAAATCGGCATTTTATTGAGAAACATCGGCAAGCCGATTTTCATCGCCGCTAACAAAGCCGAAACGAAAAAGGTCGAAGAAGATGCCAGTGAATTTTATAAGTTCGGCTTTGAACTGATACCTGTTTCATCCGAACACGGCAACGGCGTTGGCGATTTGCTCGACGAGGTTTTCGAGGTTCTGGAATTTGAAGAAGAAGTCGAACAGGAAGAACAAAAAGAAATCAAACTCGCTATCATCGGTCGCCCGAATGTCGGAAAATCTTCGCTGCTCAATCAAATTTTGGGCGAAGAAAGAGTCATCGTCTCGCCGATTGCCGGAACAACGCGCGACGCGATTGACACGGAACTGACGGTTGACGGGCAAAAGTTTTTATTGATTGACACGGCGGGAATTCGGCGCAAAGGCAAGACGACGGAAATGGCGGAAAAGCTTTCCGTGATTATGGCGCGGAAAGCCCTGGAACGCGCCGACGTAGCGATTTTGTTGATTGACGCGACCGAAGGTTTTGCCAATCTCGACGCGAACATCGCTGGTTACGCGCTCGATTCGGGTTGCAGTTTGATCATCGCCGTCAACAAATGGGACGCGGTTGAGGAAAAGGAAACGAACACGGCAAATAAATTTGAGGAAAATCTGCGTTACAAAATGAAATTTCTCGATTGGTCACCGATTATTACGATCTCAGCTTTAACCGGACAGCGCGTCAATAAAATCTTACCGATTGTTCAAAAAGCCAACATAGCCAGAAATCTTCGCATCCCAACGGCGAAATTAAACGCATTTTTCGAGCAAAACGTCACGCAGCCGAGAGTTGGCGGCGGCAACGCGCCCGGCAAAGGCGGCAGCGTCCGGCTGCACGTTCAATACATCACGCAAGCCGGTTTGCGAC
>Ga0136611_10001832_pt1 | contig 14737 bp, 12 predicted proteins | sample AntDrymUQ2232306_2_FD_106645 | JGI IMG/M metagenome (GOLD analysis project Ga0136611, IMG submission 106645) | Polar desert sand microbial communities from Dry Valleys, Antarctica - metaG UQ223 (23.06) | ecosystem: Environmental > Terrestrial > Soil > Desert | place: Antarctica: Dry Valley...
ATGCCGACTCGTCATACAGGTTGATACCGAGAGCCGGGGATGCGGGTGCCATTGTTGCCATCACTCGATCCTTTCACGCGGGAATCGGGAATCGTGGGCGCGTTGCTGATGGTTCTGATGATGTCATGCTGAGCATATCATCGCGCAAATCGCCACCGGCGCAAGAGCGGGGATGATGGTGAGCTTTCAGGACTGAACCTCAACATCTATCGAAAGCGTCGGTACCCGCGAAGCGTGATGTCGTAGGCACCCCAGGTGTTGGTGCTGATGTCGTAGCCGAGGAGTTGGTTTTCCAGATTCGGATGCGTGGACAAGAGGGCTTCAATCACCGCCGCGTTGTCATGCCGCGGCATGCGTTGACTGAGGATCAGGATGCCCTGATGTTGGTAGTTCAGGGACCACTCGCCGGTCCATCGCATCCAGGCGTCGTGCAGGAGTTCAAAGTCTCTTCTGTTATGGCTGACGATCGTCTATGCGTTGGTCGCGGCGTACAGGAGTTGGTCGCCATCAGATGTCTCGGCACGCCCTTGCTGGTGTGTTGTGTAGATCGTGTGGCCCGCGCCCTCTAGAAGCGACCCGAGATGGTGTGACACATCCTCGTCAAGATAGAGCGTCGCCACTGAGGCTACCCGACGCGAACGATATTGGCCTGCATGCGGGCGTCAATGATGCCGGTGTGACGCTCGTAGAACACAAGCGCGGCTTGCACCGCTGCTCTGGGAAGGTCGTAATCCTGCGCGACGCGATCGATGTCGCGGCCGTTCGCCAACCAGTATCCGATCAGCGCCCAGATCGGGACGGCGTGTCCAATCACCCGCGCATCGGCACAGCCGCCCGCCGGATCGATCTGGATGAACCGATCGATAAGATCCTGTTCGTTAACACTGCTGACAGACATCGGGCATGGCTCCATATCACTGAAGCGCGGTCGGGCTGCGTTGATCATGAGTATACCCGGCTTTCGTTGCGTTGCTTGCGTCGCTTGGCAGCTTTCTGCTGGATGTGGAAGCCACGTGGAACGCCGACCGAACTTGGTTCTGAGGCGAAGCGCTGCTCCCTTTTCCCAGCCTCGGGCGAGCACCACGTTTGGCGTTTCAGACGGAATCGCTTGCCTCCAGTAGGAGCCACGGCTATCCTGTTCCAACGTGGCAGTGAATTCTTGAAGGTATACCAGCGTCGGCAATTCGCTCCCTGCTGTCTCCCGCATTCTTAAGGCGATCGTGGCAAAGCCTTGCTCGACCCGAGAGGCTTCCGATGTCGATCCGGCCAGCGCAGGTCTTCATCTCGTATCAGCGCGCCGACGAAGCCTTCGCCCGGCAGGTGCGCGAGCATCTGGCTGCGCACGGCGTGCGAACCTGGATGGACCAGTACGACATCCCGGTTGGGGCGTATTGGCCGGACGAGATTGATACGGGGTTGGCCGGAAGTGCCATCGTCGTCGGCATCCTGAGTCCGGACGCGGCGGCGAGCCGAAATGTGAAGAATGAGTGGGATTGGGCCATTGCCCACGATCGGCGGCTGTTGCTACTGATGGTGCGACCGACCGACATTCCGCATCGCTACATCTCGATTAACTTCATTGACGCGGCTGCATCCGACCAATCGTCGGCATTTGCCGCGCTGTTGCAGTCGCTCGGTGTTGCGCCGGCCGCGCCGGATGCCGTGGCAACCGCCAGTGGCGATGGCGAACAGCCGATTCCTACCCGGCATGGGCATGGCCGCAGCACGCGGCGCCGTCGCCAGCCGCCGCTGACGGTCGGGCGCGAGCGTGAGCAGGCGCTGCTCAACCAGCAGCTTGACAAACTGCTGGCCGGAAATGGCTCGATCGTGCTGGTCGGTGGTGAAGCTGGGATCGGCAAGACGACGTTGACCTCGTGGCTGGCCTGGGCTGCCGAGCAGCGTGACGCCGTCGTCTGCGTCGGAGGGTGCTACGACCTGACGACGACCCCGCCGTACGGCCCATGGATTGAGATCGTTCGCACCTGGCCGGTGGATGAACCCGGATTCTCCGACGTTCCGCCCGCGCTACGCGGCGGCGATGCGCTGGCACATGTGCACAGCCAGGCCGCGCTCTTTGAGATCGCCTCTGAGTTCTTCGCGGCGGCGTGCGTCGTCAAACCACTTGTCCTGTTGCTCGAGGATATGCACTGGACGGACCAGGCATCGCTCGAACTGCTGCGCTACCTGGGTCGCACGATCACACAGTTGCCACTCATGGTCGTGGTGACCTATCGTGACGATGAAGTGACCCGTCGTCACCCGCTCGCACAAGTGTTGCCTGCATTGATTCGCGAGGCTGGCGCCGTGCGTGTGGCACTCATGCGGCTGGACCGCGACGAGATCAACGCCTTGATCGCTCGCCGGTATCCGCTGGCGGATGCCGATCGCGAGCGATTGACCGACTACGTGGAGCGGGTCACCGAAGGCAATCCATTCTTCGCGGGTGAAGTCCTACGCGCGCTTGAAGAAGCTGGGGTACTGGCGCAGGCCGGTGATGCGTGGCAGGTGTCGGGGTTAGACCGCGTCCATGTACCCGAACTCGTGCGCCAGGTTATCGAGGGACGCTTGGAACGGCTCAGCGACGACGTGCGGCGGCTCCTTGGGGTCGCGGCCGTGATTGGCCACGAGGTGGACCTCGATGTCTGGGTCGAGGTCAGCGGCGCTGACGAGGAGTTCCTGGTTGAGATTCTGGAGCAAGCGATCGAGGCGCATCTCGTTGAGGAGCTGCCAGGACAAACCCGGTTGCGGTTTACGCATGCCCTCGTGCGGGAGACGCTCTACGCCGACCTCGTCTCGCTGCGACGGCGCAGTTGGCATCGGCGCTGTGGCGATATCCTCTCACGTCGCCCGCGTCCGGACCCTGACGCAGTGGCTCGGCATTACCGGCTCGCAGATGATTCGCGTGCGACCGAGTGGCTCATCCAGGCCGGTGAACGCGCCCAACTGGCGTACGCCTGGAGCACCGCCGTCGAGCGTTATGAAGCGGCGTTGTCGCTCCTCACCGCTGCGGACGCCGATGCTCGTGAGCGTGGTTGGCTGCAATACCGAATTGCGCGTCTCCAACGGTTCCGTAACCCGCAAGAAGCCATCGACTACCTTGACGAGGCACTGCGGATCGCGTTCGAGACTGGAGACGAGGCGTTGGCCGCCGCCGCACGCTACAGCCGCGGGCTGTGCTGGTTCTTTGTTGAGGACAATGCGACAGCGATCGAGGACATGTCGGCCGGAGCGGACATGCTCGAGGCGTTGCCAGCGGAGGAACAAGCGCGGCTGGATCTCGGACCAGACGAATTCGGAACGCCGACGATCACCACTCCGCGCGGATTCCTGGTCGTCGTCCTGGCCGTGGTTGGGCGTCTCGATGAAGCGCTGCGCATGGGAGAGGCGACACGTGAAAGGCTCCCGAGGCTCTCTCCGCTCGGTGAACTTGGCTGGTCGCACTACGGCGATTGCTACGGTGGGCTGGCATTAACCTACGCGCAGCTTGGGCGCGTTGATGAAGCGGAAGTCGCCTACGAGCGTGCGCGCACAATCCATCGCACCAATGGCAACTACTTGACGCAGGCAGGCGTCGGCTTCGGTCAGTTGATGACGTTCTCGCTCCCGTACCGGACCGAGCAGCACGCCGAACACGAGCTGCTCGTGGCCGAGATCGCCACTGCCAACACGCGGTCCGCCGCCGTAGTCGGGACGACTACTGAGGTCACCCAGGTCCCGATCCTGGCGCTGGCCGGTCGATGGGACGAGGCACGGGCGATCGCTCATCAGGTGCTTGACATGGCAGTTCGGGTAGCAATGGGTCGGGGAAACGAGATCTGCCACAACGTGCTCGGACAGATAGCGCGGAACAGCGGCGCGCTGGAGGAAGGCTGGCAACATGTCGACGAAATGTTGCCGCTGGGATGTGTCACGGAGCCGGGCGTGCATAGGTTAGCGAGAGTACTGGCGACTCAGCGCCTGGCCATTGACCTGGCCTTGGACGGAGAGGATGTATCGCTGGCGAGCAACTGGCTGGCGGCGCACGAACGCTGGCTGACCTGGAGTGGAACGGTACTCGGACGCTCCGAGCACCACGCATTATTGGCGCGCTTCTATCGGCAGTCCGGAGACAGTGTCGCCGCTCGTGAGGCTGCCAGAGCCGCGCTGCAACATGCGTCAACACCGCGCCAGCCGCTGGCCCTGATAGCGGCTCAGCGCATGCTTGGTGAACTGCTGACTGCGAGCAGCGAGTATGACGATGCCGCGCATCACCTGCGTGAGTCGCTTGCCCTGGCCGACGCCTGCGCCGCGCCGTTCGAGCGTGCACTGACGCTCGTCGCGCTGGCGGAGCGTTCGATAGTGAAAGGTGAGCACGACGCAGCGCACAAGATGCTGGCCGAGGCGCGTACCATCTGCGAGGGGCTTGGGGCGCTGCCAGCGCTGGAGCGAATCGCGGTACTTGAACGGCGCGTTGTGGGAGATGGTGTGTAGGCTGTTGCTGGCGGATGCAGGAAACGAGGGAGACACTCATGAGAGATAGGGATCGGGAAGCGGGTGCATTGGAGCAGCCGGGCGACTGGGACCGTTACTACTACGGCACCTTCTACTGGCACGGCATCCCGACATTGCTCGGCTGTCCGCTGGCGACCGATCCGAATGAGGCCGATATCGCGCTGGTCGGGCTGCCGTGGACGAACAACCCGACCGAGCGCGGGCAGTACCTCGCGCCGCGCATGGTGCGCCACCGTTCGGGAGCATTGCACGGCCGCTCGCACCGCGAGTTCGAGGTCGATCCGTTCAGCCTGGCGCGCATCCGCGACTTCGGCGATGTCATGGTGCTGAACCTCGGCAACCCGGACGAGGGCGTCTGGGAGATCGTCGCGTTCTACGAGCGGCTCGACGCTGGCGGTTGCCTGCCGCTGACGATCGGCGGCGACCACGCCTGCACCTATCCGGTGTTGCGCGCGATCGCCGGACCGAACTCACGGCGCAAGGGGCCGGTCGGACTGATCCACTTCGACTCGCACACCGACACCTACGGTCCGTACCTCGGCACGGTCCACAATGCCGGCAACTGGGCGCGGCTTGGGCATGAGGAAGGGCTACTCGATCCCACGAGGGTCGTCCAGATCGGATTGAACGGCCCATACTTTCCGATGTCGCTCGATTATGCCCGCGAGGCGGGCTACCGGTTGTTACCGCTGACCGAAATCCAGTCAGCCGGGATACCGGCTGCCATCGCCGAGATCCGCCGCGTGATCGGTGATGGACCGGCCTACCTGACGTTCGATGTCGATGTCCTGACGCTGGCCGACGCGCCCGGCGTGGCCAACCCGGCGGCCGGCGGGCTGACGATCAACGAGGTCTTCCAACTCCTCTGTGGCCTGCGCGGGATCGATATTATCGGCGCCGACATCGTCTGCTTCGTGCCGCAATACGACCCGTCGATGGTCACCGCCATCCACGTCAGCGCGATCATGCATCACCTTGTCACCCTGCTGGCCGAGACGTTCGAGCGTGGGAGGGCCGAGAACTGAGATATCGCAGGAATCGTGACGATCGATCAGCGCGGTGAGCGGCTGGGGGCGTCGATCGGTTCGCTCGTCAGGCGCTCGATCGTGGTGGTCAGGCGGCGGAATCGGGTTTCGGGACGTTTGGCCAGCACGATCCACTCGATGTACTCACGGCGGTGGCCAGCGGTCAGGCGCGCGAAGCGCTCGCGGGCGTGCGAGTTGTCGTCCAGCAGCGCCTGCAGGTCGTCGGGAACGACGGCGTCCTTACGCAGGCCGCGCGCGTACTCGTAGCGGACGGTGACGGTCTGTGCCCACCAGCCGGAGAGGCCATGTTCGTGCTCCAGGTAGCGGGCGATAGCTGGATGGCCCTTGGATGGCGCGTCCCAGCCGTCGAGGATGGCGTGCCACTCGTCGGTCGTTTTGCCGGTTTTCGCGATGATCGTCTTGTCGCTGAAGCCCTGCGGTCCGGCTGCTCCTGTCGCCATGGGAAACCTCAACTTTGAAATGGTTACGTTGCGAGTAGATACTGATGCTACAGGCATTGTGCCCGAGTTCAGTGTTACGTTCCAACGTTCGCGAGTTCGTGGATCAATCGCTCGACATCTCGATACAACTTGTCGAATGAATCGGCACGACGCGCCAGGTCCATATCGAAACGTGCTGTCAGCGCTGGCTGATCGAGCGTTTCGCTATACGTGCGATTGGCTGGCATCTGCCGCCGGATCCATTCCTTTGCGCCTGCAACGTCTTCTGGCGCAGCGGGCGCGGACATTGTGGCTGAGAGTTGGCGGATACCGCGCAGCGATTCCGCAGCCGCGAGAAACCAGGACTCGTACTCATGCTTGGCGAGAACAACTGCCATGCGAACATCCGAACGGTACTGTTGTGCCCGCGTCAGGAGTTCTGGTCCAAGAGTTGCTGGGCATGCGTCATCGCTGTCAGCAAGGACGAGCACGGCATACGGTGGCTGAGCAGTTGAGATTGCAAGCTCAATATTTCGTTCGAGTTCTTGCGGTCGCTCCAGCTTGCTGCGCGGCATCCGAATTGGTCGGGGAACGTCTATGGTCATCTCAGGAGACACCTGCCCCACGATGCGCCGAATAAGAATTGGGACTGCCTCGACTTCGCCATGACCTTCAACAATCGACGCGATTGTCGCCATGTCAGGGACGGCCTTCATCGAAGAGGCGAAGTTGGCGCGATGCTGCTGCTTGAACAAACGCGGGATCAGGCTCAAGGCGGTTTTGGCGCAGGAGTTCTCCACCAGTGAACAAGTGTTCGGCAAGGATGCGCCGGGTCTGAGGCGTCAATGGACCAATTGATGTCGTTCCACGATTCGCGACAATTGCCCGTATCGCCTCAGGTGGGATGTCTTCGTTGTCAAGGAGGTCGGGGCTATGACTGGTAACGATCACTTGAGTAAAGTGACTTGCGTCGCGCAAACTGTCAAGGAGGACTCCAGCTGCGGCCGGATGAAGGGCGATCTCGGGTTCTTCAATGCCGACGATCGGAACACGGTTCTGGTTTGAACGGGCCGACTGGAACAGCGCGACGAGAATACCAAAGGCGCGAAGCGTTCCATCTGACATGCTCGACGCCAGGAACTTCCATGGGTAGGCGGAGCCTACGATCTCCTGACGAAACTCCAAGGTCTCCTTTGGACCGATTGCGCGACTATCAACACCTACAATGCCTGGCACAATTTTTCCAAGGTACTCGATGATGCGATCTGCGATCTCTGGCTCAGTTCGAGTAATTTGGTCGAAGACACTGGCGAGATTGTCACCGTCACGGTTGAGTACGTCCCCTGCATCCGGACCCTGTAGGTCGCGGATGCGATCTGGATTTAGATTGTAGAACCCCATCCGCGAGAGAGCGTCATAGATCGTGCGGAAGGGTTCTAAGCCGGAAATCGTCACCAAGTAGAGTCGATCCAGTGTGGCAGGCGGAGCGACGTGCGGGAGCGAGAGGGCCACTTCACCGTCGGCGACACGAAATCGGCTTATTGAGCCGTTACCAGCGAACCCTGCTACGACGCACTCCTCGTCCTGAATTCGGAACCCACCCCCTGGCCGAGACGCGACACGAAACGCATAGTGGCCCTGGTCGCCGTCGGGCAATGTGAACTCAAGGCGGATGCCGAAGTGTGTTGGGTGCCCGGCTGACCGGCGTCGAACTTCGTTGATCCCCCCTCGATCGCGGAGCGCATGGTCGAGTGATGTACGCAGCGAATCAGTCACGAGTCTGAGCGCGTCCAGGAAACTGCTCTTTCCCGAGCCGTTCGGCCCAACGAAGAACGTCAGCGGTTCGAGGTCGATGTCGCACGTTGCAATGCTGCGGTAGTTCTTCAGAATGACACGTCGTAGAAAAGTTGTCTCGGTCATCTCGTTCTTTCGATGCTTGTGACTCCTGATCGGGCGATGTAACTCGGCCACGGTGATTGCGTCCAATCGTTTTGCCCGGGGTAATGTGGTGCTGTTCTATCCTACGATACCGATGGTCGCCGCTCCGCCCACGGAAACGCTTCCTCGTACGCGGCGGCAGCGCGCAGGATGGTCGCGTCGTCGCGCCAGCGGCCAACGAACTGGAGCGCGATGGGGAGGCCATCGGCGCTGAAACCGCAGGGGACGGTGGCCGCTGGCTGGCCGGTCAGGTTGAACGGGTAGGTGAAGGCGGTCCAGCCAAGATAGGTCATCGCGCGTCCTGCAATCTCGGGCGGGTAGTCCAGCTCGACCGGGAAAGCAGTCACCGGCAATTGCGGGGTGACGAGCAGGTCGTAGCTCGACATAAACTGCTGCATGGCGTTGTGGTACTCATCACGGCGCTGGAGGGCGTGGATCACGTCGGTCGCGCGCATCGTCAGCCCGCGTTCGATGATGGCGACCCGTCCCGGATCGAGCTGGTCGCGGACTGCATCGAGGTCGTCCTGATGGCCGGATGCCTGGGACGGTTCCCAGAGGCCGTCGAGGATATCGAGCGGGTCGGGCAGGCCGGGGTTGACCTCGTCGACGTGCGCGCCCAGCTCCTCAAGACGACGGACGGCGCGAGCGGTGATCTCGGCGACTTCGGGATCGACGGCGGCGTAGCCAAGATCGGGCGACCACGCGACGCGCAGGCCCGTTATCCCGCCCTCGCAGGCAGCCAGATAGTCGATGCCGGAGTCGAATGACAGCCGGTCGCGGACATCCTTGCCAGCGGCAGCCGCCAGCAGCAGCGCGCCATCGCGGACGGTGCGGGTCAACGGGCCGGCATGCGCCATCTGGGTCGTGGCCGTGCCGGGGTAGGCGATCGCGCCGTAGGACGCCTTCATCCCGAACAGCCCGCAGAAGCCAGCCGGGATGCGGATTGAGCCAGCGCCGTCGCCACCCTGCGCCAGTGGCCCGATCCCGCTCGCGACAGCCGCCGCCGCGCCGCTCGACGAGCCGCCCGGTGTCCTGGAGAGATTCCACGGGTTGCGCGTTGGCTCACCGAGCCGGTTGGTGGACGCGCCCTTCCAGCCGCCCTCTGGCAGGTTGGTCTTGCCGATGATCGCGCCACCGGCCCGCTTCACGCGCTCGACGAAGAGCGAGTCGTTGTCTGCGATACGGTCGGTATGCAGCAGTGAGCCGCCCGTCCAGCGCACACCAGCCAGCGCATGGTTGTCCTTGATCGAGATTGGGATGCCGGCCAGCAGCCCCGGATCGCCATCACCGGCGTAGGCGCGCTCGGCAACGCGAGCCGCCTCCAGCGCAAGCTCGGGCGTTGTCGCCAGGAAGGCGTTCAGAACCGGGTTCAACTGCTCCAGCCGGGCCAGAACGGCCTCGACTACCTCAACTGGTGACAGTTCCCGTCGCCGGAACCGTTCGCGCAGTTCGGTCGCCGGAGTGAAGAAGAGTGTGAGGTCGTCCAATGGGTTTCTCCTTCGGGACACGGGACACGGGACACGGGGCGTGGGACGCGGGACATGCGCCATGTTACTGTATCTTCTCAGCAAACGAGATTACGACATCGGCTCTCCCCGTGTCCCGAATCCCGAATCCCGAAGGAGGCACTCATGCCGAGGATCAACCGGGCGATCGACCTGTTGGAGCGTGGTGAGGTGCTGTACTACACCAATCCGGGCGAGTTGACCGAGGAGAACGGGCGGCGGCAGGCTGCCACCTGGGCCGATATCCTGCTGGTTGACTTCGAGCACGAGGCGTTTGATGTGGTCGGACTGACCGCCTTCATGCGCGGACTGGCCGCTGGTGGCCCCACCTCTGATGGATACAGGACACCGACGGTGATCGCGACGCTACCCTCCAATTGCCGGACAGTTGATGAGGTCCGCGCCAACGCCTGGCAGGCGCGCCAGGTGCTGACAGCCGGTGTCCACGGAATCCTGCACACGCATGCGCGCAGTGCCGATGCCGTGGCGGCGTTCGTCGCGGAGACTCGCTTTGCGGGGGTCGGGAATCGGGAACCGGGAACCGGGACTGGCCCAACACCCGAATCCCGAATCGCGGTTCCCGACCCCCGCTTTCCGCCCCAACGCGGCGCTGGCGGACAGGCGCGTTCGGCCGCGATCTGGGGTGTGTCGCCAGTCGACTATATGCGGCTGGCCGATCCATGGCCGCTGAACTCGGACGGAGAACTGTTGCTGGGTGTCAAGATCGAGGATCGCGAGTGTCTGGCAAATGCGTGCGAGGTGGCGGCTGTGCCGGGACTTGCCTTTGCTGAGTGGGGACCGGGCGATATGGGCTTGTCGTTCGGCTATCCCGACGCCCACGACCCGCCCTACCCGCCGGAACTGGAGCGCGCCCGCCAGACCGTCAAAGCCGCCTGCGATGAGGCCGGAATCGCCTTTCTCTCGTCCTGGAACGACCCCAGCCAGACGATCGAGGAGAACGTCCGCTACCTGCTCGACTGGGGCGTCCGGATCGTGTCACCAGGCCCCGAAGGCGAGGAGTGGGCGCGGATCGGACGAGGGATCAAGAACCGGGATTCGGGGCTGAGATAACCCCGGCTCCCGTTTCCCGAATCCCGGTTTATCGCGCTGCGAGCAGCGCGCCCGCCCACCAGACGAGCTGGTTGAGCATCGAGTCGACGCGGCCACTCATTGCTGGATCCTTCGGTTGGCCCTGCTCGTCAAAGCTGGCGCGCGCCATGACGATGTGGATGCCCTCGCGGATTGGGGCCATCTGTAGCTCAATCGCCACCAGTCGCAACTGCTCCGCCGCCCGGCTGCCGCCAGCGCCGCCGCCGTAGGACACGATCGCGAGCGGCTTGTTGTTCCATTCCGTATTGAGATGGTCGATGGCGTTCTTGAGGACTGCCGAGAAGCTGTGGTTGTACTCGGGCGTGATGATGACATAGCCGTCTGCACCGGCCACCAGTTCTCGCCAGCGCTCAATGTCGTAGTCCTCGACTTGCGTTCCCGGCGCGCCGAGGAACGGCAGGTTGATGTCGCGCAGGTCGACCGGGGTGGCCTGGAAATCTTCACGGGCGCTGGCGATCTCGTTGAACCAGGTCGCCACCGTCTCGCCAAAGCGCCCCTCGCGCGTGCTGCCGAGGATCGTCAGTATCTTGAGTGGGTCAGTCGTCATCCATGTTCCTCTCGATGAATCTGCACCAGGTTGAACCATCCGTCGTCGCTGGTCGTCGAAGATCGATCGCCGAGACGATGGCCTTACTATCAGACAACAGCGCGGCAGAGTCGAAGATTCCGCGATCGCAGATCGTGGCTCGTGAACGAACCGGGTTGCGAAAGGTTGAAACCAGGCGAGTCTCCTCGGTAGTCCACCATTGCTGAGTTGCTGAGTTGCTGAGTTGCTGAGTTGCTGAGTTGCTGAGGACGGGTCCAGTCCCCTCTGTCGTCCAGAGCCGCAGCGAAGGACCTCTCCGCCTTGATGCCGCACGAGTCTGGCGCGGAGAGGTCCTTCGCTGCGGCTCTGGACGACAGAGGGGGGACAACACGCTCCTAACAGGACTCATCTCGCTTGCAGGCTATTGACAGCCGTATGCCCACTTCGTATGATGCAGTTCGCTCCGTAAACAGATAGTTCACACAGTGAACAGACAAAAGGCACGCGGGCGATATTCAGGGTGGCGCTAGATGGATGATGTGGCGCAGGTTGAGGGCATGGTCGCGCTGGAACGCACGGCAGGCACGAAGCAGGTCGAGGCGCTGGCGCGCGGCTTGAAGATCCTGGCGTTATTCTCCGACCAGGAGCCGTGGCTGGGGCTGAGCGAGATCGCCCGGCGGACGGGACTCAGCACCGCGACGTGCCTGCGACTGCTGCGCACGCTCCAGCACCTTGACTTCGTTGAGCAGGCGGATGATACGAAGAAGTACCGTCCGTCGGTGGCCGTCCTCCACCTCGGGTTCGCGGCATTGGCGGGGCTGGGGCTGCGCGATGTGGCGTCCCCGCACCTGCGACGTTTGTTCGAGGAGTTGGGTGAGACGATCAACCTGGCAGTGCTGGCCGGGACCGATGTCGTCTATATCGAACGCTTCGCCCAGCGCCAGATCATCTCGACCAGCCTGCATGTCGGCGCGTGTCTACCGGCTTATTCGACCTCGACCGGCAAATTGCTGCTGGCCTTCCTGCCGGCATCGGAGCGTGCCGCGACGCTCGATCGAATCCCGTTTGCGGTAACTGGCCCGAACACGATCGCCAACCGCGCCGATCTTGAGGCGCACCTGGCTGGCATCATCGAGGACGGGTTCGCCATCCAGGACGAGGAGTTGGCAGCAGGGCTGCGCTCGGTCGCGGTCCCAATCCGGAACGGCACCGGCAGCGTTGTCGCGGCGATGAATGTCGCCGTGCCGGCGGGCCGTATTTCCGTTGCCGAATTGTGCGAGCGTATCCTGCCGCGCGCGCGTGATTGCGCGGCGGCAATTTCGGGTGTCCTCGGCTATTCGCCGGGCCGTGAGGCAGTTCCTGTCGCCTCGCTGCCGGATCGCGTCGAAAGCAGGACTGCGTCAGGTTGAGCTGGTGATGGCCTGGCCCGTCATCGCGGCGTTGATCTGAGCGAAGAAGAGTGCCGAACGTGAGGGGTGGTTCTGGGTGGAGCGCGCGCAATATCTCGTCCTGACTCCTGATGCCGCCGCGACGGCTCGCATCGTGATGCCAACCGATCGCTCCGCTCCTGTCGAGCATGGGGCGCGAGAGTTGAGTCACTATATCGCGGCAATCCTCTCCGTTCCGGCGCTCGACATCGTTGAAGACGCTGGGATGCCAGCCATGACGATCGCCCTTCGCCTCGGTGACAACGTGCGTGACTTGAGTGAAGCCTCCGCGACAGCCGCGCGGTCATTGGCCGAAGACGGCTATGCGCATGTCGTCGCTGCCGACGGGATTTCCATCGGCGGGATGAACGCGCGCGGGGCGCTCTACGGCGTCTACGGCCTGCTGCACGAGCTAGGTTGTCGCTGGCTCACGCCGGATGACGATGGCGAGCATATTCCAGGCCGCAGCGAAATCAGGCTGCCGGTCGGGACGCATACGTCAGCGCCGGTCTTCCGCAGGCGCGGCTTCGGCGAGGACACCCGCGCCGTGTCGCCAGGCGACAGTACGTGGTTCCTCGACCTGGTCGCTGACTCGCGACGGTTCGCGGACTGGATGGCGAAGAACCGGCTGAACCACTTCACGACCCGTGCCGATGCGCTGGCCGACGAGGGCAGCGTCCAGGACGACCTCGACCGGCGCGGCATCATGAGCCTGCATGGTGGCGGGCACAACATCCCGCGCCTGCTGCCGCGTGAGCTGTTCGCCGAGCATCCCGAGTATTTCCGGATGGACGACACCGGCCAGCGCCAGCCGGACGGCAACCTGTGCGTCTCCAATGTGGAAGCCGTCCAGATCCTCGTCGACAACGCGCTGGCCGAGGTGCGCCAGAACCTGCCGATGGAGCAGTACGGCATCCAGGGCGAGGACACCTGGAGCGGCGGCTGGTGCGAGTGTCCGCAGTGCCGCAACCTGACCGGCATCCAGCAGAACATGCTGCTCTGCCGCGCCGTTGCCGCTGGCTTGCAAGCAGCCGGGCTGTCCGAGACGCGCGTCTCGTTCGCTGCCTACCGCGACACGCTCCAGCCACGTATTGGGCAGGACGAGCTACCCGATCGGCTGTTTGTGCGCTTCGCGCCACGCGAGCGCTCGTTCGGCAAGGCGCTCAACGACCCGACTTCGGACCGCAACCGCTGGTACGCGGCCAACCTCGAGGGCTGGGCGCAACTGCTCGGGCCGGACAGCCTCGCGATCACCGAGTACTACACCGATTCGGTGCTCTACTCATCCTTTCCGGTCCCGCTGATGCGGGTGATCGCCGCCGACATGCGCTACTTCCGCGATGTCCGGGCGACGGCATGGATCCGTGTCCTCTTCATGAGCCGCTACTGCTGGTGGGCCTACCCGCTCAACTTCTACGCAGTCAGCCGGCTCGCCTGGGATGTCGATGAGCCGATCGACGAGATCGTGGCCGAATTCTGCCAGCATCGCTACGGAGCAGCCGCGTCGACAATGGTGGCGTTCTTCAACCGCTTCGAGTCGGCCATGGCGCGGATCGCCACCTACGGCGACATCTACGGCCCACCCGAGACGTTCGACCCGCTCGTTGAGCAACTGATGGCTGACATCGATGTCGCGCGCGGGTTCCTTGCCGAAACGGTTCGGCTCGGCGAACGTGCGCTCGACGAGGTTGATGACGAGCGGCTGCAAGGGCGGATTCGGCGCGAGTTGCTGGCGGCCCGCTTTGCCGCCAACGAGGTCGAGGCGTTGAGTCACCAGGTGCGCGGGCAGTACTGGTACGCGCGTGCCAGCGGCAACGAGCCGCGCTTCGTCTTCGAGTCCGAGTTCAAGCGCGGGTTCGTGCGTGCCGCCAACGAACTGGAGCAGGCGATCGTCCTCTACCGGCGCGGCACAGACTTGCTTGTCAACGATCCCGACGCCCCGCGCAGCGCCTGGCTCGATAGCGGCCTCGGCCTGCACCGCCGCAAGGGCTTCTTCCTCGACAACCTCGAACGCAAGGTCGCAGACTGCCGCGCGATGGTCGCAGGCGGGACGGAGTTGGTGGGTGAGTGAGCGTTGGAGCGCGCCGATCTGGCCCCGGGCGGCGTCAGGGAGCGATGCCCCGCTCTCCTGTCGTCCAGAGCCGCAGCGAAGGACCTCTCCTCGTTTGATTCCTCGTGTCGTCAAGGCGGAGAGGTCCTTCGCTGCGGCTCTGGACGACAGGAGAGCGGGGCATCGCTCCCTGACGCCGCCCGGGGCCAGATCGGCGCGCTCCAA
>Ga0136611_10001833_pt1 | contig 14737 bp, 14 predicted proteins | sample AntDrymUQ2232306_2_FD_106645 | JGI IMG/M metagenome (GOLD analysis project Ga0136611, IMG submission 106645) | Polar desert sand microbial communities from Dry Valleys, Antarctica - metaG UQ223 (23.06) | ecosystem: Environmental > Terrestrial > Soil > Desert | place: Antarctica: Dry Valley...
AAGAAAACGGCGGGCACGGGTGAGCGCATACGCAGGTCTGAGCACCGCGGTCGCTCTGTTCAAGGTGAAAGACTGTGCTGAAGCGCCGCGACGCACGCTTTCCAATCCGAGTCTGCGCCCTTTCCCCTCGCGTGAGGCGATCACGAAAGGTTACGACCCATCTGCTCCTTACCAACGACATGAAGACTTCCTCCGCATCGTGCTCTCCGACCTTCAGTAACTCGTTCCGCCAGGTGGCTGCGGTGCTCATCCTGTTCGCAGCGATCGCAACTTCTCCCGCGGCGGAGCCGCAAATCCCCGCGCTGCAGTGGGAGAAGCGCTCCGACTGGAGGAACGTCGCCTCGGATGTGAGCCCGCCGGCTCTCGGCGACGGCAAGGCTGACGATACCGCAGCCATCCAAAACGCGCTCGACGCACTGACCGATGGTTCGGTTCTTTATTTCCCGCCCGGCACTTATCGCGTCACCAAGACACTCTCCGTGCGGAACGCGAAGTCCGGACGTTTGATTGGGGCGCTGCTGGTCGGCTCCGGTCGCGATACGCGGCTGGTGTGGGACGGGCCTGCGGGCGGAACGATGGTGCTCATTGATGGTCTGGCTTACTCGCGCATTGTCGGGTTTGAATTCGACGGCCGGAAGAAGGCGAGCATCGGGCTTCACTACGAGGCGGCGAAAGGCTTTGGAACGGAAGTGACGCATCGGCATCTGGCGTTTCGCGGGTTTACTGACTCCGCGGTCTACGAAAAGCACCCGAACAGTGGACAGGCTCTGGCCGAGACATCGTTTGAGAACTGTCTCTTCGAGAACTGCGGGCGCGGCGTCACCTTCCTCCAGTTTAATGACTACGATTATACCTTCGATGGCTGCGAGTTCAGGAACTGCGGAGTCGGGATTGATTGCGCGCGGGGTAACTTCTATGTGCGCAATTGTCATTTCGAGGGGAGTCGCGAGGTAGACATCCGCGATTGGTCGGAACACAGCAGCTCGATCCGGCGGTGCACTTCTGTTGGATCAAAAGCGTTTGTCACCCGGATCACAACGATTGCGCCGCTTACGGTGCAGGATTGTCATGTGCAAGGCTGGAAAGATCCCGCCGGGGCGCTGTTGCTCTCGCGTCCGCCAGTGATGCTTTTCGACTGCGTCTTCACCGAACCACCGAAGGGTGAGCAGGGGCAGGGGCTGGCACCGGTTCGGGTGCATAGCGAGGGACAGCGCTTGATCGTTTCCGGGAATAGAGTCGAAGGTGCGCCGGAGCTCACGAATGCAGGGAGCCGCCCAATGCTGAACGTCGTGCCCGATGGGAAGCTGAAAGGCGTAATCCGCTCGGCGAGCCAAAGCTTCCTTCACGAGACAACGCGCATTCCCAAACGGGTGTTTGACGCGAAACGTGACTTTTCAGCTGTCGGAAACGGCATGGCGGACGATACCGAAGCGATCCAAAGAACGATCGACGCTGCCGCCGCCGCTGGAAATGACGCCGTCGCATATCTACCCTCCGGCTCGTATGTGTTGACCCGACCGCTGAGCATCACCGGACGTAATTACTTTGTGGGTGGCAGCGGCTGGGGAACGAAGCTCGCGTGGAAAGGGGCAGACGGCGGCACCATGGTCGAGGTGCGCGATCCACAGGACGTCGTCCTCGAAGACATGATGATCGGCTCTCACGATGTTGGGGAGATGAAGAACGCCATCGATGTCCATCAGACAGGGAGCGGCGCGGGATCACGCATGACCTATGACGGCGTTTATGCGTTCGGCATGTATCAGAAGCAGCCGCTGAAGAAAGGGATGCGGTTCACGAACCTCGGCGCGAAGGATGTGGTGCTGATGCCACACGTGCAGGGTAACTTGCGGTTCGTCGACTGCGCCGCCGCGACGATCCTCGTGAATACGAGTTACGAAGGGTCGGTGACCACGGAAGGTAAAGGGAAGGAGCGGGGTGGATTGCTCGGCTTCCAGACGCGGTTGGCGACCGTCGTTACGCACGGTCTATATGTCCGGGATAACCAGAACATCGTGATGAGTGACTTCTATGTGGAGTCGGCAGATAACGGCTATCTTTTCGAAGGTTCTCCTGATCTCCCTCCGGGGCAGGTGACGATTCAAGGGGCGAAGGTGCATTTCCCGACAAGCAATGATCCCGCGAAGAACACGGCTTTCGAGATCAACAACTACCACGGCCAGATTTTCTTCGGCCCGGATCAGTTTTACGGAGAACCCAAGCAGATGCGTATTCGGCAGAAAGGCGATTCCGCGGTGGAGCTCTTCCTCCTCGGCTGCAGTTGGTATAATGGTCCGCAGCCCGACATCCAGATCGGGCCCGCAGCTCGGGTCTCACTGATCGCCAACGAATCCTACGGCCAGGGAAAAGACGGCGAACCCGCTCCCAACGCCGCGCTCTTTAGCGAAGCGGCCAGCGCCTCCGCCCTCGAGAAAGTCAGCGCCGCCCTCGATGACCTCCGCCGTCTCGGCGAAGCGGACTTGCGCCTGAACCATTCGCGAGCAGCCGGCGGACGTGTGACATCTCCTTGATTCGCGCATCCCGAATCAAACCGGCGCGCGTTTTCAGCGGACCACCATGCCCAGGATCACAAGCCTGCTCGCGACGCTCTTTGCCGCCATGACTCTCCATATCGCACCGACTCACGCCGAGCTTTCGCCGACCGAGAAGAAGCCAGTTAGCGACGAGTATCACGGCGTGAAGGTGACGGAAAATTATCGCTGGCTCGAGAACTCGGCCGATCCCGCGGTCAAGGCATGGAGCGACGCGCAGACCCGGCACACGCGTGCGTATCTCGACGCGCTGCCGGACCGTGCTGCGACCAAGGCGCAACTGACCGAATGGTATGCGAAAGTTTCGCCTAGCTACGGATCGGTGGTCTCGCGTTCGGGGCGGCTCTTTGCGCTGAAGTTCCAGCCGCCCAAGCAGCAGCGCCTACTCGTGGCGCTCGCGTCCGCGCACGACCTGTCGTCGGAACAAACCGTGCTCGATCCGAACGTTCTCACCCCAAAGGGGCAGGTGTCGATCGATTGGTTCGTCCCCTCCCAGGATGGCAAGCTCGTCGCGGTGTGCCTCTCGGAGAACGGCTCCGAGGAGGGAACGTTGCACCTTTACAAAACCGACACCGGGGAAGCGCTCCCCGACAGAATCCCGCGCGTGCAGTATCCTACTGGAGGCGGGAGCGCCGCATGGACGCAGGACTGCAAAGCGATCTTCTACACGCGCTACCCGCACGCGGGTGAGCGCCCAGAGGAAGACCTCAACTTCTACCAGCAGATCTATTTTCATCGGCTCGGTTCGCCGGAGAACACGGATGTTTACTCCGCCGGCAAAGACTTCCCGCGCATCGCCGAGATTCATCTCCACACCTCGCGTGATGGCCGATGGCTCCTCGCCAGCGTCGCAAATGGCGATGGCGGCGAGTATGCCCATTTCGTGCGCGATCTCGGCGCTGGCGAGGGCGCTGAGTGGCGGCACTTCGCGCGTTTCGAGGATGGCGTGAAAGCGGCGGAGTTCAGCGCGGATGGTGTGGCGCTTTATCTGCGCTCGGTGAAGGACGCGCCGCGCGGGAAAATCCTGCGGTTGCCGCTCGACGGCGCTGAGCTGAAGGACGCCACGCTGGTCGTCCCCGAGAGCGACGCGGTCATTCAATCACTCGCGCCGACCGCCTCGTTCCTGTTCGCGGCGGAGCTCATCGGCGGACCATCGCGCGTTCGCCGATTCGACCTCGCGGGAAATGATGCGCGCGAGATTCCGCTTCCCGCCAACTCCGGCGCGGGCGCGCTCGTGCCGCTCGAGGACAATGCAACCGGCGATCGCATGCTCTTTCTCCGCGCGAGCTGGACGGAACCCTCAGCGTGGTATCTCCACGACCCCGCCGAAAACGGTCTCGCCGGCTCGACAACTAAGACCGCGCTCGCCAACACCTCGCCCGTCGATTTCAGCGACATCGAAGCGGTGCGGGAATTCGCCACCGCAAAAGACGGCGCGAAGATCCCGGTGAACATTCCGCCGCAAAGGCACGAAGCTCGACGGCAGCAATCCCACGCTGCTCACCGGTTACGGCGGCTACTCGATCAGCCTTACACCGGGCTTCGACCTCACGCGCCGCGTCTGGTTCGACCGCGGCGGCATCTTCGTCGTCGCGAACCTGCGGGGCGGCGGCGAATTCGGCGAAGCGTGGCACCTCGCGGGTAATCTCACGCGCAAACAGACCGTTTTCGACGACTTCGCCGCATGCGCTCGGCACCTCATCGACCGCGGCTACACCCGGCCCGAGAAGCTCGCGATCAAAGGCGGCAGCAACGGCGGCCTGCTCATGGGCGCATTGGTCACGCAACATCCCGGCCTCGCGCGCGCCGTCATCTCGCACGTCGGCCTTTACGATATGCTCCGCGTCGAACTCGACCCGAACGGCGCGTTCAACGTCACCGAATTTGGCACCGTGAAAGACCGCGCGCAGTTCACTGCCCTTCACGCCTACTCGCCGTATCACCGCGCCGTGGACGGTGAAAAATACCCCGCCGTGCTGCTCCTCGCCGGAGAGCACGACGGCCGCGTCAACCCCGCGCACTCGCGCAAATTGGCCGCCCGCCTCCAAGCCGCCACCCGCTCAGATCGACCGGTTTTGCTGCGCCTCAGCACCGATTCCGGTCACGGCATGGGCACCGCGCTGACGGAGCAAATCGAGCAACATGCCGATGTCTTTGCCTTCCTCTTCGAGCAGCTCGCGATGAATCCCGCGCCCGCGCCGTGATTCGAGTGAAGCACGGTCGCGCGCTCCTTCGTCACCCCGTCTGGCCGCTCCTCAGCGTCTCCAGCTCGGTCCTGAGCTGCTGCGTGGCCCGACGAAACTCGAGCTGCTCCACGACGATCTCCGCGAGATCTTCGAGCGTCGTCAAAGCAGACCGGCCAAATGCCCGCGGCTTCGTGTCCATGATGCACACCGTCCCTACATTGCCGCCGGGACTCTTGAGCGGCGCACCGGCATAGAAGCGGATCCCCGGCGCGCCGGTGACCAGCGGGTTATCCGAGAATCGAGCATTCGCGGTCGCATCAGGCACGACCAGCACCTCATCGAGCGCGATCGCATGCGCACAAAACGCGATGTCGCGGCTGGTCTCGCGCATGTCCGTCCCAATGCACGCCTTGATCCACTGCCGATCCTTGTCCACGAACGAGACGAGCGACATCGGCACCACGAAGACCCGCGCCGCCAGCCCCGTGATCCGCTCGAACGAGCCTTCTGGCGGCGTATCGAGGATTCCGTAAGCGCGAAGGCTTTCCAGCCGTTTGGATTCGTTTTCGGGAAGCGCGGGTGCCATGGCAGGGCGCGCGGTAAGTAGCGTTTTGCCGCGCCCGGGTCAAAGGCGCGACGCGGCGAAATCCCCGCACAGGAGTATCAGGCACAACAACGAGCCGGATATCTCGCCCGTCGAGCGTAAGCGTCACGCGAAGCACCTCTTGACGAGAATGCCCGGTTTGAGCGGTGCGTTCATAAATGTCGTAGCCGATCTGCTACGACCTGTATGCCTTCAGGCGGCTTGGCGCGCGGGGCGCTGCGCTTTGGCCCAAGCTTCCGGCGTCCAGTCTTTGACCTGCCAGTTGGTCAGCTTGGGGAGCGCGGTGAGCACTGCGCGCAGGTAACGCTGCGGATCGAGCCCGCGCCGGCGGCAGCTCTCGACGATCGTGTAGAGGATCGCGCCGCGCTCGCCGGCCGCCGCGTCGCCGATGAAGAGCCAGTTCTTTTTGCCGAGCGCGGTGGGGCGAATGGCGTTTTCCACCAGGTTGTTGTCAATCTCGATCCGACCGTCGCCGAGATAGACGCTGAGCATCGGCCATTGCGCGAGGGCGTAGTCGATCGCCTGGCCCATGGAGCTCTGCGGCAGGTGGCGCTTGTTTAGTTTGAGCCGCACCAGGGCGCGATGGAGGCGTGCCTGGATCGGGCGGCTCTGGCTGGCGCGCACGGCTTCTCGCAGGCGCGGCCCGGCACGCTTGGCGCGCAGCTGTTTTTCAATCCGGTAAAGATGCTGGATTTGCCGCAGGATGAAGCCGGCGTGTTGCGGAGCGGCTTCCCGCGCTTCGTAAAAGTGGCGCCGTGCATGGGCCAGGCAGCCCGCCAGGGTGATCGCTTCGCCGCGCTCTTTGCGGAAGGCGCCGTAAGCGGCGTAACCATCGCATTGCAGGGTGCCGCGGAAGTCCCCCGGCACGATCTTACCCAGACAAGTAGCCGCGCGGCTGGTCTGCCAATGAAAGACCGCATCGCCGCCGGGCCGGCTGCAGGTCCAAAGATAGCCTTGCTTGGTTTTGCCGTGGCCGGGGCAGAGATAGGCGATCGGCGTTTCGTCGATCTGCACATAGCCTCCGGCCATGACTCCGGCACGGATTGCTTGATAGATCGGCTGGAGCCAGTCGGCGGCCAAACCCATCCAAGTGGCCATGGTCTGGCGCGGCAGGTCCACGCGATGCCGGCTCCAGTAAATCTGCTCCTGCCGATAGAGCGGCAGATGGTCGCAGTATTTGCCGACGATGATCTGCGCGAGTAACCCAGGCGCGGCCAGGCAGCGCTCCTGCAGCTTTTCAGGCAAAGGCGCAATGACCGGCGGCGCATCGAGCTCTTGGCGATGCACATACTTGCGCCGGATCAGCCGGCGGCGCAGAAAGCGCGCCGGTTCATAGTCGAGCTGTTCGCTGACTTCCTCGCCGATGCAGCGCCACGCTTGCGGCGCGAGTCGCACTTCCGGCGGCTCGATCACTTCTTCCAAGACTTCCAGATCGGCGGGCCAGCGCGGCTCACTTTTCGGGCGCCGGCGCGATGCGTCCTTGCAAGATGACGGGGCGGCCTCCTCCAGCAGCGCCGAGGAGGCGGGAGCTTTTCCCGATTCATCGGCCTCCAGCGAAAGCAATAACTCGAGCTGCGCGGCATCGAGCTTTTGCCGCGCGCCGCCGCGCGCGCCCTGCGGGCTGCACTTCGTGCAGGCTATCTCGCTCCGCTCGGTTCGCTACTCGCCCCAAAGATGCGCCTGACCAGTAAGTCGATCTTCTGTCGCAGCAAGTCATTCTCCTGCACCAGACGCGCATTCTGCTCCTGACTCTCTTGCAGTCTTTTGAGAAGGTCCGCTTCGCGGGAGCTATCCATTGAAGATCCTCAATCGGTGTAGCGACCGGACGCTGCGAATGCCAACTAATAACTTACTGAAAATGACTTTTTTTTGCGGCGCGCCACTTACTCCCGCTCATACCATGGCCGCAGTCGCGCCCCGCGCAGATCCACCCCGTCGGTGAGCATCGCCAGGGCTTCGGCGGTCAGCTTCAGCTTGGTCGCTTGCGGCTGCGCGCTCTGGGGCCAGGAAAAGGTGCCTTGCTCGAGGCGCTTGGTCATCACCCACAAGCCGGTGCCATCCCAGTAAAGGAGCTTCAGCCGCGTGCGGCGCCGATTGGTAAAGACGAAGACCGCGCCCTGGCGCGGGTCTTCCCCCAGACGCTCCGCGGCGAGCGCGTGCAGGCCATTGAAGCCTTTGCGCATATCGCACGCTTCCAGCGCCACGAAGACTTTCAAGCTGCCGGCAAAGCTGAGCATGGCGGCGTCCCGGCTACTTCCCCAAGGCCCGCAGCAACTCCGCCGCGAGCGCCGCCTGCGCGCCATCGGCCACCTCCAGGCGGGCCCCGCCTGGCAGGTGCACCTGCAACGCCACCGCGCTCCTGCGGTCCTGGGTGCCGGGGCCTTCGAGGAGCGCCTCCACCCAGCGCAACGGCGAGCCGGCGGCCGGCGCGCTCTCCCCCGGCGCCGCCGGCGCGTCTCTGTGCCGGCGCTGCTGGCGCCAGGAGGCAAAGGTCTGATACTTCACGCCGATATATTCGGCAAACTTCGTCCCGCTCATCCCGCTCTTCGCAAACTCCTCGAGCAGCGCCTCGCGCCGCTCCCGCGGCGTCCGCACTCGCCCCAAAGTATCGGTCTTCAGAATCTGCTCGTCGGGCGTCGTCAATGTCATAGCCGATACGCTAGGACGCCTATGTCCTCAGCCGCCAGAGGTGCTCCGCGTGACGTTTACCGTCGAGCTGCGACGAAACGGTTTCAGCCCGCGATTGCGTCCGGCGGCCCCGAGTGAATGTGGGAGGTCGCCGTCCCCAGCATCATCCCGCTCCTGAAGCAGCAATCCCGTTCCGATGTGCCGCTCCTCCCGCAAATGGCTGAACGAAGCTCTCCATGGTTTCAGCCCGCCACGCCCCCTCTCGTTGCGCGCGTTTCTAGCAATCTGTGCGGCGAGGGGGAAATTAGCTCTTACGCAGACGCAGCCTCTTGCGGCGGAGGTGCGATTTCCTCGAGAAAGCCGAGTAGCGGTTGAAACGCTGCGAAAAGGGACGCGTCATTTTGCGCGATCACCCAGTCGCACAAGCGACGCTTATTCAATTCCTGCCTCTCCCCTCCATATCTGTCGTCAATCCTTGTGTCGTAGAATTCCGATCTGGCTAGGGACTCGGGAAGCAGGTTCTCGATGCCGCGACGGAACTTGGTATTCAGAGGGTTTTGCAATATTGCCCGAATATATAGTTTCCCGTCCAGCGTTTCCTTTGGCTTGTTGTTATCGCAATCGTGGATCAGGAGGAGCTTCTTCTGCAGGAGTCCGAGTTTTGCTCTGAAAACTTTGGCAACGGTGTCGAGCGAACCTTTCCCGCCACCTTGAGCGATGCCGTTAACGTTGTTACCCGCCCAATCGAGGTTAAGGGACGCCAGCAGATCTGCTCGGTTGGAGAGTCTGAGATAAGCAAATAGATAGTCTCGGTCCGTATCACCTTCGAGTAGAACGACCGGCTTCGTTGTCGTAAGCATTGTATCTCGAACCGAATCCTCAAAAGCTTTGGTTTGCCGGTAATGATCAAGTGAAGTCTTAAATTCCGAGAATCGCTCTGTGCTTATCTGCTCGCCCCGCGGCAGTTCAAAAATCGCAATGCCGTCGGAGCCGAATTCCTTCTCCATACCGAGCAAAAACATCGGCGCGTGAGTGCTAATGATGAACTGGATTCGCGGGAATAGCTTGATCAACTTTGGAAGACTGGCAAACTGCAATTCCGTATGAAGGTGAGCGTCTACTTCGTCTATGATAACCAGACCTTCGATTTCATTTAGTTGATGCCCCTTCGTTATGTCGAAGGTGTCCGCATAACGAGCGATTGTGCAGAACAGATTGAATAGCAGTGATTGCCCTAACGAAAGATGGTCGAGGCTGGGTATAATGACGTTGGCGCCCTTTGCAATTGCGAGGCGTGACCCCTGATGTCGGTAATTGGCATGCACCCGCACCTGCGGGTCTCCGATCACGGTCTGCAGCAAGCCGTTTATGTTGTTCCGAGCGATCGTAAGCACAAGGCGGTTCTCAAGGCTGTCATATTCCGGTGTGCAAGCGCCCTGTGGTGTCAGTTCGATTTCCGTGCGGGAATCGAAGAGAACATCGAGTATCCATCGCTTGTTCTGTTCACGGCATCGTTCAATAAACACCGGCTTGCCGAGTCGGTTGGAATAGCGAGATACGTCGGTAAGCACAGGCTCAGCATCGCGTTTCTCGTGGACAGCCTCGACATTGAGCCAGTGCGGTAGTTCGCGTCGGGTCGACGGAAAAAAGCAGAGAGAAGATCGTCTGCAGATGCTTTGCACCGTCTCCCCGTCGAAGCCTGCCACTGCCTTTTTCTGCTCCTTGTCGGCTAAGTTGATTCCCGGAAAACGTTGCGTGATCGTCGCGACCAATACACTCGATGGCAACTCACCGGTTTGGTCGATGTAAGAGGCTTTTTTCCCGCCATGCTCGAAGGCAAGCAAGGACAGGGAGTAACGTTCACCAACACGCTGGTTAAGCGCGCCCGAGATTTTAAAGTATGCATGACTCAACCCTTGCTTTGGCACCACGTCGTCAAAATGCGGCGTTGCCATCAAAATCAACGCGTCCGCAATTGTCGCCTGCACGACTGTTTTCCCCGAGCCGTTAGCTCCGACTAAGAGGACAGGCTTCGGAGCTTTGTTGTCAGTAAACGGAAGGGAGAGGTCGAGCTTGGTTATCGGCCCAGCGTTTTCTATTACGATGTCAGTGAGATACATATTGGCCGCCTACCGGGATCGCCCATCCGAGAACCACCGCGACTCCCCGGCGCCTCCTCGGGGGTATTGGATGTGCGCTTCCATTACAGCTCCTTGATCCGCGCAACGCGGATTTCGACGAGCGCGCCGCCGCGGCTGAGCTCCTGGAAGCCGATGCGGCCTTTGCGCGGGCGATCCTTCAGCGGCGGGGCGTCGGTGCCGTCGTGTCGTTTCGTCGGCGTGGTCTGATCGTCGAGATTCACGTCGAGGATCGATTCGCCGTTGAGCTGCACTTTGATCGACGCGCCTTTGCAGGTGATCTGGTAGCGGTTCCACTCGCCGGCTTTGTAGAGCTGCGCGCGCGGGGCGATGGCTTTGTAGAGGCTGCCGGCGAGCTCGTCGGGCGCGACTGGCTGGGTGGGCGGGTAATAGCGCGGATCGACCATCTGCAGCTCGAGGGCGTCGAACGCCGGGTCGCCGGCGAGGGGGAAGCGCAGGCCGCAGCCGCTATTGCCGCGCTCGCCGAGCTTCCACTCGAACTCGAGCACGAAGTCACCGTATTCCTTCTCGCTCACGAGCCATGTCCCGCGCGGCTCGCTGCCATGCAGGACGCCGTCTTTCACCTGCCACTGGACGCCGGTGTCGGCAGGCTTTGCGACATCATCCCAGCGGCGGACGAGCCAGCCTTCCGGGACGCCGTCTTTCGGGAAGAGGGGAGTAAATCCGTCGGCGGCGAAGGCGGTGGCGGCAAGGAGCGTGGAGAGGGTGAGGAGGCGCATGGCGAGGAGGTGATCGGTGATCAGTGATGGGTGAATGGTGAACAGTAATCGCTCATCAGTGCGGATTGTGAGAGAACGAAGGAGCGCTGACGAGCGGTGGGTGACAAATTCTCGGCGGCGGGGGATCATAAGGCACGGGTTTGACCACCGCAGACGCGACATGTTACCTCTCCTCGATGACGATCACCCGCAGCCTTCCGAAAGAGCTTCAAGACTTTGTGGAGCATGCGGTGAAGTCGGGGCGATTTTCGGACGAGCAGGAGGTGTTGCGCGAGGCGTTGGAAACGCTCAAGACCCAGGAGGAATTTCGGCAATTCCAACTCAGCAAACTCCGGCAGAAGCTGGAGGAAGGGCTCGCGGATTTGGAAGCTGGCCGGATGGCGGAATGGAATGGCGACGAAATAAAGCGGAAAGGCCGGGCCTTGCTCGCCGCCCAAATGGCAGCGGTCTGACGTGGCGAAGGCGACGCGCGGCTATCATGCCGAACTCGACGCGCTGGAGATTTGGATTCACGTCGCGCGCCACGATCTCGCGGCCGCAGACCGGCTGATTGACCGGTTTACCGAGACGATCAACTTGCTCGCGGAGCGGCCGCAATTGGGCCGCACCGTCGATCACCTCTTGCCGGGGCTTCGCTCCATACCCGTCGGTGAGTATCTGATTTTCTATCGTCCTGGGGAGGGGAGCGTTTGCGTCGTTCGCATCGTTCACGGCGCACGAAACATCACGCCTGATTTGTTCGAGTAAGCACTCCTGCTCTGGCGATCGGAGGTGACAAAACCTCGCAACAATCCGGGACACGCCTGACACGAGATGGCGCGACGCGGCGGCGTTGCTTCTGATACGGTGCTGGAAAGCTGGTTGCTGCTCGGTTCGGCAGCTTTCCTTTTTGTCACATGAGACTTGATCGTTTTACCCAGAAGATGCAGGAGGCGGTGCAAGGCGCGCAGGAGCTCGCGTCGAAACTCGGGCATGCCGAGGTGGACAATGAGCACTTCCTCTCGGCGCTGCTGGCAGACCCGGAAGGGGTCGCGCGGCCGCTCTTCGATAAGCTCGGCGTCGCTCCGCGCCCGATCGAGGAGAAGCTCGAGAGCGAGCTCAGCCGGCGCGCGAAGATGCAAGGCTCGGCGACGCAGCCGGGGCTGGCGCGGGATCTTCTTGCGGTGCTCACGGCGGCGGAGGGCGAGATGACGAAGCTGAAGGACGAATACCTCAGCGCGGAACATTTCCTTCTCGCGCTTTCGGACGCGAAGAACTCTGCGGCGCGCATGCTCAAGGATGCGGGGATCACGCGCGCGAAGCTTCTCGCGGCGCTGCAGCAGGTTCGCGGGGCACATCGCGTGACCGACCAGAATCCCGAGGGGAAATATCAGACCCTTGAGAAATATGGGCGTGATCTCACGGATGCGGCGCGCAAGGGGAAGATCGATCCGGTGATTGGCCGCGATAACGAAATCCGGCGGACGATGCAGGTGCTCTCGCGACGGACGAAAAACAATCCGGTGTTGATCGGCGAGCCTGGTGTCGGCAAGACGGCGATCGTCGAGGGGCTCGCGCGGCGGATCATTTCCGGCGACGTGCCGGAGTCGCTGAAGAACAAGCGGCTGATCGCGATGGACCTCGGCGCGATGATCGCGGGCGCGAAGTTTCGGGGAGAATTCGAGGATCGGCTGAAGGCGTTCATCAAGGAGGTCACCGACTCGGAAGGCGAGATCATCCTCTTCATCGACGAGCTCCACACGATTGTCGGCGCCGGGGCCGCGGAAGGTGCGGTCGATGCCGGCAATCTACTGAAGCCGGCCCTCGCGCGCGGTGAGCTGCGGACGATCGGGGCGACGACCCTCGACGAGTATCGCAAGCACATCGAAAAAGATCCGGCGCTCGAGCGGCGCTTCCAGCCGGTGAAGGTCGATGAGCCGAGCGTCGTGGACACCATCGCCATCCTGCGCGGGTTGAAGGAGCGCTATGAAGTGCATCACGGCGTGCGCATCCAGGATGCGGCGCTCGTCGCGGCGGCAACGCTCTCACATCGCTACATCAGCGACCGTTTTCTCCCGGACAAAGCGGTCGATCTCATGGACGAGGCGGCGAGCCGCTTAAAGATCGAGCTCGATTCGATGCCAACCGAAATCGACGTGATCGAGCGCCAAATCATGCAGCACGAGATGGAGCGGCAGGCGCTGAAAAAGGAGAAGGATGCCGCGAGCCGCGAGCGGCTCGCGCGGATCGAACGCGAGCTCGCGGACTTGCGCGAAACGAGCGCGCAGATGAAGGCGCAGTGGCAGAGCGAGAAGTCGGAGATCGATAAATCGAGCAAGCTCAACGAACAGCTCGAGCAGCTAAAACTCGACCTCGAAGCGGCGCAGCGGCGTGGCGATCTCACCGAGGCGAGCGAGATTCAATACGGGCACATCCCGGCCGTCACGCGGCAGATCGAACAGCATCACGCGAAGCTCGGCGAGATGCAGGAAGGCGGGCGGCAGATGATGAAAGAGGAGGTCACCGAGGAGGACATCGCCGACGTCGTGAGCGCGTGGACCGGCATCCCGGTGTCGAACTTGCGCGAAGGCGAGCGCGAGAAACTGATCAGGATGGAAGAGCGTCTCGGCGCGCGCGTGATCGGCCAGAAGCAGGCGATCACCGCTGTCTCGAACGCCGTCCGCCGCGCGCGGGCTGGCCTGCGAGACGAGCAGCGCCCGATTGGCTCCTTCATCTTTCTCGGCCCAACCGGCGTCGGAAAAACCGAGCTCTCCCGCGCGCTCGCTGAGTTCCTCTTCGACGACGAGAACGCGATGATCCGCATCGACATGAGCGAATACATGGAGAAGCACAGCGTCGCGCGGTTGCTCGGCGCGCCGCCCGGCTATGTCGGCTTTGAGGAAGGCGGCCAGCTCACCGAAGCCGTGCGCCGCAAACCGTATTCAGTCGTCCTCTTCGACGAGATCGAGAAGGCGCACCACGACGTCTTCAACGTCCTCCTGCAAGTGCTTGACGACGGCCGCATCACCGACGGCCAGGGCCGCACCGTCGATTTCAAGAACACCGTCATCATCATGACCAGCAACCTCGGCTCGCAGCACATCCTCGAGGTCGAAGACAACCCCGAGCAGCGCGAAGCCCGCGTCATGGAAACGTTGCGCGGACACTTCCGTCCCGAGTTCCTGAACCGGATCGATGACATCATCATCTTCGACCGGCTGACTGACGAAGACCTCACGCACATCGTCGAGATTCAGCTCGCGCGCCTGATGAAGCGTCTCGCGCGGCAAAAGCTCACCGTCACCCTCACCGACGCCGCCAAGCGCCACCTCGCCCGCGAAGGCTTCGACCCCGTCTATGGCGCCCGACCGCTCAAGCGCGCCATCCAGCGCGAACTCCTCGATCCGCTTTCGATGCAGTTGCTCGAAGGGAAGTTCAAGGAAGGCGGCACGATCAATGTGGACGCGCAGGACGGGACGTTGATGTTCGTCTCAGCATGAACCCGGAGCCGTCAGGGAAGTGCGCGAGCGACATCCCGGCGGAGTGGCTTGCCGAATTCGAGGCGGCTGCGCGCCGCCCGTTGGAGCAGCGGATGCGCTACGCCTTCATCAAGACCTACAAGCCGGTGATGGACGACGCCCCGTATCGCGCGTTCGACACCACGGCCGATTACCGCCGCTGGTGCGAAGAGAACCTTCCCGACTGGCTCGGCTATGGCCGCATTTGAATACCGGCAGGCGGAAGAGCGACGGCGGTAACGCGGGCGCAATTGTCGACGCGCGTGCGACGGCGAGCGCACGTCATGGAAGCCATGCGCGGCCACTTCCGCCCCGAGTCCTGAACCGGATTGATGACATCATCATCCTCGACCGTCTGACAGATGAAGACCTCACGCACATCGTCGAGATCC
>Ga0136611_10001834_pt1 | contig 14734 bp, 12 predicted proteins | sample AntDrymUQ2232306_2_FD_106645 | JGI IMG/M metagenome (GOLD analysis project Ga0136611, IMG submission 106645) | Polar desert sand microbial communities from Dry Valleys, Antarctica - metaG UQ223 (23.06) | ecosystem: Environmental > Terrestrial > Soil > Desert | place: Antarctica: Dry Valley...
AAAAAGAAAAAAAATTTACTTCCCAAAACTATGAGAAAAAAATATACGAAAAGAAAAGTTAAAAAAAAAATCAATATTGCTATTGTTTTTCATAAAACAAACAGTACGCTTCCCTTTGTTCAAGGAAGCATCGATTATAAAAACGTAACTCTTTTGCGCAAATACATTAGTGTTGAAGGCAAAATATTATCGCGTAAATTAACACGCTTAACTTGCAAACAGCAACGTCATATGTCAACGGCGATTAAAACCGCACGAATTGTAGGCCTTCTACCGTTTATTAACCAATAAAAAAGTTAGTTTTGAAGCTTGTCTTTCTCTAACAGTCAAGTCAAATCTAATCCTAGGACGAAGAAACCACTGTAATAAAAAAACGATTAGGCCGACAGCAAAGCTTCTTCTTTTCAAGCTTGGTTTGAGCAACGCAGTAGCCGACTTACCAAAATTGAACATCAATTTTGGTTTGTAGCTTTGCTTAAAGTAGCTTTGCTTAAAGTAGCTTTGCATCATTTTTGCTTTGCATCATTTTTGCTTTGCATCATTTTTGCTTTGCATCATTTTTGCTTTTTTTTAAAAAAAAAAAGTTTTTTGAGGTGAAAAATTGAAAAAAAAAGTTTTTTGAGGTGAAAAATTGAAAAAAAAAGTTTTTAAAAAAGCATCACTTTAAGCAATCAACAATACAGCCATTGGGTCGTCAAGCCCGACCCAAACGCAAAAGAGAGAACCTACTTCAAAAGAAATTAATGAAAAAAAAATTTAACTGAAAAAAAAAATTTAGGATTTGAAAATATGAGCAAATATAGTGGTCCTCGTCTAAGACTGGTACGTAAATTAGGTAAATTACCCGGGTTAACCAAAAAAAGCCCGCGAGTTTTTACAACTCCAGGTGAACACGGCCAATCACCCCAACGATTATTAAAAAAAAAGTCCCCTTATGGATTACGCCTTTTTGAAAAGCAAAAATTACGCTTTAATTACAATATTACCGAACGTCAACTTGTACGTTATGTAAAACAAGCCAAAAAACTAACCGGTTCAACGGGAGAACTTTTATTAACTTTGTTAGAAATGCGGTTAGACAACATTGTTTATCGATTAGGAATGGCGCCAACCATCGTTGCAGCGCGTCAATTAGTTTCTCACGGGCATATCTTGGTTAATCAACAAAAAGTAAATATTCCAAGTTACCCTTGTAAATTTAAGGAAGTCATATCTGTTAAAGATAAAAAAGTTTCTCGAACTCTTGTATCTAACTTTGTTCAACAAACGACCAACACGAAAATGCCAAGTCATTTAAGTTTCAATCAACAAGATCTTGTTGGAATGATCAACAGTTCACTAACACGAGACTCGATAGGTTTACAAATTAATGAATTATTAGTTATTGAATATTACTCACGTAATTAAAAACAAATTATAACATAAGGAGATTTTTTAATGGCTAATCAAAAACAATCAGAACCATCTTTTTTAACCCAGGCGTTAACCCAAACTGGTCGACGCAAAACGTCTATTGCAACGGTGAACCTGGTCCGAGGAAAGGGTGAATTTTTCATCAACGGTATTTCGGCAGTAGAGTATATGCAGCACAAAGCGGATCTTCTTTTTACAATGCAAGAGCCGCTTCATTTTTTGAATTTAACCAAAGACTTCACGATTACGGTCAAGGTAAAAGGCGGTGGGCTTGTAGGACAAGTCAACGCAATTAAATTAGCAGTTGCCCGAGCTCTTTGTGAATTCGATGCAAGCTATAGAAGTTCTTTAAAACTCAAAGGCTTTTTAACTCGTGATCCTCGTTGTAAAGAACGTAAAAAATACGGTTTGAAAAAAGCTAGAAAAGCTCCTCAATTTTCAAAACGTTAAGGCAAAGGCCTGCTACTTCATGTAGCATGCTAACTTTTTTTCTTTTATCTGTGCTCAAACTAGGTTAACCCTATAAGAGCTTGGAGATTATGTTAAAAACCTTAAGCCTACCAACGTAGATTGAAATTTCCGTTTAGTTATTTTTTTTTGATTAAAGGGTCAGCGGTTTTTCTCTTACGGTAAAAACTATTATGCCTAAGCTTGGCTGTCGAAGGTCCGACGTTGGTTCAACTTGATATCTTTCATTGCAAAAATGAAAGTCGCTAATGACAAAAAAACTGAAAAGGAGATATAAAAAATGACAACTGTTGAACAAATTATCGACCAACTAAAAACTTTAACACTAATTGAATCGTCAGAATTAGTAAAACAAATCGAAGAAACTTTTGGGGTGGATGCTTCTGCGCCGGTTGGCGGAACGGTCATGATGGGGGCCGGTCAAGAAAGTGCAAGTCAAGAAGTTGTTGAAGAAAAAACAACGTTTGATGTACTTGTCAAAGATATTGCGTCCGATAAACGCGTAGCGGTATTAAAAGTTATTCGTAAACTAACAGATTTAGGTTTAGCAGAAGCTAAAGAATTTACAACTTCTTTACCTAAAGCTTTAAAAGAAGGGATTTCTAAAGAAGAAGCGGAAGAAGCTAAAAAAACTTTAGAAGCAGCTGGAGCAAGCGTCGAAATCTTGTAAAAGGTCAAGTTTGCTGTATGCAAATTTAGCCGGCAAATTTTTTTTGCCGGCTAAAGTTTTTTTTGATTAAAGAAAACTTCAGGCTATATGTTGCATACCACCACCAGCGGTCAATATATCACTTACCCCTTGTTAGGGAAAAAAACGTTGCACCTTAACAATCAAGCATCCGTGGCCGAGGGGTTGATGGCAGCGAGACTCATAATCCGTTTTTCTTTTAGAACACCGTGGGTTCAAATCCCACCGGATGCAGTGTCCGTTGGTTAACGCTTTTCATTTCATTGAACAATCCGCTTCATTTAATGAAAGCTTCATAGAAAAAAAAGCAAGCTTGTTTACAGCTTTAACGTTAGTTTGGAAAAGGTTATATGAAAAACTACAAAGCTTGCTGATATATACAAAGCACTTTTGCTTTTCAAAGCATCAAACCAAATAAATGCCATCTCAATACAAGCAAATAGCCAAAACTTTTAGCGCTTTTTGATCAGCTTCATCATCAAAGAAAAGATTGACATACTTTTAAAAAACTTTATACTAGAGATCAAAAAACTAAAAAGTAGATCACTCAAGCCTTTTCAAAAAGATTAAACAAAACTGAAATTACAGCAAAAAAAATTTAGCTTTGAGCAACTTACAAACATTGAACAGGAAGTTGGGTTTGTAGCTTTTTTGTTGAGCAACAACCAGTATTTTTTCCCCGACTTACCAATATTGAACAGGAAGTTTGGTTTGTAGCTTTGCATCATTTTTGCTTTTTGTTTTTGAGCAACAACCAGTTTTTTTTTCAAAAAAGTTTTAGAGGTCGTGGCGGAATGGTAGACGCAGCGGACTTAAAATCCGCCGATTGTATAAATCGTGAGGGTTCAATTCCCTCCGCCCTCAATGAACGAATTTCTAACCCAAGCCAAACTAAAAATTCGTTCCTAAGCGGAGTAGAGCAGCCTGGTAGCTCGCAAGGCTCATAATCTTGAGGTCGTAGGTTCGAATCCTGCCTCCGCTAAGAAAACCCATTATCAAAAAGCCTAAAAAGCCAAAGCATTTGCATAGCATAGTGAAAAGGGTTCAAATAAACAACGCTTATGATTGTATCGCAAGGCAAAAGTTTTCATGTTATCAAGTTCTAACAAGCAAATCCTTGCGTCAACGTCAGCTTTGGTCTAGTTTAGCACGCTTTCACAGCCAAGCAGGCAGGATTAGACAGCTTCGACCAAAAAAAACTTGACAAAAATCTAAAGGTTTTTTATAATCCTATTACAAAAAAAATAAAGCGCAAACCCAAATTACGTTTATCTTTGGATTGTCAAAGTTTTCTAATGACAACAGTCAAAGCCCCCATCATCTAGAGGCCCAGGATAGTTCCTTTTCACGGAACCAACGAGGATTCGAATTCCTCTGGGGGTATACTAAAAAAAAGCTCAGGTCGTAGAGCTTGAAAATGGCCAAGCAAGCCTAAAACTCACGATCAAAAAACTTTTCAAAAAGCCTAAGCCAACATGTCAAATAACCGTTTTCACTATGCTCTCAAAAGATTATAACCGTTTTTCTCTGTAAGTTAAAAAAGTTCAGCTAAATTTCCTTTTTATCTAAAAAGGAAGTTTTCTTTTTAGCTTTTTACCTTAACTGAAAAACTTTTTTTTTGAAAAAAAAAGTTTTTTGAGGTGAAAAATTTAAAAAAAAAGCAAAAATGATGCAAAGCCAAAATGATGCAAAGCTACAAACCAAACTTCCTGTTCAATGATGGTAAGTCGCAAAGCTACAAACCAAACTTCCTGTTCAATTTTGGTAAGTCGCAAAGCAAAAATGATGCAAATGGAGGGGGATTTTTAGGTTTAATGGGAATCGAACCCATCTCTTATGTTTCGGAGACATAAATTTTATCCACTAAACTATAAACCTAAAACCTTGCAGCTTATGCCTAAGCTTGCATGTCGGCATTTTTCCAAAGGAAGAGGAGAAAACAACCAAACTTTTTTTTAGGATGAAATTTAAACAAACACCTTTCACCCTAAAAAAAAGTTAAGCTTTTTTTGACTGACAACGTTGGTCACCCTAAAGCGTTTTTTTTCATTGGATTCACTCTCTAAACTAAGCCAAAATTATTCAATCATGGCGTGATAAGTCGCCACCGTTGAAGGAGATATTTTATTTAAATACCTAAAAATCCAATATTTAAATACCGTATCTAAAAGTACCGGTAAAGTTGCAACCACTAAAAAAATAAAATTTTCATCGTGAGGGAAGCCGAAGCGATTTAAAATCAATTCTAAAAACAATTCCCAGCCGCGTGGGGAGTGAAAACCAACTAATAAATCCATAACGAAAATAAGTAAAAAGGATTTAGTCGTATCACTTAAACTGTAAATAGACTCTAATACAAAAGATTTCAAAATAATAATTTGAACTTTAAACAAACGCGTTAATAAAGCCAAAACCCCAAAGGTCAAAAAATCAGAAAAAAGATTAATTAACGCGTCAATACTTTTTTGATTATAGGTAACAGCTAATGAAAGGGTTTTTTTTTGAAGTTTGGATTTTAAAATATCTGGAAAATTTTGCAAAGCTGCTGGATTTTGATTTTCAATAGCTTCCAATTGGTAGGAAGCCCACTTTGGCGTTGAATACGTTTCTGGAGAAACAAAATACTCAAAAAAAAGTTGGTCTTCAAAATCCTGTAATTCCGTTAACGCCTCTTTTTCTAAGTAAGAATTTAAAAAAATATCTTCGTTTTGTGTATTCCACATGTATTCGGTTAATGGACGCAAAAGAAAAGTTTTAGCAACTAAAGTAACTACAAGAGGAATAAAAATTAAACTAACTAAGCATTGAACCGAAACTAAAACTTGGTAACGAGAAATTTGAAATTCTTGAAGAATTAACGACTTTGACGTTGGAAAAAGTTGAAGTCGAAAGCGATTGAGAGTGCGAATAATGGATCTTGGAATAATACCAATGGGTTCAATAGGTTTGGCGCTTTGCGATGAGCTTGATGAGTTTTGATACATAAAAAAAAGTTAAAGTTAACTATCAAAAAAAAAAATTTTCAAAAATTTAAAGCGTTAGTTAAAGTTTTTGAAGTTTGTGTAGTAATCCAAACTTTCGTTTGGTGCATGTCTATCATGACCGGTCAGACTATGCAAGGAAAACTCAAACTTTCATTTACCCCGAAAAAAATTAAAGTGAATTTTTAAAATTCCTAGATTCATGGCACATAAAAAAGCCTAAATCGTGGAAGGACTTTTCATGTTGCTTTCCGTTTTTATCTTTAGTGAATAATGGAATTTGCTTTGATTTTTTTAGCTTTGAGAACTGCCATTTAAAACTAAATCTTTTTGTAAAAATTGGGCCAATTCAGCAGCTTGGGTTTCGATTTCTTCAAGAGTCAGTGGCTGACCAACCCGAGTTAAGGGAATTTGACGTTGACCTTTGACACATAAATAAATCGTGCGTTTGGGATTCAGGCCTTCTTTAAATTCGACGCGAATAGCTTTCACATCCTCTATGCAATAAGAAAGATCAATTTTTCGATTTTTCCCGGGAAAACCCCATCGAAAAATACGAATCTTGCCCAAGGATTTATTAAATTCATTAAAACCTTCCCCAACACTAAAAAAAATTGTTAAACTTAAATAAAGACTAAAAAATATGCCTAAAAGCCCATAAAACGACATTACAAAACCTTGAGGGAAAAAAAGAATGTTTGACCCGTGAATAATCGGTAATACATTCCATTGCAAATAACTAGATATACCGGTCAATAAAAAGCCGAGGCCCCCAGCACCTAAAATGGTTGCCCACCAATAATTACTGAGTCTTCGAGACCCGCTAACACTATAACGACGAATGTAATCAGAATTCATAGTTTGATTTTTTTTCTTTCAAAAATGTTGGTAGTTTAACCTCAATGATAGTACTAACCCTAGTTTGCTTAGGTGAATCGCAAGACTATGTTATCAAAAGCTTTCTTGGATTTAGCTTTCCGCCTAAATCTAAAGCCAAATCCAAGCAACCACTGGTTAATAAAAACGGTTATAATAAGCTTTGCTTTTTCCTTTCCGTTTTTCTAAAGTGATAATAGTGATAATAGTGATAATAGTGATATATTGAGCAAAGCAAAGCTCAATGTAGTATGAAGATCATGGTCTTCATAGAAAACCAAGGCTTTGCTTTACCAAATCCTTTTTTCACTTTAAGGCGGTGACGCAGGTCAGCACCAAAAACACTTACTCAAAGCTACTTGTTCAACTCTAGCCCTGTCACTGACTTTCCGTTTTTATCTTGATGTTGAACAATTGACAATAATGACTGCATTCCTCGGACGCGGATGTTGAAGCTTCAAGCAAGTATCAAGCTTACCTTGAGCTCGAAGTTGACAACCATTATCACTTGTTGAAAACGCTTATGCCTAAGCGAACATGTCAGACTGGGAAATTTTTATTTTTCAAAAGGTAGATAACCGGTAAGTTGAAAGGGGGCTGCTTTATAAAAATGTAAAGTTTCCGAAAGAGCTTGTTTTAAAAAAGATCTTGGAACGATTAAATCGATTAATCCATGATGCAATAAATATTCCGAAGTTTGAAAATTATCCGGTAATTGCTCGTTTAAGGTTTGCTCGATAACTCGACGCCCAGCAAAGCCAATCAAAGCTTTAGGTTCCGCCAAAATCAAATCCCCCAACATAGCAAAGCTTGCTGTAACCCCTCCCGTCGTTGGCGAAGTTAAAACCGAAATAAATAATAAATTGGCGCACGATTGATGCACGTGTAAAGCCGCGGAAATTTTCGCCATTTGCATTAAACTTAAAATTCCTTCTTGCATTCGCGCTCCACCAGAAGCAGAAAAAATAATTAAAGTTAAACCTTTTTTGGTAGCATATTCAATTAACCGGGTTATTTTTTCCCCCACAACTGAACCCATACTTCCTCCCATAAAATGAAAATCCATAACCGCTAAAGCTACTGGAATACCATCAATCAGTCCAGTCCCGGTTTGGACCGCATCTTGTAAACCTGTTCGCTCCTGGGATTCCTTTAATCGATCTGGATAAGCTTTTTGATCTTGAAAAGTGAGTGGATCACAAGGTGAAAAAGTTTCATACAAAGGTCGCCAGCTTTGAGTATCGATGAAATTTTCAATTCGTTCGTTACTGTTCATTTGTAAATGACAGCCACAACCAAAACAAACACTTTGATTTTCTTTTAAATGCTTAATGTAAAGAATAATGCCACACGAATCGCACCGAGTCCATAATCCCTGAGGACTATTGGTTGAGGTGGGCGAATTTACCGTTGTTGGATTCAACCCTGCTTTCAATTTTTGTCTTCGCCTATCTTCAATCCACGCTAAAATAGACATCTTAGTAACCTCCTTTTGAAAATATATAATGAAAACGAAATCTTTTGGATTTTAACTTTAAATTAATGGTGAAAACCTACTTTTTTTCACCATTAATATAAAAAAATTACGAAGCGTAAACTCTTGCAATTTGATCAACCAAACCATAATCTTTAGCTTCCCGAGCCGACATAAATTGATCTCGGTTCATATCTCGGGATATACGGTCAGGAGTCTGGCCTGTTCGCTCTGAATAAATTTGAGCTACTTCTTTTCGAATTCGTAAAACTTCTTGAGCTTCAGATAAAACAACCGAGGCTTGTCCTTGACTACCACCTTCAGGTTGATGAATCATCATTCTCGAATGGGGTAAGGCTAGTCGTTTACCCTTGGTACCACCTGCTAAAACACACGATGCCATGGAAGCAGCTGTGCCTACACACATGGTTGTAACATCTGACTGAAGATAATTCATAGCATCAAAAACACCAATACCGCAGGTTACAGAGCCGCCAGGAGAATTAATATAAATAAAAACTTCTTTGGATTTATCTTCGGCATTTAAATATAACATAATTCCAATAAGCTGATTGGCTAACTCATCATCTAAATCTTGACATAAAAATAAAACCCGTTCTCGATATAAACGGTTATATAAATCAACCCATTGAGGATATTCGTCGCCGGTTAATCGATAAGGTACTTTAGGTACTCCAAGTGGCATAATTTCTAACTTTATTATAATAATAGGTTTATTAACTATCGGGTTTTGGGTTATATGTTTTTGACCCGTCGTTTGCATCATTTTTGCTTTGCATCATTTTTGCTTTGCATCATTTTTGCTTTGCATCATTTTTGCTTTTTTTTTCAAAAAAAAAAGTTTTTTTCATAACAAAGTTTTTTTCATAACAAAGTTTTTTGAAAGTATAACAAAAAAAAGATATAAAAATAAAAAATTCTAACATACGGTTATTTGACATGTTCGCTTAGGCATTGTAATGCAAAGCTAAGGCATTTTGACCAAAGCGAGGCCACTTGGTGTCAGACGTGAAAGGCATGATCTTTGTTTTTTTGACCTTTGACCCGAGGCTTGAAAGGCAAATACTAATAAGAAAACGTTACTATTAGCCAAAAAAAATCGTTGCGTTGGTTTCAACGACGCTTTCTATTTTTTAGGCTTGGTTGCTGTCAATCAAACAGGAAGCCAAAAGAAATTACGATTAAGGATTTGTCAAAAAAACTTTGATTTAACATTGCCAAGTGCCAGAATCGAACTGGCGACATCAGGATTTTCAATCTTGCGCTCTAACCATCTGAGCTAACTCGGCTACTTTTCAAAATTTATCTAATATAGTGTATACAATCTAAGATAATATTGCAAATTTTGGCCTAAGTTGTTTGCTTTTTCAAGTTTTCCACTGTTGATCTAAAATGCGCAGCTTTTTTCTTAGACTGCAACAGATTTGCATTGCCAACGTTTTTGACTAATATATTTGCTTTCCGTTTAAGACCCTTTAGATTTTAATAATACTTTTTTCTGAAAAAAACCAGATAAAAACGGAAAGGAAAAAGGAACCCATGCAACGTTTTTGGTTCATACATGACAGCCAAAGTTGAAAACGTTTTTGGGCCCTCGAATACCAATTTGCGGTGTTCTTGTCACCGCAACGTTGTTTTTGGATTTTGTATTTTAGCTGTCATTCCTACGCCCTGAAAAAAAACGTATAGTGCTTGCAATCATCCCGTATGTATATTTGGTGAAGAAAGACTTACAGTAACAATATATTGACCGGTTTTTTAGTCAATGAAATCATAAACATACCGTCTGCTTCCATTAAGCATGCGTTGACCCTGTCAGTGTCATAAAACAATTGAGTTGTTAAATTTTGCCTTGCGTTAAGCAACGCATCAAAGCTGCTTGTGTAGGCCATTGAACCTACACAAACAGAAAACAAGCTACCTAGTAAAAATACTTGTATACTTGAAACTACTTTTTTTCAGCTTTTTATACCGTGCCTTTGTTTTAAAACAAGCCTAAAGTTAAGGATATATCAATAGGTAAACAAGCGCCAATACCAAGCCAAATAGCCGCAAAGGTTCCAATTAAGAATACCGTTGTTGCAATTGGACGACGGAAAGGGTTTTGAAATTTGTTAATGTTTTCAATAAACGGCACGGTTAAAAGACCCGCCGGAACCGCAGCCATTAATAAAACACCTAATAATTTGTTTGGTACCGTGCGTAAAAGTTGAAACGTAGGGTAGAAATACCATTCCGGTAAAATTTCTAAGGGCGTTGCAAACGGATTGGCTGCTTCACCAACCGCTGCTGGATCTAAGACAGCTAGCCCAATGACACAAGCAAAACTTCCGAAAATAACCACTGGAAACATATATAATAAATCATTTGGCCAAGCCGGTTCACCATAATAATTGTGACCCATTCCTTTAGCTAATTTAGCGCGTAATACAGGATCAGTTAGATCAGGTTTTTTAATAACAGCCATGTTAGAATCTCCTTTGTTTATAGTTAATTTAAAATTTTTTCAAATACCCAGGTCCTCTTGAGCTTTTGCCTAAGAAAGGGTCAAAAGCTCAAGATCAACTTAAGAGGACCTAGGTCTGAAGGTGGGATCCATATTGCGCATAATGCCTAAGCTTAGCTTGAAGAAGCTTTGCTCAAACGACAGCCAAGCTTAGGCATAATTTTTATCTTACAGTGGTTGCTAAAAGATTCTAACCGTTTTCACTATGCTAGAAAAAAAATCTAACCGTTTTGATCTGTAAGATAAAAAGTTTTTCAACGTACTCTATACCTTGCCACCGTAAGTTCAATCCTGGGTTGTTCACCTTTAGAAAAGCCGTCGCCAAGCAGGGCAATGCAAGTGATTTGTTTTTGACGACGACCCAAGTCGTCGTGGTGTAAGGTAGATTTGGGTTTACAGAGGACCCGAAATTCCTTGTTTACGAATCATTAAAAAGTGAGCTAACATAAAGACCACAGTTAATAAAGGTAAAACAAAGGTATGTAAACTATAAAAACGAGTAAGTGTGGATTGCGAAAAAGGGTCACGGATCGAAATTTGCCTTCTTGGCTTTTTGATCTTTCACCTTTCTTTGGACCATATCATTAACCTTTTCACCAAGGCTTTTAGCCTTGCTAGAATTTATACCACTGCATGCAAAAAGCGTTCCAAGCTGAGTGTACTGACGATGAATCAGCTAAATGAGCTTTCAAAGCTTTCAATATCAAATAAGTTTTCACCGCACACGTTGAATTATCACGCTAAAAAGCGGTTGCAGGTGTACTGATAAAAAAGATCCCAGTTGTCAAAGCGATATATATACGTTTAAATACTTTTGTCCATAGGTCACAGCTCGAGCGGTCGTTGAAAGCCAAACCCACCTTAAGTTTTCACTTTCTTTGTTGGTTATTTCAAGGCGAAGCAGGTGATGGGATTGAGAGCAAGTCGAGTGATTTTTCCACCCACTCCTTGAAAGATAGAATCTTCTTTGGAACTTTGGCTTACACAAAGACAAATACTGCATTCCGCATCAAACAAGCCGGCTATATAGCCACCGAGGTTAGCGCGTCGTTTTTATAGTCAATGTTAAACTTTTCGCAAAGTTTTTTATATTGCATCACGCGACCAGTGTTTCTTATAGAGCCGTTAATTCGATGAAGTAAATTTTTTATACCGCTTTGATAACATAGTCGATAACATACCGCTTTAGCATTGGATCGTGGTTTCATAGACCCTGCACGTGTTGAACCAAAGTAAGCTTTCATCTTCCAGTGGCATAGTAATTTCACACACGGCAACATTGTTTGAAGTTTGAACGTTATAGCATTGGCCATCAATCACGCCAGCCAACCACTGATGGCAAGCGATTTTCATTATGCCTTGACCCGGTCGTCACGGTAGCATCTTGTTTAAAGTTAGACATAGTTGTTAAATTTTGCTAAAAGTTGATAGTTAGTTTTATCTCAAAGGTTAGAAGGCGTGTGGTCTCTGAGGGTCTCCGATAATTTTGGTAATGTTGAACTTCTATCTAGAAACTTCAACAAGCATGAATGAATTAAAAAGGATTCCCTGCTGATTGCTTTGATCTTTTCGCTTGCTACAAGATAACAAAAAAAAGCTTTGTTGCTTGAAGTGAAAAAAGGGATTAAAAAGATTATAACTAAAACGAAAAAAACCCAATAGTTACTTTGGAAAAAGGATTAAACTATGGTGTGAACATGCATTGCTTGAAGGTGATTTGACCAAGTCAAAAAAGGTTTTTGATGTTTGTTTTTTCTTAAAGCAAGGTCTAAAAACAAGCAAAAAAACCTTTTTTTGGTTTTGAAAAAAAACCCTTTTTTGGTTTTGAAAAAAAACCCTTTTTTGGTTTTGAAAAAAAACCCCTTTTTTTCAAAACTTTGTTATATCAAAAAAATTCTCCAATGATGCAAGACTTCCGTTTTCCATGTCACTAATGTTTTAGTACTTAGTAAGCGGTCAAAGTTTTCCAGCATATAGCCTTCTGCGAAGGATTATTTACATAATCTAAGGGCCAATAATTAACCAACACCTACACCACCGCGAAGTAATTCAACCACAGTTGGTCCAATCACCGGAATAGCGTCGGGAACTCCGGTTACAATTTTTACCGCCCAATACCCTACTTGATCCCAAGGTAAAGAATAACCAGTTACACCAAAAGAAACGGTGCATACTGCCATAATAACCCCTGTAACCCACGTTAATTCACGAGGTCTTTTAAAACCACCAGTTAAATAAACACGACATACGTGTAAAATCATAGATAGTACCATCATCGACGCTGACCAACGGTGAATCGAACGGATTAGCCAACCAAAATTGACATCCGTCATCAAGTAATTTACCGAAGCAAAAGCTTCAGCTACAGTTGGACGATAGTAAAAGGTCATCGCAAAACCGGTTGCTACTTGTACTAAAAAAAGTGTGAAAGTAATTCCGCCTAAGCAATAAAAAATATTAACATGAGGGGGTACGTATTTGCTACTAATATCATCCGCAATAGCTTGAATTTCTAAACGTTCTTCAAACCAATCATATATTTTACTCATTTTTTTAAGGTTTTTGAAATAAATTCGCAATTAGACTAAAATGCCTTGAAGAAGGCATAAACAAAAAAGAATTTTTTCACTGTAATTTTTCACCAAACGGTGAAAAATAATGAAAAAAATCGGTCGTTGCACAAAGAAAAATTCTTTCCAACGCGGTAACACTAAAAGTTTTTGGAAAAAGCTAAAACTAGTTAGAAGTATACTTGTTTTTTTTTTAATATCAAGGGCTCAGTTGTCAACGACCAAGTAGCTTTCTATCAATGAAAAACCTAAAAAAAAAAAATGATCTTTTAGTTCACTCAATGCTTGGCCACCACCGCATAATTTTGCTTTTTTCATTTATACGTTGATGGAAAGCTTAAGACGTCAACGTTAAGCTTAACCGCCGGTGATTTTTAGACTAGCCTTGTCAACTGTAAGCGCACCTACCTGCGTCGTGAAACAGTGGCGAACTTCTAACACCCTCGCTTCATTTGCCTGCTGTTTGAAGAGCACAAACATGTTTAAAACGCAAGTTACTAGGATTTAAAAAATGCCTTTTTGACTTGGTCTTGACTTGGTGCAAAATTTTTTTTCATTGAATTTGGAAAGAAGAAAACCAAGCGTTTGACTCACTCAGTTTTCTTCTGCCAACTCCTTTGACTGCAAAGGGTCAGTATGTCGTGGTGAAGCGACCCTTCACCCACCTCACAAAAAACGTACACTTAGGTGATGCGTCACCAACGTCGACATACTCAGGGCCTACATTAAAGCAAAAACTCGACATGTTGGCATGCGGTCGTTGAAAGTTGTTAGTTGATAGTTGATAGTTGAAAGTTTTTTTGGCTTTCAAACTCAGCCTAAAAAAAGCTTTCGTTTTTCAGTTTTGCCTTTCAAGGGGGTTAATCGGTCCCTATAGTTGTTAACAACAACCAATGTTTTAAGCCGCAAAGCCGAATTTTTTTTGATTTATGTGATGATTTCGGCTTTAGTTTTTGAGTGCTTACTCACCCAGCTCTAATATTTTTTGGTTTGGCAGGCCTTTGCTTTTTTAAACGTCTTCACCTTGCTTCTATCACAAATATGCTAAAAGTTGGTCGTGAAAAAACAATGCTGAACTTTAACGCCTCATTTAGCTGCACCAAAGCAGGCAACTGTTGATTGACTGCAAGATAAAAAAATTGACTTTCCATCTTCAAACTTTTTTTTCCATGGGTAATTTCAACTAAACATTTGTGTTTTGCAGTTGAAGGTGAGTGAATTTTCTTTTTTAGCTTTAGATTGACGTTTCAAATTTGCTTTGTACTTAACCAACATGTTTGAAAGCGCATCCATTATCGCATGCGCTTTTTTAACCAAACTGCCTTAATAAGTGAAAAATAAAATAACTATATTTATTTTATTTATTTATTAGATGTTTTCTTTGACTACTGGCTATCTTCCGAAAAATAACATATAGTGCAACTGTTTCGAGTTTGCATGAGGTTTTAAGGTATAAACCTTTTTTGGCTTGTCTTTCAACTTGCCGGTTAAATTTTTTGCGTCCCATTTTTTGAATGCATTTAACCTTTTGCATTTCTTTTCGACGGTTCTGGTATACCTAATATGCTTAACTTTAAAGCTGCTGTAACCACGTCAATTATACCGTTTTCCAAGTCATCTAAAGTAGCTTTATAGGTTTTGTTTGTTTGTATGTATGTCAAACTTGCTATACTCCGTCAACCCTACACTACCCGACCCAGCCACTGCTATAAAGAAAGGTAGCTACTGGCGCAAGGC
>Ga0136611_10001835_pt1 | contig 14730 bp, 14 predicted proteins | sample AntDrymUQ2232306_2_FD_106645 | JGI IMG/M metagenome (GOLD analysis project Ga0136611, IMG submission 106645) | Polar desert sand microbial communities from Dry Valleys, Antarctica - metaG UQ223 (23.06) | ecosystem: Environmental > Terrestrial > Soil > Desert | place: Antarctica: Dry Valley...
CGCCCGAGGAGCTCGCCGAGCGGCGGCGGAAGATGAACCCGCGGCTGTCGTTCGAGTGGCTGTGCCACCTCGTGAGCGTCGGCGCGCGTCAGGACACGGACGGTTGGCGCTGGAAGATCGACGCGAGCATGCGCTTCGGCGGCTTCGGCCCGTGGCGTCCGGAGTGGACGCTGACCCGCCTGCCCGGGTTGCCGATGCCGTTCCTCGGCATCCTCGGCCTCGAGGAGGACCCGATGGGCTGGGGCACGGACGTGGAGCTCGTGAGGCCACTGCTGCCGGTCGGCGGGCGGCTCGAGGCGCTCGAGGGCGTCGGTCACTTCGTGCACATCGAGCGGCCCGACGCGGTGGCGCAGATGATCCTCGAGTTCCTGGACGGTCCGGCATGACCGTCACGATGCTCAGCCACAACAAGGTGCGGCTCGCGCTGCACGAGCTACGCGACGCGAGCGAGCCCGGCGCGCGGCCGCTGCTGCTGCTCCACGGCCTCGGCGAGCGGTCGCTGACGGCGGTGCCGTCGTGGGCGTCGGCGTGGCCGGGTCCGGTGCACGCGCTCGACTTCACGGGCCACGGCGCGTCGACAGTCCCCCGCGGCGGCGGCTACGGCGCCGAGCTGCTCCTCGCGGATGCCGACATCGCGCTCGCGTCGCTCGGTGAGGCGACGGTCGCCGGCCGGGGCCTCGGTGCGTACATCGCGCTGATGCTCGCCGGCGCGCGGCCGGCACAGGTTCGCGGTGCGGTCCTTTGCGACGGACCCGGCATCGCGGGCGGCGCCACTCGGCCGACCTCGCAGAGCTTCGTCGCGCTGCCGCCATCAGCGCGGCCACCCGACCCGTACGCGCTGTTCGAGCTGTCGCGCGACCCGCGCCCGCCCGACTATGCGACGCTGTTCGTCCGGCTCGCCGTCGAGAACTCCGGCATCGACGAGCCGATCGCGGTCGCGGCAGTGATCCGGCCGCCGTGGCTCGAGGCCGTCGTCGAGGAGCTCGGCGTCACCGTCACGACCCCCGAGCGTGCGCTGGCGACGTACGCCAAGATCTGATGGCCGGAGATGGCGACCTCTGGCGCCACAGCGCGGCAGATCGCTCACACACGACAAAGGTCGCCGGCAACGCTGACGCCCGGGCGGCGTCAGTAGCGTGAGGGCGTGCGCTCGCTGTTGATCGCCGCCGGCAGCTTCGCCGCGATGGAGCCGATCACCGCGCTCACGCATCGCGTCGTCATGCACGGCATCGGGCGCGACCTCCACCGCAGCCACCACCGCCGTGTCCGCCCCGGCGAGCGCGAGCGCCGATGGGAGGCGAACGACGTCTTCCCGGCGGTCTTCGCAGTGATCGCGATGGTCGGTCTCGCCGTCGGCTTCAACGTCGATGGGTGGGGTTTCCTCGTGCCCGTCGCAGTCGGCGTCACCTGCTACGGCGCCGCCTACGCGCTCGTGCATGACCTCTACACGCACCACCGTCTCCCGCTGTTCGTCCGCCGGCGGCCGGCGCTGCTCGAACGGCTCGCCGCGAAGCACCAAGAGCACCACCGCCACGGCGGCGCGCCCTACGGGATGCTGGTGCCGGTGTCGGCGAGAGGGTCGCGGCCGTCCCACGATCCGCTCGACGCGTAGGGCCGGAAGCGGGCGAACAGCTCCTCGCCGTACCACTGCTCGGTGCGGGTGCGGCGGACGACGTCGCGGTGGTGCGGACCGCCGTCGGCGAACGCGCGCATCGAGTGCAGGTCGCGCCAGAGGCTGAACGTCGCGAGCCTTCCGATCGGTGCCTCGCCGACGCCAACGACCGCCAGCAGGCCCTCGGCGGCTGCGAGCTCTGCGTCGACGACGCCGCTCGCCGCGCGGAACCGCCGCCACGCACGCACCCGGACGTTCGCCCGGGTGACCATCGCGATGGGACCCGCATCGTCGTGGTCGTCACCGGACACCGCCACGTCGTCGACTACGCCGAGCACGTCGAAGCCGCGCCACGTCCCGTGCCCGCCCGCACCGCGCAGCCGGACGTGCCAGTCCTCGCGCGCCCGCTCGCGCTGGGTGCGCGTCGCGTCGAGGAAGCCGTCGAGCGCGGCGTCGTCCTCCCACACGGCGAACAGCGCCGTCCTGGACAGGTCCGCTCCGGGACCGGTGCTGCTGCCCGCGCCGGTGCCGAGCAACCGCCAGAACAGCAGGCCGTCGACGCGGCGGAGCCTGCGGCGGTCACGGCCGAGACGAGCCATCGCCGTCAGCGCACGCTCGTCGCGCGTGAGGTGGAACGACGCGATCCGTGGCACGGCTGTCATGCTGGCAGTGATGGCGGCGACGGCCACGCTCGTGACCGCAGCTGCGGGCTACCTCATCGGGTCGATCCCGGTCGCAGGCGTCGTCGCCCGGCGGCGCGCGGCGATCGACCTGCGTGCCGTCGGTGACCGCAACCCCGGGTACTGGAACGCGAAGGAGACGCTCGGCCGTCGCGCCGCGCTGCCGGTGTTCCTCGGCGACGCGGCGAAAGGCGCGGTCGCGGCGGGTGTCGGCCGGCTTCTCGTGGAGACCGGGCCGTGGGCGGAGAGCGGCCACTGGTGGCTCGGGTACGTCGGTGCCGGCGCGGCGATGGTCGGCCACGCCTGGCCGCTGTTTGCCAGGTTTCGCGGTGGTCGCAGCGTCCTCACGTTCGCCGGTGCCGTCTGCGTCCTGTCACCGATCACCGCCGCCATCGCGATCACGCTGCTGATCGCCGTCACCGTCGCGACGCGGTCGTTCGCATGGGGAGCGCGCGTCGGTGTCTTCTCCTACCCTGTCGTCCAGCTGTTCACGGACGGCGCCCACCGAACGGCTGCAACCGGAGCGCTGATGTCGATCATCGGGCTGCGCTTCGCCATGGCAGCGATCGGCCAGCGGCGGCGGCGGTCCCCGCCGGATCAGGAGCCGGATCAGCCGGATCAGGAGTAGGTGCGGCCACGCCAGCGGTGGCGACGGCGGCCGATGCCGGCAGCGAGCGCCACCGTCGCCGGCACGTCCGCGAGCGGCGACAGCCAGTACGCCGCACCGCGCCGCTCGTAGGCGCCGCTGGTGCCGGCAAGGGTGCCGAGACGGATCGCGAGCAACGCCACGTCGAGCACGTCGCCTCTGCGGAGCAAGACGCGCGGAAGCGGCAGCGCCTGCGCCACGGCCACGATCGTCAGGTCGACGACCTGTCGCCACGCCGGCTCCACGCCCGGGAGCGCGAGCGACCGCGACCATCCGCCCCACGCGCCACGTCCGGTCTCGAACATCCGCGTCGTCAGCAGCGTCGGCCCATCGAGCATCGCGACCGAACTGCCCTGGCCCGCGAGATGCCGCGCCAGCGCGACGTCCTCGACGAGGCGGTCCGACACCGGAGCCATCCCTCCGCCGGCGAGGAACGGCTCACGTGCGAACGCCATGCACTGCCCGTTCGCGAGCAGCCGACCGGCACGCTGCGGGCGAGCGCCGTCGGGCGGGCCGAAGCGGTAGACGAGCGTCGTCAGCATCGCCGGGTGCAACCACGCGGTGCCGGCCGTCGGGCACTCGAAGCGCCCGCCCACCGTGACGAACTCGAGCCCGTCACGTCGCGCTCGCGCCACGAGCGTCGCGGGGAGCAGCGGTGACGGCCGCGTATCGGCATCGAGCGTCACGACCCACTCGCCCGTCGCCGCCCGGATCCCCTGCTCGAGCGCCCACGCCTTGCCCACCCAGCCGGCCGGCTGTGGCGCACCGGCGATCATCCGCGCACCGGATGCGGCCGCAATCGCGGAGGTCCCGTCGGTGCTCTCGTCGTCGACGACGATCACCTCGCAGACACCGGGCGCGCCGGAGAGGGCGTCGAGCAGCGGTCGGATCCGCGCCGCCTCGTCGCGCGCCGGGACGACGACGCTCACCGACTCACCGTCGTTGAACGTCGCCTCCGCGACGAGCGGCGGCCGACGATGCCGCGCCCGCGAGAGCCTCACGACCGCCGCAGCGGCGCATGCCACCCGGATCGCGAGCAGCACGGCGCGCGTCCGCTTCATCCGACGTCGCGCTCGATCATGTCGGCGACGATGCGCGCGCTCGTGACGACCAGCGGCAGGCCGCCGCCGGGATGGCTCGACCCGCCGACGAGGTACAGCCCGGGCACCGGCGACCGGTTCGCCGGACGGAGGAACGCAGCGCGGCGGCCGTCGGACGACGTCCCATAGATCGCGCCCCCCGCTGAACCGTCCCGGCGCTCGATGTCCCGCGGCGTCAGCGTCTCGGTGAAGCGGAGGCGGTCGCGCAGGTCCACCCCGCGCGTCGCGAGCCGCTGCAGGACCATCGCCGTCTCCGCGTCGGGGTCGACGTCGCATCCGGCCGGCACGTTCACCAGGACGAACCAGTTCTCGCAGCCATCCGGTGCCTGCGCCGGATCAGTCACCGAGCTGACGCAGGCGTACACCGTCGGATCCTGCGACAGCCGGCCCGCCTCGATCGCTGCGAACTCCTCACGCGCATCACCGCCGAACCACACGTTGTGGTGTGTGATGCCGGCGGTCTGCCCGTGGACCGCGGCGAGGAGCACGAAGCCGCTGGTCGAGCGCTGCGCGCGACCCACACGACGGGCGGCGGCGTCGTCGGGCAGGAGGTCGCGGTAGACGTGCGCCGCATCGACGCCGGCGACGACGACATCGGCGGCGACCGTGCGACCGCCGCGCAGGACGACGCCGTCGACACGGCTGCTGCTGCGGCTGATGCCGACGACCTCACTGCCGACGTGCGCATCGACGCCGACTCGCTCCGCCACCCGCACGAGCGCGCCGCGCAGCCGTCCCAGCCCGCCCATCGGGTACCAGCACCCGAACTCGTTCTCGATGAACGCGATGCACCCCAGGGTCGCGGGTGCGCGGTACGGCGACGACCCGGAGTACGTCGCGTACCGGCCGGCCCACTGCACCATCTGCGCGTCGGCCGTGAAGAACCTCCGCGCGCTCGCGTCGAGCGTGCGAAGCGGATCGATCGCGAGCAGGTCGCGCGGCGAGCGCATGCGGCGCGCGAGGTCGAGCGGGCCGGTCATCGGACCGGCGAAGAACGTGCGCTCGCTGACCTCCCAGATGTCCCTGCCGTGCTCAACGAACTCGCGGTAGCCGGGCACGTCGCAACCGCCGTCGCCGACGACGATCGTGCGGCCGTCCGGCCACGTGTACCGGAACTGCGGGTCGAGCCGCACCATCGGCAGCTCCACGGCGAGTGTGGTGCCGGCGGCACGGAAGAGGTCGTCGAGCACCTGCGGGAGCGTCACGAGCGCGGGGCCGACATCGAACGTGAAGCCGTCCCGCTCGAGCACGGCGACCTTGCCGCCGAGGGCCTCGTTCCGCTCGTGCAGCTCGACGTCGTGGCCGGCTGCGCGCAGCCGGATCGCGAGCGCGAGCCCGGCGACACCACCGCCGACGACGACTGCGCGCATCAGCGGCGCCGGAGCCGGCGAATGGCGAGCGCGGCAAGCGGGATCATCGCCGCCCCGCCCGTCGCGGCGACGACCCGGTCACGGAAGAACACTGCGAAGCCGACTGTCTCCATTGCGGCCACGTACGCGTACTCGCCGACGAGTGCGGCGTCGGCGTCGTCGCGCGGCGGGAGCGCGACGTCCAGCGCGGCCATGACACCCAGTCCGGTGACGAACCACCCGATGAAGTTCGTGAGCGGGATCCCGCGATAGCGACCGTTGCGAGCCCACCGCCAGTACCCCTCGCCGACCATCTGCGGATCGAGGAACAGGTCCCATGCCGTCAGCGCCGCCGAGCCGACCACGATGCGCGTCGGCCGAGTGCTGCGCGACCCGAGCGCGGCGTGTGCCGCCTCACGTGCCGGCAGCGCCATCGCGAACCATGCGAGCGGCACGACTGCGGGAACTCCGGCGACCTGCGGACGGAGCACGTTGGTGTAGCGGTAGCGCCCGAACGGCACGCCGCGGCGGCTGCCGACGAGCTCCACGAGCGCCGTCGCGACCGAGACGCCCGCAGCCGCGCCGAGCCAGCGCCTCGCGCCCCATCGTCGAGTCGCCAACGAGGACGTCGTCGCGAACAGCCCACTGACGACGACGTTGCTGAGCACTCGTCGCACCGTGCCACCGCGAGCGGCGAGCGGCGTCGCGATCATTCCTGCCACCGTCACGGCAGTCGGCAACGCCACGGGAAGCAGACCGCGCATCCCCGCGACGCGCGGGCTCACGGACGCAGCGGCAGCATCGACCGCGCGACGAGCGCAGCCTTCTCCGCAGTCGGCACACGCGCCCGCCCGGAGTAGACGTCGTAGTGCAGCTCCTCGATCTTGTCGAGGATCCGGCTGTACAGGATGCGTGCGGCATCGATGCAGCGCGCCGATCGCGGCGGCAGCAGCGAGAGGCCGAAGTCGGCCGAGCGGTACAGCTCGCGACAGCGGGCGATCTCGAACTGCATGAGGTCGACGAACTCCGGTGTGCACCGGCGGTCCTCGAGGTCGACCCCGAACTTGCGCAGGTCCTCCTGCGGGACGTACTGCCGTCGACGGTCGAGGTCCTCGTCGATGTCGCGCAGGAAGTTCGTCAGCTGGAACGCGTTGCCGAGGTCGCGAGCGTGCGCGAGCGCTTCGGGGGCGAGCGGCTCGAGGATCGGCAGCATCATCTCGCCGATCACGGCGGCCGACCCGTCCATGTAGGCGAGCAGATCGTCCCACGTCTCGTACCGGTCGATCGTGAGGTCCATCGTCATGCTGCGCAGGAATCGGCTGAAGCAGCTGACGTCGATGTCGAACGCCTTCACCGTGTGCACGACGGCCTTCAGCACCGGGTCCTCGGAACGGCCTGCGGCGAGGTCGTCGAAGAACCGCGCACCGAACGCGGCGAGCGCCTCTGCGCGTGCGCCATCGGGGTCCGCTCCCCAGTTTCGCTCCACGTCGTCGACGATGTCGTCGGCGTACCGGCAGAACGCGTACAGCGCGTGCACGTGATGCTGCTTGATCCGCGGCAGGACGCGCGTGCTCCAGTAGTACGTCGTGCCGTAGCGCTTGTTGAGCTCGTTGCAGCGCGCGTAGCTCCCCTCGAGCGAGATCGTCACCGCGTGCTCCCCGCCCGTGCGTACTCGTCGACGCGCTGCGCGGCGAGCTTTCCCGAGATCAGCACCATCGGCACGCCGACGCCCGGCAGGGTCGACGACCCGGTGAAGACGAGGCCGGGCACGCGACGGTCGACGTTGTTCGGCCGGAACGGCCCGGTCTGGAGGAACGTGTGCGAGAGCGCGAACGGCGTCCCGCGCTCCATCCCCATCGCCTCCCAGTCGAGCGGGTCGTACACGCGCTCGACGACGACATCTGTCGGATAGCCGAGTGACGCGACCCGCGAACGCAGTGCGTCCATCGCCCGCTCCCGCTCGAGCGTCCAGTCGACGGTGCCGTCGAGGTTCGGTGTCGGCTCGAGCACGTAGATGCTGCTCGACCCAGCGGGCGCGAGCGACGCGTCGTCGAGCGAATGCAGCGTCACGAGGATCGACGGGTCGGGCATGCGCACGCCGTCGTGGATCAATGCGCGGAACGACGCATCCCAGTCGCGACCGAAGTGGATGTTGTGATGCGCGGCGTCGGCAGGCGGAGAGCCGTTCACGCCTGCGATCCAGAGCAGGCAGCTCGGTGAGTACGTCCCCCGCCTGGCTGCGCGAGGCGCGTCGACGCCGCCGAGCAGCGTGCGGTATGCGACCGGCAGATCTGCGTTGCACACGACGGCGTCGGCCGCGATCCGCTCCCCGTCACTGACCTCGACGCCGGTCACCCGTCCGGTCCCGTCGCGGAGGATCCGCGTCACCGGCGAGTCGTAGCGAATCTCCGCACCGGCCTTGTCGACCGCAGCAGTGAGCCCTGTCGCCATCGCATGCATCCCGCCCTGCGGCACGTACACGCCCTCGACCGAGTCCATGTAGGTGATGACGGCGTACAGCGAGAGCGCCTCGTAGGGCGCGAGACCGGCGTACATCGACTGGAAGCTGAAGATCCGCTGCAGCCGCTCGTCGCGGAAGAACGACGCGACCTTGGGCCCGAGCTTGCGGAACCCGCCGAGGCGGACGAGCCGCAGCGCGGCGCGCCATGGCTTCACGAGGTCGAGCAGCGAGTCGTAGTTGGTGTCGATGAAGTGATCCATCTCCACCCGGTAGAGCTGCTCGAGCCAGTCGCAGAAGCGGCCGAACGCGTCCGCTTCTGCGGCGCTCGAGAAGGACCGGATCTCCTCCCTCATCGCCTCGCGGCCGTGGCGGACGTGCAGCGTCGACCCGTCGGCGTACACCGCCCGGTACATCGGGTCGACTTTGTCGATCTGCACGAAGTCCGACATCTCCGCACCGGCTGCGGCGAAGGTCTCCGCGAGGAGGCCCGGCATGGTCAGGACGGTCGGCCCGTTGTCGAGCCGGAAGCCGGCCTCGACGACCATCCCGGCGCGGCCACCGGGCATCGACGTCCGCTCGACGACGACGACGTCGTGACCCGCTGCACCGAGGTGTGCTGCCGCCGAGAGGCCGCCGAGGCCGGCCCCGACGACGGCGACCTTCACACGTGCCGCCGGCTCACATAGTGGGCGAGCGCGATCAGCTCGTCGCGGGCGCCTGTGGTGATCGGTGCGAACTCGATCGCCGCGATCGCCTCGTCGGCGAGGGCAGCGATGTGCGTCTCGAGGTCGTCGAGCGCGCCGGTGTCGACGATCACCTGCTGCACGCGGGCGATCTGGGCCTCCGTCATCCCCGGCCGGCCGACGGTGTCGAGCACCGCACGCTCGGCGGGCGACGCAGCCGCGACGGCGCGGGACATCAGCGGGGTTGGCTTCCCCTCGCGCAGGTCGTCGCCGACGGGCTTGCCCGTGACTGCAGTGTCCCCGAACGCGCCCATCACGTCGTCGCGCATCTGGAACGCGTCGCCGAGCGGCAGCCCGTACCTGCTGAGTGCCGGGATCAGCTCACTCGCGCGCTGCGGCGCGGCGAGTACCGCACCCAGGTGGAGCGGACGCTCGATCGTGTACTTGCCGCTCTTGTACCGGCAGATCCGCTCGGTCTTCTCGCGCCGACGCTCGTTGCGCACGCTGCCGAGGATGTCGAGCACCTGGCCGACGTTGAGCTCGATCCGCAGTTCGTTCCACACCGACCACACCTCGGGCGGCACTCCGTGCATCAGCTGGTCCGCATAGACGAAGGCGAGGTCACCGACGAGGATCGCCACGCCCTCGCCGAATCGGCGTGACTCACCGCTCCAGCCGGCTGCGGCGTGCGCGTCGGCCAACATCGTGTGCGTCGTGATCGCCCCGCGTCGGCTCGCGGCGTCGTCCATTACGTCGTCGTGGAAGAGCGCGAACGCATGGAGCAGCTCGAGGGCTGCGCCCGCGTCGGCGACCGAGCCGAGGTCGGGGTCACCACCGGCGCCGACGAAGCCCCAGTGGCAGAACGCCGGCCGCAGTCGCTTGCCGCCGGACAGCACGAGCCGCTCGATCTCGCGGATCGGCTGGATCAGGTCGGCGTCGAACGCGCCCCACCGCTCGAGCTCGGACTCGAGCAGGTCATGGAGCCGCCGGTCGACGCGCGATGCGATGCGCTCGAGCGAGGGCGGCGGCGGAGCGGCGATCAACACGCACAAAGGCTACGACGCCCATGAGAAGGCATGCGTCGTCGTGCCGACAAGTCGCCCGTCCGGGTGCAGGCGCCGGCCCGGCCCCGTCCCGGAGCGTCAGCCGGCGTCGTCGCCGAGGCCGGCGACGACCTGCTCGATCTGCATCCGCGCGTTGCCGATCCGCTCGCGGCAGAAGCCGATGAGCGCCGCCGCACGCTGGACCTGCGTCGCCAGCCGGTCGACGTCGACGTCGGCCCGCTCCAGCTCGGCGAGGATCTGCTCGAGCTCGGCGAGCGCTGCGGCATAGCCAGTGGCGGCGGGCTGATCGCCGCCCGGGTGGCCGCTCGATGTCGTGCTGCTCATGTCTCCTCGTTCCCGTCCACCGGTGACCCGGTGGCGCGCTCGACCCTGCTCTCGGCGACACCGGTCGCGAACGTGGTAATGAGGATGTCGCCGTGAGCGAGCCCGGCAGCGGACGTGATCGCTCGTCCCTGTGCGTCGCGGGTGATGCTCCACCCGCGAGCGAGCGTGTTCACCGGGTCGACGAGGCGGACCTGGCTCTCCAGGCCGGTGAGGTGGCGGAACTCGACGTCGAGCCGTGCGGGGCCGCGGGCCAGCGAGGCCGCAGCGGCGAGGACACGATGATCGGCACGATCGACGACCCGTGCCCCGCCGGCGCGCACCCGCGCGGCGCGGTGATGGAGCCGCTCCTCGCCGCGCTCCACGGCCGCAGTCGTGCGGATCGCAATGGTGCGGGCGAGGTGACCGAGCCGCTGATCGGCAGCCTCCACGGCACGCGTGGCGCGTTCTGAGATCGCGGCCCATGCCCGCTCGCTGCGCCCGACGACGTCGTTGACGCGGTCGACGAGCGCCGCGGCGCACGCCGTCGGCGTCTTGTACGCGGTGTGCGCCACCTCGTCCGCGACGGACCGGTCGACCTCGTGTCCGAGCCCCGTGAGAACCGGCAGCCGGCACTGTGCGATCGCCATGGCGATCGACTCCGAATCGAACGTCGCCAGGTCGGCCTTCGAGCCCCCACCGCGGATGACCACGACCGCGTCGAGGTCTGCGCACCCGCCCAGCGTCCGGATCCCGGCCGTCACCATCTCCACGGCGGCATCGCCCTGCACGCGCACGTCGACAACGCGCAGCCCGAAGCCGACGCCACTGCGCTGGAGCTCGGAGTGGAAGTCGGCCCACGCGGCGCTGCCGAGACTGGCAACGACGCCGAGCCGGATCGGTGCAGCCGACAGGACCCGCTTCCGGTTCGCATCGAACAGGCCGCTCGCAACGAGACGCCGGACCACGTCCTCGCGCTCCATCGCCAGCTCGCCGAGCGTGAAGCGCGGGTCGATGCTGCTCATCTTCAGGCCGAACCGGCCGGTGGCGGCGTAGACGTCGAGGTGGCCGAAGATCCGGACCTTCATGCCGTTGCCGAGCTGCAGTCGGTACTTGCGCAGCACCGGGCGGAGGCGCTGCTGGGCGTTGGCGAAGAACTGGACGTTGAGCACGCCCTTGCCGGTCGGCGACTCCTCGACCAGCTCGAAGTACGTGTGCGAGCGGGACTCCTTCCAGCCCTGGATCTCGCCGCGCACCCACACCCCGTCCGTGAACTGTCGCCGGAGCACGCTGTTGACAGCGTCGGTCAGCTCGCACACCGAGAACGTCGGCACCGCGTGCGCGTCGTCGGCCAGCTGGTCCGCGCCCGAGTCGTACTCGAAGTCGAACATCGGCTGGCTCACGGCGAAAGTCTGCCCGCTACGCGCCGAGCTCACGCACGTTGTCGAGCTCGACCGAGCCGAGCTCGAACAGCACGCCGTCGACGGCGAGGCCCTTCTCGCGGCGGATCGTCTCGAGTTCGACGAGCGGCCGCTCGAGGGCGCGCTTCCGAGTGCCGAGCAGCTGGTCGAAGTCCTTCTGCACACTGTCGAACTTGCGCTTCACCGACTCGAGCGACTGCGTGTACTTGCCCCACTGCTCGTTGAAACGGCCGAGCAGACCGAGGATCTGGTCGCTCGTCTGCTCGATCATGAAGCAGTCGAACGCCTGGCGGATGAGCCCGAGGAACGCGAGCAGCGACACCGGCGAACAGATCACGATGTTCTGGCGCATCGCGTCGTCGAGGATCGACGGGTCGTTCTCGAGGATGAAGTTGCTCAGCGACTCGTTCGGCAGGAACAACAGGACCTGATCGACCGTGGACCCCTCGCTGACGCGTGCGTACTCCCGCTTCGCCAACTCCTTGACCCGGAGCCGGACGTCGCGCAGGAACTGGTCCCGGTGCGCCTGCCGCTCCGCGTCGGTGCCGGCCTCCAGGAAGCGCAGGTACGACGTGAGCGGGAACTTCACGTCCATGTAGAGCACGTGGTTCTTGGGCATCATGAACGTGAAGTCCGGCATCGCCCGGCTGTCGCCCGCGACCGCCGTCTGCTTGCGGTAGTTGACGTTCTCGACGAAGCCGGCAAGGCGCAGGACGTCCTCAGCCATCCGCTCACCCCACTGGCCACGGGACTTCGAGTTCGCGAGCGCCTCGCGGAGGCTCTGCGTCGTGGTCGAGAGGTGCTGGGTGATCTCGGCGTGTGCCTTCAGCGACCGGTCGACCTGACCGAAGTGGTGCGCGCTGTTCTCGCTCAGCGCCGCCACGACCTGCCCGAGGCGCTCCAGCTCGGAGCGCATCTCACCCTTGATCTGGTCGAGCTGGGTCCCGATCACGTCCTTCTTCGCCGACAGATCCGCCTGCCCGGCGCTGACCTGCGCGCCGATCTGCTCCCGCGCGATGCCACTCAGGTGGTCGAGCGCCGCCTCACGGTCGGCCCTCGCCTGCTGCTGGAGCGCCTCGAGCGCGTCCCGGAAGGCGACCTGCATCGCCGCGGCCTGCTCCGCGGCGACGTCCGCCGCGAGCGCGGCAGGGTCGACCTGCGGCTGCGGCGGCGTGCGCCGAACCAACGCCCACGCCACGAGCGCGCCCGCTGCTGCGGCGAGCAGGACGGCCACGGCGATGAGGAGGATGCTCATGGGGACAGCTTGACCGGGGGCTGTGACAGAGATCGTGGATGGCCACCCTCAGGCGTTCGCCGGGACCTCCCCCGCACGGACCTGCGCCGCGTAGATGCCGTCGCGTGCGAGCAGGTCGTCGTGCGTCCCCACCTCGGCGATGCGCCCGCCGTCGAGCACGACGATCCGGTCGGCGTCTCGGATCGTCGACGGCCGGTGCGCGATCACGAGGGCGGTCCGCCCGCGGAGGGCGTGCTCGAGTGCGTCCTGCACGTGCGCCTCGTTCTCGTTGTCGAGGTGGCTCGTCGCCTCGTCGAGGATCATGATCGCCGGGTTCTTGAGGAGCAGCCGTGCGATCGCCAAGCGCTGCTTCTCGCCGCCGCTCATGCGATAGCCACGCTCGCCGACGACCGTGCCGTAGCCGTCGGGCAGCGCAGCGATCATGTCAGCGATGCGTGCTCCTCGGCACGCCTCGTCGAGCTCGGCGAGCGACGCGTCCGGCTTCGCGTAGAGCAGGTTCGCACCGATGGTGTCGTGGAACAGGTGCGGGTCCTGGCTGACGACACCGATGGCCGCGCGCAGCGACTCCTGCGTCAGGTGTCGCACGTCGTAACCGTCGACCAGCACCGCACCTGCCGTGACGTCGTAGAGACGCGGAATCAGGGAGGCGAGCGTCGTCTTCCCGGAGCCCGACGAGCCGACGAGCGCGACGGTCTCCCCCGGCTCGATCACGAGCGACACGTCCTCGAGAACGTCCGTGTCGGGATCCGCTCCGCCGATCGCGTTGGGCGCTTCGAGCGAGGGGACGGTCACGGACGACGCCGGCGGGTAGCGGAACCGCACGTGGTCGAACTCGATGCGGCCCTTCGGGTCGATCAGATCGACCGCGCCGGGACGGTCGACGATCGGCTCCGGCGCGTCGAGCACCTCGAACACCCGCTCGAAGCTGACCATCGCAGTCATCATGTCGACGCGTGCGTTCGTCAGCCCGGTGAGTGGCTGGTAGATCCTCGTGACGAGCGCGGCGAGGGTGACGAGGGTGCCGGCGGTGAGCGAGCCGTCGACGACGAAGTGTGCACCGACGCCGTAGACCGCTGCCGCGCCGAGCGCGCCGACGAGGCCGAGCGCGACGAAGAACACGCGTCCGTAGAGCGCCGAGGTGATGCCGATGTCACGCACGCGCCGGGCGCGCCCGTCGAACACGCTGACCTCGTCAGCCGCACGACCGAAGAGCTTCACGAGCTGCGCACCGGAGACGTTGAACCGCTCGGTCATCTGGCTGTTCATCTCGGCGTTGACGCTCATCTGCTCGCGGGCGATCCGCTGCAGTCGCTTGCCGACGCGCTTCGCCGGGATGATGAACACCGGGAGCACGACGAGCGCCATCAGCGTGAGCCGCCACTCCAGCGCGATCATCGCCGTGAGCGTCGTCACGAGGACGATGACGTTGCTCACGACGGATCCGAGGGTGCTCGTGACGGCCGTCTGCGCGCCGACGACGTCGTTGTTCAGCCGGCTGATCAGCGCTCCGGTCTGCGTGCGGGTGAAGAAGGCGATCGGCATCCGCTGGACCTTGGAGAACAGCGCGACGCGCAGGTCGTAGATCAGCCCCTCGCCGATGCGAGAACTGCACCAGCGCTGCACGATCGCGAGGCCCGCGTCCACGAGCGCGGCAGCGACGACCACGACCGCGAGGACCGTGATCAGCCCGCGATCGCCCTCCGGGATCGCCGAGTCGAGGATCGACCGGAAGGCGAACGCCGGTACGAGACCGATGAGCGCCGCCAGCAGGATCGCCCCGAGGAAGGAGATGATCGTGCCGCGGTAGGGGCGGGCGAACGTCCACGCCCTGCGCAGCGCGTCGCGCTGGAGACGCTTGCCCTGCACGGCCTCCGCGTCCCCCGGCATCATGCTGTGAGGGCCCATCCGCATCCGGGTCGAGGATACGGGGCACCCGCAGCCATGGGACCGCTCACCGTAGGCTCCCCGGCCGATGCACCGGAAGAAGAGATCGCTCGTCCTCGCCGTCGTCTTGCCATTCGCGCTGCTCGCGGCGTGCACGTCGGACGACAACCCCGACTCGCTCGACAGCAACACCGTCGAGGAGACCACAGCCGACACCGCCGACACCGCCGACACCGTCGGCCCGGAACCCGACGCCACCGACGTTCCCGACACCA
>Ga0136611_10001836_pt1 | contig 14725 bp, 11 predicted proteins | sample AntDrymUQ2232306_2_FD_106645 | JGI IMG/M metagenome (GOLD analysis project Ga0136611, IMG submission 106645) | Polar desert sand microbial communities from Dry Valleys, Antarctica - metaG UQ223 (23.06) | ecosystem: Environmental > Terrestrial > Soil > Desert | place: Antarctica: Dry Valley...
ACGGCGCGCACAGCTTCCTCCAGCGGCACCCAAGCGGCGATCATGTCCTGCTCTTCATGATCCCGGTCGGTTTGTCCAACCGTGAGCTGGGTAGCCAGGTACAAGTGGAATTGCGTGGCGATGGATGCGCTGACGTAAAAGGTAGAGAGGTGGCGCCACTCACGCGCGTCCACACCGGCCTCTTCGTGCAACTCGCGCCGCGCGCCAACCTCGGGAGCTTCGCCTGCCTCACAGCGGCCCGCGGGTAGCTCCCAGGAGTCGCGGTTCCATGGATGGCGCCACTGACGCACCAAGCACACTCGCCGGTCTTGATCGAGCGCGGCAACCATGACAATGGGATACGGCAACTCGATGAACCCATAGGGTCCGCGACTGCCATCCTGACGCTCGATTACGTCTTGTCGCACGCGCAGCCATGGCGTCTCGTAGGCGATCTCGGACGAGACGGTGCGCACGGGGCTGCGCTGAGCGCGGGGGAGAAGTTCTGTCATGGTGACCCTTTGTGGCTTGCCCGCTTGGATTGCTTACTATGGCGAAGATGGAACTCTGGAGCAACACCAAGAACGTGCCGCTTCGCGACCGCGGCAGCGTCTTCACTGACGAGATGACGCTGGATTTTGAGGATGCGTGCGCCACCGCTGCACAGGCAGGACTACGCTTTGTTGACGTGCGCAAGCTCTGGAACGGCTTCTCTCACGACGTGCCGCGCAAGCGCTGGGCGGAGATTGCGCGCCTCCTGGCCGCACACCAGTTGCAGCTCGGTGCGATCCAGAGCAACTTTGGCAAGTGCGACATCTCCGGCCCAGAGTACGACTCACACATGGCGTTCTTCCCAACGCTGGTGGAGCAGGCGCACTACTTTGGCACCAACGTTATCCGCGTGTTCCCGTTTTGGAATGACGTGAAAATCACATACGATCCCGTGCTGCCCGGCGGAATCCGGCCCAATCTGGAGGAGATGCTGCCGGAGATCGTGCATCGCTTCAAGCCGGCCGCCGATCTGGCACGCAAGGAAGGCGTCTTCCTGGGTTTTGAGCCCGAGCATTCAACGTTTAGCGGAAGTCCGCAGGAAGTGGCGCGAATCATGGATGCCATAGACAACCCGCACGTTGGTGTTGCTTGGGACGTGAACAATGGGTGGGATGATCTCTCAATACAAGAGGCGTACACCCTCTTCAAAGGGCAGATCTTCAATGTGCATGTCAAGGAACGGACGCTCACGCCGGAAGAGCACCGTGCGGTGCGGCCTTTGTTGGGTAGCTTGGCCGCAGAGGTCACAGCGACACCGGAGAGTGCCGCTGTCGAGCGTACGTCGGGATCTAGCACGGTAATCGGCGCCGCTGCGCCGCCACCGGACGCGCAATCGCGTCTGCGGCGTCAGCCGACTCTGCTTGGAACGGGGGCCCTTCCGTGGGCGTGGATTATTGACCGGCTTGAGCGAGACGGCTACCGTGGCCTGTACTCGATCGAAACCCATTTCGGAGTGCGAGGCACTTACGGCTGGCCTAAGCTGAAGGCCGGGACGACGTACTTCGCCTATGCGCTGAGGGAGTTGTTAGAAGGCGCTGAATCCCGGCTTTCCGCCTCTATTTGACCGCAAATCCGGCGACCGAACCGAACCGCAACCGATCAGACAAGGCTGCAACGCTGGCGTAACCGCTGACAGACCCTGAATCTAACGCGCGATCCCTAGGCTTTCTAAAGAAGGTCAGAGAAGCTCCATGAAGTCCGTTTTTTCGCGCGTGATGGTGGCCGGTGTTTTCGTCACCGCATCCGCCGGCTGGGTAGGCGTCCAGGCTACACCGGCCGATCAAGCGCAAGCGGCGCCGGCTGAGCACATGCTCACGGCGGCACCAAGTGTGCGTGACCGCGCGGCGTGGCAACCGTCCCCCATCCCCGGCCAAAGCCAGCCGCAGCCACAAACACAGTCAGCGCATCCTGCGCCGAGTACTGCGGGGGCGGCCGCACCAAGCACTCGTGCTCTTACCGCCCCGGTGAGTCCGGTGTTGACAGCACCGGGTGTACCTTCGCCGTTTGACCGGCTTGGTAGCTGGCTACGCGGGCTGATCGTCAAGCCGAAGCCTCAACCGGCAGAGCGGGTTGAGCCGCTGCCCGGAATTGGTACTGATCACGTTGTACCGATGACTGACCTCTTCAATCACGACGCTCTTGAAGAGGTTTTTGAGGGAATGATGCCGACGCAGCGCGGTGAGTGGCGCCACGTGACGTTCTTCAGCCGGGCGCTGGGCCGAGAGAGCACCTATATGACCTGGCTCCCGCCCGGCTACGCAGCCAGCGGACGTACTTATCCGACTCTCTACTTGCTGCACGGCGTCGGCAGTCCTGAGGCTTACGGCGTTGAGGAGTGGCTTGGGTATTCGCTGACCGAGGACCTTGACCGTATGCTCGCACTGGGCCTCATTGAGCCGATGGTTGTCGTCCTGCCCAATGGCGAGCAGAGTTATTGGGTCAACCACGCGAATGGGCCTAGATGGGCCGACTATGTAGCGATAGACTTGGTGAAACATGTCGACTCGACGTTCCGCACCGAGACGACACGCGAGAAGCGCGCCATAGGTGGACTGAGCATGGGTGGACACGGCGCGGTGCAGCTAGCGTACAACCATCCAGAAACGTTCAGCGTTGCCGGGGCGCATAGCCCAACCATCCGGCCGTTTGAGACGAGCCCCGAGTTCTTTGGCGATGCGCAGTACTTCGCCAAGCTCGATCCAATCTCGCTGGCGAAGAGCGGCGACGCTGCCATGCGTGTGACGACCTGGATCGACGTGGGAGAAGCGGACGAGTGGCGCACGGGCGCGCAATCGCTGCGCGATGTGCTCTCGATGCGCCGCGCCCCTACGCATTTCCGAGTTCTGGAAGGGGAGCATGAGGGTTGGTACTGGCGATACTATTTGCCAGAGTACCTGCACTTCTATTCTAAGGCGCTCAACGCCACCGCTAAGACGTCACACGGTGCACCGGTAGTCGCGAGCCAACTTCTCACTGCCTCCGGTGTCAGCCCCTCAATTGCAGTCAACGCCGGAACCCACTCCTAACGGTGTAGGCTGGCAGTACGTCGAGTCCAGCCGGCGTGACCTGCGTCTCGACTTCCTACGCGGGTTCTGCGCCTTTGCCATGGTGGTGGATCACCTTGGTGGAGCATCGTTTCTCTACCCGTTGACCGGTGGCAATCGGTTTTTCGTCTCCGCCGCTGAAGGGTTTATCTTTCTCTCGGGGTTGCTGGTGGGCCTGATCTATGGGCCTCGCGTGGCGCGAGACGGGCTTGCCGCCGTCCAGCTGCATCTCCTGCGGCGCGCGCTGACGCTTTATGGCGTCACATTGGGGCTGACATTTACCTTCGTTGGCCTCTCGCGTCTGGCGGGAATGCCGTGGCTGCAAGATGTTGAGCCGCTAACGCCGCAGCTTGTAGTCAGCCTGCTGACCCTGCATCGCACGTATTACTTGGTGGATGTGATGCTGCTGTATACGGTGCTGCTGCTCGGCGCGCCCATCGCGCTGCTTTTGCTGCACGTGGGGCGGACTTGGGCGTTGGTAGCGGCGTCAGTGGGGCTATGGGGCGTACACCTCATCTTTCCGCGAGAGGCGTCGGTACCGTGGGAGATTGCGAATAACGAGACATTCCGCGTCAGTGCTTGGCAGCTTTGGTTTTTCGGTGGAATGGTGATTGGTTATCACCGAGACGCTGTATGGGGACGCCTACGACGTCTACCGCTACTGCCGAGCATGGTGGCCTTGACGGCCGTGGCCCTAATGCTCGTGATGCTGCGGGTGACGACGCTCGAAACGCCGGACTCAACAATCGTGGCGGCGAATGGCGTTCCTGCGACGCAACCGGCACAGACCGCCGGAAAGGAACCGGACTCGGAGGAGACGATGGGGGCGGCTTCCCGGGCGCCCGCAGGCGAGAATGCTATAGATCAGGCGTTTGACAAGCATTACGCGCGACCGGGGCGCGTGCTGGCTTTCACGATCTTCTTCCCGCTGTTCTATCTTGCGGTCACGTACCTCTGGCGGCCTCTGGAACGCGCACTGGGCTGGCTGCTCCTGCCATTTGGGCAGAATGCGCTCTACGTGTATGCGATGCACCTATTTGCCATCTTTCTGACGGCGCTGGTGTTGCCATACGTGCCGGGGTTTGACCGGTCTAATCCCTGGCTCAACACGCCGGTACAGCTCGCGGCCGTGCTGCTGATCTGGCTGCTCGTTAAGCGCCAGGTGCTGTTTGACGTAGTTCCGCGCTAAACGCCATGCACGGGCTTGCGGAAGGAGGCGACGCCAGTTTCGGCGTACAACTCGGCGCGCGTCACTGAAGTGCCCAAGAAACCTGTGATCTGGTCCATCATAGCGGGCACGATCTCGTGCCCTGCATTGGGAACAACAGACACATAGGTCTCGCAGCCAAGCTCTCGTAGCACCGCACCGAAGCGCGTGGCGCGCTCAACGCGCGTCTTGCCAAGGAACTGGTCCCACTGGCGAGGCACGTCGCCCTCACGGTTGTCCCCCGCGCCCACGCCGATCCAATACCGGATGCCGGTCATCCGCAGCGCATCAATGCCGCGCCCGGCGCGCTGCTCAATGTCAAACACGCCAAACGGCATTGGCGCCTGCTTCGGGCCGGAAGCGGTTAGCATCCAGCGGACCGGAACGGTATAGGTGCCGGCGGAGAGGGCAGCCACAGCCTCAACGCGTTCCGGGTAGAGCATACTGAATCGCAGCGCAGTTTGCGCGCCGCGCGAGAAGCCAAAAAGCATGACCTTGCCGGCCACCTTCAGGCCCGCCTCTTCGCGCACATAGTCGATCAAGGTTGAGAGCTGAGGCAAGAGTCGCAGCTCCTCGACGGTCAGTTGGTTAGGGTCGCGCCAATCGCCGTACGGAACTGTGGGTGCGATAAGGATCCAGTTGCGGTCGCGCGCTTGGGTAAGGAGCTGAGTCGCGATTCCAGGACCGCTGCCACCCATGCCGTGCAGCACCATTACAGCCGGACGAGACACGTCTGGACCGTCCGGCACGTAGACGGTGTAGGCTGGGCGGTCCGGAAGCGCGGGGAACGCCATCTCGCGCGCTGGAAGGCTGGGTGCCTCCGGCGGGAGTGGTGCAGAGAGCTGCGCCTCTGGAGAGACCGTCTGATCGGACGCTTGTATGTCCGTGGTGCCGGAGGCAAACCCGAATGCCGCCGTAAAGGCGAGCGCTCCGGCCGCAAGAAAGACAGTCGAGGCTCTCGCGAGGTGAAGGCGGATCATTCGCTGGGAAAAGAGTACACATGAATGGCCAGCGTTGCAACCGCGTCGCCACTTTGGTGTAACTGATTTGCAACCGACGGTTATGCGCCCATGGGGTCTGGGTCGGATTGAAGGCTAGGGATAGAAACGAACAGCGGGCGGTGAAGGCGCGGGGCCCGCTGCGCCCGGCTCAGCATGTGCCGGTCGAGGCGGGTGACTGCATGCAGTGCCAGGCACGCGGTGGTGAGGATGGTGGCGCCGGCAGCATACGCGACGATAGCGTACCGGCCCAGGTTGAGCAGCGCTGAGAGGTCTGGAGTAGAAAGCATCTTGCAGGCTTAGGGACGGCGCGGCCGCCGCCTGCGTTTCGCCTTTGGTTGCTCAGTGGCAACCGCAAGCGCTTACGGGATGTCCATCTCTGATGGCGCATCTTCCTTCGCTTCGCCCACAGCTACGACAGGCCCGTCGCCGCCTTGCGCCGGCGGATTGGAAGTACCGTCTGGCGATCCGCCACCGTCACGTGAAAGCGGGCCGGCCCGCGCGGAGAAGGTCTCTGCCACGGCCGACCGGATACGGGTGACATTAGGCTCAATGGCGTAGAGATTGGGACGGATCAGTTCGCGGCCGTATGTGGGAGGTGTCAGGACCAGGCGCGCGCTACGAAAGTCAGTCGAGCCGCCTAACCGGACCAGCGCGAGCGCTTCACGAGGCGCAAGATCGGTCTGCACGGCATCGGCGAGTGAACCAATGAGTGCGGGCACCATGGCCAGGGTTCGCCGGTCCTTAGCACGCTCCTTCATGCTCAATAGCAGCGCCTGCTGACGCGCGGACCGATCGAAGTCGGTGGAGCCGCGCCGAGAGCGCGCGTACCACAGGGCCTGCTCGCCGGTGAGCCATTGGAGACCGGAAGGCAAGTAAATGCGCCGCACTGAGTAGTCCTCGTTCGGGTACTCGTCGTCTCGGATAGGACGCTCAACATCCACTACCACGCCACCCACGGCGTCGATGGTGCGTGCGAAGGCGTTGATGTCAATGGAAGCCCAGCGATGCACCGGCTGGCCCACCAGTTCACTCACCACGCGTACCGAGAGGTCCGGTCCAACCTCGCGGTAGGCGGCGTTGATCTTCTCCAGACCGACCCCGGGGATCTGTAAGTAGAGATCACGCGGGATAGAGATGAGCGCCGCCGACTGGGATGCGGGATCAATGCTCACGACGAGCAGCGTATCGCTGTTGCCGCGTTGGCGCTCAGCGGTCTCTTGCGGGCGCCGGTCCACGCCCATGAGCAGCACGTTAAGCCGGCTCTGGCCGTCCCATACTGGTCGCCCGGTGTCTACTTCCACGGGAGTCCCGGGTACGGGCTGGCTCACCGCAGCGGGTCCGGACGGCAGTGGCGCGGTGACAAGGACCTGATTAAGCAGCGGGCGAGCCGCAAGCCCGGCGCCTACCAGGCCAACATGTGGCGTCGCGAGGACAATCAGCGCGCCCGCCGCCGCGAGGCCGCCGCCCGGCACGTTATGTAGCCGAGCGCAACGCGCTGCGTCGATCGCGACTGCCGCGCGGATAATAGCCAGCAGCACGTTAGCGCCGATTGCGCCCCGCCAGACTACACCCCAGTCGGTCGTTAGCAAACGCTCCATCAGTCGCAGCGGCAGATCCCCAATTTGCGCAATGAGCTGGCCAAGCAGGCCGGGCAACGGCACGAAAGCGCGGATGGCGGCCAAAACCGTGGCGATGGCCACGAGGACCAGCAGCACCCCTACCGCCAGGATGAGTGCACCTCTCCAGCGCCGTCCAGCCGCCCACTGACCCCAGCCGGGCACCACTGCTGAGCGCAACGCTGCACCGGCCGGCGTGGGCCAGCGCCGGCGGCGTCGTCTCACTTCCGGTCCCGACGCGCCTGCCTGCAATCGATCGGGACCTTCCGAATGCTCCGACCCCGCGGGCATCGGAGCATTCCCCGGGGCCGCCACGTTCAATGCAGTCACCGCGCCCATGCCAGCCCCGAGGCGGCATCGAGCGAGCCATTTTGCGTTACCTGCCGAGCGACGTTACCGGCTCCGGACGGCGTCGAGGTTGTCGCTGGCTGCCCTTGCCCAATCGCTAACGCGGCGCTTGCCGTCCCCGACGGACCGCTGGTTGGCGTGGCGGGCGCTGGAACAGCCCAGACGTCAAAGGTGCCGGTACGGGCGGAGAGGTAGAGCAGCCATGCGCCGTCGGGAGACCATGAGGGAGCGCGATTCTGGCCGGACGTCGTGATAGCTCGGGCGCCGGAGCCGTCGGCGCGCATGGTCCAGATATCGTGCCGTCCGACGCTTCGTCCGGGATCGGAGGTGCGGACCGCGTAGGCCAGCCGTCCATCCGGTGACCACTCCGGATCGTATGCGCCGGCTGGCGCATCGGTAAGCTGGCGCCACGGACCGCTCGGTAGCGCGTAGGTCCAGATTTGCGGCCGGTCTGCGGGGCCGCGGCCGGGTTGAAACGAGGAGACCGCCAGTGCGAGTCCGTCGGGTGAAAGCCGGGCATGGTCAATGCCACCAAACTGCTCACCATGCGCCACAAGTCGCTGGCGCCTGCGTCCGGCCAGCTCCACTTGCCAGAGCTGGGTGTCTTCTGTCCCTTCTTGTGAGAGGAAGTAGACGCGCGTGCCATCAACCGACCAGATTGGCTGAAGCGCGTAGTTCTGGCGCGTGTCTTCTCGGTAAGTGAAGTCGGTCAACTCCTGCGCCGACCGGCCCTCCGCATCCAGCGCCCAGACGTCTGACCCGCTGGTCCATAGCTTGGTCAGCGCAATACGCTGGCCATCTCGTGACCAGGACGGCTGGCGGCTCACCCGGTCAGTCGTGATGGCGCGTAACTGGCCTTTCTCTAGCAACCAGACGTTGGCGTCCGCGACAAACAGCAGGCGTCCGGGCAAACTATTGGCGAACGATGTGAGTGTCATGCCGGGCGGTCCGGGACGCGGGGTCGGTGTGGAGGCGGGCCCGGCGGGAGCCGGCGTGAGCGCCACGCCAGCAGACGGGCGCAAGGGTTCGAACGGTACGGCGCATGCTCCCAATGACCCGGCAGCCCCAGCCAGCACGAGCGGAGCAGCGGTTAGGGCGGTGCCCCGGAAGCCGCCGAACAGGAGGCGACGGGTCAGGCCGAACGAGCGATCCGCCACCATCGTCTTAAACGCCGTCCCGCAACTGGCAGTATGCGCCTGAGCCCGCGCCTTTGTTGGGCACAATGGTATCAGGGCATACAGGAAGCTTCCCATTTCATTCCTGGTAGACGGTGATATACTGGCTGAGCGTGCCTTGTAGTGGGCTCGCGTGTGTCATTGCAGGCTGCGCATTCGCGCACCTGCGTCAGCATTGGGAGACTTTGCACTGTCTTATCAGGACCAGACGATCACGTGTTCGGATTGTTCAAAGCCGTTTGTCTTTACAGCAGGCGAACAGGCATTCTTCGCGGAAAAGGGGTTTGAGGGAGGCCCTAAGCGTTGCCCACAGTGCCGGGCAGCGCGACGTGTCGAACGCGATGGCGTAGCGGGTGGTCCCCGGCCGGTTGGAGCCGCTCCAAGTGGAGCTGGCAGTACCGGTACTCTTGGCGCGCCGGCAACCGGTCCGCGGCCCGGAGGCTTTGGTGGACCACGTCCAGGTGGATTCGGAGCCCCACGACCGGGAGGTTTTGGGCCACCCAGGCCGGGCGGATTTAGCGGTCCGCGGCCGGGTGCTGCTGCCGTCCCCGGCAGCGGCGGGATGGGCGCGGCAACGCCGCCTCTTATGCGCGGACGCGGCGGTCCCCGGCCGATTGTGCCGGTGGAGGAGCCGTACCGGATCAACGAGCGCATTCGCGTGCAGGAAGTGCGCGTCATTGTGGAAGACGCCAACGGCGAAGAGGAAAACCTCGGCGTCATGGCTACTGCGGACGCCATCAAGCTAGCACGCGAGCGTGAAGTGGACCTGGTGGAGGTGGCGCCACAGGCGCAGCCACCGGTGTGCAAGATCATGGACTACGGGCGCTTCAAGTACACGATGGAGCGCAAGCAGCGTGAGGCACATCGGGCAGGTAAGGCGGGACGCGCCGCGTCTGAGATGAAGGATGTGCAGCTTTCGCCGCGCATCGACGACCACGACATGGAGTTTAAGATCGACCGGGCGCACCGGTTCCTTCAGGAAGGCCATCCTGTTCGGATGGTGGTGCGTTTCCTGGGACGGGATATGCGTCACCCCGAGGTGGGCAAGGCGGCGCTCGATCAGGCGCTTGAGGTGCTTGGCAAGCTAATCCCCATCCAGGTGGACGCGGCGGCGCGCATGGAGGGCCGTCAGATGGTGGCGCTCGTGCGTCTGGCCAAGGGCGTCAAGGTGGCACCGCGACCCGAGAAGCCTGCTCCCGGCGCGGCCCTCAGTGGCGAAGCTGACAGCGCGGCATTGCCCGCGGTGGCGGGCGCACCGGCCGAATCGCAAGCGTCGCCAGAGGCCGCGCCATCATTGGTGTCGGCGGTGCCAGTTGATAAACCGACGATCACAACCGGTGCTGTCGCCGCTACCGCCGAGGAGGAGACCACGATCGTGGTTCCTGTACCTCCAGTAGCCGCCGTCGCTGACCCACCCACCAAGGAGCCGGAGACGGCTCTACAGGCGGCTTCTTAGCGCAGCTGATCGCCCCTACCCCGGCGCGGAACGACCGCGCGAGACAGTATCGGAGCCGGCGCGCCTTTGCGCTGGCTCCGCTGTTTATTCTGGCAATTGCATTAGGGACCAGCGGGTGGGCGTGGTATTCAGGTGCGCTGACCGAGACGGTCTGGTGGCTCACCAACACCGAGCCTCCGATGGTAGAAGTAGTCGCGCCAACAGGGCCGCAACGCGGGGCGGTGACGCTGCAGATGACGGCACCTCCCGCCGGACGTGCAGCGCTAACGAGCATCCGGTTGGACGGTGTGCCCATCGAGAGCCCGGGCGGCCCGGAATTGACAATCGACCGCGCGTGGCTCACCGATGGCGAGCACGTTGTGACGGTGGAGGCGGAGGACCGATCGCGTCAGCGCAACCGTGCCACTGTGATCGCGCGCTTCGTTTCCGACAATTCGCCCCCCAAACTGGAAGTGGCTGGCGCACCGGCGCGGCTGCGCGCGGGGCAGACCGCGGTGCTGCGCCTCAGCGCGAACGAGCCGGCCGAACTGTCCGTTTCATGGGCTCAAACCCCGCTGACGCTGCACGTTGCGCCGCCAACCTCCGCCACGACAATCATCACGGCGGCGAGCCTCATCCTTATCTCGGCGCCGGTCAACAGTCCCGCGGGAGAAGGTGTGCTGCGCCTCGGCGCGCGTGACGTGGCAGGAAATGTCACCAGCGAGACGACTCAGATTCCAGTTGATGCCGCGGCGCTGCCGCGTCAGACTTTGCTGGTGCCGCCTTTCCTCGCACCGCTTGCAACCGGGCCGGTGGCCACCGCGGAGGCAGCGCAGTTGCTCGCCGTCACTAGTCCGGTGCGACTGGAGCGGCTCTGGTCGGGCGAGTTCAAATCACCACTAGCGGCGGGCTTCCCACGCACCACCGGATTTGGTGACCGGCGTGACTACGTGGACGGACATGTGGCATTCCACGCCGGATACGACGTGGCGGCGCCGGAAGGAACGCCGGTGCTGGCCGTCGCCGGTGCAGTGGTCGCGTTCACCGGACCGCTGCCGCAGCGTGGGAATACGGTTGTGTTGGATCACGGATGGGGCCTGTTCTCCGTCTACGGGCACCTTTCCCAGGTATTGGTGCAGCCGGGACAAGACATCACGCAAGGGCTAGCGGTTGGTCTGGTGGGCAACACCGGTCTTTCCACGGGGTCGCACCTGCACTGGGAGATTCGCCTGCGCGGGCAGGCGATAGATCCGGGACAGTGGCTCGCGCTCTCCAGGGAACTCTAAGCGAGGATGGCGGCATCTTTCTTGCGCGCTTTCGTCGTTCGTTCCTGGCATAGGCTTTGAGATGAAAACCATGGTTTCTAGACGAGCTGCGCTACGCCTAGCCGCAGTGTCTTTGACGCCCGCGGCGATGGCGGCGTGTGCGCCTAACGGCGATCCCAGAGCTGCTCTAGCGGGAGAAACGCCAGTGGCAGATACGACACGAGCGCCGGCAACGCCGGCGGCCACGGCAACTCCGCTCCCTCCCACCCCAACCCCTGCGCCTACTCCTACCCCGGCGCCTGAGCCTGAGGAATGGGCAGGTGCTACCTGGCGAGGCAAGGTTGATGTAACACCGCGTGACGCGCGTCAGGGCACCACGCTGCTGGTACGCGTCTGGACGACCGAGGCGAAGAGCGTCAACGTGACCTATGAGGGCCGGGAGTTTCCGATGGCGCGCGAGGGGAACGCCTACGTCGCGCTCTTCGGCGTGGAGCGACTCGGCCCTCGTCCTGGTCTGCGGCAGCTGCGTTTTGCGCTCATTGACGGCGCAAGACGTGCCGGGCGCAACGATCCGGCCGATGCCTACCGAGTGATAGACGCCGCGTACCCAACTGAAGACCTGATTGTGGATGCCAAAACGATGGCCCTACTTGATCCAGTAAAGATGAATCAGGAGGACGCGTTCCTCAACGGGATCATGGGGAGATGGATCCCGGAGCGGTACTGGAGCGGCATGTTTTCCGAGCCGATGACCTCAGCCGCGGGAAGCGTGCCACTCTCTTCCGACTTTGGCGTGAAGCGCAGCATCAACGGAAACCCGGCCAACTGGTCGCACGAGGGCACAGATTATGAGGTGGATACGGGCGACCCGATCCGCGCCTGCGCGAACGGCAAGGTGGTCTATGTTGGCGAGCTTCACGTACGGGGCAAAGTTGCCATTGTTGATCACGGCTGGGGTGTGATGACGGGATACTTCCACATGTTTCAGCAGCAGGTGCAGGTGGGAGAAGACGTGAAAAGAGGCCAGCAGATTGGACTGGTTGGCTCTACCGGATTCGTCACTGGGCCACATCTCCACGTCGAGATCCGGGTGCGCAACGTGAACGTGGAACCATTGGAATGGTTCCAGAGAACGCCATTTGACCGGCCGGACCTGGCGACGCTTTAGGCGCCAGGAAGCGACAACTATGATGTGTTGGGTTCAGTGAAGCTCGATCGCCCAGTCCGGGTGATCCAGTGTGCAGCCACCGATGCCCGATTTGACGGCTGACTGAAGCGTGTCGCGGTCTTTGATCCCCCAGGCCCAAACGCGCAAGCCGGCGGACAGCGCGCGCTGCACCATCTCTACGCTGATGCGGTCGACGCGTGGCGCGATCTCGTTCGCCCCGGCATCGAGCGCCGCCTGGATGGCCACTTCATCAAACTCAGCGCTTGAAAGATGTGCAATTTGTGCTTCTGGAGCGAACCGGCGCAGCGCCTTCACCGACTCTATTTGAAAGGATGTGAAGACTACCCAGTCCAGGAGGCTGCGCGAGCGCACAGCACGGACGGCTGCATCCTCGACGCCGCGCGCTTTGATCTCCAACCGGAATGTAGTCCGTGCGCCATAGCGGTCAAGGAACTCCTCGTAGCGAGGCACGCGCTGTACGCCGAAGTCATGTTGCCCTGCAGCGAAACGGGCAGACGCGTCAAGCTCGCGCGCATCCCCCCATGTGATATCCGAAACGGCGCCGCTACCGTTGGTGGTGCGATCCACCGTGGCATCGTGCATCAGCACTAGGACGCCATCGCGCGTCGCCCGGATATCAGTCTCTACGCCGTCAACGCCGAGCGCGAGTCCGCGATCAAAGGCAGCGAACGTGTTCTCGGGCGCGTGGCCGGCCGCGCCGCGGTGACCGATGATCTTGAAGCCGCGACGATGGCGGGTATCCACCGCTTCCCAATTATGCGAATGTCGCAAGACGAACCCGACATGGGCGGGATCGAGCGATTCAACGAGCGGCCCGGATGTCACGCCGTAGCGGCCTTGCGCTTGCGGGCGTCGGCGACCTCGTCCATGTGCATGGACATGGCGCGGGCGCGCGCGCGGTCGTAGCTCGTGAAACCGCGGGCGATCCGCTTACCGTCACGTACAACGGCGTAGTGGGCTTCGCCTGACCCGTCGCCGTCCCGCGTGCGGTACTGCTCGACCGCCCAACCTGCAGGGAGATGCCCGTAGAGGGCGCGCATAAGGCGCAACTCGGAATCGCTCTCGACCTGGCTAAAGCGTGCGCCGCGGTGATGGGGTAGATGCGAGTCTTCGGGCAGATGGTCGTGCTCGGGGTCTGGCAAGTGCCTCGCGTGGACTACCTCTGCCAACGCAGACCACGGTGAAATCTCCGCCATATCCCCGGCTTCCAGGCTTTCCGGGAGCGGAAATGTCACGCGCACGCGTGACCCTGGATCCAGTGGCTCGGCCACCAGCATTCCCACGCCGCCGGCTGCCAGATCGACAAAGGTACACGGCACCTCGCGCCACGCCTCGCCGGGCTCTTCTACCTCCAACACCATGGGGTCAAGATGATGGTGCTCCCAGACAACGCGCTTATGGCGGCGCCGCTCCGCGCTGGAGCTGACGCTGCGCGTGAGGCTGGCGTGCCGTCCGTTGCTCTGGGCGGGGGAGGAGGGTGGTGAGTCGGTCATCTGCTACTTCTCCGGGGTCTCTTCTGGCTCGTCGGTATTGCCTTCGCGCTGGGATTGCGAACGCTTGCGAAGGAACTCCTCTAGCTCGCGCACCACCTCTTGCGGGTCTACGTTGAGCGGGCCGCTCTGCTCTTCCTGCTCGCGGCGCATCGCATCGCGGCGCACTTCTCCCGGAGCGAGCGTCTCGCCCTGGTTATCGAACTGCGTCTCAAGCTGGCGAACATGGTCACGGAACTCGACGCGCTCTTCCATGGCGGCGTTGGCCTGCCGCAGAAGCGCTTCACCCGCTTCCTGGAGCGCGCGCAGGTCCAGATCCAGCATGAAGACGTCCGCCAAACGACGCAGCAACGCATGGGAGAGAGTGGCATTGGGTACGGGTAAATAATGAGGTCCATTGCTGAAGAGGCTGGCACAGGCAATGTCCACATTGCGGCACGCTTCAATGGCGGCGGACTGCATGCTGGACGGTCCCTGATAGCCAGAGAAGGGAACGCCCATGGCCTCCAGGCGCGTGCGCAAGCGTGGCTCGGTTGCCCAGCCAGTCACAATGGGCGGGCGAGAGTGGGGAACGTCGGCCCATGCTGAGCCGAAGAACACCGCCTGGGTGACGCCGCAGCGCTTGGCAAACTCCGCCAACTCGCGGCTGTACGTGCGCCAGCGCAGGCGCGGCTCGTGCGCTAGGAACAGCACAAGACTGCGTGACGTAGGCGCCTGGGCTTCGCCCTGGGCCTCATCACGTAGAACGGTCAGGCCGGCGCCGGCCAGAAGGTCATTGATTGGCGGACTGAGCGGCAGCTCGCGCACCACCCAGAAATCGGCCTGCGGCCAGAGCAGCGTGCGATCGCGCGGTGGAATGACGCGCGAGACCGGGCGCAGCTCAACAAAGTCGTAGAACTCATCGCCATCCCAACTTGCCAGCGGC
>Ga0136611_10001837_pt1 | contig 14723 bp, 11 predicted proteins | sample AntDrymUQ2232306_2_FD_106645 | JGI IMG/M metagenome (GOLD analysis project Ga0136611, IMG submission 106645) | Polar desert sand microbial communities from Dry Valleys, Antarctica - metaG UQ223 (23.06) | ecosystem: Environmental > Terrestrial > Soil > Desert | place: Antarctica: Dry Valley...
TACCGCCAGGCCCCGGGCCATGTGCGCCGGCCGATTCGCATCGCCGTGCTGGGCGCCTGCGCCGCCTTCGGCGTGGCCGGGGCACTGAGCGCAGTGGCCCTCGTGCAGGCCCGGCCCTCCCTCCAGGCGGGGGTGGCCAGCGCCACCCGTGGGGTCTCGCAGGCCCGCCAGCTCGAAAGCCCCGCCGCCATCGAGTCGATGGACGCTGCTGCCGTCGCCTTCGACCGGGCCAAGGTGAGGATCCGCTCGCCGCTCGGGCAGGCCGGGACGGTGGTGCCCCTGCTCGGCCAGCAGGTGCGAGCGGTGGAGGTGGCCAGCGTCAGAGGCGGCGAGCTGGGCCGGGCGGCAGCCGAGCTGGGGGGTGCGCTCGACCAGACGTCGCTGCGCATCGTCGGCGGCCGGATCCCCGTCGAGAAGCTGGTGGAAGCCGAGCCAAAGGCGGCTCAGACGGCGGCGACCATCGCCTCGGCCCGACTCGATCTCGCCCGCCAGCGGTCGCCGTGGCTGCTCCCGCCGATCGCCAGGCGGATCAGCCGGGTCGAGGCGGAGCTGGTCCCGGCCGGCCGGCAGGCTGACCTGGCTGCGGCGCTCCTGGAGGAGGTGCCACCGCTCCTGGGCTCCAAGGGTCCGCGGCGCTACTTCCTGGCCGTGCAAACGCCGTCGGAGCTGCGGGGCTCGGGCGGGTTCATGGGAACCTTCGTGGAGATCCTGGCGGATGACGGCAGGCTGACGCTGGGCCGCACCGGCCGCCCGTCGGACCTGGACAGGGTCCGCAGCACCCCCGAACGGACGCTCGACGCTCCCGCCGACTTCCTGGCACGCTACGGCCAGTTCGACGTGGCGAGAACCTGGGAGAACGTGAACATCTCCCCGCACTTCCCGGCAGACGCCCAAGTCATCCGCAGCCTCTACCCCCAGTCGGGAGGTCAGGCGATCGACGCCGTGGCGGCCATCGATCCCTTTGCCATCCAGGCTCTGCTCGGGGTGGTGGGCCCCGTCCAGGTGCCGGGCGCCCCGGCCCCCCTCACCGGCGAGAACGCGGCGGAGGTGCTGCTGTTCGAGCAGTACCGGGTGTTCGGCGACGGCCCGCAGGACGAGCGGCGCGACTTCCTAGCCGGCGCCATGCAGGGCCTCAACCAGCAGATCCTCACCGGTGAGTACTCCCTGCGGAACCTGGTGACCGCCCTGGGGCCGATGGTGGAGCAGAAGCACCTGCTGCTGTCGGCCGGCACAGCGGCAGAGGAGCCGGCGTTCATCCGCCTAGGGCTGACCGGGGCCATGGCACCCCAGCAGGGTGACTCGTTGGCCGTCGTGCTCCAGAACCGCGGGTCCAGCAAGATCGACTGGTTCCTGCGCCGCACCGTCGACTATGCCGCCACCGTCGACCTCCGCTCGGGCGCTCTCACCGCCCGGGCCACCGTCCAGCTGACCAACCAGGCCCCGGCCGCCGGCCTGCCGGCGTACCAGATCGGCAACTCCGTGGGCCTGCCCTTGGGCAGCAGCCGCCTCTACGTCTCCATCTACAGCCCCCTGATCCGGCAGGGCGCGACCATCGACGGCGGTCCCCTCGTCGTCGAGTCGCAGACCGAGCAGGACCGTGGGGTGTACTCGGCCTTCGTCGACGTCCCGCCCGGGGGCACCCGCACCCTGGTCCTCGACCTGAGCGGCGCCGTCCGCCCCGACCGCCCCTACCGCCTCGATCTGCACCGCCAGCCCTCGGTGGCCCCCGACGCGGTGTCGGTGACCCTCACCCGCTCGGGCGCCGGCGGCCCCCCGACCCGCCGGGAGCTCCAGCTGACCACGGACAGCATCGTCGAGGAGCCTCTCGCCGGATGACCCCGGGACCCTCCTGACTAAGGAAGACGGGAGGTACTTTCCCCATACGGAAGCGGTGTGCATTCAGCCACATAGACTATGAATGGACCGAGTTCCGGCCGGACTCGCGCCAAGAGGTTGACCGCCTTCTTCGCCTGACCCTTTATGCCGCTCGCAAGGTGGAACTCTCGTCCATATCGCGCGACCGAGCGCAGGCGGGCGTACCGGAGAAGGCTATCGACCTCAGCGAACGTGTACTCGCGTGCATGCCGAGCATGAGGTAGCCCGCCGATCCAGTCGGCCAGCGGCGTGGCCGTGCTCTGGCCCTTCAGCAGTCGAAGTCTGTTCATCAGGTACGCCGCATTGGGCGTCGTGAAGTAGAGGCGTCCACCAGGACGCAGTATCCGACGAACCTCCTCCAGCGATCGAACCGGGTAATCGCGAAGATGCTCGTACACCTCGGTCATGACGACGACATCAAAGGAATCATCGGGTAGCGGATAAGGCGTCTCTTCAAGATTCCACTCGATGGACTTGATCCCGGCCTCCTGGAACATCTGAGCCATGCGTCCATCGGGTGCACCGGCCCAGGTGTCCGAAGCAACCCCGATATCCACTGCAGTCACCTCATAGCCGCTGCGGGCAAGAGCCGCGGCCTGGTCCCCCGGAGCCGCCCCTAGTTCAACGAGACGAGCCGGTGCAGGGAAGTCTGCTTGGATCAGTGAACGAAGGAAATCGTATCTCGGCCACTGCACTGTGCTCACGTCTGCAGGCTAGAGCATGTTCAGGGACTGACGTAGCAAGTCGGGTCGTCGCGCGGCGGCAACAGCCCAGCGTGGCAGGTACCGTTGCTCTTGACATGCGACGGCGCCCTCGGCTCAAGAGCTCCGCTGCTCCGGTATCCATCCGCGCCGCGGTCCGCAGTGCGGTGCGTCTGCTTCCCGGCCCGGTGCGGCGTCGTCTGCGTTCCGCTATCGCTCTTTCGATCATGCTCGCGGTCGTGGAGGCGCTGGCGATGGCTGGTCTGTTCGGCGTCATCAACGTCATCGCCAACCCCGAGGCACCCGAGCCCCGGTGGGCCACGCTCGTCTTCGCCTCCAGCCGGGATGATTTTGCTGCCCGGGCTGCGGTCGTGGTGTTCACCCTGCTCCTCCTCCGGGGCGTGCTGGGCTTCGTGGCGGCCCGTCTCCAGGCCAACCTGCAAGCCGAGACCGACCGCGCCGTCGGCGAGCGCATCTTTGGGCGCGCCCTCCGCTACCCCTACGCGACCCACCTTCGCCGCAACTCGGCCGAGATCGTCGCCGTCCTCAACTGGTCGACCGCCGACGTGGCGGCGAACCTTGTGGGCGCCACGGCCGCAGTCTCGGTCGACCTCCTCATCCTCGTGGGGTTGGCGGTCACGCTGATCCTCCTTCAGCCATTGATCGCCCTCGGTATGATCGTCTACTTCGTCGCGGTGGCAGCAGTGCTCGTGCTGGCCCTCTCGCCTGCGATTTGTCGCGCTGCGGACGAAGAACACCGGATGAGCACGCTGACGAACCGATCCATCATGGAGGGCCTTCAGGGTGTGAAGGCCTTCCAAGTCGCGGTCGCAACCGAGGTCGTTGCCGACGAGCACGCCCGCCACCGCTCCCATTTGGCCGCCATCCGACAGAGGAAGGTCTTCTTATCTTCCATGAGCCGGCAGACCCTGGAGCTCTCGGTCACCCTCGGATTGGGCGTTCTTACGGGCGCTCTCTTCGCCTTCCAGAGCAGCGGGAAGGCGCTTGCCAGCCTGGGGCTGGTGATCGCTGTCGCCTTTCGCGCCCTCCCGTCGCTGAGCCGCCTTCTCACCACACTCGGTGCGATGCGGTCAGCATCGGTGAGCCTGGGAAAGATCCAGGAAGAGCTGGCGCAACCGACGACCCACGATGATCAAGCCTACTTGCCGGCTCTGGAGTTCAGTCGACAGATCAGCTTCTCCGACGTGTCCTTCGTGTACGGTTCGGCATCTGCTCCAGCACTCAACCAGCTGAGCGTCAGCGTGCCGTTCGGCTCGTCCCTCGGCATCGTCGGGACCAGCGGCGCGGGCAAGACGACGATGGTCGATCTGCTGCTGGGCCTGCTGGAGCCGACGAGCGGCCAGATCGAGGTGGATGGCGTGCAACTGGACCGGTCGAACATGCTGGCCTGGCGCCACCTGATCGGCTATGTGCCCCAGGACGTGTTTATGCTCGATGGCTCCATCCGCGACAACGTCGTCTTCACTGGGCGCGACGTTCCCGCCGATGACGGCGCCGTGTGGGCCGCGCTGGCGCAGGCCCAGCTGACCGAGTTCGTGGAGGGACTCCCGGAAGGGCTCGACACCATCATCGGCGAACGGGGAGCTCGCCTGTCAGGGGGTCAGCGGCAGCGCGTGGGCATTGCCAGGGCGCTCTACCGGCAGCCGTCGTTGCTGGTGCTCGACGAGGCGACCTCGTCCCTCGACCTCGCCACCGAGGCGGCGATGGCCAAGACACTCGAGTCCATCGGCCGCTCAATCACCAAGGTGATCATCGCCCACCGGCTGCCCACAGTCCGCGGCTGCGACCGAATCTTGTTCTTGAAGCACGGGCGGATAGCGGGGGTTGGAACCTTCGCTGAACTGACTGCCACCGTCCCCGAGTTTGACATTCTTGCTCGATTAGGCGCCACGACGGGTGCCACATGACTTCGGCGGCTATACTGACGCCTGATGGCCCATTGGAGTAAGGCAGCTCAGGCCGCGTACCGGCAGTTAATGGCTTCGCCTCGCGAATACTTGCGGGACATGGCTCACGTGGGGCTTGGTCGAGAGACCGAGAGGAGAGCACCGGAGCGCTGGGTCTTGGATCTTTTTCCCGCCCTTCGTGACCTTCCGATTGAAATGGGCGTAGTTTCATATGGTCAGTCTGGGATGGGACCTTACGAGCTGTACGTTCTCCGGGGTATCGCTTCTCTGATTCAGCCAAGACGCATTTTCGAAGTAGGAACCTTCGAAGGGGCCACCACGTTAGCCCTCGCCAACGCTGCTCCCGACGCTGAGGTTCTCACGTTAGATCTTCCTTCCGGCTCCCCTGGCGAAGGTGTACGTCACGAAACGGACTCCGTAGATCAAGGGCGCACGGGGATCCGCTTCCGCGATACAAGGGCAGCTGACAGTATAATTCAACTCGTTGGTGATAGCCGGCTATTCGACTTCTCGCCATGGTACGGCACCTGCGATCTAGTTCTCATCGACGGCTGCCACGAGCGCTCCGTCGTCGAATCTGACACGGCCAATGCGATCAGGCTGGCAAGCCGGAACGGCATCGTTGTCTGGGATGATTACATTCCCGGCTGGCCGGGTGTAGTGGCAGCCGTAGATGCACTTGCATCGCCGCGAGTTGTCAGACTCGCAAATACTACGCTGGCGATTCAGCTACCAGCCTAAGAATACGCCTTAAGAAGTTCGCGAGCGGTTCTATCCCAGTTGAAGGAGGCGGCATGTACCTTCTCATCACCTCGGGGACCATTCGCGGCTTTGGTGATCGCTGCACGCAGGCTGGATATGCTCGACAGACTGGCCACCTCAGTGTATCCCTCAAAGTACTCGAGGACACAAGGGCCGCTACCGACGACACATGGGGTCCCGGCGGCTAAAGCCTCAAGCGTGGAGAGGCCTGTAGTTTCATACCATGAAGGTAAGACGTGACACTTAGCCGCGGCGTAGACATGCGGGAGGACCTCTTGGTAAGATGCGGAAGATGCAGGAGAGCCGGAAGCACCTTTCGACAGGCCGCTAGGTAGGGCTCGTTGCCCGGCAACACGCCTCCCACTAAGAGGAGTGGGAGCCCCATATTTCGCATCGCATGGCAGAGTGAGAGTTGGTTCTTTCTTGGCTCTACTCTAGCCACACATAATACGTAATCGCTAACTCCAACCAACTGATGGACCATCGCACGCCCCTGCACCGAGGATCCGCTGAAGAACCGCTGGTCTACGCCGCTGTGCGCAACCCGAATCAGGCTCTGAATATCGGGGCCGTCTCGGGTTAGAAGCCGAGCCTCGGCGTTACTGTTCGTAATTATAATATCAGCTTCGCCGATGGCGGCGAGGCGTGATTTAATCTCCCGCTTCAGACGGTTCAGGCCGAAGGGATGGCGGAGTTGCCTCGCTCTGCCAAGAGTTTGAGCAGCAACAAGCGACCGGAGCCCTCCCATTCGCGGAATCGGGCCCAACTCGAGCCACGTAGGGAAATAGACTGGGCTCACAACGAACCTGCCGATCGGTCGCCCCTGAACGAGCAGCGGCCTTGGATCGCCGAAGAAATGCACCACGTCGAAGCCCACCATATTCGCAAGACTCGGCTCGCCAATCACCACGTCCGCGCCCTGGCGTCGGAGGGCCTGCGCCGTCTGCCATTGCTGCGTTCGATGGCCCCCCTCGATTGCCCAAGTTCGTGGATAAGGAACGATCAGTACGCGCATTATGGCTGAGACGCTTTTCTGTAGACTTGACCAAGGACCATGTTCCGATGTTCTGTGGATAGACGGTTCTGAAAGTCGGCCTTCGCCGCGCTCCCCATAACAGCTCGACGAACTGGATCAATTAATAGAGCTTCAACCGCTGCTATCGCTTGATGTAGATCGTTAGGATCGTGCAGGATCCCGGTCACGCCGTCGACTACTAGCTCGGGGATAGCGAAAATTCGTGGGGCGACCACCGGTATCCCGTGTGCAAGCGCCTCCATCACCACGAGTGGGGCGCAGTCGAATCGCGTTGGGTAGACGAATATGTCGGCCGAGGGGTATACGTCGCGATAGAGGGTCGAACGGTCCGTGGAACCGATCCAATCTACACCGTCGACTTGAGGGTCGGGTAATGCTGAGCCGGCAACGGTTAAGCGTAGGCCGGAAATCCTTGACCGTAAAGTCTCATAAATCTTGAGAGCGACGTCACCCCCCTTTAGTTGGAAATCTCGTGCCACGAAGACTAAACGCTTCCCGGTCCTTTCTGCCGTTCGAACTGGGTCTGGCACTCCTGGGGGACAGCATATCGTCCCCGCTACATCAGCACCGACCTGAGCTTGTAGCGCCTTCCCACCCTCAACAAAGACTACTGCTCGACTCGCCAGGTCAGGGTTTGCCGAGGGGTGAAGGTACCGATAGCGCCCGGCCAGAAGGCGCTCTCGGCGGAGGAGGCGTTCGACCCGAGCCTCCTCCATGCCACGGCCGGCGGTCCAGTACCAGAAGGTTCCTGCGCTATCGCTTACCACGATGGGAGCAGTATTCTTTCCAAGAAAGCGCACGGGCATACAATGAACGTGAATTAGGTCGAAGGACCTTTTGATGGTTAGCCAGCGTACCGGATCTGGCAGTAGGGCACCTCGTCTGCGCAATTCGTGCAGACTCGCCCTCGCCAGAGCGGCGGCCGGATCACTGAGAGGGCGGCGCCACGTCCACGGAGACCGGATTGAGGGTCCCCAGGCTATCTCCCCCAACGCTAGGGCGTCGGTATAGGTCACGTAGTCTATTCCGCCTGGTGGGTCCGCCAACAGATCACGGGTAAATTGAGCGTCACCATTATCAGGGTCGATCGGCGCGACAGGGGAAATCAGGAGACACCGAAGGTTACCAGTCCCTTTGTTGACGCATGACGTCTGCACCGGCTCTTCTACTTTCACCTGAGGCTCGGGTGGCCCGAGGCAAATCTGTTTGGTCCTTGGGGATCATGGAGCAGCATCAGCCTGGGTCCGATCTCTACGTGGTCCACGGTAGCGCTCATCCGCAGGATCATACTGAACGCTGCAAGCCGTAGAGCCGAGCCGAGGTGTATACCGGGGTTAACTGGCCAGGCGCAGGCTTCTTGCCTGGCGGTAAAGCGCCTCGTACCGCTCGACGATGAGACTCCAGGAAAACGTCGCGACGCGAACACGGCCAGTGGCAGCGAGATGGCTGGCACGCGAGGGGTCACTGAGAAGAGCAGACATCCCCTCAGCCAGATCCTGCGGATCGAAGGGATCCGCAACGAGTCCATCGCGGCCATGACGCACGATCTCAAGCGCGCCCCCATGGCAGGAAACGACCACCGGGCAACCTGCCCTCATCGCCTCGAGTACCACGATACCGAACGGCTCGACCCGGGACGGGAGCACGAACACCTCGGCGTGATCCATCGCCCAGGCGACCGCCGCCCTATCGAGGCGGCCGGGGAGGATGATCCGGTCCGCAAGCTCAAGCCGGCTCGCCTGAGCGGCCAGTGCCTCCGACGCCGAGCCTGAGCCGCCCACGACCAGGCCCACGTCGGGATGCTCGGCCGCCACTTGAACGAACGCGTCGATGAGCAGGTCGAAGCCCTTCTTCGGCACCACCCGGCCCACGGCGAACACGAATCGCTTGAAGGGCAGGTCCAGGGGTCGTGGCTGCTCGTCGCCGGCCAGCTCGACGCCGTTGGGGATCACGATCCCCTTGCCGGGCGTCAGGCCGAAGCGCTTCTCGGCGTCGTCGATGACGAACTGGGAGCAGCCGGTGACGGCCGGGGCGAGGCGCAAGGCCGTTCGCAGACCCAGTCGAAGGATGACGGACCGCTCATAGATGTCGGTGTCGTCCATCACCGTCTCGCCCTGGAGGCTGATCGCCAGGGGCAGCCGATGCCGGGCTGCCAGGGCTGTCGCGTACATCCCCTGGGCGCTGAAGCACTGCACATGGAGGAGGTCTGGCCGGAACTGTTTCACCGCCTGCGAGAGCGCCCGCAGCGCCCGGGGTGCCTGGGAGGAGAACTTCGCCACGGCACCGAAGCTGGCGGCAGGGAGCGGGAAAGAAAAACGGCGGACCACCACGTCCTCGATCACCTCGTCCGCCGCCAGCTCAGCCGGGTGGCGGAACGTCCACACCTCCACGTCGTGGCCCCGGGCACCGAGTTGGAGGGCGAGCCGACGCGTCAACTCCTCCACGCCACCCACAGCCGGCGCGTAGGCGCTGGGGAAGAGGACGATCCTCACGGACCGGGGCTCACTTCAGTAGCCGCGACAGCACCTTTTTGGCCACTGCGGGTCGGATCGCGCCGTGCCGCACCCATGGGGTCCCGTAGGCGAGGTCGTTCGACCGTCTGGTTGCCTCGCTGGGCCAGGTGGAACCGGCACCGGCGAGCAAGGCGACGTTCGTCCCGTCGATCTCCTGGAAGTCGTACGGCCACTCCCGGAAGTCATCGCGGAGCCACAGGCTCTTGTGCTCCTCGAAGGGGTTCTTGGGGTCGTACTGGTTGAAGAAGAACGAGGGGGTGGCCACCACGACAGCCTTGGACCGGCTGAGCAGCGCCCGCAGCACGGACATCCCCTCGTCCTTGGTCATGTGCTCGATCACGTCGCCCATGACCACCAGGTCGTAGCCGGGCAAGGAGTGAGCCTCGCTGGTGATGTCGCCCTGGCGCACCGAGGAGTACACCCAGTCGTGGAGGGGGGACGGCTGCACCAGCGCATCGAGCCCGTCGATACGCGTCTTCCAGGCTTCCCGGCTGTGGCGCCCGTCCATGAAGTCCAACGCCTCGCGGATCAGGTAGCCCCACTTGCCGTAGCCGGGGCCGATGTCGAGGACGCTGGCCGGCTGGAGCCTGACCACGTACTCCATCACCGGTGTGAGGGGACCGTGTCCGCTGTGGGGCATTCGCTAGACGCTACGCCAACATCAGCCCAGGTGGCAGAGACGTTGAGGGCCAGGACCGGATCCTAGGATGGATCGCTCCCGCCTGATGCCCCGTGCGGGGGCCCGGTGGCCCGTCGCTCACGCAGGATGCGCGCCGGCGCCCCGGCGGCCACCACACCGGCGGGGAGGTCTCGGGTGACGACGGAGCCTGCGCCAACGACGGTGCCGGTGCCGATGGTGACCCCGGCAGTGATCGTCACCCGTCCTCCCAGCCACACGTCGTCGCCCAGCCGCACCCCCGCCACCCGGCGGCCCTGATCCCGGATGGGGCGGGTGGGATCGTCAAAGGCGTGATCGTGGTCGCGCAGCGAGCACATCTCGCCGATGAGGCAGTCGTCACCGATCTCAAGGCTGCTGGCCACCCCGAGGGTGACGTGGTGGCCGAACACGACACGCCGACCGACCTGGAGGCGACCGTGGACCTCGGCGACGAGCCCGGTGTCGAGGACGCTCTGTGCCCCGACCTCGACCCGGCCAGCCGGTCCGACCCGGAACGAAACCCGGCGTCCCACCTGGCAGCCATCCTGAAAGGAGGCGTTCGGCGTGCGCAGGCGCAGCGCCTGTAATCGGAGCCTGCTGGCCAGCCCGGGAAGGAGGCGGCGTGGCGACCAGCGTGGCCACGGCCGTGGCCGGTCGGCGCCTGCCATCGCAGCCATCGCCAGGACGGCGTCGAAGTCGGCGGCACGGTCGACCCAGGTAGGAACAACCGTCGGTGCGGGCGACGGCCTGGTGGTCAGCAGCTGGATGAGGGACCGCTCGAAAGACGCACGATCAGCGACCCGCACACACCCCCCGACCCCGACGAACCCAGGGACCGGTGTGGCCAGGGTCGGGGTGCCGACGGTCAGGCACTCATAGGCCTTGATCGGGTCGAGGCTCTCCGAGAACGGGGTGACGACGTGGGGCACGACGACGACGTCGGCATGCTGCAGGTAGGCGGGGACCGCCTCGTAGGGGCGCGGGCCGAGGAGGTGCAGCCCTGGCACCGCCTCCAGCCGGCTCTGCGACGCGGCGCTCAGGCAGTTCGGGCCGACGAGGGCCACCGAGAGTCCGGGCCAGGCCGATGGGAGCCTCGAGAGGAGCTCGACATCCACCCGCTCGTCGTGAAGCGTGCCGACGTACACCGCCACCGGTGCCGGCGGGAGGTCGACCGGCCTCGGCTGTGGCTTGGAGAACAGCTGGGCATCGACTGCGTTCGGGATGACGTGCACGGATCGGACCTCGCCGCGTGAGGCGGCGAGTGCCGGCGAGCACACCACGACCTGATCGGCGGTGGCGAGGAGCAGATCCTCCAGCCGCTCCCGCCGGGAACGCTCGCGAGGGGGTGCGTCGGCCAGGAGCCAGTCGTCGGTGATGTCGTAGACGACGGGCCAGCCGGCGGCCGGACCGAGACCGGCATAGGCGGAGTCGTTCACCCAGAGCACCGGGTCGAGCCGCAACCGGTGAGCGGCCCGCCAGACCTGGACCTGGACGGATTCGTCACCGAGCGGGCCGAGGCGGGGCGGAAGCGCCCGCACGGGACGGAGACGCCAAACCCTGTCCAAGCCAGGAGCGCGTCGGAGTCCCATGCCTCCTGGGGCGACTCGGTGCCGAACACCGCTGGCCAGATCCCAGGCCGGCTCGACGAAGAGCACCCGTCGCTGCGGTGCCCGGAGGAGCAGCTGCTCCACCAGCAGCTGGTTGCGTCGCCACACCTGGTCCCACGGCTCCAGTGAGCAGACGACGAGGTCCTTCGCGTTGGTCACGTCGGGTCACACGGTACTGCCGCCTGCGACCGCTCCATTCGAAGAGCGGGCCTGCTTAGGGAGGCTACGAAGATGCTCGTCGTGATCGCCGCCGGCAGGAACCATTTCAGCTCTCAGGCAGGGAGCACCCTCCCAGGGTTGCCGACGACGGTCGCACCGGCCGGAACGTCGGTGACCACCACCGACCCGGCACCGATGACAGCACCGTCACCGATGCTGATCGGACCGAGGAGCACCGCATGGGCACCCACGATCACGTCACTCCCCAGCTTGGGCATCCCATCGGGTCGCTCGACGGATCCGCTGAGGCGCTTGGCCAACGTCACTCCGTGGAAGAGCACGCAACCAGATCCGACCTCGGCCCCTGACCCGACAACGACGCACATGGGGTGCCGGAGGACGACGCCGGAGTGGATCTGCGCCCGTGGATCCAGGTCCACGGTGAAGACCAGCTGACAAAGGCGGTGCAGAACCTGGGATGCGAAACCGCCGGGCCGCCGACTGCTGAGCCGATACAGCGTGAGGGCCTGCACGCCCCGCGAGATCGTAAGCTCCCGCACTGAATCCGCAATGCCGACAGGATGCTCCCGGTTCGCCGCGCAGTCGGCCTTGAGGGCCTGCAGGAACGTCGAACGGTGGGACTCGGCCCGGTCGCAGGACATCAACGGGAGGGCAGGTGCAGTTCAGCCTTCAGCGGCCCAAGCAGAAACAGCCTGGCTCGTCGGCGGCTTCTCACGGCACGATCTCCACCGAGCATCGCACCTCGCAACAACGCACCGAGGATGACGGCGACCCGGTAGAGCGTCCATCCCCGATCGCCGTACCACTTCCGGATGAAGCGCTCACCTGAGGCATGGAAGTGCGTCTCTCGCACCTGCTCGTCACCGCTGGTGGCCGCGCCCAGATGGAAGCCGGTCACCTCACTGGCTAGCTCCACGGCCCACCCGTGATCGGCGGCGCGGCGCTGCCAGTCAGTCTCCTCGGAGTAAAGGAAGAAGCGCTCGTCGAAGTGCCCCACATCATGGAGAGCTTCAGCGTTGAGGAGAAGGATCGACCCGGTGAGAAAGTGCTGTCCCCGCCTTGAACGAAACCATGGCAGGAGGTGTAGGCCGAGCGCCTCGGCCCATGCAAGCGCAGGCGAGGGGATCGGCCACTCGACCCGCTGCCAAGCCCCGTGGCCATCGCGCTGCGCCGGTGCGACTGCCGCGAGGTGGGAGCCCGGACGGTGGAGCCGCTCCTGCAGCTGTCCGACGGCAGCGGCCCCGATGCGGGCATCGGGGTTGAGGAGCAGGACGTCGTGGCCGGCAGAGATCTCCTGCAAGCCCCGGTTCACACCGGCGGCGAACCCGAGGTTGGAGCCGGGATCGACGTAGATCGCGCCATGGCGCCCCGCCACCTCCTCGACCTCGTGGCTGCTTGAGTTGTCGACCACGACCACCCTGAGGCTCGCGACATCCCCGAGCGCATCGTCGAGGAGACCAGGACAGCCGTACGCTACGACAAGCACCTGCGGCGGCTCCATCAACATCGGGTCCCCTTCTCCAGGCCGGCGGTGGCCGGTTGGACGGACCTCGACAAGGACTGGCGGGTTCCGAGCGTCGCAGGCTGCGGGACCCAGGGGGATCCTACAGCCATGCCAACCACGATCCAGCAGAACGAGCCGGTGCCGCCGAGCCAATAGACGTCGAAGAGCCCGTGGGTGGCGCGAGCGATGACGACGGCGACGGCAGCGATGGTCAGGGCGCTTCGGTGCCGGCGCACCGTTTCAAGCGCCCCCAGCTGCAGCCAGAACACGCCGAAGAGCCCGAACAGGCCACCCTCCGCCAGGGCGAGGACGACGTAGTTGTGAGGATCCCCCTTGAGCGACTGCGCAGGATCGTTGAAGATCTTGAGCCCGGCCCCCGTGAGGGGAGAGCCCTTCCAGATGGCGATCGATTGGTCGCGGTAGGCGGCACGGGTGCCCGTGGAGGAGAACTCGACCTCGGCCTCGGTCTCGTTCGCCTGCCGGTTCTGGACGTCGACGTAGACGTAGACGAGCGAGCCGGCTGCGAGCAGCAGCACGGGGACGACGCGCAGGAGGCGCCCCCGGCGGCGGCCCATGAGGCTGGCCACGAGAACGCCGGCGACAGCTCCAACCATCGCGCCCCTCGACTGCGAGGCGAAGATGCCACCGATCAGAAGCCCGCCGAAGGCCCACCGCCACCGGGGCGGCAGGAGCGCCGGGCCGTAGAGCACCACCAGCAGGACCATCATCAGCAGGGTGCCGAGCCCGTTCTTCTGGAGGGTGAGCACATAGGCGGCCTCCCGAGTGCGGGCGTAGGCAGCGATGGCGACCACGGCGTAGAAGCCGGCCAGCGCAGCCACCAGCCGGAGGGCGAGGAGGGCCCGCCCGCGCTGGGCGATGAGCGCGCCGCACAGCATGGCGCCTCCCACCAGTTCGGCACGGTGCAGCCACTCGACGTAGGAGGTCCGGGTGCCCGACATGACGACGGGGGCCAGCAGGGCCAGCTGGTAGATGGCCACGACGGTCAGGAGCCGTCGCAAGGGTCGGGTGAAGCTGATTTGGGTGAGCACCAGGCCGGTGGCCAGGCTGACGAGGACATCGGAGATCGAGATGCCGGAGGCCTGGGCCAAGCCGGGCACTCGGGTGGTGACGAAGGCGGAGAGCAGCGCGGCGATGGGCGCCGCCTCGACCCAGTAGCGGGTGAGGGCCAGCGCCAGGACGGCTCCCGGGAAGAGCCCTCCGGGGGCGCCGAAGCGCCCGATCAGCAACCCCGAGATAACGCCCAGCAAGGCGAGAGCAGCACCTCCAGCGAAGGTGGCAAGGTCGACCTGGGGCGATCGCCAGGCGGGCCGGGCGGCGTAGGCCATGGGTGTCGACACCGCTAGAGGAGGGACGGGTCCCGGTCCGCCGGCTCCTCGGCCCGCGTCGTGCGGGGCTCGGGCTTGGCACCGTAGGAGTAGGAGTAGGAGTAGGAGTAGGCCGAACCCTCCAGCTTCCGCATGTTGAGGGCCACGCCCAGGATCGTGGCGTTCGCCGCTTCGAGGGAGGCCTGGGCCCGGCGCAGCTGGTTCCGACGCGTCTTGCCCGCCACGGCCACGAGCACCACGCCGTCGGCCATGGTGGCCAGGATGGCCCCGTCGCTCACCGCCAGGAGGGGCGGCGAGTCATAGATGATGATCTCGGCGGCTGAGGCCAGACGGTCGAACGCCGCCGCGGCCGTGCGGCCGTCCAGCAACTCGCCGGCGTTCGGCGGAGGTTCACCGGCGGGCACAAACGTGAGGTTGGCCACCTCGGTGGGATAGGTCAGCTGCAGGCCGCCCGACTCGCCGTTGACGGGATCGGGCCTCGGCCGGGCGTTGCCACCGATGATGGCGCTGAGGCCGTCGGCGCTGCGCACGTCGGGGAACAGGCGGTCGAGGCCGGGACGGCGGAGGTCCGAAGACACCAGCGTGGTCTTGAAGCCGGCCTGGGCGAAGGCAA
>Ga0136611_10001838_pt1 | contig 14719 bp, 10 predicted proteins | sample AntDrymUQ2232306_2_FD_106645 | JGI IMG/M metagenome (GOLD analysis project Ga0136611, IMG submission 106645) | Polar desert sand microbial communities from Dry Valleys, Antarctica - metaG UQ223 (23.06) | ecosystem: Environmental > Terrestrial > Soil > Desert | place: Antarctica: Dry Valley...
ATAACGGTGCTCACGTCGTGGCCACCCATCGATCCACCATGGCCCGCGCTGAACTGAGATAGCGGGCTTGGCGGAAACCTCGGCTGCTTCTCTGAGGAGACCGCGGCAGCATTCGCACCGGAGCGCCGAACCCCCGCTTCGGGCGCTCGGCGATCAGGTTCGGCAGCACGTCAGCGGCCAGGGTCCTAGAGAGGTGCTTGCCCTTCATGCCCCTGATGAGCGCGTCGTCGGGCAACTGAAGTGCCCATCGAACGAGCTCCAGGTCGAGCCACGGCACCCGGACCTCCACCGAGTGCTGCATGCCTGAACGATCGGCGTAGGCGAGCCCAAGCCCAGGTAGGTAGACCGCGAGGTCAAGGGCCCGGAATCTTCGGAGCAGCGACCAGTGCGACGGCGTCTGGTCGAACACTGAACGGTGCGCCTCCCACACGACGTCGTCACTGACCTCGGTGCTTGACACGCCGAGCGAGACAGCACGATCCTCGGCGTCGCTGTAGCTGCACAGCACCATGTAAGAAGACAGGGCGTCGCCCTTGGATGCGCTGAGAGCGAGCCGGGACACGTACTCAACGCTCACGGACGCCGATGAGGTCTTGGCGAGTAGGGCAGCCGTCCATCGCCCCAGCGATCCGGCCGGCACCCGTGCGGCGAGGGGGCCCAGGAGGTGGCGTCTATAGCCACCGAGGAGCTCGTCGCCGCCCTGCCCGGAGAGGAGCACTTTGTGGCCTTGAGCGTGTGCCGCTTCGGCGATCTGGCGACACAGCTCGACGGCAGGGTCGGCGAAGAGGTCGCCGCTGCGTGGCAACGCGGCGACATCGACGGCCGCCCCGGGCACGTAACAGACGGGAGTACCGAGATTCTCTGCCAAGACCCGGACGGCTTCGGTGTCTTCGTGCAACCCCTCCGCACCTGACTCCGTCGACCAGTCGATGGTGTAGGCCGTCGCGAGCTGACCCTTGGCCGCCCACCACAACAGACTGCTGTCGATTCCCCCTGAGGCCATGATGGCCACCGGAACATCCGACAACAGCTGTCGTCGGACGGCCTCCTCGAAGCGACCTCGGAACTCCTGGTGCGCCACGTCGAGCGTCAGAGTCGGCGCGGCGGCGCTGTCGGCGACGAGGTCGGCGTACCTCTGCACGCGATGGACGCCCTGCCGCCAGGTGAGCATGGTGCCGGGTGGAAGGCTGTGTGCAGCGAGGTAGGGGGTTCGGGGGTCCGGGATCCAGAGGAAAGTCAAGAACTGGGCGAGTGCGACGACATCGGAGCTGCCAAGCGGTGCTCCCGTCGCCTTCAGCGCCTGCAGCTCCGACGCGAACCAGAGCGAGTCCCGATCTGCCGACCAGAACAAGGGCTTGACGCCCAACGGGTCGCGGACGAGAACGAGCGTGCCGTCCTGACGATCCTGCAGAGCGAAGGCGAAGATGCCGTTGAGCTTCCGAAGGGCCGCAGCGCCCTCGTCTTCCCAGAGGTGGAGGATGACCTCAGCGTCGGAACGCGACCGGAAGGTGTGTCCCTTGGCCACACAGTGTTGTCGCAGCTCGGGGGAGTTATAGATCTCGCCGTTGAAGACGAGAGCCAGGGTCTCGTCTTCGTTGTAGAGCGGCTGGTCGCCGCTGCCCGTCAAGTCGTTGATCGCCAGTCGGGTATGTGCGACGGCGCAGGACCAGTCGCCGGTCTGAAACTCGTCCACACCGGCGGCGTCAGGCCCCCGATGGGCCAGCGCGTCCACTGCGTGATCGGGAACCCATGACCCGCGCGGCCCCGCGCGTCCTGCGATCCCACACATTCCGGCGACGGTACCCCATCAGTGCGAGAGGACTCTTCGTCTGTCCAAGTAACTTGTGAGCCGCCCATGCGATATGCCAGCCAGAACCTTCGCAGCGGCGAACTCCGATTACTGGATGGCCCGCCGCCCGGCGCGTCTTCGGGCGCCGTGGTGATCCAGACGCAAGCAACGTTGGTCTCGGCCGGAACCGAGCGAATGCTGGTGGACTTCGGTCGTGCGAACCTGCTGGCGAAGGCACGCCAGCAGCCGGATCGGGTGCGCGACGTCCTCGACAAGGCCGTGAGTGAGGGGATCGCCGAGACGATCACAGCAGTTCGGAGCAAGCTGGCCCAGCCGATCGCCTTGGGTTACGCCAACGCCGGCGTCGCGCTCGAGGTCGGTGCTGGCGTGCGAGGGATCTCGGTCGGCGACCTCGTCGCCAGCAACGGCGGGCACGCCGAGGTTGTGAGCGTGCCGGCCACGCTGGCGGTGCCGGTGCCGGCGGGCGTCCCGCCCGAGCAGGCCTGCTTCGCCACCGTGGCCGCCATCGGCTTGCAGGGCCTCAGGCTGGCCCGACCGGAACTGGGGGAGCGGTTCGTCGTGACCGGGCTTGGTCTGATCGGGCTGATCGCAACTCAGCTCCTCGTGGCCTCGGGATGCGAAGTCTTGGGGATCGATCCGGACGAGGGCCGGCGGAAGCTGGCCGAGGGCTTCGGCGCCCGGACGGCGCGACCCGGTGATGCGGCGGAGGGGGCGGCCGACGCCTTCAGCCGCAGTCGGGGAGTCGACGGCGTGATCGTGTGCGCCTCGACGACCTCATCCGATCCCATCCGTGAGGCGGCCCGCATGAGCCGGCGGCGGGGCCGCATCGTGCTCGTTGGCGTGACCGGCCTCGATCTCGACCGCAGCGAGTTCTATGAGAAGGAGCTGACCTTCCAGGTCTCGAGCTCCTATGGGCCCGGGCGTTACGACCCGTCCTACGAGTCTGGCGTCGACTACCCGTTCGGCCTCGTGCGCTGGACGGCGGGACGTAACATGGAGGCCGCAATCGCCGCCATCGCCTGCGGGCGTTTGGACGTGGCCGCGCTGACAACCCATGACTACGCCTTCGACGACGCCGCTGCGGCCTACGACGCTCTTGTCGAGGACCGGAGCGCGCTCGGCATCGTGCTCCGCTACGGCAACGCTGATGCCGTCGTGGGAGAGCCCGTGCTGGCAGCGACCGTGTCGATCCCTGGTCGGCGAGCCGTCAGGGCGGAGGGGATCGCCGTGGTCGGAGCGGGCAACTTCGCCACCAGGACGCTGCTGCCGGCCATCGGTCGCACGGGGCGGGCAGTTACGACCGTCGTGGCCCGCAGCGGTGTGGCTGCGGGGATGGCCGCCGACGCCGTAGGCGCCGTTGCCGTCGCCAACGTCGACGCCATGCTCGGCGATGCGAACATCGGGGCGGTCTTCGTGGCTACCCGGCACGACTCGCACGCCGACCTCGCGTCTCGGTCGCTGCGGGCGGGGAAGGCCGTCTACGTGGAGAAGCCGCTGGCCGTCACTTGCGAGCAACTCAGCGGCCTCGTCGCCGCCGTCGAGGAGTTGCAGGAGACGGAAGGCGGGGTGCCGGTCATCACCGTGGGGTTCAACCGGCGGTTCGCGCCGATCACGGTGCGAATGAAGTCGCTCCTGGCCTCGGCGTCGGGGCCGAAGGCGGTCGTGATCACGGTGAACGCCGGACGTATCCCGGCGAACCACTGGACCCACGACCCCGAGGCCGGCGGGGGTCGCATCCTCGGCGAGGGGTGTCACTTCATCGACCTGGCGCGTCACCTCGTCGGCCACCCCATCTCCGACGTGTCGACTCGCTTCTTGGGCCAGACGCCGACCGATGACACGGCGACGGTGTCGCTCGGGTTCGACGACGGATCGACCGCCGAGGTGCACTACCTCGCCAACGGGTCTGCCCGCTTCCCCAAGGAACGGGTGGAGGTGTTCTGCCAGGGCCAGGTGCTGGCCAACGACAACTTCAAGGTGCTCAAGACCTACAGCTGGCCAAAGACACGGACGATGCGGCTCCTGAAGCGAGACAAGGGCCACGATGCGTCGGTGGCGGCGTTCCTCGACGCGGCCCGCTCCGGCGGACCGTCGCCGATCCCGTGGGACGAGCTCATCGAGGTGAGCAGGATCGCCATCCGCGCCGCACGGCTGTAGTGCGCGGCAAACGCCAACGCGACATCGCCTCCCTCCTGCGGGCGACCTGGCGGACGTGGGGCGCGGATGGTTTGCGTCGCCGCGGGCTCTATGAGCTTCAGCGGCGACTCGGTGTCGCTCGACGGGCGGAGGAGCGGTGGCTGAACGCCCTCGAATCTCATCCAGTGCAAATGTCTGCACTTCGCCCTCTGGTGTCGCCCCGCCACACCGAACCCACGGGAGGCGTCGATCCGGCCCAGGTGCGGCTGTACGGCGCTATCGACGTCGCTCTCGATCGAGCCGACGTCTGGCGTCGTCACCCGCTGACGGGGTTTACGGTTTCGCTCGACCACTGGTCTGTGCTGCCGGAAGGAGATCCGGCCGTCGGAGACATCAAGGACCTATGGGAGATCGGCCGGCTGACCTGGCTGGGGAGGTTTCTCGCCGGTGCCGCCACCGATCCGTCGCTCGCAGAGGCCTGCTGGCGGTTCATCGAGTCCTTCGTCGAGGCCAACCCGCCGTACCGAGGGCCTCAGTGGATGTGTGGCCAGGAGAGCGCCTTGCGCGGAATCATGGTGGCGGCGATGGTCTCGGCTCTGCGTGACTCGCCGGCGACGACGGCGAGCCGCATGGCCGGCGCCGCTCGGTTCCTCGCTGTCACCGTGGGCCGGGTGCGCCCGACGCTGGGATACGCACTGTCGCAACGCAACAACCACGCCATCTCGGAGGCCGCGTTCCTGTGGACGGCAACGCACCTGGTGGATGACCTGCCCGATTCAGCGGCGCTCCGCAACGCCGCCGCCGCTGCTCTTGAGGACGCCATCGGAGACCAGTGGTACGGCGACGGGGCCCATGCCCAGCACTCGCCCACCTACCAGCGCCTCGCGCTGCACGGACTGTTGTGGGTGTCGGCGGTGGCCCGCTCGGCGAGAGTGACTCCGCCGGTCGGCGTGGACCAGGCCATCGACCGCTCGGCCGTCTTCCTCGCTCGCATCACGGATTCGGCGTCGGGCGCGGTACCAAACATGGGCGGCAACGACGGCGCGCTGCTCTTCGATCTTTCCGGTTCGCCCCTGGGCGACTTTCGTCCCGTGGTGGCTCACGCGGCAGCCGCTGGCGGCCGACCGTCGCCCTTCGAAGCGGGCCCATGGGACGACGAGGCCCGCTGGTTCGGCCTCGAGCCATCGGCTTTCGAAACGCGCCCGTTGTCGGACACCGAGGGCGTCAGTCACCACGTCCACGTCGGCAACGGTACGCGCACCGTGCTGCGGGCGGGGGCGCTCCGGCATCGTCCCGCCCACGCCGACCAGTTGCACGTCGACATCTGGATAGGGAGCGTCAACGTTGCGAGTGACCCGGGCAGCTACCGGTACACGGCGCCCGCTCCCTGGTCGAACGCGCTGGCCGGCGAGGCGGTCCATAACCTGCCCAGGTTGCCCGGCTGTCCCCAGGCTCACCGCCGCGGACGATTCTTCTGGGTCCGCTGGGTCGACGCCGAGGTGCTGGCCAAGGTGCGGAGCGACGCACTCGACGCCACGCTTGCGGAGTTGCGCTTGCCCAACGGGGCCCGGCTCCGCCGGCTCGTCGTGCGCACAGGCGACTGCCACGGAGTGTTCGACGAGGCACCTCCCGGCGCCATCGTCCGGTGGAACCTTCCATTTGGTTCGGCACTGTCCCTCGGACTGGCCGCGACGACCGCCAACGGCACAGGGTGGCACGCCCGCTTCGAGCACGGCGCGGGCCCCCGCCGGCTGGAGCCCGCCGAAGGTGACCCGGCTTCGGGGTGGCGGTCGCCCACCTACGCCGTGCTCGAACCCGCGGCGTGCATCGAGCTCCCGGTCGACGACGAAGGGCGTTGTGGTGCGTGGTTCGCACCTGCCGATCGTCAGCTCGATCTCTCGATCGACTGGACGGCGCTACAGGCCTCGTCGAACGCGGACCTTCGGCGCCTGCTCGCCCGGTGAAGTGACGGCCGTGAGCAGCGAAGCCAGGCGCTTGGCAAGCTCGGTTCGCTCGAAGTGGGCGGCGACGTAGGGGCGCCCGGGCTCGAAACCGCCACCCGTCTGGCAGCGTTCTCGGAGGGCGATCATGGCGTCGGCCAGCGCCTCGGGGTCGCCCGGCGCGGCGGCCAGGCCCGCCCCCGCCTCCTCCACGATCGAGGCGACATAGCCAGGGACGTTGGTCAAGACGGGGAGATCGGCGGCCAGATAGTCGAAGAGCTTGTTGGGACTCACGCCTGAGGAGAACAGGTCCTTCGGGGCGAGCACCATGAGCCCGGCGTCGGCGGTCCGCAGCATGGACGGCACGTTGTCCTTCGCCACCGGGTCGTGGAAGGTCACGTTGGTGAGTTCGAGCTCGTCGGCGCGGCGCCGGAGATCGGCCTTCGAGGGCCCGTCCCCAACGAGGGCGACCCTCAGTCCCTCGACGCCGCGATCGCGCAATCGGTCGCAGGCGTCGAGCACGACGTCGAGTCCGTTGGCCGGACCATGGGCACCGGCATATACGAAGGTGAACACCCCATCCCGACCAAGCTCCACCGCCGGCGAAACCGCCGCATCGAAGTGGCGCAAGTCGACCCCGTTGGGGATGACCACCACGGCATCGCGGACGGCGCCACGCCCGACCACGTGGTCAAGGTTGGCGGGGGCGAGCACGACCACCGCGTCCGAGCGGCGGTAGAGCAGGTCGGCGATGACGCGCATCAGTGCCACCTGCACACCCGAGGTCCGCCCCGTCATCTCGATGTAGGACTCCGGCCAGAGATCGCGAACCTCGAGGACGAAGGAAAGGCGACGAAAGCGAGCGACCATCCAAGCCGCCAACGCTGCGAACAGGTGGGGCGACGAACCGATCACGACGGTCCGCCGGCCCCGGGGGACTCGCAAGAGGTGGGTGAATACCAGCAAGGAGAAGACGAGCATGCTGGCGACCCGGCGCCAGTCGTTGCCGGAGTAGGACCCAGCGGACAAGAACGTGAACGGCACGCCCTCGACGTCATCGTGGATGGAGATCACCGATCGTCCACTCGATCGTCGGCTGTAGGTGCGCGTCGTGAGGTTGAGGTCGCTGGCGACGAGGTGGGCATCGACGCCGAGCGCCCGCAACTCGCGGGCCATGTCGAAGTGGCGGGTGCCGCCGGGTTGGTCGGGAGGCACGGCGAACTGGTTCACCCAGTACACGCGAAACTGACGATCGCCGCCGGGCCTCTGCGTCATGATGGCGAACGTAGCAATGACGAACGCCACCCCCGAACCCGCGCGTCGCGTTCTCGATCTGCTCGTGATTCCCGCGCTCGGTCCTGTGCTCGGTCCCGTCCTCGCCGTGCTCGTCATCGCCGTCCGGTGGCGGCTCGGCCGCCCCGTGCTGTTCCGGCAGGAGCGAGCCGGGCTTGGCGGCCGCCCGTTCATGCTTTACAAGTTCCGCACGATGACTTCAGCCTCGGACTCGAGCGGGCGGCTTCTCCCCGACGCGGACCGGCTGACGCCGTTCGGCCGGTGGCTGCGAGCGACGAGCCTCGATGAGCTTCCGGAGCTGTGGAACATCCTGCGCGGTGAGATGTCGCTCGTCGGCCCCCGACCGCTGCCGACCACCTATCTGCCTCGCTACACCACCACCGAGGCGAGGCGTCATGAGGTGCGGCCGGGGCTCACCGGGTGGGCCCAGATCAACGGGCGCAACACCAGTGACTGGGACGAGCGGCTGGCCGTTGACGTCTGGTACGTCGACAACCGCACCTTCTGGCTCGACGCGCGGATCCTGCTGGCCACCGTGGGTGTCGTCCTGCGCCGACAAGGTGTCAGCGCTGAAGGCCAAGCCACGATGAGCGAACTGCGACCCGACCCCGCGATTCCTGAGGAACGATGACCCGCATCTACCTGTCACCGCCCGATGTCGTCGGTCGCGACCGCCAGCTCCTGATCGACGCCATGGACTCCAATTGGATCGCGCCCGTGGGGCCGGACCTCGCCGAGTTCGAGGTCGAGGTGGCGGCGCGGACGGGCCGCCGGCACGGTGTCGGGCTCGCATCCGGCACGGCCGGTCTGCACCTGGCCCTGCGCGAGCTCGGCGTGGGGCCGGGAGACGACGTGCTCGTGTCGACGTTCACCTTCGCGGCCACGGCCAACGCCGTCACCTACTGCGGGGCCACCCCCGTGTTCGTCGACGCGGACGCCTCGTGGCAGATGTCGCCCGACTTGCTGGGCGAGGCGATCGATCGCCGGCGGGGGGCCGGTCGGCGGGTCGCCGCGGCCATCGTCGTCGACCTCTACGGGCAGTGCGCCGACTACGCGCGGATCGAGCCACGACTAATCGACGCCGGAATCCCGCTGATCGAGGACGCGGCCGAGGCTCTGGGAGCGGTCCACCGCGGCCGGCCGGCCGGATCCTTCGGGGAGGTCGGCGTGCTGTCTTTCAACGGCAACAAGATCATCACCACGTCGGGGGGCGGCATGGCGGTCACCGACGACGAGCGGCTGGCCCACCGGTTCCGCCACCTCGCCACCCAGGCGCGAGAGCCCGAACCCCACTACGAGCACGTCGAGGTTGGCTACAACTACCGGCTCTCCAACCTGTTGGCGGCGTTCGGGCGGGGCCAGCTGGCCGACCTAGATCGCCGAGTAGCCCACCGTCGACGACTCAACGACCGGTACCAGTCGGCTCTCGCCGCCCAGCCCGGCGTCGCCTTCATGCCAGAGGACGAGCATGGTGTCGCCAACCGCTGGCTCACCTGCATCACCATCGACCCGGTGGCCGCCGGTACGGATCGGGAGAAGGTGCGCCTGCACCTCGAGGCCAGCGACGTGGAGAGCCGCCCGACGTGGAAGCCCATGCACCTTCAACCGGTGTTTCGCGACGCGCCGGCCGTGGTCGACGGCACCTCGGAGCGTCTCTTCGATTTGGGCCTGTGCCTTCCGAGTGGGAGCAACCTAGGCGACGCCGAACAGGACCGAGTGATCGCGCTGGTGCTCGAGGCCCTCAGCCGCTGATAACCGGGCGCGCCGGGACGCCGAGGACGGTGACGCCGGCCGGCACGTCTTCGACGACCACGGCCCCCGCCCCCACGATTGCGCCGTCACCGATCGTCGTGCCCTCGCGAACCACTGCGCCGGCGCCGATGAGCACGCCCTCGCCGACGGTGACGTTCCCGGAGACGACGGCACCGGGCATGACCGATGTGTAGGCGCCGATGGCGGAGTCGTGACCGACTGACGCGTGATAGCTGACGAGGGCATGGGGTCCCAGTTCGGCGAAGGCCGAGAGACGGGACTGCCCGAGTACCACCGAGCCAGGACCAAAAGTGACGCCGTGGCCGATATCGGCCAGAGGATGCACCAGGGTGGCCGCATCCTCTCGCGCGAGCGGCACGACCCGTTCGACCACCGCTCGGCGTGGACCGGGGAAGCCGATGGCCACGATCCATGCAGCATCGTGGTCGGCGATCGCGTCGACGGGGCCCACGTGCCTGACTCCCCGGGCTCGGAAGCGGGCATCGTTGATCGGCCGATCGTCGAGCACTCCGATGACGCTCCAGCGTTCCTGAAGGAGGTTCATCGACTCCACGACTCCAAGCACATCGCTGGCGTGTCCGCCGCCTCCGACTAAGAGCAGGCTTCGCGCGTGTGACACGGCTTCATGGTCGCGCGCCGACGGTGGCTACCTCGATGTCGGAGTCGACCTCGGCTCTGGTCGTCTGCATTCGACGATCCGCTACGGGCGCTTGACGGTGTCCCCGGACACCGGCCGGGCGGCAAGGACCAGACGGGCACTCGAGCGGTCGTCTCGCAGTCGAAGGTGTCGTCAAATCATCTCGACGTTGGCGCCTTTGATGCGCCGCCGCGCGTCGAGCACCAAGCGGCCGTGCTCACCCACCATGCCCAGGTCGAAGGTGTCGTGATCGGTGAGGAGCACCACGGCGTCGGCTTTGTCGACTTCGTCGGTGCTGAGTTCGACACGCATGATGCGCTGGTTTACGTGGCTTTCGACCACGTGGGGGTCGACGGCCCGCACTTCGGCGCCGAGACCGAGCAACCGCTCGGCGACCACCATGGCCGGTGATTCGCGGGCGTCGCCGGTGTTCTTCTTGTAGGCCAACCCGAGAAGGAGGATGCGGCTTCCGTTGACGGCTTTCTTGTGACGGTTGAGCGCCCTCACCAGCCGTTGCACGACGTAGTCGGGCATGTGGTCGTTGACGTCGTTGGCCAACTCGACGAAACGGAAGCTGCGTCCGGTCGACCGCTTGACGCGCCACGACAGGTAGCTCGGATCGATCGGCAAGCAGTGTCCACCGACACCGGGACCGGGCGTGAAAGGCATGAATCCGAAGGGCTTGGTGGAGGCGGCGTCGATCGCCTGCCAGACGTCGATGCCGAGTTCGTGGGCGAACATGGCGAGCTCATTGACGAGGGCGATGTTGACGTGGCGGAAGGTGTTCTCGAGCAGCTTGGTGAGCTCGGCCTCCTTGGGGCTGGCGACCGAGACCGTCTTGTCGACGAGGGTGTCGTAGAAGCCTTGGACGGCGGCGAGCGATCGCACATCGATCCCGGAGACGACTTTCGGGGTGTTGACGAAATTCCACTGCTGGTTCCCGGGGTCGATGCGTTCGGGGCTGTAGCCGAGGTGGAAGTCGGTGCCGGCGGCGAGGCCAGATCCGTCCTCGAGGATCTTTGCCACGAGCTCTTCCGTCGTGCCGGGGTAGGTGGTCGATTCGAGGATCACGGTGGCGCCGGGGCGGAGGAAGCTGGCCAGAGTGCGGCTCGACTCCTCGATGTAGGAGAGGTCGGGGGCGCCTTCTCGCAGGGGCGTGGGCACGGTGATGACGGCCACGTCGAAACCTTCGATGAGCTGGTCGTCGGTCGTGGCCGTGAACTGGCCGGTGGCCAGTGCTTCTTGCAGTTGGGTGGCACTGATGTCCTCGACGTAGGACTCGCCAGCGGCCAGGCGCTTCACGCGGCTTTCGTCGACGTCGTAGCCGACGACGTCGTAGCCCACTTCCACGGCCCGCATCGCCAGTGGCAGGCCGACGTAGCCCTGACCGACGACCACCACGCGCCGCTGCTTCGTCCGCTCGTTCACCTCTCTATGGTGGACCAATCACCACTGACCCTGGCGCAGAGCAGTCGGACACCGTCCGGTAACCTTGTCCGGATGCTCCCCGAGGAGGCGTCAGAACTCGAGCTGCGCGACTACTTGCGCGTCCTGCGTCGGCGCAAGTGGTCGGTGCTGCTTGTCACCCTGCTGGTGGTCGCTGCCGCCGTCGGGGTCTCGTTGGTGCAGACGCCGGTGTATCAGGGGTCAGCCGAGATCCTCGTCCAATCGAAGGCCAGCGAGTCGCTGTTCGACCCGAACACCGGGGTGCGGGGCGACCCGACCCGGTTGATCCAGACCGAGATCCAAGTGCTGCGCAGCCGCCCGGTGCGCGATCTCGTACGCGAGAAGATCGGGAACTCTCCCGCGGTTGTGGCCAGTGCCGTCGGCCAGACCGACGTTATGTCGGTGAAGGCGGAGAGCACCGACCCCGAACGTGCGGCCCTCATCGCCAACACCTACGCCAAGGCCTACATCGACTTCCGCCGTACGCAGTCGGTCGACGATCTCTTGGCCGCGGCCGAGCAAATTCAAGAGAAGATCCTTGACCTGCAGAGCCAGATCGACGGGGTCGTGCCTCCCCCGACCGCCACCCCGCCTACCGTGCGCGGAGCGGCCCCGACGCCGGCCACCACGACCCCAGCGGATGTGCTGCGTCGCAAGGAGAGCTTGCAGCAGCAACAGGCGCTGTTCCGGGCCAAGCTCGACCAGCTGCAGGTCGATGCGGCCCTCAAGAGCGGTGGTGCCCAGCTGGTGACGCCGGCCATCGAGGCGTTCACGCCCATCCGCCCCACCCCGCGTCGCAACGCCATCGTCGCCCTCGCTGTCGGGCTGATGCTCGGCGTCGGGCTGGCGTTCCTGCGGGAGTACCTCGACGACTCGCTGAAGGGCAAGGAAGACGTCGAGCGGGTTGCGCTCGGGGTCCCCGTGGTCGGTCTCATTCCGGAATTGAAGAACTGGAAGGACCACAACTCGACCGTTCTGATCTCTCAGGCGGAACCACATTCGCAGGCCGCCGAGGCCTACCGCAGTTTGCGGACGTCGGTGCAGTTCATGGCGCTCGACCGCACCATCAAGGTCATCCAGGTCACGAGCCCCTCGCAGGCCGAGGGCAAGTCGACCACCATCGGCAACCTCGCCGTCGGCCTCGCCGGTGCTGGGCAGCGGGTTGTGCTGGTCGATGCCGACCTCCGCCGTCCCCGTATCCATGAGTTCTTCGGGCTCGACCACGAGGTCGGGTTCACGTCGATTCTTCTCGGCGACTCCACGGTTGCCGACGCCATGCAGCAGGTGCCGGGTGTGCCTCGGCTGTATCTGCTCGCTTCCGGACCCATCCCGCCAAATCCGTCGGAGATGCTGGCCAGTGAGCGCGCCGGCGAGCTGTTGAAAAGCCTGGCGAAGCACGCGGACGTGGTGCTGATCGACTGCCCGCCTGTGCTGCCGGTCACCGACGCCACGGTGCTGGCCCATCGCATCGATGCCTCGTTGCTGGTGGTCAATGCCGGCAACACCAAGCAAGCTTCGCTGCGACGGGCGGTCGAACTGCTCCGGCAGGTCGAGTCGCCGCTCGTCGGCATCGTGATCAACGGCGTGAGCGACGGCGCGGCCTACGGCTACGGGTATGGGGCGGGCTACCGGTACGCCTATACCGCGGATGATGGCCGTCGAAGTGCGCCGCCGGCGATTGGAACAGTCGACCACGACTGGTCGGTGCAGCCTCGTATGCAGGCCGCGCCCGCGGTCGAGCCGGTTGCAGTCGAGGTCGACGATCCGGCAGCTCCGGCGGTGTTCGGGGATGAGGACTTCGAGGACGAGGTGTTCGAGCATCAGGACGCCGAGGGCGAGCCCGATCCGGTCGAGTTCTACGAGGTGGCTCCGGCTTCCGCAACGGTGGAGTCGTATGAGGATGCGCCGGTGGGAACGGCGACCAATAGCTACGAGCCGTCCACGTCGGGTGAGATCGCAGTCGAGGGTGACGGCGAAGCGTTCTGGGAATCGGGGCCCGAGGAGCGCGATGAGCCGACTTCGGTTTGGAAGGGCTGGCGGCGCCAGCCGGCCGAGGATCGTTAGCTCAGCAGCGCATCGGCGATGCGCTCGGCGGCTTTTCCGTCCCAGAGGGCCGGACGCCTCGGGGCCGGGGGTGCGGCCAGCCATTCGTGGGCGGCGTCGATGATGGCCTGGGGATCGCGCCCGACGAGGCGGTTGGTGCCTTCTTCGATGGTGATGGGGCGCTCGGTGTTGTCTCTGAGCGTCAGGCATGGGATGCCGAGCACCGTCGTCTCCTCCTGGATGCCGCCGGAGTCGGTCAACACGACGCGGGCCGAGGCCTGGAGGGCGAGGAAGTCGAGGTAGCCGAGCGGGTCGACGAGGCGGAGGGTCGCCGGGATCGGTCGCTGGGACAGGACGGCGCGGGTGCGGGGGTGGACAGGAAATAGCAGGGAAACCTCAGTCGAGAGATACGCCAGCGCATCGAGAAGCGGCCCGAGGATGGATGGATCATCGACGGTGGCCGGGCGGTGGAGCGTGACGAGGCCGTAGGCGCCGGGGGTGAGTCCGAGTTCGTCGAGGGTCGGGCGTCGCTTTGCCCGGTCGAGGTTCTGAAGCAGCGTGTCGACCATGACGTTGCCGACGAGGTGGATGTGGTCGGGCGAGCTCCCTTCGGCGTGGAGGTTGTCGACGGCGTCGGCTGAGGGGGCGAGCAGCCAGCGGCTGAGGCGGTCGGTGACGACCCGGTTGACCTCCTCAGGCATGGTCCAATCACCGCTGCGTAGCCCGGCTTCGACGTGGGCGACGGGGACGGGCGGATTGGCCTTGGCGGCGACGAGGGTGCAGGCGAGAGTGGAGTTGACGTCGCCGACCACGACGACGATGTCCGGCCGGAGCTCATCGAGGAGGGGCTCGAAGGCGGTCATGACCCGTCCGGTCTGGATGGCGTGGGTGCCCGAGCCGACGCCGAGGGAATGGTCGGGCTTGCGGATGCCGAGCTCTTCGAAGAACACATCGCTCATGCCGGCGTCGTAGTGCTGACCGGTGTGAACGAGCACGGTCTCGGCCCCTCGCCGCTCGAGGGCGTCGAGCACCGGCTTGATCTTCATGAAATTGGGGCGGGCGCCGGCCACGCACAGGAAACGCACTCGGCGAGGGTAGTGAGCGCGGAGCTTGTCGGATGCCGGTCGCGTCCCCGAAATTGGGTGGAGAGGCTCGGAGAACGAACGAGAACCCAAGGATGGGCACACACACGTTTGCAGACAACACCCATCCTTGGGACGAGATGTCATCATTCGGCCTTAGGCGGACGACCCGGCTGCCGATACATGACCCATGCAAGCTGCGTCGCGTCGGCTGGGCGAGTTCCTCGTCGAGCGGAAGGTCCTGTCCCGAGATGCGCTCGAGCACCATCTCGAGCGGGAGGCCCACGAGGGTGTCCCGCTGTCGAAGATGCTGATCAACGAGGGGTTGGTCGGCGAGAAAGACCTGGTCGCAGCCGTCGCCCACCAGGTCGGCATCCGCTTCATCGACCTCGGGCAGACGCCCGTCCACCCGACCGTCGACCGACTCGTCCCACCGGAACTCGCTCGGAAATACTTGGCCATCGCCGTCGAGCTCGACGGCGCCGACCTCGTTGTCGCGATGGTCGATCCGTCCAATCGCGAGGCCCTGGCCGCCATCGAGTCGGCCACCGGCTGGCCG
>Ga0136611_10001840_pt1 | contig 14718 bp, 13 predicted proteins | sample AntDrymUQ2232306_2_FD_106645 | JGI IMG/M metagenome (GOLD analysis project Ga0136611, IMG submission 106645) | Polar desert sand microbial communities from Dry Valleys, Antarctica - metaG UQ223 (23.06) | ecosystem: Environmental > Terrestrial > Soil > Desert | place: Antarctica: Dry Valley...
AAAAATACTCACCGCTCATTTTGCCGTATCCAGAGGCATCGCCAAAATTCATCTTTTGGCGAGCTACCGCACCCGGCGCATTGATTCTAACGGGAATGTCATTCTTGGCTATTCGCATTTCGTATTCCTCCTAGTGATTGTAGCAACGAGAAAAAAGCATAACGATTGAGTTGACGTGGGGCGAAACCGATTACACGCAACTCCGAGTTAAAAAGACCCGCTGATAAGAAAGTCGCTGTTTCGCCCTCACGTCCAATGGATAGTTCGATGCCGCCGTTATTTGTAACGCGCTACGCGATAGGACGAACTTTCTCCCGCAGCATTTCGCTCACCAAACGACTGACTTTAACGCCGCGACTGTGCGCTTGCTTCGACAATACGGGCATTAAGTCCGCGTCAATTTCAACTTCATATCGCCGATGTTTAAGTTCTGCTTGCACCGAAACAGTTTCAAAACTGTCAAGATAATCGGTTGTATCGTGCGTGTCCCAAAACTCTGCCGCTTCTTCGTAGGAAGCAAACTCTTCGGGAATCGGGTCAATTACTTTCGGTTTGTCGGTCATAATATCTTTCTTCTGAATCGGTCATATCTCGCGCAGAAATCGGTAGCGCGGCGGCTCCTTTTTTGCGGATGAAAAATACAATCAAATATCGTCCTGCGTCGGTTTGTCCATAAGCGGTGTATAAATCTTCGCCTTTGACATGACCTTTTTGTGCGCGACGAACGTGCGGTTTGCCGAAAAGAACTTCTTCAACTTCATCGGTCAAAACTCCGTGTTTGACTTCGATTTTATCAACGTAATAATCTTTCCAAATTACCTCATTCAATCGCATCATTTCGTATAAGTTGAGATTGGCTCAACACTTCATAATCTTAGCACGAAACGGTGGCAACAAAGAAGGTATCGAACTTTGTATTCTGCCGAATTTCAGTTTTCTTATACCGAATTTCTTATACTTTAGTTCTGATGTTAAAGTCAGCAAATATAAAATTTGTGGTTGATTCAGGATAGTTTTTTGAACAAACAGCAATTCGGTGTTAATTACTCACCTTACGCACTTAAGATTTTCAGCCTGTTTTAACAGGCTTTCCGCGTTTCGCGGCGATTAGCCACGCGATTTATCGCGTGGCTTGGCAAGTGGATTAACCGAAAGGGCGTTTTAACGTCCTTACTCTTTGGCTTAAGCCGTATTTTAAGGACGTTAAAACGCCCTTCGATTTCTTACCCCGTTTGTCCCACGCGCTCAAGCGCGTGGCTAAGTGCCGCGAAACGCGGGAAGCCGCGTGAGAGGCGGCTGAAAACCAAAATCGCGTAAGGTGACTTAATTATTACGCCGAATTGCTAACAGTATTATTTTCGCAGTTCAATTTGATTTGTGATGATTTCCCTCAAATGCGGAAATTTATCCAAGCGTCCGCAAGCCTGCAAAATGATGCGAAACATCGGTTCGATATACGGAATAAAATAAGTTTTTCCGCGATTCACCGATTGAAAAGAAAACGTGCCGATTGCCTTTAGACATCGCTGGATTGTTTGCAGACGAAACTCAAAAGCGAAATCGTCCGGGTCAATGTATTTCAGATCGAGATTTTCGCGCTGACGGAGAAAAAACAGACGCTTTTCACGAATCCACGAAGGCGAAGGAACAGCCAGAACTCGATCCAATAAAAGTGAAACCAAATCATAGCTTGCCGTTCCGATTCGCGCATCCTGATGGTCAATAATTCGCAGTGTTCCGTCGGAATGAATCATTAAATTGGCGGCGTGAAAATCTCTGTGACATAAAACTTCCGCACGAATTTCGAGTGCGCGGGCGAGTTCGCGGAATTCACCGCTCAACGCTTTGTCATCGGCGGCGGAAAGCGGCGATTGACGGAGCGTTTCAAAATAGTGAGTTTTGAAAAAATTTAGTTCCCAACCGAGTTTCTCTTCGTCAAATTTTAGCCGCGAAGCAATCGAATTCAGTTCAAAAGCCTTCGGCGTGGCGGTTTGAATTCTTGCAATCAATTTTATCGCCTCGTTTAATAAGTCCTCACGTTTTTTGCTGTCGTCTGTGTCGAGAATCGGGCGCAAAACGCGGTCGCCCAAATCTTCCTGAACAATCACGCCTAACCCCGCGTCAAAATCGTAAATCTCCGCGACCGGCAAACCGCCTCGCAAGAAAAGATTTGTTACGTCGAGATAAGTTTGCTCTTTTGCGTCAAAAGGTTCGGGATAAACGCAGGCAATCGCCGCCGCGCCGCGCCAGCCGATGCGAAAATATTCGCGTGTCGAAGCGTCCGGCGTAAGCTGAACGATGTCGAGCGGTTGATTTTTGGCAATCAAAAATTGTTCGAGTCTTGGTCGAAAATCAAACATATTCGATTAGCGGGACGATGTAATTTTCGCCTTGAATATAGCCTTTCAAAGCTTTTTCGGGAATTTCTTCGCAGTTTCTGACCATATCGGCGCGGACAATCGCGGCGTTTTCAAAATGTTCGCCCGCTTCGATTTTTACGTCGTCGGCAATAATCGTTCGGTAAAGATGCGCGTCGTCGGCAATGTTGACATTATCCCACATCACCGAATCGCGGACGGTTGCTCTGCCGGAAATCGTGCAGTTTTCACCGGCGCAGACGCTCGCGCCGTTCATCATTGCCAGAGAAATGTCCAGATAACGCGGAATGGTTGAAAGTTCAAACCAATTGGCGTCGGTGATATGCACGGCAATGCGCTCGCCTTTGGCAATCGCCGGATTGTAAAAAGTCGGCACGATGTCCGAATAAACGTTTCTGGGAATATATTCAAAAACACGCGGCTCTAAGATGTGAATTCCGGTGAACATCAACGGCGTGTAAAGTTCGCGCGTCGTGTCGCGGATTTCTACTTCCGTAAATGGATGCGCGAAATTACCGAAGCCTGTCAAAAATCCGTCTTTGACATTCACTTCGGTAAATTTCTCGCGTTTGACGTTCGGTTTTAAGACCATTGTCGCCATCGCGCCCGATTTTTTGTGCGTTTCGATAGCTTCGGAAATATCTATGTCGGTAATGATTTTGCCGTTGACGATTAAAAAAGTGTCGTCTTCGAGCAGATGACGCGCATTGTCGAGTGCGCCCGCCGTCCCTAAAATATTCGGTGTTTCTTCGGTATAATGAATCGTAACGCCGTAATCTTCGCCGTCACCTAAAACTTTTTTAACCGATTCGGGTTGATGATGAAGATTGACGACGACTTCACGAAAGCCGAAACGGGCGACATATTCGGCAACATATCCGACGAGCGGCTTGCCGAGAAAGGGAATCGCGGGTTTGGTGCGGTCAATCGTTAATGGAAAAAGCCGCGTTCCAAAACCGGCGGCTAAAATCATTGCTTTCATATTTGAGAAGATTGATTTTTTATTGTTTTTTACTGGTTTTTTATTGACTTAGACACGATTCTAATAAATCGTCCCGAACTTCAAACTTACTTTCTTTGACTTTCAATTGCAAATTTGCGTAAACGGGTTTTATCGCTAAAATTCGTAAAAGATGAAAATTATTTCACAACCGAAAACTTACGCGATATTTGCGAATCCGGCGCATCGGAAATTAGTAGATGAACTTGAAAAAAACGGCTCGAAGGTTTTTCAGTTCGCTCCGCTCAAAACTGAGAAAATAGAATCGGCTAAAAACATCGAAATAATTAAAAATGCTCTCACGGAATACGATTGGGTTATTTTCCCCGATGTTTACGCGGTTGAATATTTTCTGGAGATTTTAGAAATACAGGCGATTGATTTGTTTGAACTGGATGAAATTCTCGTTTTAGCTTGCGGCGAAGCGGTTGCCGACCGTTTAAGGTTTGTCCAGCTTCACGCTGATATTATTACAAGCTCGGGAGATGCGAACGTCGTGTTGACAACACTTTTGAATTACGTCGGCGAATTTGAAATGGCGAATACGAGGTTTTTTATCCCGAAGGAAATAGAGTTTAGTTCCGATCTAAAAAAAAGATTAATTGAAGCGAATGCACAAGTGACGGAAATGCCGATTTATCAAATGTTGATAAACGATAAAATGGAAATTGCAAAAATAAAAACGCTCCTCAAAGGCGGAGCAATTGACGAATTCATATTCACTTCACCCGAAGATGTTATTTTTATAAAAAATTATGTATTGCCGGAAATTTTACCGGAAATGTTTTCTGAAACAAAGATTTCGGGAACGAATGAAATTACCATTCGATCGTTGAATGAAAACAAACTGAAAGCGGTGAGATTTTATAAAAAAGAAAGAGGCTGAAGATAAATTTCTCAGCCTCTTTCTTTTTAGATTGCCAACCTCAATTCGCCGACTAAATTTTAGTGGGTATTGAAATTAGCGACCGGAATATCCGTGTCGGCTCCCAATCGGAAGAACGTGACCGCACCCGTCGCCGTGCTGCGCCAGATAAACTGTCCGTTGATCCGCCAAACCGCGATGTCCGTCCGCCCGTCGCCGTCGTAATCTCCCTGCACCGAGTAATCCGTCGCCGTCTCTCCGAACGTTATCGGTCCGACGATTACATTGTCACTGCTCCGTCGCCATGACCAGTTGAATTTTCCGGCGGCAGTGACGCGAAGAGTTGCTAAATCGGTTTTACCGTCGCCGTCATAATCGCCCGGCACGATAGAATCGGACGGCAGTCCGAAGAATTGCACCGGCAGCACCATTCCGGTTGCCAATCGTGTCCAGAAACCGCCTTTTTGCACTTCGGCTTTAGACCGTTGGATGACAAAATCATTTCGTCCGTCGCCGTCATAATCGCCCGGCGCCGGAGAATCTCCGCGTAGTCCCCACGGCACGAAAAAGATCGGTCCGTTCGGTGTCGCCCGGTAGAACCAGGTGCTTTGCAAACTGATGTTAGTTCCCTCACGATACACGGCTAAATCGGCTTTGCCGTCGCCGCTGTAATCGCCGACAATTGTCGGATCGTCGCCGTCTTGCCCGAATCTTTCAACCCGCGCCGTGTTGGTTTGGCTGTTCAGGATATAAAAGGCAGCGACGGTCGGTGCGCCCGGTCGCCAGACGGCGATGTCGTCTTTGCCGTCGCCGTCAAAATCCTCGGAAATAGCTACGTCCAGTGCCAGTCCCCAATCAACGGCGACGGTTGGAGCGTTGCTTCCGTTGATATTATAAAACCAGCGCAGTTGACCGTTGGCATTACCGCCAATGTTTCTGTAGACGGCATAATCGGTTTTTCCGTCACCGTTAAAGTCTACCGGCGCATCGAGCGGAACTCCTCCGCCTGCCGGAGTATAAGCAAATGTGTCAATCCCGATGTAACTGGAATTATCACCGGTAGGACCGCCGTTTTCGACAAAGTAACGGAAAGCCAAACGTCCGTTTGTCGCGGCTGATAATCCTGAAATTGTAACGGTAAACTGAGTCCAGGCAACCGGATAACCGCCCGTAGTTCCGCTGACGTAGGTAGGATTTATATCCAACAGTAAAGTTGTAAAAACTCCGACATCGGTCGGTCCTGTTCCGACATTCGTGCTTGCGCCGTTTGTAGATAAACGGACTTGAAGCCGGTCGGGAAATGCAGCATTTGGTTCCGTTCGGGTGTAAAATGTAATCACGTCGCCGTTTCTAAATTCAATTACCGGAGTCAGAAGCCAGTTACTGATTGTATTGGCTCCGGTAGTATTGTTAAAATTTGCCCCGATGTAAGAATTAGTTGGACCCGCTTGCGCCGGAAACACAGTTGGATTTCCCTGAAACCAGCCGGTCGTGCCGCCAGGAACGCTGTTGTTTTGTAAAAACCAGCCCTTTCCCGGTAATGTTGTGATGTCTTCAAATCCTTCAGCAAATGCGGGCGTTGCCGCCTCGCTGACGGGAATATCATTAGCGGCTTGAGCGTTGTTTGTAGTGGTCAGTCCAAAGCCGAAAACTGCCAACAAAATCGCAGTCACCGTTGTGTAGAGTGACCAACTGGACGTAAGATTTTTAGCCCGATTCATAAATAAACTATTCCTCCCTTAAAATTGTAAAACGAATAATGTTCAACTAATAAAGAAAAAATGAAAAGAAGTAGGAAGAGTAATCTTTAAAATTGAAACAGAAAAGTGTCTGAAATTTAACCTTTTTAGAGGTTAATGTCAACCGATTTTAGGCGCATTCGGAGCAAGATTTGGGAAATAAATTATTCGTTACTACCAATTAGGAAATCAAAACTTTAAAACTATCGTCAAATTTTATTACTATTTGAGAATGAATTATTTGCGGAATGGGAAAAGAAAATCAGTATTGTTTATTTTTGTAGACGGTTTGGGAATCGGGCGGAGAGATGATAATAATCCGTTTACAAAAATCGAAGACGTTAATCCGCTGGCGCACTTTATCGGTGAACAGAGCGGTGTGATTTTTGACGGATTAATGATTCCGACCGACCCGCGTCTAGGCGTTGAAGGTCGTCCGCAGAGCGCTTCGGGGCAGACGACGATTTTAACCGGAATTAACGCGCCGAAACTGCTCGGTTACCATAAGCAGGGATTTCCCAATCAATTTTTGCGTGATCTTATCCGGGATAAATCAGTTTTTTTACAATTAAAAAACGAAAATATAACGGGTAATGTCTTCGCTAATGCCTACACGCCGCAATTTTTTACGGAAACGCCGCGTTGGAAATCGGCGACGACGTGCGCGGTGGAAGCCGCCGAATTGCCGTTTCGTAAATTGCCGGACTTGCTTGGAGGGAAAGCATTGTTTCACGATTTTACAAACGTAATTTTGCGTGAAAAAGGTTATGATGTTCCTCTGTTGTCGGCAATCGAAGCGGCGGAAGTTTTAGCCGGTCTGACGGCAAATCACGGGTTTACTCTCTATGAACATTTTTTGACCGACAAAATCGGACACGACCGCGATTTTGATAAAGCGGAAACGCATCTGCCGCTGCTGGCAAAATTTATCGGCGAAACTTTGAAGCGGGTTGATTTGGAAAACACCACCGTTATCTTGACAAGCGACCACGGAAACATAGAAGATTTGTCAGTTCGCAACCATACTTTGAATGATGTGCCGACGATTATTTGGGGTCGGGAAAAGCAGAAAATCGCCGGACAAATCAAAGATTTAACCGATATTACGCCCGCAATCCGGCAGCTTTTAACATAAATGGAAAAAGAAATCGAATTAAACAAAAACGACCGGAAGGAGATTTTCGGCTGGCTGGTTTATGATTGGGCGAATTCCGCCTTTTATACAACAATTGTGGCGGTTCTGATCGGACCTTATTTGATAAATCTGGCGCAAAAAGCGGTCGGTGAAGACGGCGTGATTCTCGATTTGTTTTTCTTTAATGTCACGCCGAAGGGACTTCCGGCATTCTGCATCGCTTTATCGGTCGTTTCGCAGGTTTTATTTCTGCCGATTTTGGGAGCCATCGCCGATTATACGAATCTGAAAAAGCGTCTGATGGCGATTTTTTGCTATTTGGGCGTGACGGTCAGTGCGATGTTGTTTTTCGTCACCGACGATTCATACGTTTGGGGCAGCGTTTTACTGATTATCTCAAATATGAGCTTTGCCGCCGCCAATGTTTTCTACAACGCATTTCTGATCGATTTGACCACCGAAGACAAACGCGATCGCGTTTCGAGCTACGGCTATGGTGCGGGTTACATCGGCGGCGTGGTGATGTTGGTTTTTAATCTCCTGCTGATTAATAATGCCGAAAGGCTCGGAATTTCGACTTCAATTGCAGTTAGAATTTCCTTTTTGGCGGCATCGCTCTGGTGGGGAATTTTTGCGGTCATTACTTTTTATCTGATTAAACCTCGCGGCGCAATCAAGGAAGTTCCCAAAAATAAAAATCTGGTGACGGTTGGTTTCAGCGAATTAAGGGAAACGTTCAAAGAACTTAACCGGCTTCGCTACACGAAGCGTTTTCTCATCGCGTATCTTTTTTACAACGACGGAATTCAAACCGTTATTCTGCAATCTTCGGTTTTTATTTCCTACGAACTTTTTACGTCGAAAGGTTTAGCGGAAGACAATTCTTTTTTAATCGGAATATTTCTGGTAGCGCAGATTTCCGCGCTGGTCGGCGCTCTCGTATTTGAACGAATCGCCCGCTTTATCGGCGCAAAAAATACAATAATTTTATCGCTCGCAATCTGGTGCGGGATTGTGATTTACGCCTATGCATTTTTTCAAACCGCATATCAGGCGTGGATTATGGGCGCGTTTATCGGTATGGTTTTGGGAAGCGCACAAGCTCTTTCGCGTTCGCTCTACTCGCAAATGATTCCTGCGGGGCGCGAATCTTCATTTTTTGGGCTTTATGAAATTTCCGAAAAAGGCACGTCCTGGATGGGACAGCTTCTTTTTACAATTATCGTTGGCATAACCGGCTCTTTCAGGCAGGCGATTTTGGCTTTAATCGTTTTTTTCGTTGTCGGAAGCCTGGTTTTACTTTTTACCGATACGACCAAAGCGATTCACGAAGCCGCAAATATTACGCCTGAGGAATTAGCAACCGAAAGTTGAAGTTTTGTTTCCGCAAGCCGGATGATTATAATTGAAAGGAGTTTTATACAACAAATTTTCAGTTAATAAATATTATGATTGAAAGCAATTCAGACAAAATCGTCACTATCTTCGGCGGTTCGCGCTGCGATAAAAATTCGACGGAATACAGCGAGGCAAAAGAACTCGGCTCGCGTCTGGCGGAAGCCGGTTTTACTATTTGCACGGGCGGCTATTTGGGCGTGATGGAAGCGGCTTCGCTCGGCGCGCGCGAAAAAGGTGGACGGGTTTTCGGTATCGTGATGAACCAATTTAAAACCGAGCCGAATCGCTATTTGACCGATAAAGTGGCGACCAATCATTTCTACGACCGATTACAAAATTTGATTGTCCGCTCGGTCGGTTTTGTCGCACTGCGCGGCGGGATGGGAACGGTCACGGAAATTTCTCTGGTGTGGAATAAACTGCAAACCCGCGTTATCGAGCGGCGACCGCTTGTTTTGCTCGGCGATTGCTGGAAAGACGTCGTCGAGTGCTGGCAGAAAAATCTGGTCGTCAGCGACGCGGACGTTTCCCTGCTCGATTTCGCCGAAAACGCCGAAACAGCGAGCCGAATAATCATCGAGAAATCAAAAGGAGTAATCATATGACCAATTGCCCGAAATGTAATACATCGCTTTTACCGAACGCAAAATTTTGCGGCTCGTGCGGTTTTCAAATGCAGGCGGCGGCGGAAAATGTCGCTGCGCCGCAGATTCCGCCAACTCCGCCGCAAAGTTATCAACCGCCGCAAAATCAACCGCCGTCATTCCAACCGCCCCCGCAAGCGAATTACTCAAATCAACCGGGCGCGTTTCATTTCGATTCGGACGGGCGCGGACAAGGACGCGGTTACACCTGGGAAATCGAGCATCAGGGCGCGTTTGCTCTAGCCGTGATAAATCTTCAGCCCGAACAGGCAATTTCAGCCGAAGCCGGAGCGATGGTTTCGATGTCGGCGAACATTGATTTGCATTCCGAATTGAAGGGCGGAGTTTTCGGCGCTTTAAAGCGCGCGGTCGGCGGCGAATCGGCTTTTGTTTCGACGTTTACGGCTCGCGGCGGCGCGGGCGAAGTGACGTTTGCGCCCGGCGCACCCGGCGACGTTGCCGGAATCGAGATGAATAATCAGACTTTTATGGTGCAGTCGAGTTCTTATTTAGCCGGTGACGTTTCCTTGCAGGTCGATACGAAATTCGGCGGCGCAAAATCATTTTTCGGCGGCGAAGGATTATTTGTTTTGCAGGTTTCGGGCGCGGGACTTCTGCTGGTTTCTTCATTCGGAGCGATTCACCGCAAAACACTGCGTCCGGGCGAGCAATACGTGGTTGATACCGGACATCTCGTCGCCTGGGAAGGTCATCTCCAATACAATTTACGAAAGGCGGCAAAGAGCGGTTTTTTCCGAAGTTTTTTGAGCGGCGAAGGAATGGTTGCGGAGTTTTTAGGTCCGGGCGAAATTTTGATACAAACCAGAAATTTAGCCGCGTTCGCCGGATTACTGAAACCGTTTTTCCCGTCACAGGGCGGCAGTAGCAGCAGCGGTTTTAATGTGAATTTCGGAAGTTAATCGGAGAATTTTTAACGCCAAGTCGCCAAGTCGCCAAGACGCAAAGGAAGAAATAATTGTTTTTTCAAAACAGATGCCGATACTTAATCTATCAAATTATCTGAAGGGTATGCGTAATTCGACTGACTGGAGCGCAAGCGTCCCCGCTTGCATTGAGCGCAATAGCGCGAAAAGTTTTTTGCCGTTTTTCAACGGCATGGCAAGCGGGGACGCTTGCGCTCCAGTCCGATGCCCGTCTTTATTGATTTTGAATTACGCACATCCTTCAAATTATCTACAAAAACTTTGCGACTTTGCGACTTTGCGTTAAATAAATCTTATTTCTAAAGAGTGGTGTGATAAGCAAAAAAAATTGAAAAGTAATCTAAATGTCTGATTTTAAAGACGAAAAAATCTCTCACCTTCCCAAAAATAACTGTTCGGAACTGCGTTTAAAAGCTCGTTCCGTTTCGAGAGGCGTTGCAATCGGCAATGTCGTCAGTCTTTACGGACGCAAAAGACAATTTTATAAAATCCTTCTCGAAGATTCGCAGATTGACCGCGAAATCAGTCGTTTTAAAGCCTCGATTCGTTTAGCCAAACGGCAATTGCTGCTAATCAGCTCAAAAAAAATCGAAACGGCTAAAGAAACACAAGCGAATATCTTTGAGGCGCATCTTTTAATTCTCGAAGATAAATCCTTTTTGGAAAAAATCGAAACTGTCATAAAACAGCAAAAAGTTAATGCCGAATGGTCGGTAAAATCGGTTACGGAAAATTATATTACGAAATATAAAACTATTGCCGACGAATATTTGCGCGAGCGGTATATCGATTTGGAAGACGTATCGGAACGGATTCTGACGGCTTTGGGCGGCGGCGGAAAATCAACGATTCGTTTGAAAAAAGACTCGATTATAGTCGCTAAAGAAGTTAGACCTTCAACTCTCATCGAACTTATCGAATGCCATCCGAAAGCTATCGTTGCCGAAAACGGCGGTTGGACGTCGCATACTTTTATTTTGGCGCGTGAAATGAATTTACCCGCCGTAACCGGAACTGCCGGAATTTTGCGGAGCGTTCAGACGGGTGATGAGGTTATCGTTGACGGTTACAACGGGCAGGTAATTTTGCATCCCGCCGCCGAAACCGTTCGCCAATATAAATTGGCGGCGGCGCAATTTCAACAAATCGATTCCACAGTAGTCAAAGCCGAAAAGGGAATTATCAAAACTCTGGACGGCAGAGAAATTATTATTCGCTCAAATCTGGATTTGCCGGACGGTTACCGGCAGGCGAAAAGATTCGGCGCGAAAGGCATCGGACTTTATCGTTCGGAATATTTGTTTAATCAATATAAAGGATTTCCGTCGGAAAACGAGCAGATAAAAGTTTACCGAAAAATTGCCGGTTTAGTCGGCGAGGAAGGCGTCAGAATCAGAACTTTTGATTTGAGCGCCGAGCAGTTTGCGGAAGGAAATAAAGAAAAAGAAAAAAATCCGGCTCTTGGAATGAGGGCGATTCGACTTAGTTTTACTCATAGAAAACAATTTCGAGCGCAGCTTCGCGCAATTTTGCAGGCTTCATATAAAAATAAAATTGACGTTATTTTGCCGATGATTTCCGACGTTTCCGAAATTATGCAAACGAGAAAGATTTTGAAATCGGAAAAAGAAAACCTCATCAAAAAAGGCGTTGATGTCGGGAATCCGCGAATCGGCGCGATGATAGAAGTGCCGTCGGCAGTTTTTACGATTGACGAAATTGCGGCGGAAGTTGATTTTTTGTGTCTTGGGACAAACGATTTGGTGCAGTATCTTTTGGCGGTTGACCGCGATAATGAAACGGTTTCGGAATGGTTTCAGACGCTTCATCCGGCTGTTTTAAGAGCGATTAGAATAGTTTTGGAAGCGGCGGAAAATCGCGGAATTCCGGCAATCATCTGCGGAGAAATGGCAGGCTCGCCTTTTTACGCGCCGATTCTGATTGGTCTCGGCGCAAAAGAACTGAGTATGAATGTCAACTCGATGTTGCGCGTCAGAAAGGTGATAACCGGCATCGCTTTTGAAGAAGCGCGCGAATTGGTAAAACGAATAAAGAATTGCCGAACCGCGCGAGAAATTGAAACATTCGTTCATCAAAATATCCGGGATAAATGGGCGCATTTGTTTCCCGCCGAATTATATTCCCCCAAAAATTATCCAAAGTTTAAATAATTTCCAAATAAAACTAAAATTTACGGGTTTTTGAGTCTATATATTGGCACGGGCTAATTTAAGCCTTCAAAAAACTTGCTCAAAATTAGTTGGTGATTTATAGTTGCTTTCACCCGATAAAGTTAAACATTTGAGCAAAGAAAAATATTTTATTTTTATTGTTATTTTTTTTATTATGGAAGTTATGAAAAATGCTTTGCTCGACAAAATTTCTGTTTTAGCAGTCGTCTTTATCAGTGCTTCGACAATGTTTGTTTACGGGCAAGCATTGGGCGAAAAAACCGAAAAAGTTAATTTTCGCTATTCGCAAAACCCTAAAACGAGAACTAGAACGCCGCCGACTGCGGAGAACGAAAATCCGTCAATCGCCAAAAAAACTCTCGAAATTGCGAGGCGGTCTAATACGGTTTCGCTCTCGCCGACCGAAGTTTACAAAGTCGGAATCGGCGACATCTTATTTATCAATTTACAGAATTCCACCAAAGATTCCACTTATTACACGATTTTAAACGACGGAACCATTGATTATCCTTTAGCCGGCGAGATGATTACAGTCGCCGGATCAACGACCGAAGAAATCGAAGAAGTTCTCAGAGGAAAAATTAAACTCTTCAAAAACCCGCAGATTTCCGTCAAAATCCGCGAATATGCGAGTCATTCAATCACGGTTCTCGGTTTGGTCGAAAAAGCCGGTGAAAAAAAATTACAGCGCGAAGCCGTTCCGCTTTATGTCGTTCGCGCCGAATCAATCGTGCAGCCGAAAGCGACGCAAGCGGTGATCAGAAGAACAAATGCCGCGACCGAAATCGTCGAATTGAAGGATGCGAAATCGGATGAAGTTTTGATATTTCCCGGCGATATTATCGAATTCGGTTTGGGAAATATCAAAGAAGCCGCGTCGCAATCAAATTTCTATTACATCGGTGGCGGCATTTTGTCCGGCGGTCAAAAGGAATTTTATCAGGGCATTACTTTAACTCAGGCAATTCTGGCGGCGGGTGGTTTGCGAAAATCAAATGTCAAAAAAGTAGTCATTCGCCGAAAAAACTCACAGGGTTTGCTGATTTTGTGGTTATACGACTTAAAAGCGATTAAAGGCGGCAAAGCCCTCGACCCGACTTTAGAAGCGGGCGACACCATCGAAATCGGAGATTAAACCGGCAAAAATTGAATTTTGAATGTTCAACATTTTTTTGTTAATATAATCGAGCCTTGCAAAATTGAAGCAAGTCGGGTAATCGCTTTTGTCCAACGGACAACAGAGGAAAGTCCGAACACCGAAGGGCAGCGAGCCGGATAACGTCCGGGCGTTTTCTTTTTTTTCCAAAGAAGAGAACGACGACAAGTGCAACAGAAAACAGACCAGCCAATCCGATTTGGGATTTAGATTTCGGATTTTGGATTGGTGATGGGTGAAATGGTGCGGTTCAATTGAACTTAAAGTAAGAGCGCACCGGCGCGTTTGGTAACAAGCGCGGCTGGGTAAACTCCTCGTGGTGCAAGACCAAATAGGAAAACGCATTTTAAGTCGCCCGCTTAATTGATTGCCTTCGGGCAATTCGGCGTTTTCGGGTAGGTCGCTCGAGCGGTTCGGTAACGAATCGCCTAGATGAATGATTACCAACCGTCGTCAGCGGCGGAAACAAAATTCGGCTTATAGACTTGGTTCGTTTTGCAGGGCAAATTTTAATTTTTTTTATTCAAAGGAGAAAAACCATTGTATGGCAAATCGTAAGGGAGTTTTTATCGGGGCGTATGTTCCGAATGAATTAAAGGAATCATTGCGGCGGCGGGCGGCGCTCGAACACCGGACGCTTTCACAGGAAATAACCAGAATTTTAGTCGAAGCCGTTCACGGTCAAGGTTTGCCAATCGGAAGCGTTGACCGGAGAGATAATACGACCATTCCGCGCCGCCGCGCAACCGACCCGCTTCCGCGTCGCCGAGCCGATGATTTACCGTTTATCGGCTCCGAAAGTGGTAAAAAGAAATAGAATTTTACAGCAATTGGTTCGGCGTTGTGGTTCTCCTGAAACAACGCCGATTTTTTTTCGCTTTTTTTTTTTCGCTTTTATTTGCTAGAATTTTCCTGAATGAAAAATAAATCATTTTGGATTTCAATAATCGCGGTCGTCATCAGTTTTGCAGGCGGTTTTATTCTGGCTAATGCCTTTAACCGTAACGAACTCGACGCGCTCCGGGCGGAAAACGCCCGCTTAAAAAGCGAGCCGGAAAAATCGGAACAAAACCAATCGGAATTGGCTTTGACCGAAGAGGAAATCCGGCAGACAATTACGGAAGCCGAACGCAAGTCTTCGGATTTTTCATTTCAAAAAAATTCGGGATTGGCTTTATTTCGGTATGCGGCGATGAAGCAGGATTCATTAATGCTTGCGGAAGTGGAAAAAATTCTCAATCGCGCTTACAGCTTAAACGATAAGGAT
>Ga0136611_10001841_pt1 | contig 14715 bp, 15 predicted proteins | sample AntDrymUQ2232306_2_FD_106645 | JGI IMG/M metagenome (GOLD analysis project Ga0136611, IMG submission 106645) | Polar desert sand microbial communities from Dry Valleys, Antarctica - metaG UQ223 (23.06) | ecosystem: Environmental > Terrestrial > Soil > Desert | place: Antarctica: Dry Valley...
CCAACGCCGACGGTGACACGGTCCTGACCCAGTGGTTCGAGCGCGCGCGCTTCGAATACCACCCGGACAATCCGGCGGGTCAGCAGGTTCTGATGGGACGCCTGGGTGCGGAACTGCTTGCCGCACAGAACTGATCTGAGGAACACACGATATAGGCCGAGACGCCTCCGCTCGTGCGGCGGGGGCGTCCGGTGGTGTCACGACACGTGCAACAGTGGGACGATCCAATCAAGTCCCGGCAGGATCGGCAAGACCATACCGATGGTCTGGATATAAGAGCGGTCACCCAAGGACGACTGGTTATGAGACACGATGCCGAGGCACGTTCGTCGTGTCGCAGAAATAAACCAGCCTGTTGAAAAACTCGGTGATAAGGCTTCTGCGGCCCAATCACGAGGCCCAAATCGGCGAAAAATACCGTGAAACAGGGTCGTTCCGGGTTGATTCGAGGGCGTTTAATGGGTGAATACCCCACCGCTCGGAGTTTTTCAACAGGCTGGAAGAGTTTTGAGACAGATGCTTCGTTGCGGATCGTTGAGGCGGAAGTAGGCCGCTGTCTCTTCCAGAGTGTGGGTGGGTACTCCATGAACGAACGGGCTCCTGCTTCTTCGCCTCGCACGCGTAAGGTGATCCGCAAAATCCGAATAACCCGCCCTCCCTGTGATGGTGTGAGCGGTAGTGGGTGTGGGTTACTCGCCGATTGGCAACCCCATGGATGGAGATCCCATGCAATCGGAAAGACCTCGTACTTGGTATTAGCATGTCGACGCGAGGAGAGCGTCACCCCATAGCAGCGTCACTTCCTTCCGGGAATGTGCTCGTTCCCGCCGGCGGGAATCCAGGACCTTTGTCCTCTGCTGCTGTGCCGATCGTCCCAGTACGCTGAGCACATCCCTTCCCAGATGGAGTGACCCACTCCATGCCACGCGATGAATCCCTGGTGCATGACCCCAGTACCTGGGATTCCCTCTGCCATCGTCATTGACGGGGGTATTGGGCGACATAACAGGGCAATATCATCGATTCCGTTCCCCGCTGGGCTACGGTTATGGTCAAGGTGAAAGGGTCATTGGCTCTTTCGGCTTGCCACAGCCAAAGCAAAATGGTGATAGACATTATTATCTGCGGAACAGGTCAGTGAACGACCGTGAGCGCCATCCCTGCTATGCTGCGCGCTGACTCCCACGTTACAGGGAAAGCGCTGGGCATGATAGTGAATGTGCCACAGGTCTTCATCTCATACCAGCGGACCGACAGCGAGTTCGCGCGTCACATCCGCGCGCACCTGGTCAGGCATGGTGTCCGCACCTGGATGGATCAGGATGACGTCCCGGTCGGCGCCTATTGGCCCGACGCCATTGATGCCGGTTTGACGTCATCCGACATCGTCCTCGGCATCCTCTCCCCGGATGCAATCACCTCGCGCAACGTCAAGAACAAGTGGGATTGGGCGATCCAGAACGGGAAGCGGTTGGTGCTGCTGCGGATTGCTCCGACCGTCATCCCGCACCGCTATGTGTCGATCCACTTCATCGACGCCACCGGTCCGGACCTGAACCAGGCGCTCGCCACGCTGCTCCACTCGCTCGGCGTGAATGAGCCGGCCACGCCAGCAGACGAGCTAGCCCACCCCCTGGGCGAGACGCCGCGCTTCTGCTCGTCCTGCGGCGCGCGGCGCGCGCCGGGTGCGGGCTTCTGCAATCAGTGCGGTGCGGCGGTCGTTGCGACTTCAACCACATCCACACCGCCGACACCGGCGGCCTCGCGTCTGCCAGCCGCGTTCGTCGGCGGGCGCTACACGGTCCAACGTTTTCTATGCGAGGGGCCCAGCAAGCGAGTCTACGCCTGCCGGGACACCGTGCTGGATCGCGATGTAGCCTTCGCGCTCCTGAAGGCGGACGGCTTGGACCCGACCGTGTCCGAGCAGCTGCGGCGCGCTCACGACCGAGTACACTCAAGACTCGTTCGGCGCGGTCACCGCGACTGGCGCCGCCAAGGCCCCTCCCAGCACCTCGTAGATGTAGACAAGTGCGGTGAGTCACAAGGGGCGAGAACCTGGATCGGCATCGTCGCTACCGATTGAGCGGCTCACCGGTATCAGGATCGCGTGCTGCGTACGTTGACGTGCAGCCTCAGCAGTTGCGACGGCTACTGCATGCGATCCGGGAGAATCGTATGCTGCATCCTGTCGCCAGACGGCGGCAGGTGCTGGATCCATCCGGCACTCCCAACATTGGGACCATCAGGGTCTCGCTCGCTCAGCACGGCGTAGGATTAGGTCACGTCTACGCACGTCCAACTGAGAGTGATTTCATGCGTGAGCTGTCGCCGAACGAACAACCCCTCATCGCCATCATCGATGATGACCCGATGATCCGGATCCTCATGGCCGAAGTCCTCATCGATGCCGGCTTCCAGCCGCTGCTGTGGGATGGTATTGACAACCCATCGGCATTTGTCGCTCGCGTTAAGCCTGCGGTTGTCGTCCTCGACCTGCGCATGGGATACGGCGCGACGTCTGCACCGACCCTCGAGCAACTCATGGTGCTCCAAGCCGCCGCTGGCGTGCCAATCATTCTCTGCTCAGCCGATATCACGTTCCTTGATGGGCATGCCGAGGCACTCCATGCAGCCGGCATCCACGTGCTCTCGAAGCCGTTTGATAGAGACGCGTTCGTGGCCTGTGTGGAACAGGCCGCGCGTCAACGCTCGGACGGGGCATCCAGGGCCAGAACGCAACGAAGCGCCTCCCTACTGCGCGACGTACCGCTCCACTAAGCACCCGCCGGTGTTAGGCGTTTGCTGCTGCTGCCGGCATGGTCGGCAAGCGCAGGGTGAAGGTACTCCCCGCACCGGGCGCGCTCTCGACCTCGATCTCGCCGCCGTGCTGGGCAACGACCTGCGCGACGACGAAGAGTCCCAGCCCCCAGCCGTGTGGGTTCACCGTTGCCGCGCTGCCCCGCACAAATGGTCGGAAGATCTCGAAGCGCTCGTCGGGCTGTATCCCCAGACCGGTATCGCGCACCGTGATCTCCGCCTGGCCGTCAGTGTGCCGCACCTGGATATCGACGGTCCCCCCGTCCGGCGAATACGCAATCGCGTTCGCGATGACGGCGGAGAGTGCATCCGTCAACCACTTCTGATCCCAGATGCCCGGCACACTCGGTGGCCCGTCGACGGTCACCCGCGAAACAGCCGAGGGTCCAGCAGGGCGTACGACCGCCGACGAGACGGAGTGGATGAGCGGAACGAGGTCGAGGTGATGCCATTCAGGACGGCGGGCACCACATTGCAGATGGAACGCTTCCAGGAACTGCAAGAGCAGGTCTTCGAGCGCCTGGATCTCCGTCATGAGCCGCTCGGATTGTTCGGCCAGCCGGTCGAGCGCGACTGGTGAACGGCTGGCGGTGCGACTGATCAGCTGCCCGAAGCCTTTGACACTCGTGAGGCGTGTGCGAATCGCGAGTGTCGCCTCGAGCCCGAACTGCTCGGCGATCGATGCGTCAAGCGATAGTATCCCGGCGTCATCGGGCGCTGGATAGCGCCACACGTGCCGCATTCGCTGCCCGTCCGTCGGTTCAGATGCTGGTAGTGGAAGCTGTGCCATGCGACTGGCCCCCCATGTACCCGTGGTCCGTTCAGCACCACGTATAGGATGACTACGCAGATGGCGTGCCGGAGGCAGAGCGCGGTAGTCGCAGCAATCAGGCGCATTGATGCGGGTCATACCGCAGATCGAGCGCGTGAACCCAAGTGGTGGAGGTGACGCGATCCGACAACCGGGACGACCACCTTGTCGACCGGGGTGACTGTGGGTGCATGCTGGTGCATACGTCGGCATACGAGTGGTCGTAGGGTGATGATTGCAGTCTTCGGCATCGCGACTTGATGACCAGACGCGCCGGGTGCCATCCCGGTCAGGCGCGCGGTGTCTTCGCATGGAGCGCGACGAGTTCGATGACCGTCTCGATATCGAACGGCTTCGGTAACACCGCCGAGAAGCACCTGGTGTCCGTGACAGTTGCCAGGTTCGCTCCAGCCGACATGGCAATGATGGGGGTGCTGGCAATCGCCGCATCAGGGAACGCGCGGAGTGTCCGAGCAGCCGCGATCCCTGAGATCGTCGGGAGCATGATGTCCATGAAAATCAGGTCGGGGTGGTCACTGATGGCGCGATCGATTCCGCCCTGGCCGTCCCCCACTAGCGCGACATCATGAGCCGCCTGGGTCAAAACGAATGCGAGCATGTCAGCAATGACCGGATCGTCTTCGACTACCAGGACGCGTGCCATTGATCCCCAGCTTCCACAGACCGATTCGGTTGCATTCGGGACGTTGGGATGCAGTATACCAGACACCGCGTACGTACGCGGCTTATGAGACGACGTCCGTGCTTTACGAGCTGCGTATGCCGCCTGTACTGCCGTTTCTTCGTCAACAATGCGGTGGCGCCATACGTCAGGTGGCCACCGCAGCACAGGCACCATGAGCATGCTAGGATGCGCCATTACTGACGCGGAGGTTCCGCTTGCTCCGCTCGCCAACTCAGTCTACGCGCTGCAGTGACTTGGGTCGTCCGAGGACTTCGGTCAACACGATGGCCTGCTGGAGCGCTTCCGGAGATGACAGCATGGAGCGGAGGGAGGCAGGTCGACCGGCGGGGCGGACGACGGCGACGCGCGCAACAGGAGTCGGCCGGCGCGGGCGGGCTTTCTCGTCCGGAAGCCCGTCGGAGACCTGGCTGAACCGCAGGTCGTTTTCGGTCGGCACGTGGGTTGCAGCACTCGCTGCGGTCTCGGCAACACGGCGGCGGTCGATCATGTAGGACCTGCTCTGTCCGATTCCAGTACGTTGCAGCGGTTACTCGGCTGACGTGCCATCGGCGATCGTTTCGCGCATCCGTGTGTCAGATTGCATGTTCTCCATCCGATAGAAGTCCATCACCCCCAGGTGACCCCTGCGGAAGTCTTCAGCCATGGCCAGCCGGACCTCGGCATCCGCCTCCATCACGCGCGCCCGTATCTCCTGCTCAATGGCCACGGCCATCGCCGGGCGTTCCTCGGCCTTGGCCTGGGCGATCTTCTTGTCGGCTTCGGCCTGGTAAGTTTGCAGCTCCCACCGGATCGATCGAGGGACGACCACTTGCCGCATAGCAGCCGGCGACGAGCGGTCGAACGAACGAGAGGTCGAGCGAGCGTTCCATAAACCGGTAGAAGTGGTCCGTTGGAACGAGATCATCGAGCGTGAGTGCGTCAATCGGGTCGAAGATCCGCAGCTTATAGCCCATCATCGGTCGCCCTCCCTCATCAATGGAAGGGCGCTATCATAACGCGCGTTTTTCAACACGCTAAAGCGTTTTTGAGACAGCCGTGGATGATCTCCATGAGCAGACAAATGTCGCACCCGGCAAGGCATCTTGGAAGTAGTCTCCCGCAGGCACGGTGAGTCGCTACCAGCGTCTGGCCGTTGTGCCAGGTACACCTGGAACCCCTTAGGGGAGACCTCGCAGAACGCTGGCTGCCCGATCAAGACCAAATGGACAAGCGCTTCATATGTCGCCCAGAAGATGGGCAAGCCGAACATCTGGGCAAAGGCGCGCATCGACTGCGCATGGTCGCTCCTGTCAGGCCATGCACTCGTTGAAGGCATAGCATCCAATTCATGTTGCGGAGTGGGAATGCAGATGCCTGGAGATCGTCACCTGACTCCTCGATACTGCTCGCTCGGCACTTCCCGACCCAGCCATGTTACCGTGGTCGCCGTGATCGTGAGCATTGCATGCTAGGGACCGCTCGGCTACGCTTCAGTCCAACTCATCCAGACAATGGGCGTGTCTGAACACCGCTGAGCTCACAGGGGGATTCCCTTGAACATGGCAAGCCCTCCGTCGCCTCTGCATTCAGACGTGCGCGATCTCCGGCGTTCTTCCCGGCGCATCCTGGCGGTGTGGCTGCTCGCTGCCGCGCTACTCGTCCCTCGATTCGCGGTTCTCGATCGCGTCGTGACGCCAGATGAGCCAAGTTGGCTCGTGAACGCAGGCGGCTTCTATCGCGCATTATCACAAGGAGACTACGGTGATACGTATCGCATCGAACACCCCGGCGTGACGACGATGTGGATTGGGATGGGCGCCTATCTGTGGGCCTACCCGGACTACCCACAGGACTCCCCCCGTCAGTTTGACTGGTGGGAGTCGGATCAGTACGACGCCGTCCTCAACGCACACGATCAGGACCCAATGGATATCCTAATTCCAGCTCGCGTTGGCATGATGCTCGTGTTCTCCCTGACCATGCTGCTCGCGTTCTTTGCCGCAATACGTCGCTTCAGCTTCTCGGTTGCTCTGCTTGGCTTTGCCATCATCGCGTTTGACCCGATGTTCCTGGCACTCTCCGGTCTGCTTCACGTCGACGCGCTGCTGAGTGCCTTCACACTCGTGTCGCTGCTTGCGCTCTGGAACTACTGGTCCGATGGCCGAAGGCGAGACCTGATCGTGTCATCGATCGCGTTGGGTCTTGCGGTGCTCACCAAGTCACCGGCGCTTTTCCTGCTGCCATTTGGCGCAGGCATCGGGTTGTGGATGGCACTTGAATGGCATGGGGTGCGTCCGAGTGTGACGCGCGCACGGCTTGTCACAGCGGTCCGCACAATTGCAATCTGGGCTGCACTCGGACTGATGGTGTTTGTCGTTCTCTGGCCAGCGATGTGGACCGACCCGATCGGGACCGGACCGTGGATCGTCCGGGGATCGGCAGGGCATGCATTGGACGGTCACGAGTCCGCGCTATTCTTCAACGGCGACGTTTACGAAGGCGACCCAGGCTGGAACTTTTATCCGCTCGCGTATTTCTGGAGAGCCAGCCCGGTTGTGCTCATCGGCCTGATCCTGTTCACGCTGTCGCTCATCCCGGCGTTTCGTCGGTTCATGTCTGACGATGAACGGCGGACCGCACTCATGCTAGGTGGATTTTCTCTCGGATTCATGTGTTTCATGACACTTGGAGCCAAGAAGTTCGATCGGTATCTCCTGCCGATCTTCGGGCCGCTCGACATTGTAGCTGCACTGGGATGGGTGAGTGCAATTGTCTGGCTCATCCATGTTACTCAAGCGCGCCGAGCGTTAGTGTTCGCTGCTTGCGTGGCGGGACTCGCGGTGATCCAGGCTGCCGTTGCGTTGTCTACCGCGCCGTATTACTTCAGCTACTACAATCCGCTCCTCGGTGGCACGGCGGCGGCGGCGGATGTGCTGATGATTGGCTGGGGAGAAGGCCTCGACGGCGCTGCCGAATATCTCAACGATCAACCGGATGCTGCGGACCTCCGCGTTGCGACCTCTGCGTGGGGCGGGACATTCTCATACTTCTTTGACGGAACAACCGTTCCTGGGCGGTATAACGTCGATAAGGCTGATTATTATGTCCTCTACTACAACCAGGTGCAGCGTCGGGCTGTCCCTGAACCGTTCATGCAGATGCTTGAAACCCACCCGGTCGTCTATCGGTCCGAGCTATCCGGCCTGGAATACCTGCGAGTCTATGATCTGCGGAGACAAGTCCATATAGAGTGGTTGCCGATGCACGTTGATGCACCGACCTAATCGTTTGAGAATGTCGGCTCGCCCGCAGTCTACTGAGGGTCGCGCACCCGACGACACAAAGACGGAGACGCATAGACGATGTTGAGTGTTCGAAGCTGGATGATCTCCTTCAGCCTTGCGCTGGTCGTGTCCGTCACGCTCGTTGTCCAGGGGCCCAGCCAGGCACAGGATCATGCGCAGGACTGGCGCAGTGATTGGGGGATTCCGGAAGGGTTTGTTCTCGACCGTGTGGCAGAGGGATTCGAGTTACCGTCCGCGATCGCGTTCGTGCCAACTCCCGGCCCGAATCCAACTGATCCACTGTTTTTCGTCACGGAGCTTCGTGGGACGATCAAGGTGGTCACCAACGACGACTCCGTCCTGACGTTTGCTTCTAATTTCTTCTCGTTGGAGCCAAACCGCGAGTTGCCCGAACTTGAGGGCGAGGTTGGCATGGCCGGCATCTGTCTTGCGCCTAAGGCAGGGTACGTGTTCGTGACATTTACGTATCAGGATGACCAGGGACTCCTTCGCAACAACATGATTCGGTTTACAACCACGCCCGGTTCGATGTCGACGACGCCAACCGCACAGGTCGTTCTGACAGATGTGTTCGATGATGTCCATGCTGCTCCGTCACATCAGATCGGATCGTGTGTCGTCGATGGAGATCATCTGTACGTCGATGTTGGCGACGGTCGGCAGAGCGGAGAAAGCCGGAATCCCAATTCTGTGCTGGGTAAGATTCTCCGGATGACACTTGACGGTGATCCGGCTCCGGGCAATCCGTTCTACGCGGACGGCGCTGAAGTCCGCGTCGATGAATATGTGTGGGCGCTGGGCCTGCGAAATCCGTTCGGCCTGACGATGGTAAACGAGGATCTCTACGTCGCGGATAATGGTCGACATATCGACCGTTTTCTTGCCATCGAGCCGGGTGAGGATTACCTCTGGGATGGCAGCGACTACAGTATTGGCTCCCGTGCAGACGCCGTGGTTGCTCCCTCCGTTGGATTTGCCCAGCTCGGGTACGTCCCAGCAGATTCGCCGATCGTGCCGGATGACTATCGGGACCGCTTCTACGTCGCCACCTCGGCCCCGGATTCAGCTGGTGTGATGGTCATTCCGTATACGATCGCCGAGCGCCAGCTGGTTGATGTCCCGCGGATGATCGTGCAGTACCGCGGAGACAAACCACAGATCGTGAGTGGGCTCGCGGTTGGTCCTGACGGGCTATATTTCGTCCCGATTCTTCCAGACGCAGCTGGGCGAACCGCCATCTACCGACTTACATACGACCCAGACCGCGCGACGACGGTTGTTGCAGCCGCGTCGAACGATGCCATGTCGATCATGGCCGCGAAAGGTTGCCTCGGATGTCATAGCCTCGATGGCGAGGGTGGCCAAGATGGGCCCGTCCTTGACCGGGGGACACTCGTCTCCAGCGTCAAGGAGCGCGTGACCTCTCAGGCCTACCTGCAATCTCTGGAAGAGATCGATCAGATTACCGAGGAACCGTATATCTCGTATCGCAATGAACGCGAGCGCGTTCGCGAGACGAAAGACTGGGAACGGTTTCGCACCTGGACGATCTTTCATATTATGGAGCCGCGCTTCGACAATCCACAGGCGCAGATGCCGAACCTCGCTGTCACCGAAGGTGAGGCGGCGATCCTTGCGGACTATCTCCTGGGGACACAGGAAGAAGGCACGATCGCTCGGCTGACAGCTCCGATCCGTAATCGTCTTCCCTCCGACTATCGACTTCCACATATGCTCGCGGCGTTCGTCATTGGTGCTGCCAGCGGTGGCATAGCCCTCACGTTAGCCATCGTGATGCAGCGACGTTGGCGCCACATCCGTCAGCGACGTATCGATTGAACGACTTCCGCTGTCACGTCGAGACGAATCGAACGAGGCGATGCCACGACACATGAGCCTGTTCGCCGGCCATCGGAGATCACAGCAGGTGGTAGAGCGTGCCGAACGCCATCCATGGTGGATTCTCGCGGCGCTTGTCCTCGTGGTGCTGGTCTTTGGGGCCGGGAAACTCTGGATCGATCCGCCAAGCACTGAATTCAACCTGCAGAACCGCTGGTGGCAGATTGCCCTGAACGTCGAGCACGGCCGCGGCTACACCGCGTGCAAACCCGAATACTTTCCCTTCTGCGGACCTGAGAATCAGCAGACCGCAATGCGGGAGCCATTGCCGGTGCTCGTCTACGCAGGTATCGCCTGGCTCACGACCGATTCGCTGATGGCGGCAGCAGCATTTGGGGTTGCCCTCAATGCGGCGACGCTAGTGTGTCTCTTTTTTCTTGGTAGGGAACTGCACCGCACCGTGACTGGTCTGATTGCCGCGTTCATCTGGGCACTCTACCTCCCACCAGTTCGGCTCTACTACGATCAGGTGTCCGGCGATCTCTTTGCGACGTTCGCGATAACGCTGGCACTCTTCCTGGTTGTACGAGCGCAGCGCACATGTGCATGGACTCATTGGGCGTTCGCCGGTGTCTGCTTCGGCATCGCTATTCTCTCTCGATCAGCAACCATCGTCGTCGTTGCGGCGCTGGCAATGGGTTTCGCAGTCATGACACGACGACGTCAATCGTCGATGCAGCAGCGGGGACGTCGACTGTCGCATATTGGGATATTCGCGCTAGCATGTGCGCTGACCATGTCACCCTGGGTTGTCAGAAATACCATCGTCTTTGACCAACCGGTGGTCGGTTCAACGCTGTCCGGGTACTACCTGTATCGGCAGCATCACATGCTCGCGAGTGACGACTATCTGCGGTTTGTCACCGGAGGAGAATTTGAAGCCGTCATCGCCGACATGGTCGAGCGACGGGATGGCCTGACCGGCACGGAGAACGAAGCGGAGATGGATGCTATCTACCGCGAGGAAGCTCTTACCGCTATTCGCCACGAGCCATTCCGGTACGTTGCCCTCTCGATGTACCGTGGTCTGATGCTCTGGTTCAACTGGGATGTCAAATCCGCCTACAGCCAGCGCAACAGCGCGCTTGACCTCGTCATGATGGCGCAACAGCTCGTGCTGAAGGTGGCAGGAATCGTCGGTGTCTGGAAACTCGGACGACGAGCCTGGCCGCTCGTCGTCAGCGTTATCGCATTCAGCCTCATCTACATGGCAGTCCAGGCGCATCTGGCCTACATCATCCCGGTCATGCCATTGGTTGTGGCGCTTGTAGCAGTTGCCGTTACCGCCCGCCGGCACGGAGCGCCGATGGTGAAATCAGATACCACCTCATCATGCGCGGCCTCGCCGGCGAGCCAGAAGGACCGCAAAAACGAAGACACCCACATAGAGACACAGTTCGGTCGTCTCTGAATACTTGGTGATGATGTACGCCGCATGCGGGAAGTGCTCTTCGGGTGTGAGAAGGAGTCGAGTGAAGCGATAGCCGAATGGCATTGCGAATGCCGGGACGAGACAGAGTGGTGGCACGAGGAGATACCAGATGTCGCGACGGTGTACTCCGAGAAATGGGCTGAACATCAGCGGAGCAATCATCGCGTAGCCGCTACCGATCATCACGAGGTTGATAAAGAGATTATGCGCGGCACCGATGTTGTGGAGCGTCGTTTCCCCTTGGACGTTGACCTCGGCAAGCGGCTCGGGGGTTCCCCAGCCGAAGACCTGCTGACCCCAGGCAATCTCCTCGCCAGCGACGAAGAAAACTCCTACGGCGGCGAGCAGGAATAACCCGCCGATAACCCAGAAGCCAGCGCGAACGTGGTTCCGTGCGGATCGAGCAAGCAGGACGCTCGCGGCCACCAGGAGCAGGAACTGGAGCCATTCAAGCAGGTGGTTCTCCTCGCTGATCCAGCGGAACAGCTCGAAGTGGCGACTCACGATGGCCATGCCCACCGCGATGAGCAGTGGAACGGCGGCAATGATGGCGCCTTGTCGACGCATCAGATTCCACGACGTAAGATCGTCATCCAGTATGGAAATCGCTCTCCGTGTTGTCCATCGTTGGGTCAGCTTCGATGTTGAGGGTGTTGCCGTCATTGGGGATGTCTCCCTGCCTCGCTAGTCACAGCGAACGACCACCGAAACTGGACGTACCGTAGGGCACGCATTGCGTGCCGTCAATCCCAACCACTGCACCATCAGGATCGAGGCCAGTGCGCTGCGTATGGCACCACGGGCTTCTGAGCAGGCACCGAAAGGTCGTATCACGCAACACCCTGACGTCGTACCTGTGAACCCATCCAATCAGCCACATCCTCAGTCTTCAAACGAACGTTTGACGGCCACGCTGCGAGTGGTATAGTCGCCTCCCGCTGCGGTGTGCAGCGCAATTTGGGGCCGATGGAGAAGGAGACGATCGATGCGCAGACTCGTCACACTCGTCGCCACCGTGGTTAGCCTGTTGGTTCTGACAGCAATGCCGGCCGGAGCGATTACCGGCAACTACGTCGAAGACACGGAACATCCGTTTGTCGGGCTGGTCGTGTTCTACGATGCCAATGGCGAGTTCTTGCATCGCTGTTCAGGCTCGCTCCTCACCCCGACCGTCTTCCTCACGGCCGGACACTGCACCGATGGGGCGACGACTGCCCGGGTCTACTTCCAGCAGGATGCCGGTGTCAACTACGATCCGGAGACACAGCTTGATCCCGTGTCGGGTTATCCGGAGTACTGCGCGGACGGCACCCTCGGCGTGACGTGTGCCACGTCGGATGAGCTCTACAACTACGGCTTTGATGACTTTGCCGGGTTCCCGAATACAAAGGATGCGGGCATCGTCATCCTCGACCAGCCGATTGCGGTGGGTGAATATGGGGTCTTGGCCGTCGCTGGTTCCCTCGACGCCTTGGCAACGAAGCGAGGCCGCCAGGATCTGACGTTTACGGCGAGTGGATATGGATTGACGGAAAGCAACCCGGTGCACGTCACCTCGTTCCGGGAGCGGCTCATGGCTCAGGCGAAACTGACGAACCTCCGCAGCGCGCTGACGGGAGGCTTCAACCTGCAGACGACCGGGAACGGGAACGGCCGCGGCGGCACCTGTTCAGGCGACTCGGGTGGCCCAGTCTTCTATGGTGGCTACTCCTCGAACACGATCGTCGCGGTAACCTCATTCGGTCTCAACGCCTATTGCCGGGGAACCGATTTCGCCTACCGGACCGATACGACGGCGGTGATTGCGTGGATCCGCTCGGTCGTCGGCGAGGAGCAGTTCGCGACGATCCAGTTCACCTCGATCTGACGTTGATAGATACCTTGGGGCTTCAGGGGGCACGCGGGATGCTCCGGATATGGATGTGACCAGGTAGGATCGCACGCCAACAACCAATTCCACACCACCAGCAATGCGGCAGGACGACTATCCTGCCGCACTGCTGTGTCACGAAGGGGGTAACCACCTTGTCCCTCGGGTGCTCGAACCTAATCACGGACAAGAGCGGTTATCCGAACCCGGGCTCGCGCACCTTGACGCACGCACAATTCTTATGTCTCTGAGGTGACACGTTTACGCGACCTCGGGTGCGGCCGTCGAGACAGGTAACGGGTCGACGACGTTCGATCGTCCCCTTCCAGGCGCCGCATCCAGTGAATTCGTACGCTAAGGGATCCAGAATCGTCGTCACCGAGCCATCTGATGGGGCGAACGCACGCATCGCAACGTCGGCTCGAATCGTGGTTGTGACACATACACCGACCGCGCGGTGTGCGAACTCAGGAACCTGTCTGGTGCAGCAGTCGAGCGCTATATCGGCTTCCGTCAGCAGCGTTTGTCCGACGCGCTGCCGTCGCACGACATCCCACAACCCCACAACGCTCAGAATGCGCCCAGGTCCGGCCATGTGCATTGCGTAGATGGTCCACGAATCACAAAACCATCACATCACGCCTGTGCGTGCGGTTTCGGGCTTGACATTTCGCAGTTTTCTGCCAGAATGACAGCGAGCAAAGTACGCCCAACGACGGCAGGCGCAATCGCGTTCCGCCGTTTTTTTGTGTCTGCCTGCAATCATCGTGGCGACGCGCGGGGCGAGCGTCATGGATCAATGGCTGAGGTCCGACGCTGGTTCGTGCGAACATCGTCCTCCGCGACGACGGGCTCGTGATACCGACACACACGTCGTTTGAATAGCAAGACGTCCCACTGCTTCGCGGTAGGAACTCAATTCGGGCAGGCGGTTCATGACCGGCCCAACGTCGTGACATGTCGTTGGACATCGACGGACGTTGCAGAAACGTCCGCATCCGGCGTGAGTTCGATACGCCGGTGACGGCCATCGACGTTGATTCAGACAGTCACAACGACTGATTCTGGAACCCGCTGCACACTTTCGTTCGAATTTGGCTATCTATTAGTATCAGCCTAAAAGCGGACGTTGTGTTCCGACTGCGCGGCGATGACGGTCATCGGACCAGATGGTCGACCGGTCGTCGCGCTCCTGGTCGAGAGCAACGTGCGTCGGTGCGTCGGTGCGTGCGACGAGCCGGGCTCACGTCGGCACTAGTCCGAATCCCATCAGCCTGATGTCGGCCGTCGCCATCGTCCCGGTCAATGACGACGGGTACTGGCATGCCGGGTGTTCCAGTCGAGGGTGACTCTTCGACAACCGACGCTGCTCGATGTCAGCGCCTGTTCGTCACCGCGAGAAGACTCGTGGTGTAGCAGGCCGCCTTCTCTGCACACACAGCCGTCCTCAGAAACGAACACGTCAGCAACAGTCGTCGAACTCGTTCGGCGGACTGCCATTCGTTCTGCCCTGGATACCGGTCGCCATTGATCGGTACCGGTTACTATTCGCAACCCTTTTGGAGACGCCCATGCTCACTATCCGTGGACCGCCGACCGCGTCCATTGCCACACGACCATACCTATCCGCCTGATTGATCGGCCGCAGGCCGACTGGCCTTGAATGGGCCTGTCAACAGTCGCAAACACGGCGAATCACCGACCGTATCGCTATGAAGACTCAACGTATATGAAGACTAATAGGAGAAAACGAAACCATGGAACGCAAGTACATGAACCCGCTCGAGCGCCGCACGTTCTCTATCTTGGAGGTCGCACAGGTCCTCGGAATTGGACGCACGCTCGCCTACGACGAAGCCCGTGTACACGGCACGGTGGCCGGCGTGCCCGTCATTC
>Ga0136611_10001842_pt1 | contig 14715 bp, 10 predicted proteins | sample AntDrymUQ2232306_2_FD_106645 | JGI IMG/M metagenome (GOLD analysis project Ga0136611, IMG submission 106645) | Polar desert sand microbial communities from Dry Valleys, Antarctica - metaG UQ223 (23.06) | ecosystem: Environmental > Terrestrial > Soil > Desert | place: Antarctica: Dry Valley...
ATGCGGTCAGCAAGCAGGAATACGCCAATGCCGTCGCGGCGCAGAAGCAGGCCGCCGCCGATGTCGCCGTCGGCAGGGCGAATGTGCAGACCGCCAGCATCACGCTGGGCTATGCCACGGTGACGGCGCCGATCTCGGGCCGAATCGGCCGCTCGCTGGTGACTGAAGGCGCGCTGGTCGGGCAGGGCGATGCGACGCAGCTTGCCGTGATCCAGCAGATCGACCCGGTCTACGTCAATTTCACCCAGTCGGCGTCCGACGTGATGAAGCTGCGCACAGCCATGGCGAGCGGCCGGTTCAAGCGTGCCAGCGGGCCGGACGCCGCCAGCGTGCGCATCGTGCTGGAGGACGGCATTGAATACGCGCAGCCCGGCCGGCTGCTGTTCTCGGACCTGACGGTTGATGCCACCACCGGGCAGATCACGCTACGCGCCGAGGTGCCCAACCCGGGCGGGCAATTGCTGCCGGGGCTTTACGTGCGGGTGCGGCTGGAGCAGGCGCAGGCGACCAATGCGATTACTCTGCCGCAACAGGCGGTCACGCGAACGGCGCAGGGCGACACGGTGATGGTCGTTTCGGCCGACGGCAAAGTGGCGCCGCGGCAAGTCAAGATTGGTTCGGCCAGGGGAACGCAGTGGGTGGTGCTCGAGGGGCTGAAGGCCGGCGAGCAGGTGATGGTTGACGGCTTTCAGAAGCTTCAGATGATGCCGCCGGGAACGGCGGTCAAAGCCGTGCCATGGCAGGCGGCGGCCGCGCCGGCTTCACCTTCGGCGTCGGCTCCGGCGTCTGCCGCTGCCACCGCATCGGCGGCGGCGAAGTAAGGAGCGGACCCAATGGCCAAATTCTTTATCGATCGCCCGATTTTCGCGTGGGTGATCGCCCTGTTCATCCTGTTCATGGGCGGCGTGGCGATCACGCAGCTGCCGATCGCCCAGTACCCGCCGGTCGCGCCGCCGTCGATCGTCGTGACCGCCGCCTATCCCGGCGCCTCGGCCCGGACGCTCGAAGACAGCGTGCTGGCGGTGATCGAGCGCGAGATGAACGGCTCGCCCGGACTGATCTACATGGAGTCAGTGGCGCAGGCCAACGGCACCGGCAACATCACCCTGACCTTCGAGACCGGCACCAATCCCGATCTGGCGCAGGTCGATGTGCAGAACCGGCTCTCGCGCGCGTCGCCGCGCCTGCCGCAGGCTGTGACGCAGCAGGGCGTACGGGTGGAGAAATCACGCTCGAACTTTTTGCTGTTCACCATGCTGTCGTCGACCAACCCGGCGATCGACCCGGTGGCGCTGGGCGACTATGCGTCGCGCAACGTAATTCCTGAAATCCAGCGTTTGAACGGCATCGGCCAGGCGCAGCTGTTCGGCACCGAGCGGGCGATGCGCATCTGGCTCGATCCGGCCAAGCTGGCCGGGTTCGCGCTGTCGGCGGCCGACGTCACCGCCGCCATCCGCGCCCAGAATGCACAGATCGCTTCCGGAACCATTGGCGACCTGCCGAACGTCGCTGGCCAGGGCATTGCCGCCACGGTCGTCGTCAACGGCCAGCTGTCCAGCGTCGAACAATTCGGCGATATCGTGCTGCGCGCAACGACGCAGGGATCGACCGTGCGGCTCAAGGACGTAGCCCGGATCGAGCTCGGCGCGCAAACCTATGCCACCTCGGCGCGCCTGAACGGCAAGCCCGCGACGGGCATCGGCCTGCAACTGGCGCCGGGCGGCAATGCGCTCGAGGCGGCCAAGGCTGTGCGGACCAAGATGGAGCAGCTCAAGCCCTTCTTTCCCCAGGGCGTGAGTTATACGATTCCCTACGACAGCTCGCGGTTCGTCAGCATTTCAATCCGCCAGGTCGCCGAAACCCTGGTCGAGGCGATCGTGCTGGTGTTCCTGGTGATGTTTCTGTTTCTGCAGAACTGGCGCTACACCATCATTCCGACGCTGGTGGTGCCGATCGCGCTGCTGGGCACCTTCGCCACGCTGCTGGCGCTGGGTTATTCGATCAACGTGCTGACGATGTTCGGCATGGTGCTGGTGATCGGCATCGTTGTCGATGACGCGATCGTCGTGGTCGAAAACGTCGAGCGCATCATGAGCGAGGAGGGTTTGCCGCCGCTCGAGGCGACGCGCAAGGCGATGGGCCAGATCTCGGGCGCCATCATCGGCGTGACGGTGGTGCTGATCTCGGTGTTCGTTCCGCTGGCGTTTTTCGCCGGCTCGGTCGGCAACATCTACCGCCAGTTCTCCGCCGTCATGGTCGCGTCGATCGGGTTTTCGGCGTTCCTTGCGCTGTCGCTCACGCCGGCGCTGTGCGCCACGCTGCTCAAACCCGTCGAAGCCGGCCATCACCATGAAAAAACCGGCTTTTTCGGCTGGTTCAATAGGGGCTTTTCTCGGACCGCCAAGGGCTATGAAAGCCTGGTCGCGCGGCTGCTCAGGCGCGCCGGCCGCTACCTCATCATCTACGCCGCCATCATCGGCGTGGTGGCGCTGGTCTACACCCGGCTGCCGACATCCTTTCTGCCGGCCGAAGACCAGGGCAACCTGCTGGTCAATGTGCAGTTGCCGCCGGGCGCGACGCGTGAGCGCACCCAGGCCGTGATCGAGCAGGTCGAAGGCTTCATCCTCAAGCAACCCGAGGTGCAAAGCATGGTCGGCGTGCTCGGCTTCAGCTTTTCCGGCCAGGGCCAGAACGCCGCGCTGGCTTTCGTCACGCTCAAGGACTGGTCCGAGCGCAAGGATGCCGGCCAGCAGGCCGACGCGCTGGCCAAGCGGGCCTTCGGCGCGCTGTCGGGTATTCGCGATGCCTTCGTCTTTCCGCTCAGCCCGCCGCCGATTCCCGAGCTCGGCACCGCCAGCGGATTCAGCTTCCGCCTGCAGGACCGCGCCGGCCTGGGCGGTGACGCGCTACTGGCTGCGCGCAACCAGATGCTCGGCATGGCCGGTAAAAATCCGGTGCTGGCGCAAGTCCGGCCGGACGGCCTGGAAGACGCACCGCAATTGCAGTTCGACATCGACCGTGACAAGGCCAATGCCCTGGGCGTGAGTTTCGACGCCATCAACACGGCACTGTCGACCGCGCTCGGCTCGGCCTATGTGAACGACTTTCCCAATCAGGGCCGGCTGCAGCGCGTTGTGGTGCAGGCTGACGCACCGGCCCGCATGCAGCCTGACGACCTGCTGAAGATCAACGCCAGCAACAGCCGGGGTGAAGCGGTGCCGCTGTCGGCTTTCGCCACGACGCGCTGGGTCAAGGGCGCGATGCAGACGGTGCGCTACAACGGCTACCCGGCGATGCGCATCAGCGGCGCCGCCGCGCCCGGCTACAGCACCGGCACCGCCATGGCCGAAATGGAAAAAATGGCGACCCGGCTGCCGCAGGGCTTCGGCTACGAGTGGACCGGCCAGTCGCGCGAGGAAAAGCTCGCCGGCTCGCAGGCGATCATCCTCTACGGCTTTGCGATCCTGGCGGTGTTTCTGGCGCTGGCGGCGCTGTATGAAAGCTGGTCGATACCGCTGGCTGTAATTCTGGTCGTTCCATTGGGCGTGCTGGGGGTGCTGCTGGCCACTTTGCTGCGCAGCTATGCGAACGACGTATATTTTCAGGTCGGACTGATCACCATCATCGGCCTGTCGGCGAAAAACGCAATTCTGATCATCGAGTTCGCCAAGGACCTGCAGGCGCAGGGCAAGGGTGTCATCGAGTCGGCGCTGAGCGCGGCGCACCTGCGCTTTCGTCCCATCGTCATGACCTCGCTGGCCTTCATGCTCGGCGTGCTGCCGCTGGCAATCGCCACCGGCGCCAGTTCGGCCAGCCAGCGCGCGATCGGCACCGGCGTCATCGGCGGCATGCTGACCGGCACCGTGCTGGCGGTGTTTTTCGTGCCGATATTTTTTGTCGTGATCCGCGGCTTTTTCAAGGGAAGCGCGCGGCAGCGGCAAATCCATGCGGAGCACGCCCGGGCGGCGGGCATTGACGGCCATGAAGGAAAGCCGGTCCATGAATAAAAAACACCTTTCCAAAGCCCTGGCTGTCGGTGCAGCCGCGCTGCTGGCCGGCTGCTCGATGATTCCGCGCTACGAGCGCCCACCGGCGCCGGTCGCGGCCGGTTTTCCGGTGTACGTCGGTGCCACGTCTGGCGTTTCGGCCGATGCCGCGCCGGTGGCCAGCGTGGCCTGGCAGGATTTCTTCTCGGACGAAACGCTCAAGCGCCTGATCGGGCTGTCGCTGGCCAACAACCGCGATCTGCGCGTCGCCGTGCTCAATATCGAGCAGACGCGGGCACAGTTGCAGATCCGTCGCGCCGACCAGCTGCCGGCTGTCAACGGTGTCTTCAGCGGGTCGCGGGCGCCGGGCGCGAATGGCAACACCACCAGCCTTTACAGCGTTGGGCTGGCGGTGACGGCTTATGAACTCGACTTTTTCGGCCGCATCGGCAGCCTCAAGGAAGTGGCGCTGGCACAGTATCTTGCCACCGAGGAAGGCCGCAGGACGGCGCAGATCAGCCTGATCTCGTCAGTCGCGACGACCTATCTGAGCATCCTGGCCGACGACGAATTGATTGACATCACCCGCCAGACGTTGGCGACGCGGCAGGAATCGGTCAGGCTGAGCAAGCTTCGCTTTGACGCTGGAGTGACGTCCGAACTCGACTACCAGCAGGCGCTGTCGCTGGTCGAAGCGGCGCGCGTCGTTTATTCGCAGCAGCAGCGTCAGCGCGCGCTCGATGAAAACGCGCTGACGCTGCTAGTCGGCCGGCCGCTGGGGGGTGATGGCCTGCCGACGGCGACAGCGGGAAAGCCGGCGTCGCTGGCGCAGCTCGAACCGCTGGCGCCGGTGCCGGCCGGCCTGCCGTCCGACCTGCTCGTTAACCGCCCGGACATTCGCCAGGCCGAGCAGTTGCTGCTGGCGTCGAACGCCAATATCGGCGCGGCGCGGGCCGCGTTTTTCCCGCGAATTTCGCTGACCGCAGGTGTAGGCAGCGCCAGCAGCCAGCTGTCGGGCCTGCTGAAAAGCGGCTCCTGGGGCTTCACCGTCGCGCCGCAGCTGCTGCTGCCGATTTTTGACTACGGCCGCAACAACGCCGGACTCGACACCGCCAGGGCGGGGCGCGATATCGCCATCGCGCAGTACGAAAAATCGATACAGACGGCGTTTCGCGAGGTCGCCGACGCGCTGGCGACTCGCACCACGCTGGCCGACCAGTTGCAGGCGCAGCAGGCCCAAGCCAATGCCGAAGCGGTGCGGTTCAGGCTTTCAGACCTGCGTTACCAGAACGGTATTTCGAGCTACCTCGATCTGCTCGATGCCCAGCGTTCGCTGTTTGCGGCGCAGCAGGCGGTGGTGCAGACGCGGCTGGCGCAGCTGCAGAGCCAGGTTGCGCTGTACCGGGCGCTGGGTGGGGGATGGAAAGACCGCTAGGGATGCTCTGGCTAGAAAGCGGCGGTCCGCGCCGCAAACCTGAGGGCTGGTGTTGCAAACCGTGGGGCGCCAAGCTGGGCGAGAGGGCCTGGCGATGGCGGTGGAAATTTGGTAAGATTAATTTCTTACCAATATTCCTGAATCCTCATTATGCAAACCACCTTACTTTCATCCAAGGGTCAGGTCATCATCCCCAAGACGCTGCGCGATGCGCATCGCTGGCACGCCGGCACGCGCCTGGAGGTACAAGACACGGCTGAGGGCGTTTTGCTCAGACCCGTTGTAGAAGCCAACAAAACGGAACTGCCCGCAGGTTTGGCGGCGATCCGCAAACGCATTGCCCACAAAGGGCCCGCGGTCAGCATTGAGCACATGAACGCAGCCGTACTGCGCGAGGCGGCCCGCCGGAGCAAGCTTTAATGGCCGCGCTGGACACCAATGTGGTGGTGCGCTTGATGGTGGGTGACGACGCGGCGCAGGCGCGCGCAGCGCAGAAACTGGTCGCAGCAGAGCCTTGCACTGTGGCGCCCAGCGTGTTGATGGAATGCGAATGGGTGCTGCGCGGTGCCTATGCGCTGGACCTGCCGACGATCGATGCGTGTTTGCGCGGCTTTCTGGCGCTAAAAAACATCAGCCCGTCAGACTCCGTGCTGACACAGCGCACCTTGGACGCGTATTCGGCAGGCGTGGACTTTGCCGATGCCATTCACGCCGCACAAAGCCCCGATGGCGAGCGCTTTGTAACCTTCGACAAGGCATTCGCCAAACGCGCTCCCAAAGCGGGGCTGCGCGGCGTGGCTTTGTTGAAGACTTGATGCTGTCGACGACGGAGGAAAAAAATTACACGTATTAAAAATGGCTGTAGCGCAATAGGTATGCGCGCAGCAAGCTATATAAATCATAGCAGTTAACGCCGATAGCGTAAGCCGGCATGGATTCAAATCCCTATGCCAGGAACAACACGAACAACCGAATCCAGGATGCTAATTTACTCTTCGACGAGCATCACCAAGGTTTCTGGCAACACACTATCAGCCGCCATCGTGTTTGCAGCGGCCTTGGTTTGCAACGCGGTGATGACGGCTTACAAGTTGGGAATGTCCATCATCACTGCCACCCGCGTCGGATCTTGCGGATCGACAAACGAGCGAATGTTCGTGACGTCGAGGGTTCGAAGAACTCTTCACGCTTCTTCCATGCAAGCCAGACCTTTTGATCCTTGACCTTGTGATCCACAACTACGGTGGGCATGGAATCTTCTGTGTTTTGTTGGGGAGTTCACAACACCCTAGATCCCAGGCCCGCGCCGAGGAAAAATAATGAGGGTCGGGTTCTAATTAAAGCCATGACCCCGGCAAGTTCCGGGTTGACGGACGCCGCAGCGGCCAGTCCAATAGGTGCCAAACAACTGGCCGGAAATCCGCATGTCCATCTAGTCCATCCATTCAATCCGTTTGATCCATTCCATCCCGGCCATGCTGATGCGCGCCCTACCTGGATTGCTGTCGTAATGCGGTGCGGCACTGATTTCGGCCTGCGCCGCCCCGCCGCCGGCCGCTTTGCGCTCCGAGTTGGCGCCCAGCGGCACGCTGCGCGCGGCCATCAACTTTGGCAATCCCATCCTGGCGGTGAAAGACCCGGCCACGGGCGAGCCGCGCGGCGTTTCTGTCGACCTGTCGCGCGAACTGGCGCGGCGCCTGGGCGTGCCGGTGGAGCTGGTGACCTTCAGCGCCGCCGGCAAGGTGGTCGAAGCGGTCAAGGCGGCGCAGGTCGATATCGGCTTCGTGGCCATTGATCCCGAGCGCGGTGCCGACATTCTGCAGACGCCGCCCTACGTCATCATCGAAGGCGCCTACCTGGTGCGCAACGACTCGCCCATTCAGAGCAATGCCGAGGTGGACCGTAGCGGCAACCGCATCGCGGTGGGCAACGCCAGCGCTTACGATCTCTACCTCAAACGCGAGCTCAAGGCCGCTACGCTGGTTCGGGCCGAGAGCTCACCCGCCGTCACCGATGTCTTTCTGGCCCAGGGTCTGGAAGTGGCGGCCGGCGTCAGGCAGCAGTTGCAGGCCGACGCCAAACGCCTTCCCGGCCTGCGCCTGCTCGACGGGCGCTTCATGGTGATCCAGCAAGCCATGGGCCTGCCCAAAGGGCGCGCGGCGGGCGCCCGCTATCTCGCCCAGTTCATCGAGGAGATGAAGTCCTCAGGCTTTGTCGCCGCGGCGCTGACGCGTCACGGCATTGAGGGGGCGGCTGTGGCACCGCCGGCAAAATAGTTCAATTACGCAAGCGCTGCCTGCGCAAGATGCTATCAAAATAATAGTGAATTGACTGGAGCCGAAAGGCCCAGCCAGCGCCTTGCGGCCGCCTGTAGTGCCTGCGGCTGGCCGGTCGCGAACAGGCTGACGTGGCCTGGCGGCTGGTCCGTTTCGGGGGTGCTTGCTTGCAGCTGCCGCCGGGTCTGGCGCGCAACCGCTTCGCCGTTGTCAATCAGTTGCACGCTGGGGCCGAGCAGTGCGCGCAGGTGTTCGCCGGCAAACGCGTAATGCGTGCAGCCGAGAACCAGCGTGTCGATCTGGTCTTTTTCAATGCCAAAAAGCCCTGTTGCGCTTATGTAGCGGGCACAGAGTGCTATTGTTTCTGCAGTATTTCCGGTTTCCGCGCTGCGCTCGATGGCGTGGGCCAGTCCATCGCAGGGCTGGAGGACGAACGTGGCATGTCCAGCTTGTGAGGCCAACAGCCGCTGGAATTTGACGCTGGAAAGCAGGCTGCGTGTCGCCATGACGCCGATGCGCCCGGTGGTGCTGAGCGCCACCGCAGGTTTCAATGCCGGCTCGACGCCGATCAGCGCCAATCCGGGATGCTCGCCGCGCAGCAGTTCGATCGCGCCGGCCGTCGCGGTGTTGCACGCGATCACCAGCGCTTTCACGTTCCGGCTGACCAGATAGCGGACGATGGCACGCGAGCGGGCCAGCACATGCGCTTCATCGCGTTCGCCGTAGGGCGCATGGCCGCTGTCGGCGATGTAGATGAAGTGCTCGTGCGGCATCTCTACGCGCAGTGCCCGCAGCACGCTCAGGCCGCCGACGCCGGAGTCGAAGACACCGATGGGGGCGTTGAAACCAAAGTTCATTGCGGCGGAACGAACCCGGCGTCGGCACACCATGCGTCGAAGTGCTGGCGCAGTTCGTCTGGCAGTTCAAGAACGAAGTCGATGTTCAGGGGGTGAGACAGTTGTAAAAAATGCCGCGCCGCATCAAGCAATACCATTCCTTGCCGGCGGTCTTTGTCCTTTTTGTCGGCTCTTCTTTCGGGTTTGTCAGCCAGCCAGAGTTTGTGCAGCGCCATCCAGCGCGGGTCTGGCACCACCAGCGGCGCGGCACGGCTCCGCACGGTGGCTACCACCACGCTGATGGCCCTTCCCCTTAAAAGCCACTCTTGCTCGATGAGTGACGCCATCGGGTCGAAGGCTTCGTTTTTGGGCAGAGGGTGGGTGCTGGGCGCGGCCAGCAGTTCCACCTCATAGCCGTCGCTGCTGACGGCCTGGTAGGGCTTGCGTGGAGATATGCGGTAGCTGCTGTCTATGCTTTTTAGAACGCTGAACAAGGTTTTGCTTTTCGCCCTGTGTTCGGTCGTCCGCCCCAACAGGGTTGCCAGCGAAACTTTGCTGCCCCGGCACCACGCCAAGTCGAAATCCTCAGTTTCTTCATTGCCGGTGGGCAGCTTGGCGCCTATGAATAGCTCGTAGGCCACAAAGGCATTGGTGCCCACCACGAGCAAGTCGTTGCCGAGCAGTTCTTCAATATCGAGCTTTCGAAGAATTTCGGCCTGCCTGTCGGGCAGTGATGGCAGACGCAGGCGGCGGTACAGCCCGGCCCGCTCCAGAATTACGCTGTCAAGAGCAGCGACGCGGTTCTTGGCCGCCTGCTTGGTTTGGGTGAAGTCCGCAAATTTCGCCTCTGTGTCTGCGCTACGCGGCCCCATGCTGGTGCCGTTGTCGTCCGACGTGGCTTTGACGTGCAAATAGTCAGCGCTGTTTTTGCTAACCCAGTACATGGATACAGGCAGGGCGTCGAGTTCCCTGCGGGCGTCGAGCCAGGCGGCGTATGCCTGCTCCAGATTTGCACTGACACGCTGTGAATCGCTTGAGAAGGGTATGAAACCAGACTTTGAATAGTTCATAAGTGCTTGATTTTCATATTTTTCCACCATTAACGCAAAATTTCACGCGTTAATGGTGGAAAGGCGATGTTTTCAGCCGAATCCACCCCTACGTCCTCTCTGGCAATTACCCAGCCGTCACCCCGATCCCTTTGAATTCTCCGGTCTTGACAGATTCGGCAATCCGCTTTTGCCACTCGGCCGGCCCAGTGATGTGCGCGCTGGTGCCGCCGGCATCGACCGCCACCGTGACCGGCATGTCGATCACGTCAAATTCGTAGATCGCCTCCATGCCCAAGTCGGCGAAACCGACGACTTGGGCGTGCTTGATGGCCTTGGAGACCAGGTAAGCCGCGCCGCCGACCGCCATCAGGTAGGCGCTCTGGTGCTTCTTGATCGCCGCAATCGCCGTCGGGCCGCGCTCGGCCTTGCCGATCATCGCGATCAGGCCGGTCTGGCCGAGCATCATCTCGGTGAAGCCGTCCATGCGGGTGCTGGTTGTCGGACCGGCCGGGCCGACCGCTTCACCTCTCATCGGATCGACCGGGCCGACGTAGTAGATCACCCGGTTGGTGAAATCGACCGGCAATTTTTCGCCCTTGAGCAGCATGTCGGCGATGCGCTTGTGCGCCGCGTCACGTCCGGTCAGCATCTTGCCGCTCAGCAGCAGCGTGTCGCCGGGTTTCCAGTTGGCGACTTCTTCGCGGCTCAGCGTGTTCAGATCGACCTTCCTGCTTTTGACGTAATCGGGCGTCCAGTTCACGTCGGGCCAGGTGTCGAGCGATGGCGGCGTCAGGTAGACCGGTCCGCTGCCGTCCAGAACGAAATGCGCATGGCGCGTCGCGGCGCAGTTCGGAATCATCGCCACCGGCTTGCTGGCGGCATGCGTCGGATACAACTTGATCTTCACGTCGAGCACCGTCGTCAGGCCGCCCAGGCCCTGCGCGCCGATGCCCAGCGCGTTGACTTTCTCGAACAGTTCCCGGCGCAGCGCCTCGACCTTGGTCAGCGCCGCGCCGCTGGCCGATTTGGCCTGCAGCTGGTACATGTCCAGGTCGTCCATCAGGCTTTCCTTGGCCATCAGCACGGCTTTTTCGGCGGTGCCGCCGATGCCGATGCCGAGCATGCCGGGCGGGCACCAGCCGGCGCCCATGGTCGGCACGGTCTTGAGCACCCAATCGACCACCGAGTCGCCGGGGTTGAGCATGACCATCTTGCTTTTGTTCTCGCTGCCGCCGCCCTTGGCCGCCACCGTCACTTCCACCGTGTTGCCGGGAACGAGTTCGGTGAAGATCACCGCCGGCGTGTTGTCCTTGGTGTTCTTGCGGTCGAACTGCGGGTCGGCGACGACCGATGCGCGCAGCGTGTTGTCAGGGTGGTTGTAGCCGCGCCGAACGCCTTCGTTGATCGCGTCGTCAATGCTGCCGGCAAAGCCTTCCCAGCGAACGTCCATGCCGACTTTCAGGAACACATTGACGATGCCGGTGTCCTGGCAGATCGGGCGGTGGCCGGTGGCGCTCATCTTGCTGTTGGTCAAAATCTGCGCAATCGCGTCCTTGGCCGCAGGGCTCTGTTCGCGTTCGTAGGCGCGCGCCAGGTGGGCGATGTAGTCGGCCGGATGGTAGTAGCTGATGAACTGCAGCGCGGCGGCAACGGATTCGATGAGGTCGGCTTGTTTGATCGTGGTCATTGCGGGTTACCGGGTGTTGGCTTCCGGCAATTATCCCCGACCGGCCGTGCAGGCCGCGCCTTCTACGCCAGGCGCGCGCCCTGCAGGAAGGTGCGGAAAATCGCCGTTGATTCGACCGGCTTTTCCAGCGTCGGCAAGTGGCCGCAGCCGGGCAGCAGGTGGAACTCGGCGTTCGGCAGGGCGTCAGCGAGGTTGCGGCCGACAACCACCGGGACCAGTGCATCCTGTTCGCCCCACAGCACCACAACAGGCATCTTCAGCTCGCGCAGGCGTGCCGTGATATCGGCGCGCATGCTCAAGGCTCTGACTTGCGCCGCGCCGGCCACCCCGCCGACCGAGCGCGCCATGTCTCTGAAAGTGACCGCGGCGCCGACGGCAACCTTAGGCACCACCAGGCCTGCGAGCATGTTGAAAACTGTCTCCGGCGCCGTTTCAAGGTTGGTGGCGAGTTCGGCGCCACCGGGCTGCGGCGGGCCGGGGTCGCAGCCCATCAGCCAGAGCGCCGCCACCCGGTCCGGCGCCGCCAGCGCGATTTCCATCGCCAGCCTGCCGCCGTAAGACGTTCCGACAAGCACGAACTTCGCCGGCGCGCGGGCCAGGATGTCGGCGACGCTGTCGGCCAGAGACGGCTTTGGCGACAGCATCACCTGGGCGTCGATCTGACCGTCCATGTCGGCGATCACGTCGCTGTATTGGCGCTCGTCGCACAGCAGCGCGGGAATGAATACTGTGGGAATGGAAAGGGGCATGGCTGTTCGCGGCTTTAAACAAAGAGCTGAAAGGGCAGGGTTACCCGAATTAACGCATTTTTTATCCAGACCCGCAAAGGGCGTTCATACTTGCATTTCCACCCTTCTACAGCGCAGGCGCCACCATGACAACACGCACCGAACGCGACACTTTCGGCCCGATCGAGGTGCCGGCCGACAGGCTCTGGGGCGCGCAAACCCAGCGTTCGCTCCAGAATTTCGATATCTCGGGTGAGCGCCAGCCTGAAGAGCTGATCCGGGCGCTGGCGCAAATCAAGCGCTCGTCGGCGCTGGTCAACCAGGCGCTGGGACTGCAGGACGAGCAAAAAACACATGCTATCGTCGCCGCCGCCGACGAAGTCATCGCCGGCCGCCATCCCGACGAATTCCCGCTGGTGGTCTGGCAGACCGGCTCGGGCACCCAGACCAACATGAACGTCAACGAGGTGCTGGCGAACCGCGCCAGCGAACTGCTCGGCGGCGAGCGCGGCGAGGCGCGTCGGGTCCATCCGAACGACGACGTGAACCGCAGCCAGTCGTCCAACGACGTGTTTCCGGCCGCCATGCATCTGTCGGCGGTCGAGTCCATCACCCACCGGTTGCTGCCGGCGCTGGAAAAACTGCGGGCGACGCTGGCGCAAAAGGCCGCGGACTTTGCCGAAATCGTGAAAATCGGCCGCACCCATCTGCAGGACGCGACGCCGCTGACGCTGGGTCAGGAATTCTCCGGCTATGTCGCGCAACTGGCGCATGGCGATGCGCATGTGCGCGCCGCGCTGCCGCACTTGTATGAACTGGCGCTGGGCGGAACGGCGGTGGGTACCGGCCTGAACGCGCCCAAGGGCTATGCCGAGCAGGTCGCAGCCGAACTGGCGCGGCTGACCGGCCTGCCGTTCGTCACCGCGCCGAACAAGTTCGAGGCGATGGCGTCGTGCGACGCGCTGGTCCATGCCCACGGCGCTTTGAAAACGCTGGCCGCCAGCCTCATGAAGATCGCCAACGATGTGCGCTGGCTGGCGAGCGGCCCGCGCAGCGGCATCGGCGAGCTGAGCATTCCCGAGAACGAGCCGGGTTCGTCGATCATGCCGGGCAAGGTCAATCCGACGCAGAGCGAGGCCGTGACGATGCTTGCTGCGCAGGTCTTCGGCAACGACGTGGCGATCAATTTCGGCGGCGCGTCGGGCAATTTCGAGCTGAACGTGTTCCGGCCGATGGTCGCGTACAACTTCTTGCAGAGCGTCCGCCTGCTGGCCGACGGCATGGTGAGCTTCAACGACCACTGCGCCGTCGGCATCGAGCCGAACCGCGAGCGCATCGCGGAACTGGTTGACCGCTCGCTGATGCTGGTTACGGCGCTCAACCCCCACATCGGCTACGACAAGGCCGCCTTCATCGCCAAGAAGGCGCACAAGGAAGGCAGCAGCCTGCGTGAGGCGGCGATTGCGTCTGGCCATGTCACGGCGAACGATTTTGACGCCTGGGTGGTGCCGGGCCGCATGGTTGGCAAGCCGTCTCCTTGATGTAATTGCTATTTTATCGATAGCTGCTTGCGCACGATGTATCTGGACTGCAAGCGTATTTTTCCTACAGGAACCCCCGAATGAGGCGATTCCTCCTGCGCACGGTCATGCGTTAGCTTGTAGCGGTCGGACGCACCATTCTTCTCTAACCTTCTTTTTCTTTTCTCTTCTTTTCTGGATGTCCGTGCATGCTCAAGACCCTTAAACGCAGCATCGACCGGTTCTTTGACTCGCAGTCAACGGGTGGCGTGGTGCTCGCGATCGCCGCCTTGCTGGCGCTGGTGATCAGCAACTCACCGTGGAGCGCGGGCTACAACGCCTTTCGCGAATGGCCCGGTGAGCTTCGTGTGGGCGGTGACTGGCTGGTGCTCTCGAAGTCGCTGCTGCACTGGGTTAACGACTTGTGGATGGCGGTCTTCTTTTTTCTGGTGGGGCTGGAAATCAAGCGCGAAATGCTGAAAGGTGAACTGGCCTCGGTGCGCCAGGCATTGTTGCCGGCGGGTGCCGCGCTGGGCGGCATGCTGATGCCGGCGCTGATCTATGCCGGCATCAACTGGGGTGATGCGGTGGCGCTGCGTGGCTGGGCAATACCGGCAGCGACCGACATCGCGTTCGCGCTGGGCATTCTGGTGTTGCTCGGCGACCGCGTACCCGCGTCGCTGAAGATCTTCCTGACGGCGGTGGCGATCATCGACGACCTGGGCGCAATTTTGATCATCGCTTTTTTCTACACCGACAACCTGTCATTCATCGCACTGGTCGGCGCGGGTGCGGGCGTCGCGGTGCTGGTGTTGCTGAACCGGTTACGGGTGATGGCTATCGGTCCGTATGTTCTGGTGGGCCTGGTGATCTGGGTATTCGTCTACAAGTCTGGCATTCATGCCACGCTGGCTGGCGTCATCACGGCGCTGGCGATTCCGCTCGAGGATGGCCAGGGCGGCTCGCCGCTGGAGCGCGCCGAGCACGCGCTGCACCCGTGGGTGGCGTTCGCCGTGCTGCCGATGTTTGCCTTTGCCAACGCCGGCGTGTCGCTGCAGGGTGTCACGTGGAAAACCTTGATGGAACCGGTTCCGCTCGGCATCGCGGCGGGGCTGCTTGTGGGGAAGGCGGTCGGGGTTTTCGGTTTCTCGTGGTTGCTCATCAAGCTGGCCGGAGCGCGCCTGCCGGCAGGCGC
>Ga0136611_10001843_pt1 | contig 14712 bp, 9 predicted proteins | sample AntDrymUQ2232306_2_FD_106645 | JGI IMG/M metagenome (GOLD analysis project Ga0136611, IMG submission 106645) | Polar desert sand microbial communities from Dry Valleys, Antarctica - metaG UQ223 (23.06) | ecosystem: Environmental > Terrestrial > Soil > Desert | place: Antarctica: Dry Valley...
CCATGACGTGGGGCCTCGTCTTCTTTGTGTTGTCGGCCGTCGTGTTGCCACTGCGCCTGCTCGGGCCATTCGAGCTGGTGCTGTGGGCGCTCATCTTTTGGGACGGGCGCTTGCCCCTGCTTCAACTCCAGAAGCGGGGGCAGACCCATCGAGCACCTGAGCGGAGTCCCGAATCGTCGGCACCTCTCGCGCGGGTGCCTCCGCTACCCTTGGCATTACGAGCGTTTCTCCTCAGCACGACGCTTCTGCTGGTCGCCTTCCTCGTGCGTGCGCCGGTCATTGGTGACGTCCCCGGCATCTCGGCGATCGCGGCAGTCTCGAAGGCGGTCCTCGGGCAGGCGCCGCTGGGCTATGGCATCGGCACGATCAACGTGTTCAATAGCGACGATATGACGATATAGAGTCGCAACGGTGGAGTTTTGAGTTGTGGTGGAGTGATTCGCAGGGCCGAATGTCGGTCTCCACCGAGCTCATGCCGTACCTCTCCGACACCGAAGTGCAGACGCTCACGCGCTATCAGCGGCTTCGAGCCATCCACACGAACTATTGCGACCCGGAATTCGTTCGAGACTACCTGGTGCCGTTCGCGCGCCGACACGCCGGGCTGCTGGCCGCCGACGGGTACGCGTACCCGAGCTTCAACTCCGCCTTCAAAGTGCTCGATCGGCCGACCATCGGCGATCTCGACGCGTTCCGGTACGTCCCTGTCGTCGAACAGACCGTCTGCCAGGTCACGATCGATGGGTAGACGTTCGGCCGCCAGGAAATCTACTACACCGATGCGGGCGCGGAGCTGCTCACGCGTGACCACGCGCTTCCGTTGGTGCCGCGGGCCGACGTCCTGCCGCTGCTCATGCGCTTCCCCTGCAAGGACGAGGCCGCGCGTGTCGCCTGGTGGTTCGATCGTCCGGACCTGCTCTCTCAGGACGCGGGTGTGATCGCGGCCGTCGCACCGCTGGTGGACGAGACGTCAAAGAAGGATCCGCTCACCTGCTTCACCGAAGTCCAGACGGCGCTGGCCGCCGTCGACCTCGACTGGCGAGACGACAACGCGCCGTCTTCGACCGGCCCGTGCGACGCCGACCTCGCACTGGCCAGAACGTACTACGAGGATGTCCTGACCGACCAAGAACAGCGCCGGGCGGTGCGACCCAGCTTGAACCGTGCGTTGGTCTCGAGCGGACGCCGCGACCTTCCGGCGTGCCTGCTCGCCACGTCCGAGGTGCGCCGAGCGTACCTGCGCACACTTGGCCTCCACGATGGACCCGCGGACGAGCACACCGCCACCGTGGCCGCCACCAGCGGCGATCTGCCATTCATCGTTAACGATGGCGCGGTACTCCTGCTGGAGATGTTCCCGTGTCAGGCGGAGATGCGTCGCATCGCTTGGTGGGCGGCGCGCCCCGATATCTACGATCGGGGGCTTCTGGGTCTCAAGGCGACGCCGGCCGTCTATTGGCTCAAGCAGGGGCCGGTGACCGATGACCCCGTGGCGTGCCTCGGGGTCGTCGAGGACGCGGTCGCGGCGCTCGGGCTCGACTGGCATGCGATCACGCCGCCGCTGGACGGCGCGTGCGACGAGGACTTCGCCCTGGCAACGTCGTACTTCGACGGCGTGTTCGATGGACGGCTCCAGGTGGCGGCGCTGCCGGCGCTCAACCGCGCCACGATTGCCCGGCACCGAGACGATCAGCGGACCTGCCTGCTCAGCTCGGCCGAGGTCCGACGCATCTACCTCTCCGCGGTTGCCGAGAACGAGGCTGTGCGCAGCGAGGTGCCCGAGATGATCGAGCTGCCCCACGTCCCCTTTCCCGTCCGGACGCGCGCGCTCTCGCTGCTGCAGCGCTTCCCCTGCGATGCCGAGCGGCGCCGTGCCGCGTGGTGGTTCGATCGGCCCGAGCTGCTGCCGAGCGAGCCGGCCTCCAGGCTACTCCCGCCCGAGGCGGAGCATGATCCGATACGGTGTTTCACCATGATGCGAGCCGCCCTGGCAAGGACGGATCTCGACTGGAGCGCGAGCAACCCTCCGCCGCCGGGTGCCACCTGCAACGCCGATATTGCCCTGGCCTCGGCATACTTCGATCGGGCGCTTGATCCAGGTGTTCAACGCCGAGTCCGTGGAAGCTTTGGCCGGGCCCTCGCCGCCGTGCGGCGGGGACATCATGCGCGTTGCCTGATCGCCGTCGCGACGGTCAGGCGCGCCTACCTCGACGCGCTCGGCGCCGACGTCGCCACGAACGAGAGTACCATCTCGGCGCTCCCTGAGCCGGGCTTCCGTGTACGGGAGGCTGCGATCTCATTCCTGGAGCGGTTCCCCTGCGCGGCCGAGATCCGACGGGCGACCTCGTGGGCCGAGCGGTCGGAACTGCTGCCACACCCGTCAGCAGCGATGGGCGAGGCGGCGCTCGCCAGGCTCGAGGGTGCCCGGACGGATCCAATCGCCTGTCTCGTCGAGGCCCAGGCTGTCATCGCCGCGCTCGGGATCGAACGGAATACGGCGACGAATTCGCTCCTCGACGGTGCATCTTGCACGGAAGATCTGAGGCTGGCCCGGACCTATCATGATGCCGTCTTCGAAGGTCAGCTCCGGGTGAAAGCCGGCGCGGCGCTGGAAGAAGCCGCTCAGGCGGACCGAGAAGGCGATCCTCGCCGTTGTAGCGTGGCGAGCGCGGCGGTCCGCCAACTATACCTGGCTACGGCCGGTGCGCTGACACCCCTGCCCTGAGGGTCACCTGGTCGGCCCGACCTCGGCGACAGGCGAGACCGCGATGACCGACTCGCTGACCCCGACCTGTCCCGATTGGAGGTCATTGGCTGTGCAGGGCCTCGACGTAGGCACGCCTGACTTCGGCGGTTGCCATTAGGCACGCGGCGGGATCGTCTCGGACCTTAGCGGCGCGAGCCCGCTCCAGCATAGTCGCAACTCTCTCAGAGAGCGAGGCGTCCCTCATGGCCTCAACATAAGCATCCGCGAGTTCCAGATCGATTTCGCACGGCGCGACCGGGGCCGGGTGCGCGGCGCTCCAATCCAGGTCCACTGCCCGCAAGGCGACATCGATGTCGGAGAAGCACTGCACCGGATTCTTCCACCGCAGGTCGGTAAGGGCCCTAACGACGAGTGGCGTTGCCTCGTCGGAGCGCGGTGCAAGGTTGGGGCGGTCGAACCACCAGGCGAGGCGCTGCGCCTCTTCCTGGCAAGGGAAGCGGTATAGCAGCGGCAGGCGCTCGGCGCGCGGAGTGAACGGGAGACCGGCCGTGATCGCGGCGACATCGAGTGTCGCGTTAGCGTGCGGCGCGCCTAGATCGGCAAGATAGGCGCGGCGCACCGTGGCGGCGGCAACGAGGCAGCCTTGAGCGGATCGCGACTCGCCAGCGACTTCAGCCACCTCGTGGGCCAATCGTGTCTGGCCACGGAGGCGATCGTCGAATACACCGTCGTAGTACGTGGTGGCGAGTGCCAGGTCTGCAGCACATGAGGCATCGGGTGGAGGATGATCGGCACGCCAGTCGACGTCGAGCACTCCCAGAGCGGCCTGGATCTGGGCGAAACACTCGATCGGATTCTTGAACTGAAGGTCGGCGAGCGCCTCGCCGACGAGCTTCTCCGCGTCCGGACCTCGCGGGGCAAGCTCGGGCCTGTCGAACCACCAGGCGAGTCGTGCCGCCTCGGCTGCGCAGGGGAACCGGTCGAGGCTTGGTAGTCGATCCGCCGGAACATCGAATGGGAGGCTGTACTCGCGGCGGTAGACCGCGGCGCCGTCACTCGTGAACTTCGGCGCCACCATGTCTCCGGTGCTCTCGCCGGCGGTCAAGTTGACAGTCCACTGACACACGACGACATCGCGCAACGACACATATTGGTACGCGCGCAACTCACTTTCCAGTGGCAAGTCATAGTACAAGTGAAGCACATGGTAGAGCAACGGGCCATTGTGCCCCGCCGGTATGGCCAACGGCGCGTACTTCTTCCCGATGCCCGCGATGTACTGGCGATAGTCGGGATCACCGCATAGCTGACGATTCTCGACCATCCGCACCAGGAACCCCAGGTTCACGTAGGTGTCGGTTGTCGAGATGTGCGGTAGCATGGCCTGCAAATCTTCGAATCGGTTCGTACCGTCGGTCCACCAGCCATAGTAGCTGAGCCGCATCGTCTTCAGGTGGATGCCATTGAACACGTCGACCGGCCCGATGCCGAAGACGAGCGGCGCTGAGCCGATGAGCCTGTTCGAGAGTGCCGCGGCATCTCGAAGGCCGGGCTGCTCGCTCACGCTCGGTAGTCGGACCGCGAATGCGACCACCAAGATGAACAGGCTAAGTACGAACGCCCGTACGACCGCCGCGCCGCCTGGTGCGCTCGATAGGTCGGTCGGTCGGTCACCGTCCGGTGACCGACCGACCGACGCAGGGCGCATCTCGCTCGATCTAGCCGGCACCTCACCGTGGCGCACGGAGATCGGCACAGGACCGCGCCCCGAGACGGCCTCCGCGTCCGCCATTCGGTCCGCCGCGCGAGCGTCGGATCCAGGCGCCCACGCCCGATTCAGCCACATCCTGTAGAGCCTCGGCCCGATCCCGCCCAGGCGACCGAGGACCAGCAGTGGCCAGAGCGGCAGCAGCAGCAGGATGCGCCACGACAGTAGGATGAGCACGTCGTACCCGGTGCGCGCGCGCCCGTCGCGGTCGACGCCGATCAGGCTGCACGGTCCCGCCGGGGCGTGCTTGTCGGGCGGCGTTGGCCGAGCCATGCGCCCGGGCGGCTCGGCCACCTCAATGACCCCGAAGAGGTCGACCACTCGCACGAGCTCGATGATCCCGGACGCCCGCACGGTTGCTTGCACGACCACACGGTCGCGGCCGTCGACGTTCAGCTTCCAGCATTTCCAGAACAGCAGCACCCACAACGCGCCCTCGAACCAGCCGAGCAGCCGCAGCCGCAAGACGACAACGGCGGCCACGAAGAAGAAGAAGCCCCAGACGACGACGAACATGCGCGGCCAGCGGCCCAGCAGGGCGAGCGGGAGCATCGCCACTTCCCACAGGAGCGTGGCCCACGTCGAGAGGCGAGAAATAATGATGTACAAGACGGGCGACAGCGCGTACACCGCCTGGATCTGCTCGAAATAGCCGGGATTCGTTCGCCGCGACAGCAGGAGCCAGGTGTTGACATAGCCGGACGTCCAGGCCGGGTCCCGCAGGTGGAGCAGGGCCGAATGGAGCGAGATCGCGGCGAACGCCAGGAATGCCGCTCCCTTCACGATCGTGGCACGCTCCGTCGTAAGCGGCCCCCATGCTCCGTACAGTCGGCGCACCACACCGCCGGCCGGTCCACCGCGACGGAGCAGCCAGGCGTCGACCGAGAGGCTTCTACCGGCCGGAACAAAGGCCAGTGCCGTGGCCACGGTCGCCGCGACCATCGAGCCGAGGTTCGACGAGCCGCTCAGGTTGTCCAGGATCAAGTTGAGCAGGAACGCCAGTACCAGCGCCGACACCGGAGTGAACAGCCCTACCAGTATGAGCGCCGACAGGCTCAAGTTCGTCGCTTGCAGGCCGACGAAGCGGGAGTCATCGGAGGCGATGGCGCCGAGGAAATCGCGCCAGGCGCTCCAACAGTAGATCGTCCCGAACAGGATGCGAACCAGGTCCACGCGCCGCTGCTCGACGAATGGGTCATCGACGGCCAACAGTCCACGCCGGCGCAGGAACGACGCCAGGCTGCCCAGCCCTCGATCGATCGCGCGCCCGATCGGCGGAAACTTCGCAAGCGCCAGGCAGAGTACGAATAGCGCGACGGCAACCGAGAGCTCATAGAAGGGGGAGCCGTCAGAGAACGCGTACGACGTCTGCATATTTCCGAACCAACATCAATGAGTTGCCACGAACCGAGGACGCGGCCAGGCGTCGGATCTTCGGCGCGGCTGCGGACTATACGCCGGGCACCAGCGATCTCGCCAATTGCCCCGTATGGGACGGGCTCAGTGCGCGACGGGCGCCGGGCCGGGCCCGTCAGTGTCGGCCTGGTGCCTAGGCCGACACTGACGGGCCACAAACGTTCACCCACGGAGCCCACCCTTGAGTATGGGCCTGCGTCACCGTATCGAGCGGGGCGGCGTCCACATAATCATGCTTGACAGTTCGAGTATACTCGGCGTTACGTACGGGCGTATGGTCGTCCCGTGCGAGCTCTGGTGCGCCTCCAATGCCGTAGGGATACGACGCTTCCCGGTTACCCCAGCGACGCCGAGGACCCATCCTGACGTGCATCACGCGCAAGAGTCTCGAACCCGAAGCCGAGCACATGATTCGAGGGCTCGGACGTGGTGCGTATATCCGCGCGACGCGCGACAGTACGGATGCGACGATGAAGCGACTATTCCGGGGGCTCATGATTGCGGCTGCGGTATCTTTCGGAGCGCTGGTCCTAGACTCGACTTCCGCCCCTGTGCGGCGAGAAGTTCAGGGGGTGAGCGGCGCCAGTGCGGCATAGTTGGGGCAGCGTGGCGAGCACGGCGGCGGGGAAAGGTCGCGACGCCGGGAGGCCTGGCGGATCACAGTGAGCGTGTCTCGGATCACAGACCCCTGAGCGAGTTGACGTACATGCGCCGAACGCGCCCCGCGAAGATTGAGCAAGCCTGATGGTTGCCCTCGACGTACGCAAGTCGCGCGCCGCGCACGAGCGGTAGCATGGCCCGCCCGACTTCGTCGTCCAGCAGTGCGTCAGCATACGAGTTGACAAGGTGGAAGTCGGCGTCAAAGGTGGCGTCCGCGGGCGGCGGATGGTCGTCTCGCCAATCTAGGTCGATCGTCTGCAGCGCAGCCTCGGCCTGGCCGAAACACGCGCCGGGCGCCTTCGATCCGACGCCCGCTCCCAGCTTCTCGATCCGCTCCGTCGCCTCCGGCCCGCGCGGAACGAGTCTCGCCGGGGCGGACCACCACCTAATGCGTTCGTATTCGGCCTGGCAGGAGAACCGCTCGAGTCGCGGGATCACGCTCGGATGCGGGGCGAATAGCAGGTCGTACTGGCGCTGGTACAGCCGGGGTGCGTCGTCAGTAAACGTCGGCTCACCGGTGACTCCGGACGTAAGCGTGACCGTCAAATGGCAGACGATCGAATCCCGCAGCTCGACGTGGCGAAGCTGGCGCAGCTCGCTCTCCGTCGGCCAGTCGTAATAGAGATAGAGGACATGAAAGTTCAGCGGCTCGCCGTGACCCGTCGGAACGACGTAGGGAGCGTAGCGCCGGGCTAGGAGTCTGGGTCACGAGTGACAACTGGTCGATGACGGGATGAGCCAGGTAGGCTCCGGTTATGTCATCTCCAGACCGGTTCAAGCCGTACTTGCCGGACGTACAGGCGGTGGTGCGCCTGGAGGAAGCGCTGCCGCCTGAGCACCCGGTCCATCTGTTCGTGGATGTGGTGCGATCGGTGGACCTGGGCCACTTCGTGATCCCGCCGGGTCCGAAGGGCGAGAAGCTGTACCACCCGCATGCGCTGTTTGGGATCCTGGCCTGGGGGTACCTGCACGGGGTGCGGTCGGCGCGGAAGCTGGCGCGACTGGCACGCCAGGAGGCGACGTTCGTCTACCTGGCTGGTGGTGGGCGGCCGAATTATTGGACGCTGGCGCGGTTCCGCCGGGAGAACGGCGCCGCATTCACGGCGGTCTTCCAGGAGACGGTGGTGTTGGCGTTGCGGCTGGGGGTAGCCCGGTTGGGGCACGTGGCGTTGGACGGGACGAAGCTGAAGGCGAACACGTCCAAGCACAAGGCCATGAGCTACGGACGGATGCGGCAACGGGAAGCCCACCTCCAGGAGGAGATCGCCCGGCTGGTGGAGCAGGCCGAGGCTCAGGACACCGCCGAAGATCAGGAGTACGGGGTCGACTCGGACGGCTACTCGGTCGCGGAGGATCTGGCGCGACGGGAGGCACGGCTGGCCAAGATCCAGGCGGCTCGCGAGCAGCTGGAGGCGGAGCAGCGCGCCGAGCAGGAGTTGCCGGAGGATGCGGCTCCTGAGATCGCCGAGAAGGAGCAACGATCGTTCGCGGACACGGACGCCCGCATCATGCTGATGTAGCGGGGCGCGTACGACTATGCGTACAACGCGCAGGCGGCTGTGGACGCCGAGAGCGGCATCATCGTGGTGGCGGCGCTCACGGACGTCGCCCCGGACGTCGGCCATCTGCCGTCCTTGGTTGCCGCGGTGCGTGACCTGCGCAACACCGCGGGGCTCCCGGAAGAGCACCTGACGACGGTGAGCGCCGATGCCGGCTACTTCAGCGGTGAGAATGCCGCCGAAGATGGCGTTGGCCTCGATCTCCTGATCGCCGCCGGCCGTGACGATCCGGCGGTGGCGGCGTCCCAGTCTGGTATCTGGTCGGCTGAGGCCTTTGGCTATGATGCCGTGCGGGACGTCAGGGTCTGCCCGGCCGGGCAGACCCTGGCGCGGCAGGTCACGCCGTTGGGCGCAACCGGGCGCACCAGCAAGCACCGCTACCTCGCGGCACCGGACGGCTGCGCGGCTTGCCCACTCCGGGCTCGCTGCCTGAAGCCAGGCCAGGAGCGTCGGCTCCTGGTCTCACACCGTTCTCGACCGACTGGCGCCATGCGCTTCAAGCTACGCCAGCCTGAAGCCCGCCGACTCTACGCTCGTCGCAAGACCATCGTCGAGCCGGTCTTCGGCCAACTCAAAGAGGCGCGCGGCTTCACCACCCTGAACCTGCGCGGACTCGCCCACGCCGCTGGCGAGTATCTGCTGGCCTGCCTCGCCCGCAACCTCGGCACGCTGCTCCGCGTCTGCCCACTTCCGTCCGCCAGGCCGGCACCAGCAGCGGTCTGATCCTCATCCCAGCCGCTCACGGCGCGCAAACGGTCATCCACGAGCCACCGCATGCTGATCACGGGCCTCCGGACCCTGCTACCTCGCTACACCGCCGACGACGACCACCGCCCGTGACCGCCTTATCCCTTCGACGCCTCTTCAGCCCGACCCGTGACCCAGACTCCTAGCCTCGACTTCCGCCATTTTTGGTAACTCCGCCAAACTCTACTTTCCGGTAAATGTGATCGCCCTACGGCCAAAGTTCGGCGCGATCAGCGTCGATCCCTTCGTGATCCTCCCTCCGGTGCCCCAGTAAATCTGAACTTGCCGCCTGACGCCGATGGCCCCGCAAGTTCGCGGAATTCCTGGGGGAGTCGGACAGTAGGACAACCGCGACTCTGGTCGGCGGGGTCCGAGTCGCTCCGATCCCCAACGAGAGACCCCCTCATTTACCGGAAACTAGAGCCAAAGCCAGACTACCAGGGTAGCTGCAGAAGTGACGACGACCAGGAGGGGAGCGCGCCTGCCGGAGTTTCTGTGCCCTCATGTGGGTCACGATGCCCAAGAAAGTCGACGCACCCGCTTACCTGAATCTGGTGGCCCCAATCAGAAATGGCGGAAGTCGAGGCTAGAACTACTTTGGCGTCTCCTCAGCGGGAGAGCGAGCGCGTGTATGAGTGGTCCGGGCGCGGGTGGGTAGGTGGATCGGGGTCTGGCAGGTCGGGCAGGTGATGGAAAGGAGGAGAGCGGCCAGGAGCGCGCGCCGTGCGGCGGGCACGTTGCGACTGGGGGGGAAAGCCCGTCGACGTCTGCTCGGCGGCGTGGAGGAGCGCGTAGCACCAGATGAGGGCAACCAAGGCCAGATGGCGGTGCAGGCCCGGCCAGGTCCGTCCCTGGTAGTCGCCCAGCCCGAATTCTTGCTTGCCGTCTTGATGGAACCGCTCGACGGCCCACCGCTGATGAGCCAGCCGGAGCTGGTCGTCGAGCGGACGGTCGTGGAGCGACCAGGCGAAGTACCACTTCGATTCGCCGTCTTGACTAGGAAGAGGACGCTCACCGATGAGCCAACCGAGCGGGCCGGTCGTGTTGCCGTGGGCGCGATGCACACGCAGTCGGCAGGCCTGGCGCTGAGTCCCTTGCTGCTGCGGATCAAGGACGGTCACCGTGGTCCACTGGTTCTCGGGCACGCCCGCCGTCAGCGTTTCTGCGGTGTGCAGCGGCGCTACCTGGGTGGGATGCGGATGGACGCGGGGGCGACCGGCGCGCGCGTGGGGCGTCTCCGGGACGGCACCGTCCCGCCGCTGGCGACCCGGACGGCGCGTCGGTGGCAAGGGGCGAGCCGCGGCCTCGACGACCTCGTCCGGCACGCGAGCTCCGAAGGTCTTGGCGACCTGGACGACGTACGGCTCCCGGCGTTGCTCCAGGCCGGCCAGGAACGTTGGCACGTCGCCGTACCCCGAGTCCGCCGTGACGACGGCATGCCCGACATCAGCGGCGCGGGCACGGTCGATCAAGCCGAGCGCCAGCTCCGGCTTGGTCGCGAACGTCACCGCCGGCGGCACCCGTGCGGCCTTCCGCCGCTCGGCGTCGGCCGCCCACTCCTGACGCAGGTACAGCCGGGTGCCGACCGGCCAGTGGCTGCGTCGATCGGTGTAGTGCGCTGTCACCACCGCCTGGCAGTTCGCCAGCTTTCCCAGCTCGCCGCAATACTGGTGCTTGACCCCGACCGAATCCTTCCCCTGCTTCGGCAGCTCGGTATCGTCCACGCACAGTACCCCAGTCGCCCCGTCGGCATAGCCCGCAGCGACCATCAGGTCCAGCCGCCGCTGCTCCAGTTCCGCTGCGTCCCACGGGCAGTCCACCAGGAACTGCTGGAGCTGCTCCAGCGTGCTCTCGGGTACCACGTCCGCCATCCGCTCGGCGTTCTTGCGTGGCAACTCCGAGACCAGCCCCAGCAGATAATGCGTGCAGCTCCGAACGCCGCGCGCTCGCGGAAAGACCGCCCCAAATTGCTCCACGAACCGTTCCAGCTCGCCGCGTTCCACCTCACCAACCACGATCTGCATGGCCTGCTCCCTGCCGGCACAGGCCTGCACGGATCACGCCAAAGTAGTGCTAGGTTCCCAGGCGTATGGCGTTGACGTACAGGCGTCGTGCCTCCGCAGTTGCTAGCAAGCAGGCGGCGTGGTCGTCACGAGCCTGTGCGGCGCGGGCCCGTTCGACGGCAACCGCGATCTTGTGTACCAGTGGGTAGCCCTCCATGATGGTGGCATAGGCATGAGCGAGTCCGAAATCAGGCCCGCATGGAGCAGGGGGAGGCAGGTTCTCCGCGCGCCAGTCGAGGTCCATTCCGGCGAGCGTGGCGTCGACTTCGGCGAAGCATCGAAGAGGATTCTTCGTCGAGACATCGGAAAGCACCCGCCGGAGGGCGGTCTCGGCCTCCGGTCCGCGCGGTGCGAGGTTCGGCCGGTCGAACCACCAACTGAGCCGCTGCACCTCCGCGAGACACGGAAAATCGTACAGGAGGGGCGCCCACTCGTGCCGAGGCTTGAACGGCAGCCCCGCTTCGCGGGTAAGGATGTCGATGCCTCGCTCCGTGATCGTGAGCGTCGGCGTTTGCCCGGAGCCGACCTCCGAAGTGAGTCGGCACACGACGGTCGATTCGATCGGCCGATACCGATATACCGCGAAGTCGTCGACCGTCGGCCACTCGGAGTAGACGAACTCGGTCAAGAATACGTATGACGGCGACCGTGCCGGGGGAAGGTGATCGACGTAGCGTTCGCCGTAACGTGTCAGGTACGCGTGGAATGCCTTGTCCCCGCATGGGGCCCGATGGATGGCCATCGTCCGGAGGTGGCGGGCTGCCTCCTGGCCGTCCGGCGCTGTCACGAACGGCCCCACGACGCTTGAGTCGATCATGCGGCGTCCGTCGGACCACCACGAGCGGGTCGTCAGACGCCCGCCAGCGAATTGGACGTCGTTGTAAACATCGACGGGCCCCAGCCCGAGCGCGAGCGGTGCCTGCCCGACAAGCGCACGCGACCAACTGGCCGCGACGCGCACGCCGGGCAGGTCGCGCGCGAGAGGCATCCGTACGAGGTACGCCGCGAGCAGGACGGTGGCGAAGAGGGCGAACGCGCGCACCGCGCTGGTGAACCCGACCGTCCGAGCGTTGGTCGAGGGACCAGGCGCGTTCGCCCTGCCAAGGATGCCGACAGCCAGCGTGGATGAGTCGCGGGCCGGACGGCCCCCGAGCGGGAGGTCCATGAACAACACCGCCCAGAGCACCAATTCGTACCACCCGAGCATCCGCAGTGGCAAGACGGCGACAGAGACTGCGGCGAAGAGCACTCCCCAAGTGACGGCCATGATGCGCGACCATCGCCCGAGGAGAATGAGCGGGGGCATGGTGAGTTCCCAGATCAGCATTCCCCACGTGGACGCCCGCGCAAAGGTCACGTAGGCGAAGGGCGACGTCCGGTACAGCCAGTCGGCCTGCTCGTGGAACCATGCGTTCGTCCGGGGTGCGAGTAGCAGCCAGGCATTCAGGGCGCCGGAACGCCACGCTTCTTCCTGCAGGTGGAGCAACGACGCGTGGAACGAAATCGCCGCGAACGCGACCAGTGCCCATCCCTTGACGAGGGATGCGCGGCACGTCGTGAACGGGCCGAACAGGCGGTACATCGAGCGGATGGCCGCTCCGACCAGACCGGGCTGGCGCATGAGCCAGGCGTCCATAGAGAGAGTACGGCCGGCCGGTGCGTACGCGAACACCGTCAGCAGGATCGCGAGAACCATCGACTCCAGGTTTGACGAGCCGGCTAGTCCGTCGATGACCAGGTTCACCAGCAGCGCGAAGACGAGCGCGGCGACAGGCGTCCCGAGCCCGACCGTGACGAGCAGCGACAGCACCAGGGCCGTTGCTGATAGCGCGATTGGGAGCGGATCCCCGGCGATCAGTATCGTCGCCAAGTCGTCACGGGCGCGCCACGCTACCAGGAGGCCGAGCACGACGCGCAGCACGTCGATTCGACGCTGCTCGACGAACCGGTCCTCGATCGTGAAGAGTCCCCGTTTGCGGACCCAACGTGCTAGGCCGGCGAGGGCGCGGTCCAGCGCCGGGGCGACGGCGCGGAGACGGCTCGCCACCATGCAGGCGAGGAAGAGGGCCACGGCGACACAGACCGCGTAGAGCGGATCGCCATTGGAGAACATTTGGCTGCTCTATTCGTGGTTGGATGCGCCGAAAGGGCGCGGTCGGCGCACGGTCCCACTGTGCGTGTCGCAGAGTCCGGGCGGAGGGCGCACTATAGCGGCAAACCGGTATCCGAGCCAAGTGTCGATGCCCTCGGCCGGTTGGACTCAGCTCGGGAGATTTGGTACGCTCGCGCCGTCGTGAACGGCCGTGCCAAAGGCGGTTTGCTGCTCGCCGAGTCTCGCTTGCCCAATGGTCAGGGATCCCACCATGTACGGCTTCACGGACAGTCACCCGCTCCGCGAGCTTGTGATCTTCCTGACGGCGTTCGCCGGGAGCATCGCGCTCGCTCGGGTTCCGGCCGTTGCGCGAGGACAGGATGCGGCATTGGCGAGGTTCGTCGGTTACCTGCGGCGTCGCGGCCTCTTTACCGTCGACCGCGTCGACATCGAGCAGCGGCGCCTGGACTTCCTGCGGATCATCCTCGCCGTGCTGGTCACCTATCGGACTACCGGCAACGCCCTCACAGCGCTCTTTGGCGGCGACCCGCAGACGGTCGCGCTGACCGCCACGGCCTGGGTGCTCAGCATGCTACTGCTCGTCGGTTTCGCCACGCCGCTAGTCGGCTTGATCCTGATGCTGCTGATCAACCTGATCCTCGACAACCTGACCTTCACCTCGACCCTGAGCTCGGTCGTGCTGGCCATGAACCTGATGGTGATCGTCTTCGCTCCGGCCGGCCGGAGCCTCTCGATCGACGCCCTGATCTTGCGGCGTCGGGATGGACTCGGGCGGGCCTGGGAGCGACTGTACGGCCTGTTCGGTCCGCTTACGCTGGACCGCTCGGCGGTCGTCAAGAGCTGCCTGCTCCTAGTACACCACCACGCTGATTACGAGGGATAGAGCCGGTGCAGCTTGCGACGGGCGTCGTCGATGGTGAACTGCCAGCGGATGGTGGCGCGCTGTTCGTTGCGTGCGGCCTCCCAGGCGGCGACCTCGGTGACCAGGGTGTCGCGGTCCCCGATCCGGCGATCGAGGCACTGGCGAGCGAGCATCGAGAACTCCAGCTCGGCCATGTTCAGCCAGCTGCCGTGGACCGGGGTGAAGTGGAACTCGAGCTTGCGGAGGATGCGCCGGGCCTCGGCCGGCGCGAACGCCTCGTAGAGCGCCCCCGGCGTGTGCGTGTTGAGGTTGTCCAGCACCACGCGGATGCGGTCGGCGTCCGGGAAGTGGCGATCGACCAGCTCGCGCATCTGCCGGGCGAAGTCGTGCTTGGTGCGCCGGTCGGTCACGTCGACGTGGCGCCAGGCGCCGCGCGGCTGGGCGACCAGGAAGAGGTTGGCGGTCCCCTTGCGCTCGTACTCGTAGTCGAAGCGCGCCGGCGTGCCCGGCGCCATCGGCAGCGGGAGGCGCGTCTCGGCGACCAGCTGCTTGCTGGTCTCGTCGAAGCAGACGACCGGCCGGGCCGGGTCGTGCGGCTCGGCGTACAGGTCGAGCACGTCCTCCATCCGGCAGACGAACTCGGCCCCGACCGTCGGGATCACCCACTCCTTCTTGAGCCACGGCTTGAGCTTGTTTTTTTCTAGGATGGCAAACACAGCTTGACGGAACCTGACCCTCGGTCGTAGCATGCGCCTCCCATTTTGGGGATCTGGGGGCAGGGAGGTTTCGGATGGTGCGACGCGCTGGTCGCCCGCGA
>Ga0136611_10001844_pt1 | contig 14711 bp, 17 predicted proteins | sample AntDrymUQ2232306_2_FD_106645 | JGI IMG/M metagenome (GOLD analysis project Ga0136611, IMG submission 106645) | Polar desert sand microbial communities from Dry Valleys, Antarctica - metaG UQ223 (23.06) | ecosystem: Environmental > Terrestrial > Soil > Desert | place: Antarctica: Dry Valley...
CAGACGCCGGTCCGCCGGATGCGCATCCGGCGGACCGGCGTCTGGAAGGCATCCCAGGCGGCGGCGCGGTCAGCGGCGACGGCGCGCACCGCGCCGCCGACGCGCAGCTCTTTGGCGGACGCCGCCTCCGTGCCCAGCACGAACAGGTGTCGGGCAAGTCGGCGGTTGGCCGCCTCGCCCTCCCACACGGCAGAGACCTTTCGCCCCACCCCGGCGGCGACGATGACCGGTGGCAACGCCGCAAGGCCGAGCAGGAACATGGCCGGGTGGATGGTGGCGAGGACACCCATCACCACCACTAGGCGGATGGCGATGCCGAGGATGCCGAAGACCGACAAGAAGATGTGGTCCAGGGTGAAGACCTGATCGCGGAGCATGGCCAGCCGGTCGAGCACGTCTGGGCGCTCGTGCTGCTCGATGCCGACCGTGGTGGCCTGCAGCCGGGCCACGTGCGTCTCGAGGGCCACGCCGAGCCGTTGACGGAAGCGCTGGTGCAGTCGGTCGCTCCCGTTGCGCAAGACCCATCCGCCGACGCACGAGAACGCTATGCCGCAGCCGGCGACGACCAGGAGCGTGCGATCGGGACCCCCTGGGCTGGCCAGCCCTTTGGCGATGAGGCCGAGCCAGAGGGCCACCAGCGCGTCGGGGACGGCACCGGCGAGCGTGGTGCCCAACGAGATCCACAACAGCTTCGGCTCGAAGCGAAAGCCGAGGCGCAGGATGTGGAACACCGCCCGACGCTGGTTCGGCAGGTCGGCGAGGACGTCGTCGGTCATGCCAGCACCTCGGCCTCGTCCTCGTCCGCTTCGGGGTCATCCGCGAATCGCGAGGCCTGGAGCTCGAACATCGTCTTGTAGCGGCCGCCGGCGGCGATGAGCTCGTCGTGCGAGCCCTGTTCGACGACGAGCCCGTCCTCGATCACCACGATGCGATCGGCGTGACGCACCGTGGAGAACCGGTGGGAGATGAGGATGGTGGTGCAGCCAGCGGTGGCCGTGAGGAGCCGCTCGAAGATCTCGGCCTCGCCGCGCACATCGAGCTGCGCGGTGGGCTCGTCCAGGATGACCACGCCCGCTCCGAGGTGGACCGCGCAGAGCGCCCGGGCCAGGGCCACCCGCTGCCATTGACCGCCCGACAGGTCGGTGCCGCCCGGCTGCGCCTTGGACAGCGGCTGGTCCAGTGCTGCCAGGCCGTCTGCTCCGGCGACGGCCAGCAGGCGTTCCAGCTCCGCATCGTCGACGGATGCGCCGTCGAGCACCACGTTGCGGCGCAGTGACAGCTCGAAGCGAACGAAGTCCTGGAACACCACAGTGACCCGAGCGCGCCAGTCCTCGACGTCGAAGGTCCGCAAGTCGTGGCCGTCGACGGTGATGGCACCGGAGGTGGGGTCGTACAAGCGGCACAGGAGCTTCACGAGCGTGGTCTTGCCAGCGCCGTTGCGGCCGACGATGGCGAGGGAGCCGCCCGCGGGGATCGTCAAGTCGAGGTTCGAGTACACGGGTGCGCCGCCACTCGGGTACGTGAAGCCGACCTCATCGAAGCGGATCTCCGAGGCGGGCAGGCCGGTCGCAGCCACCGATGGTCCGTCCTGGGCGCGGCCCAGCGCTCCCTCTGCTGCCATTCGGGCCCGGAGTCGCTCGACGACCTGCACGGGTTGCGCAGCACCCTCGAGCGCCCAGGCGAAGCCGCCGACGGCCAAGGCGCTCGCACCCAACAGTGCCTGAGCGCCGACCACCAGCCGGGCCAAGCTGACGTCACCCTCGATCGCCGATGAGACGAGCGGGATGAGCACCGCGGCGTGGGCGACGCCAAGCACCGCGAACACTGCGAACAGCGAGCGCTGGCGCAGGCGCATCGCCTTCCATTGCAGATCGACGAGCCGCCGCCGACGCGTCGCGAACCGCTCGACCGTCCACTCGCCAAGACCGAACACCCGTAGCTCCTTCGCCGGGAGGGCCTCGACGGCGAGCCGATAGGCGTAGTCGGCGTGACGCTGCTCGTTCATCACGTCGGGGTCGGTACGGCTCGTCCACACCGAGCTCTCCCGCAAGAGCCAGTGGGTCGCCAGCCATGCGCCGCCGATGACGATCGGAGCCCACCAGAGCACCGTACCGAGCACGAGCGTCTGGGCGATGCCTCCGCCGAGCTCGACCATCCCAGCAGAGATGAAGCCCAGGGCGACAGCGAGCGGGGGGCCGGTGATGCCGAGGTCGAAGTCGCGAGCCATCACCAGCTCGTCGGCCAGGCCCGGTCGCTCGAGGTGACTGATGCCAGGAGGGTCCGAGCACGCCTCGGTCAGCTGTGCTTGCAACCAGCCGGAGGTGGCGTCGCCCAGGATCGAGCCGACCTGGGTGTGGATGGGCGACGACATGCTGAGCAGGGCGAAGGACGCACCCACCAGAACCAGAGGACCGGTGATCGGGCGCCCGCCGGCGATGGCCGACACCAACGCGCCCAAGCCGAGGGTCAAGCCGGCCGGCAACAGCGAGCGTATGAGCACGAGTCCCCACCACACGGCGGCGAGCGGCGCGCTAGCCCCCCAAGTCGCCCGCGCCAAGGCGAGCGGCGCCCATCCCTCCAGCCGTCGCATCACCGCATGATCGCGCACTCGAAGTCGCCGGGCACCCGTCTTGACAGTCATTCACGCATACGTTAACTATTGCTGGCGATGGATGTCTTTCAGGTTCTCGCCGACCCGACACGGCGCCACGTCGTGCAGATGCTGAGCACGCGTCCGTGCCGCGCCGGCGAGCTGGCCGATGCGGCCGGCATGTCCTCGCCGGCTATGAGTCGCCACTTGAAGGTCCTCCTCGAGGCAGGCGTGGTCGAGGATCAGCGGGTTCGCGAGGATGCGCGCGTGCGCGTGTTCAAGCTGCGACCGCAGTCGCTCGTCACCGTTCAGGCGTTCCTCGATCAGCTCCAGGCCGAGTGGAACATCCAGCTCGGTTCGTTCAAGCGACACCTGGAGGCAAAGGCACGATGAAGATGACATCAACGGTCCACGTGGATGTGGACCCCATGACGGCATTCACCGCTTTCACGCAAGAGATCGACCAGTGGTGGGGCAACGGTCCCATCGACGCGTGGGATTCCTCGCGATGCATCGGGCGACGATTCGAGCCTGGAGTCGGCGGACGGCTTCTCGAGGTGTACGACGATGACCCGCTCGAGCTGGCACGGGTGACGGTCTGGGAGCCAGGCGCCCGGGTGTGTTGGCAGAGCTCGGTGGACGACGTCGTCATCGAGGTGCACTTCGAAGCCGTCCCCACTGGGACACGTGTCCGTGTCGAGGGCATCGTGGCCGACGGCAAGATCGGCGGCGCCGGCCTGTCGTTCGTGCGCATGACGCCGGAATGGCTCCCGTGGTGGATCGAACGGCGCCCGGCTCCGAGGCTGGAGCTGTCGCGTCTCAATGTCATCGTTCACTACGCGAAGCCCGTCGCCGCGGCGCGGTGGTTGTGCGATGCGTTTGGGTTCACAACGACGACGTCGCTACCCGACGAGGACCAAGAGAGCTTCACGTGGATCGAGGTCCGCGTCGGCAACGGCGCCATCATGCTCTATCCCTCCGTCGGCGACGCCACCGGCGTAACCCACCAGCCCTTCGTCTATGTCGATGACGTCGAGGCGCACTTCGCAACGGCGAGCGCCGCCGGCGCAATGATCGTCGAACCCATCAAGCACCACGGGTTCAAGGCATACGTCACGGAGGACCTCGAAGGCCGCCGGTGGACGTTCGCCCAGGCCCGTCCGACGATGTCCTAGGTCGAAGACCACCCCGCCAGGCGCCACTCCTGGACTGCACCCGCCAACAGGGCGTCACGGTAGCGTGACGCCCACCATGATCCTCTCCGACCGATCGATCCGCGAGGAGCTCAAGACGGGTCGGATCGTGATCGAGCCACTGCTCGAGTCCTGCATCCAGCCGTCGTCCGTCGACCTCACCCTCGACCGGTACTTCCGGGTGTTCCGCAACCACACCATGCGGGTCATCGACGTGAAAGAGGACCAGGAGGAGCTGACCGAGCTGGTCGAGATCGAGGGGGATGACGTGTTCATCCTCCATCCCGGCGAGTTCGTGTTGGGATCGACGGCCGAGCGGGTCGCCTTGCCGGACGACCTCGTGGCCCGGTTGGAGGGGAAGTCGTCGCTGGGGCGACTGGGCCTGCTCATCCACAGCACCGCCGGCTTCGTCGACGCCGGCTGGGACGGTCACCTCACCCTCGAGCTGTCGAACGTGGCCAACCTGCCCATCACGCTGTACCCGGGGATGAAGATCGGCCAGATCAGCTTCCTGCAGATGACCACCCCGGCCGACAACCCCTACGGGTCCGCAGCCGTGGGTTCCAAGTACAAGGGCCAACGAGGCCCCACGCCGAGCCGGTACTTCGAGAACTTCGCCTGAGGTAGCGCTCGGCGCACCGGCTGTGGCGTCCCGGGAGCGAGCCTCAAGCAAAAGGTGCAAACTGTCGACAACTACGCAAGGCCCCCCGTGGGTCCTGCGCGTCGGACAACGGCGGCTGGGTCGACGAGCGTCGGCACTTCCCCTCCCGCCAGATGAAGAGGCACACCATGTGGTCAACCCGAGTCAACGCCTCGCCCACCGTCGCGCCACGGGGACGGAGGCGGATGGCCACTCGATTCGCTCCTGCGGCCCTCGCAGCTGCTGTCATCTTGCTCGCCTCCACCGGCGGAACGGCCGGCGGGGCCGAAGCCGTCGGCTTGGGCGCAGCCACGAGCTTCGCGGTGCTCGCCGGGTCGGGAATCACCAACACCGGCCCGACCACGATCGACGGTGACGTGGGCAGCTTCGCCACCCCGACGCAGACCGGCTTTGAGACGCTGACGCTCCGGGGGGTCAATCACCGCGGGGACGCGGTCACCCAGCTGGCGAAGGACGATCTCACCACCGCCTACAACGTTGCCGCCGGCAGCGGTCCTCCCACCGCAGTTGCCGTGGAGCTCGGAGGCCGGACTCTGACCCCGGGCGTGTACAGCAGTGGCACCCTCGGAATCACCGGGACCTTGACGCTCGACACCTTGGGTGACCCCCAGGCCGTCTTCATCTTCCAGGCCGCGTCGACGCTCACCACAGCCTCGTCCAGCGCGGTCATCGAGATCAACGGCGGACCTGCTTGCAACGTCTTCTGGCAGGTCGGCAGCTCGGCCACCCTGGGGACGAGCTCCCGCCTGATCGGCACCGTCCTCGCCGATCAGTCCATCACTGCCACCACCGGCGCCGTCATCCAGGGCCGTCTGCTGGCGCGCATAGGGGCGGTGACCCTCGACACGAACACGATCACCAACGTCGGGTGCGCCGCCGCCCCGGGCACGCCGACACCACCCACGACGACAACCCCCACCACGCCGACGACAACCCCCACCACTCCGACGACCCCCACGCCAGACGTCCCCTCGTCGCCTGACGGAGGCCCGGCCACGCCGGCCACTCCGGCGACTCCGGCGACTCCGGCGACTCCGGCGACTCCGGGCACGCCGGGCACGCCCGGCACGACCGGCACGATCCCGGGCACGACCCCAACCCTGCCTCGCACCGGCAACAGCCGCTGGATGATCCTGGCCGGGGGTGTGCTGGTCGGCGCCGGCACCTTGTTGGTCGGGGTGGCCGGCCTGGCGGGTGTTCGCCGAGAGCCGACGAACCGCTGATCGCGGCGCTCGTGCGGCGGGCGCAAGCCACGTGACCAGGGTGCGGTCCCGTCGCCGAGCCGGGCGTGCCGTGGCCAGACATCGCAGCCTCGTCGCCTCCGCCGGGTCGGTGGTGCTGGCCTTCCTGGTGTACGGCGTGGTCACCGGTGCGGACCTGGCCATCCCCTACGCCGTCATCGTGCTCGGCGGGGTCGCACTCGTCGCCGCGCTCGAGCCGGACGACGGCTTCAGTCGCCTGGTGCTCGTCGGCCTCTGCTTCTGGGCGATTGGCCACCTTGCGGGCGGAACGATCGGCATCGGCGGCGAGCGCACGCTCTACAACTCACTGCTCCCGGGCAACATCCACTTCGACAACGTCGTGCACTTCGTCGGGTTCGGCACGTCAGGCCTGGTCTGGTGGGAAGCCACTCGCCCTTGGCTCCCGGCCCACCCGAACCATGTGATCGGTGCTGGGGTCGCGGTGTGGCTGGCCGGCATGGGCGTCGGCGCCCTCAACGAGATGGTCGAGTACATCCTCACCCTCGTGCTGGAGGACACGAACGTCGGCGGGTTCCACAACACGGGACGTGATCTCATCGCCAACTGCCTGGGTGCGGGCGTAGCCGGTGTCATCGCCGTCCGCCGGCTTCGCAGGACAGCGCCGGCCACCGCTCCCGGGGTCGCAAGAAGTGCTTGAGGTTCGACCCATGAGCGGTTGGCCGAGACCTTCTCCGGCGTGCGCACCCTGCGGTACACGGCTGACCTGCACTTCGTCGTAGCACCGCTGCCGGGCATCGACGGATCGGTGGTACGGCGGGTCGCCGACGGCTACTCCCTTGTCGTCCACGCCCTGCTCGCCGCCATCCGGCGGGGCGACGACGACCTCCCCGCCCGGCCAGCAGCCGCGCTTCCGGTTCGACCGAAGGCCCGGTGGGCACCGAGGCGTTGCGGCGTGCCGCTCCGCCGGGCGCGGCGTCGTGGTCGCCCGCATCGCTGCGGAGCGCCGGCCCGGCGACCGCCGCTGCAGCTCGCGAACCCGCCCGTCCCCTCGACCGGGTCGACGGCGGCCCCGCGATACGGTGCGGCCGTGGCGGCCGCAGAGCTGGAGGAGCTGGTCGTCGCGGACGCGGGAGCGCTCCGGGGGTGGCTGCTGGCCCACCACGCCACGTCGTCGGGCGTGTGGCTCGCACTGACCCGCAAGGGCGGGACGGTCACCACCCTGACCTGGCAGCAGGCCGTCGACGAGGCCCTGTGCGTCGGCTGGATCGACGGTCAGGGCCGCAGGCGCGACGACCAGACGTCGTCGATCCGGTTCACGCCGCGGCGGTCGCGCAGCTCCTGGTCGCAGCGCAACGTCGGCCACGTGGCCCGGTTGGAGGCGCAGGGCCGTATGCTGCCGGCCGGCCTCGCCGCCGTGCAGGCCGCGCAGCTCGACGGGCGGTGGGAGGCAGCGTACGCCCCACCGTCCGAGGCGGTGGTCCCCGACGACCTGGCTGCCGCGATTGCCGCCGACCCCGCCGCCCAGGCGATGTTCGACGTGCTGACCAGAACCAACCGCTACGCCCTCGTCCACCGGCTCGGCTCGGTCAAGCGGGCGGCGACGCGCGAACGCAAGATCACGGAGTTCGTCGCCATGCTCGCCCGCCAGGAGGCGCCCTACCCCCAGCGGGCCCGCCCCGGAGACCCGGCCTGACCGCACCGCGGGCGGTCCGCGCATTCCTCCAGCAGCGCAGCGAGCGCGCTCGCGGTGGTCGCTTGACCCTGCTCGTTGGCCACGATGAGCATCCGCATCGCCTGCAGCCGGCCTGGGTCCGGCAAGGACGACGACTGCGAGTGAGCCGGCGGAGGAGCTTGCCCTGTTCGACCCTCCAGCCGGCTGACGTGCCCGATCACTTGTCTGAGCCGAGGGCGCGAGCGAGGATGAAGGCTTGCGGGCTCACCTCGTGGGCCAGTTCCGGCTCGCGCACGGTCTTGGCGCGTACCTGTAGACCACGCTCGGTCAGCGCGTGGGCGACCTCGTCCGGAGCGTGCCGGTAGTTGGTCAGTCGGACATCGGTGCCGTAGGCGTCGGCCCGGTGCACGGCCTCACCGTTGCCCGCTTGAAAGGCAACCAACAGATGACCGTGTGGAGCGAGAACCCGCTCCAGCTCGATGCACACCTCGCCAAGGTCTTCGGGAGGCGTGTGGATGATCGAGTACCACGACACGAGCCCGGCGAGGGACTTGCTCGGCAGCGGGAGAGCGGTGAGTCGTCCCTCCTCGAAGGCAACGCCCGGGTGGGCGCGTCTGGCCACGGCCAGCATCTTCGGGGACACGTCGATGCCGATGACGTCCATGCCGTGGGCGGCGAGGAACGCTGCCACCCGGCCGGGCCCACAGCCCACATCGGCGACAGGACCTGCAGGGCTCGCTTCCAGGATCTCGACGAAGGCGGCCAGCAAGGCCCGGTCGATGGGACCCTCTGCGGCGGCACTGATGCCGGTTCCCACCGTGGTCGCGTACGCCTCAGCCGTGGCGTCATACACCGCCCTGGTCGTCGACACATGCTCCGGCTCCGTCACCCCCGGATGGTACGGCTGGCGGACCTTCCTGTACGCGGCGCCCGGAATCGCGATCGACGGTGACATACAAGAGGTCACGACACCCGCCTGCACCACCGTGCTGGCCGGCTTCGAGACGGCGTCGGCTGTTGTCGACGCCTGCCTCGGAGGCAGCCTGCAGGCGACGCTCGCCGACACGGAGCTGGTGGAGCTCTGCGGCGCCTTCGGGCATGAGCACGTCGCCGCCCTGCGAAACGCCCGCCCGGGGCTGCCGGTCGGCCTGGTGTCCCACGCCGGGGACATGACCAACCAGCTCCACCGTCTCTACGCCTGAAGCAAGGTCTGATGCATCCAATGCATGCAATGCATGCATTGGATACAATGCATGCAATGCATGCAATGCATGCAATGGATACAGTGCGGCACATGCAAGCCGACGTGGCGCAGGACCGCCTTCGAACCCTGATCCTGGACGGCACCTACCAGCCTGGGGCGCGGTTGACGGAAGTCGAGGCCGCCGCCGCCCTGTCCATGAGCCGGACACCGGTGCGGGAAGCCTTCCGAGGGTTGATCGCCGACGGGCTCGTGCGGCCCGCTGGGCGCGGCGTGGAAGTGAGCCTCCTCGATCCTGACGCCCTGACCGCGGCGTACGAGGTGCGCGCCTGCCTCGAATCGCTCACGGCTGAGCTGTTCTCCACCCGGCTAGCTGCCGGCCGAATCGCCCCTGCTGACTTCGACGCGCTGGTCTCGACCAACGATGCTGCGGCCGAGGCCACCGCATCCGGCCGGCTGGAGGAAGCGGTCGAACACAACCGTCGGTTCCATCGTCAGATGGCGGTCCTGGCCGCGAACGCCCTCGCCCTCGAGATGCTCGACCGCGTGTGGGACCAGATCTTCGTGTCGACGCGGGCGACCTTGGATGCCGAGGCGCGGCGCGCCCTCGTCTTGGATCAGCACGATCGTCTGCTGCAGGCGATCCGGTCCGGCGACCACCAAGCCGCCGGAGCCATCGCCCGGACCCATGTGCTCGACACCCGAGCCCGTGCCTGCAAGGAGGCCGGGTGATGGCCCGAACGCATCGTTACGACGCGGTGATCACGTGGACAGGCAACCTCGGCACCGGTACCAGTGACTACCGCGCGTACGGCCGAGACCACGAGGTGACGGGCGAAGGGCGGGAGGCCATCGCCGGCAGCGCAGACAAGGCGTTTCGCGGCGACCCTGACCGCTGGAACCCCGAGCAGCTGCTGGTCTGCTCGCTCTCGCAGTGCCACATGCTTTGGTACCTGCATCTCGCGTCCGATGTGGGGGTGATCGTCTCGGGATACGTGGATCGCCCCGTCGGGACGATGTTGGAGGAGGCCGACGGCACCGGGCAGTTCGTCGAGGTGGTCCTGCGGCCGGACGTCACGATTGCCGAACCTGCGATGGTCGGTCGAGCACGCGAGCTGCACGAGCGCGCCGCGGAGCTGTGCTACATCGCCCGCTCGGTGGCCTTCCCTGTCCGCCATGAACCGACGGTCACGGCCGGTGCACCGCAGTGACTGTGAAGGCGCGACGATGACAGGGTCATGACCCAGTTCAGCCATCTGCTCACTGCCAACCGGGCCTACGCCGCGGCCCGGGCCAACGTCGCCGATGCCCGACCCGGTCAACGGCTCGCCATCGTCACCTGCATGGACGCACGCATCGACGTGTTCGCCGTCCTTGGCCTGCACCTGGGTGAAGCCCACGTCATCCGCAACGCGGGCGGCCGGGTGACCGACGACGTGTTGCGCAGCCTGGCCCTGTCCACACATGTCTTGGGTGTCGAGGTACTGGTCGTCATGCAGCACACCAAGTGCGGCCTGGCCGGCATGACGGACGGAGAGCTGCAGGCCCTCACCGGCGCCGACCTCGGGTTCCTGCCGATCGACGACCATGCGGCTGCCCTGCGGGAGGACATCGAGCTCCTGGCTACCAAGCCGTACCTGTCGCCCCTCAAGGAGATCGCCGGCTTCGTCTATGACGTGGAGAGCGGCGAGATCGATGACGTTCTCCGGTGGCAGCGGTAGTCAGAGCTCCGCTGCGCTCCAGAGATCGACGAACGCACGGGTGACGGCCGCGTTCGACTGGCCGTCCCAACCTCTTGGGTTCGCCGGCCGCCGGCAGGCGTCCACCTCGGCGACGATCAGCGCTTCGCCCTGTGGTTGGGCCGCGGCCAACACCACGCCGTCCGCATCCACGATCCGCGTGCACCCGAGCGCGATGCGATCGCCTTGCCGGCCGGCGATGTCGGCGACCACGACGGTGGTCGTGTTCTCGACGGCCCGGGCGACGGGCAGGTTCTCACCGCGGGCCCGAAGCGCATCTGCCGCCGCCCGGCTGCGGAGATGCCCGCTGTTGGTGGGCACGAACAGGGCGGCCGCACCTCTCGCCGCCAACACCCTGGCCGGCTCCAGGTACCAGATGTCGTTGCAGATCATCACCCCAAAGCTCAGCGGCCCATGCCCGAACACGGGGAGGTCGGCCGCTGCCTGGACCACGGTGCGGTAGCCAGGGAACACCTTGCGGTAGATGCCGACCAGCTCGCCGGCGGTGAGCACGGCGGCGGAGCTGTAGATGCCGCCGCCCGGATCGCGCTCGGTGAAGCCCACGATCACCGTCATGGCTGTGTCCGTCAGCGGCCGCAGCACCTCGTGCAGCTCACCGTTGTCCACCCCGAGGGCGACGTCGTCAGGGGATTGGCCGTCCGACTCGTGGGCCAGGCCGCCGAGAACGGCTTCCGGGCAGCACAGCACCTCGACCGCCTGCCGCTCGCACGCCGCCACCTGTTCCCGGATCAGGGCTACGGCTTCGAACGAGCCGAACGGGAGATACGGAGCCTGGTAGGCGGCCACCCGCACCTTCGTGACGTCCACGGCCGAACACTACGGTGCGACCGGTGGCGCCGTCCGAGCTGGGCACCGAGGTCGAGGGGCTCGTCCTGCGGCCCCTTGGCGTCAACGACGTCGACGCCTACTTCGCCGCGGTGGACGCGAGCCGCGACCACCTCGCCCGAGGCGGCTACGAGTGGGCGCGATCCGCCTCTCGGGAGCAGCTGGCGGCCTACCTCTCGGACCCGCAGGACTCGAACACCCGCTTCGGCGTCTGGCGCCACGACCTCCTCATCGGCCGAATCGACTTCATGCCAGTCGCCCCGCCCAGGTACTCGATCGGCTACTGGTTGGCCGCGCATGCCGTTGGCCGAGGCTCGGCCACCGCAGCCTGCCGGGCGGCTCTCGACTACGCCCGTTCGGTGCTGGGGGCGACGGACGTCTTCGCCGGCATCAACCACGGGAACACGAAGAGCGTCGCCGTCGTGCGCCGGCTGGGGTTCGATCACGTCGTCGACTTCGCCACCTACCAGCGCTTTCACCGACGCCTCGACGGCCGCCCGCCGGATGAGGACTCGGGGGCCGTCACCGTCCGTCCTGCCACGCCCGAGGACGGGCCGATCCTGCGCCACCACCTCGTGCTCGCCGCCAACTGGAACCCGACCCGTGCGTCGCGCTCGGTCGAAGAGACCCTCGCCGACGACCACAACGCGCGCTATGTCGAGGACTGGGGACGCATCGGCGACTTCGGAGCGGTGGCCGAAGACGCTGCGACCCGTCCCCTCGGGGCCGCCTGGTGCCGGCTCCTGCCCGTCGCGCGCCCCGGCTATGGCTTCGTCGCCGACGACATCCCCGAGCTCAGCATCGCGGTCTTGACCGAGCGACGGGGGCAGGGCATCGGCGCCCGCCTCCTCGGGGCCATCGAACGCGAGGCGATCCATCGGGGCGTGCGAGCGGTCAGCCTCAGCGTCGAGCTGACCAACCCGGCGCGGCATCTGTACGAGCGATCCGGCTACGCGGTGGTGCGACGTGCGGACGGGGCGGCGACGATGTTGCGGCCTTTGTCGACCTAGCGCACCGCCTGTCGGATTCGGGCACCGAGAGCCGCTCAAGAGCGGCCCGAGGGGCGCCGATGAAGGCCCGATGAACCGGTCAGCTCCCCCCCGGCTCGGCACCGCTGAGCGTCGCGCCCCACAGCCGCTCGTCTACACGCCCGACCAGCTGCTGGGTCGGGCACCGGTGCGCCTCCGCCGTCGCGCCGACAAGGTGCGCCTGGCCGGGCACCTGGCCGCGGCGGTGGCGTTGGTCGGGCTGAGCTTGTGGTGGGTCATCCCGCTCCATGCGTTCGCCGGTCCGGTGCTCCTCACGCTTACGGCCACCCACGGCGTGCACCTGGGCGACCTGCCGACACTGCTGTTCGGCGCCGTCGCCCTGCGCTCGCTGGTGGTAGCTCGTCGGACGTTCCTGGCCACGCCCCGCCACGTCCCGCTCGGCTGAGCGACTGCGTCAGCCCTCCATGAGGTCGACGACCCCGAGAACGATGACCGAGAGCCCCAGTATGAACGGCAGCGCCATCTGACTTCGCGGCCGGGGCAGGGGCAGGCGAACTTCGCCGCTCGGGTCACGCAGCAAGGTGACCTCGTCTCCGACCCCGTAGTTCCAGCGCCTCTGGTGCGACGCAGCGGACAACACATGCGTCTCCGGTCTGGGGTCGCGGTACTCGACGTCGGGTCCGTACAACAGTCGGTTGCGAAACTCCCTCGAACGTTTGACCGACACCGCCACGACCCGGCCCCTCAGCGGTGCAGCGTCAGGAGCCGGCCGATGCACGCCCCTGAAGTGGACCCCAGCCGCCAGGATGGCTATGCCGACGACCATCAGCGCCACGGCAAGGGCTCAGTCGGCCAGACCGCGGGACTGGAGGACGCAGAACTCGTTGCCCTCCGGGTCGGTTAGCACGACCCAGGACTGCTCGCCCTGGCCCACATCGGCCCGCGTGGCACCGAGGGCCAGCAGGCGATCTACCTCGGCGTCACGGTCGTCGGGTCGGAAGTCGAGGTGGACGCGGTTCTTGGTGAGCTTGGGGTCACCCACCGGCACGAAGACGATGCCCGGCCGATGCTCGGCGAGCTTCCGGATCTCGATGCCCGTCTCGTCCTCGTCCACGATCACCCATCCCAGGGCGTTCGCCCACCAGCGACCGAGGGTGGCGTGGTCCTTGGCGTCGACGATCAGCTCGTCCCAGTCCAGGCTCATGGTCCGAACCTAGGGCGAGGGAGCCGGGTCTCCTACGCGGTGCCCGAGTCGTCGGCGCCGTGTTCGCCCGGCTGGTGGACGGCTGCGCCGGCGGAACCAGACATGGCGACGGCCGCCCGCTTCGGGGCTTCGAGTGCCTCGAGCAGGTGCATGGAGATGTCCTGCACGACGATGTCGTCGCGGCCGTTCTCCTTGGTGCCGTCGTCCAGCATGATGTAGCAGAAGGGGCACGCGGTGGCCACGCGGCTGGCGCCGGTCTCGATCAGCTCCCGGCTCCGCTCGGTGTTGACCTTCTTGCCGGTCGACTCCTCCATGAACATGCGGGCACCGCCGGCGCCGCAGCACATGCCCTTGGTTCCGTTGCGCGGAGCCTCGACGATCTCGATGCCCTTGAGCGTGCCGAGGACCTTCCGGGGGCTCATGTAGATGTCGTTGTGACGGCCGAGATAGCAGCTGTCGTGGTACACGACCCGCTCTTCGAGCGCGGCCTCCGACATGTCCAGCTTGCCGGTGTCGATGAGCCACTCGAGGAACTGGCTGTGGTGCACGACCTCGTAGTGGCCGCCGAGCTGGGGGTACTCGTTGCCCAGCGTGTTGAAGCAGTGGGGGCACTGGGTGATGATCTTCTTCACGCCCATGGCGTTCATGGCCTCGATGTTCTGGCTGGCCAGCATCTGGAAGAGGTACTCGCTGCCCGAGCGGCGGGCGGGGTCACCCGTGCAATTTTCGTTGGGGCCGAGGATGGCGAAGTCGACACCGGCCCGCTGCAGCAGCTTGGCCGTGGCCACCGTGACCTTCTTGTTCTTGTCGTCGAACGAGCCGGCGCAGCCGACCCAGTAGAGGTACTCGTGCGTGAGCGGGCTGGAGCCGTCGACGATGGCGATCTCCTCCGGCAACCCCTTGGCCCAATCGGCGCGGGTCGTCTGGGAGAGGCCCCAAGGATTGCCCTGGTTCTCCATCGAGCGGTAGGCGTTGCCGAGCTCGGCGGGGAAGTTCGACTCCATCATCGACAGGTAGCGCCGCATGTCGAGGATCTTGTCGAGGATCTCGATGTTGACCGGGCAGATCTCGTCGCACGCCTTGCAGGACGTGCAGGCCCAGATCTCCTCCGGCGAGATGCGCTCGAAGACGGCGTCGGTGGTGACGGTGAGCTCCGACTCGTGGCCGATGACCGGCGAGACGGCGCCGCCCGGGCGGCTCTCGGACATGACGTTGCCGATCTTGGTGACGATCTCACGGGGGTCGAGCGGCTTGCCGGTGAGGTGGGCGGGGCAGACGCTGGTGCAGCGCCCGCAGATGGTGCAGGCGTCGGTGTCGAGAAGTTGCTTCCAGGTGAAGTCCTCGATGACCGCGGCGCCGAAGCTCTCGAGCTCGGACTCCATGAGGTTCGGCATCGGCTTCATCGCACCCTTGG
>Ga0136611_10001845_pt1 | contig 14709 bp, 18 predicted proteins | sample AntDrymUQ2232306_2_FD_106645 | JGI IMG/M metagenome (GOLD analysis project Ga0136611, IMG submission 106645) | Polar desert sand microbial communities from Dry Valleys, Antarctica - metaG UQ223 (23.06) | ecosystem: Environmental > Terrestrial > Soil > Desert | place: Antarctica: Dry Valley...
GCGTGCTGAATGGCGAGCACGACGCTGGGCTCAGCATGACCGGCGATGAGCGGCCCCCACGAGGCAACGTAGTCAAGGTACTGGTTGCCATCCGCGTCCCATACGTGGGCACCTCTGGCGCGCTCGATGAAAAGCGGTGTGCCACCGACGCCGCGGAATGCACGGACGGGACTGTTGACGCCGCCGGGCAGGTGACGCTGGGCCTCTTCAAAGAGGGCGGCAGAGCGATCTGTACTGCGAGTGAACGCCGGTGTCGTTGTGATTGCCTTCGTGGTAGTCATTGGTGGAGCCAGGTGGCGATGTCCTTAGCGTGGTAGGTGATCACAACGTCCGCGCCAGCGCGCACGATGCCGGTGAGGATTTCAGTGGTAACGCGCTGCTCGTCTAGCCAGCCTTGCGCGGCGGCGGCCTTGACCATGGCGTATTCACCGCTGACGTTGTACGCGGCGATGGGCACGTCAAAGCGATCGCGCGCGGCGCGGATCACGTCCAGGTAGGCGAGCGCGGGCTTGACCATAACGGCGTCGGCGCCTTCCTCCAGGTCCAGTGCAATCTCGCGCAGCGCCTCGCGCACGTTGGGTGGGTCCATCTGGTAGCTACGCCGGTCGCCAAACTGAGGCGCCGAATCCGCGGCTTCGCGGAAGGGGCCGTAGAAAGCGCTGGCGTACTTGGCGGCGTACGAGAGGATGGGAATGTGCTCAAAGCCGCGCCCGTCCAACGCGCGCCGGATGGCGCCAACCCGGCCATCCATCATGTCCGATGGGGCGACGACATCAACGCCAGACTCGGCCTGGGACACCGCGGTACGGGCGAGCACCTCAAGCGTCGCGTCGTTCAGGATGTCTGGGTCGCTCTCTGACGCAAGCACTCCGCAGTGGCCGTGGGAGGTGTATTCGCACACACAGGTATCAGCGATAACCACCAGATCCGGGGCAGCCCGCTTGATGGCACGGGCGGCCTGTTGGACGATGCCGTTCGCAGCGAACGCGCCGGTACCCTGCTCATCCTTTTCCTCAGGAAGCCCAAAAAGAAGGATCGCGGGAATCCCAAGATCCGCGATCTGCTGGGCCTCGCAGACGGCAGTGTCCACAGACCAGCGGAACTGCCCCGGCATGGAACTGATCTCCTGTTGAAGATTGCGGCCGGACGCGATAAACAGCGGGTAGACAAGCTGGTCTACGGCAAGGCGCGTCTCGCGCGTGAGACGACGCAGGCCGGCGGTGCGCCGCAGGCGGCGCGGACGGTCAAGCGGGAACGGCATGCGGGTGTGCTCCTGTGACCTTATTAACTTTGCCTGCTTCCCTGGCCTCGCCGGTAGATGGATGCGCCTCTGCGCGCGAGCGACGCATCGCACCGGGACCCGAGAGGGCAGCGAGGATGGCGATTCTCTCTCGCCGGGCGGAGAGTGTGGCCCCAATGGCAGCGCGACGCAGGGCAATGGTTGGCGGATGCAGCAGCTTCTGGACAATGGCGTGAGTGAGCTGCTCGACGGCGGCGCGCTGGAGCGGGGTGAGGGCAGCGAGACGCGCCCCCACGCGGCGGTGTTCGGCGGCGCGGATCGCCTCCGCGTGAGTGCGAATGGCGGCGACCTCGGGCGCGGCGGCGCGCAGGCGAAGCTCGGCCTCAAAGGCACGCGCGGCGTCACGCGCCTGCGCGTCTGCATGGTCGATCACCTCACGCCGGTCGAACCTCTCAACCGGGCAGTGCGCGGCGAGGTCATCAAGATCGAGCACCAGCACGCCCGGCAGCGCGCGGACGGCGGGATCAACGTCGCGCGGGACGGCAATATCTATGAGCAGCAGCGGGCGGCCCGTACGCGAAGGAAGCGCACCGGCGACAGCAGAGGCTGAGACGACCGGCTCGGTGGCCGACGTGGCGCAGACAAGCACGTCCACCTCAGCCAGTGTCGCGGGCAGCAACTCTAGCGTGGCGGAGCTGACGCGCGCGGGCGGAAAGGCCACACGCAGGGCGGCGAGACGGCTGCGGGAACGATTGAGCAAGGTCGTGTGCGTCACGCCGGCAGCGAGCAGGGCGCGCAGGGCTTCTTGCCCAGTGACACCCGCCCCGAGCACGGCGGCGCGCTTGCCCTCAAGGCCGGCCAGGGAGGACACGGCGCGCTCCACGGCCAGGTGAGCGACGGATGGATGGCGGTCAAAGGCGCCGGCGCGCCTGATCCGTCGAGCGGCTCCGATCGCATGTCGGAAGAGCGTGTCCAGCTCAGCGCAAAAGGGTGGGTGCTCGCCGCGCGCCACCTGGTAGGCGGCGCGGACCTGGCCGAGAACCTGGCTTTCACCAAGCGCGAGAGAATCCAGCCCGGAGGCAACACGGATAAGGTGGTACGCGGCGTCCGTCCCTGTGCGGACAAAGAGGTGTGGCGCAAGCTCCACCGTGGCGAGACCGCTCCACTGCGCCAGCAACCTGGTGAGTACACCGGCGGTGCGGGGCCGCCGGGTCCAGCAATAGACTTCCAGCCGGTTGCAGGTGGAAAGCACGATGCTGGGGCCAACCTGCTCGCGTACGGCGGCACTGATGGCTTCGGCGGCGCGCTCACCCCCCTTGGTGAGTAGGCGCTCGCGCAGCGCGACGGGGGCAAGGTGGTGAGACATGCCAACCACGACTAGCTTCCCCCCCGCGGGGGCGGAGGGAGTCACGGGCGCGCTCCGACGGAAACGGCCGGGACGGCTGGGCAGAAGTGCTCCGCGAGAGATTCAACGACGGCGGCAGCGGTGGTGTCCCTGGCGACGGCCTCGACGCGCCAGCCCAGACGGTGCACCTGGGCGGCGGTCGTCGCGCCGAGACAGACGACGATGGGGGGCTGCTCTATGAGGTCCGGGGCGAGACCGGCGGTGCGAAGCGCGGCGTCGAAGCCTCGCACAGCGGAAGGGCTGAAGAACGTCACCGCAGTCGGGCGAGCCGCGCACATCTCCCGCACCAGCTCCGGTGACTCATTAATAGGGATGCTGCGGTAGACAGGGATCTCCTCCACGATGGCGCCGCGTTCGCGCAGCACAGCGCCGGTAGTGTCCCGGCCTTCCTTGGCGCGAGGCAGGAGCACCCGCGTACCGGCGACCGGGTGCGCGGCCAAAGCATCCAAGACGGCCTCAGCGCTGAACGGAGAGAGGACCGTGCCCGCCGTCAGTCCATAGGACGCAAGGACGGCGGCGGTGGCGGGACCGGCGATGATGTGCAGATGGGAGGACGCGGCCAGGGTAAGGGCAAGCTTGGTGAGGCGTGCAGCAACGATGCGCGCGGCGTTAGCGCTCGGGACGATCAGGTAGGTGAAGGAGTACAGCTGCGCCAGCGCCGTGTCCAGCGCCGAGAGGTCTGGCAGCGGCTCAATGGCGATTGTTGGAATGGCGACGGGATCGAAGCCGGCGGTGCGCAAGCGAGCGCAAAGATCCGCTGATTGAGCCAGCGGCCGCGTGACGATGACACGAGGTCGCATGACGGGAGTTGTGAGTACCGTGGATGTCACGGCCACGGCGGGCTGCGCGGTGGATGTGCGTGAATGAGGAGCAGCAGAGACCGTGGTCATGAGAGCGCCTCAGCCGGCGCTGACTCACGCAAGAGGCCAGCGGCGCCCAGGCTCAGGAGGTGGGCCGCAACGGCCGCTCCGAGCGTCTCGGGCGCTTCTACAAAGCCCGTCGCTTCGTGCTTGAGGACACGCGTGCCATCTGGCGTGGCGACGGCGGCGGCAAGGTGCAGGCGTCCGGCCACAAGAGTGCCAACTGGCGTGCCGAGGGCGGCGACAGGGAGGCGGCAACCGCCTTCCAGGTCGCGCAGCACGCGGCGCTCGGCGCTGACAGCGGCGGCCGTCGGAGGATGGTTCAGGACATCAAGGAGCGCGCGGGTGACGGCATCACCAACGCGCGCCTGGAGGGCAAGCGCTCCCTGGCCTGGCGCTGGTGGCAGGATGCCCGGGGGAATGGGCCAGCGGGGCGCTTCAGTCAACCCCAGGCGATCCAATCCGGCGGCGGCGAGCACCAGGGCATCGAATGCCTGAGATGGGTCAAGCAGCTTACGCCAGCGGGTATCTACGTTGCCGCGCACGGGCACGGCCCGCAGGTCGGGCCGATAGGCGCGCAAGAAGGCGGCGCGGCGTAGGCTGCTGGTGGCCACACGCGCGCCCGTTGGAAGATCATCCAGCGTGAGACCGGCGGCAGTGACCAGCACGTCCAGTGGATTGGCGCGTTCGGGTACCGCGGCGATCACCAGACCCTCGGGCAGCGCGGCGGGGAGATCCTTGAGACTGTGGACGGCGAAGTCAATCTCGCCGCTCAGGAGCGCAGCCTCAATGTCGCGCACGAAGACGCCAAGTCCCCACGATGGTAGGGCGTCGGGAACGATTGATTGCACACGGTCGCCCTCCGTGGAGATGGTGCGTACACAGACCTCCAGACGAGGAACCGCCGCTCTCAGCGTAGCGGCGACTGCCTCGGATTGGATCAGGGCAAGCCGGCTCCCACGCGTGCCCAATACCAGCAAGGCGGCGCCGGGGCGAGTCACGCCAGAGCAGCCTCACGCTGAAGGGACGCCGCGACACCTAACTCGGAGCGGGCGATGTCCGCCAGCGCATCGATGAAGGGCGGCGCGCAATTGAGCGACTCAATGCGGTGGAAGACGATGCCGTGCGCCTCAGCCTCCTCCCGCGCGGCGACATCAATGTCGTAAAGGATCTCGAGATGGTCAGCTAGGAACTGAGTGGGAACGAAGAGGACGTGGCGGTGCCCAGCAACCGCCAGATCCGGTAGGAGATCTTTGAAATCCGGCTTGAGCCATTCCTCGGGCGTGTGGCCCGCGCTCTGGTAGGCGAACTGCCACCTATCCTGTGCAAGTCCGGCGCGCTCGACAACCGCGTGGACGGTCTCCCGGATCTGATCCAGGTACTGCGGCTCACGAACAACAACCGACTGCGGGAGGCTGTGAGCGGTAAGGATGACCGGAACGGTTTCACGCGTCTCCGCGGGCAGCGCCGCCAGCGCTTCCGTCACGCGCACCGACAGCGCATCGAGGAAGAGCGGATGGCGGTGCCACGCTCCGGCCACGGTAATGGACACGTCTTCGGGCAGGCGCTCACGCGCTGCGTCCACAGCGCGGTGGTAGCCACCCATGATGATGGGCGAGTACTGGGGCGACATGATGACGCCGGCCACACGGCGTGCGCCAGCCTTTACCAGCTCTTCCAGGGCATCCGCGATGAACGGTGGGGCGTGGCGCATCCCGGCAGCGACAACGAAGCGCTGGCCCGGCACCGCCGCGGCATTGAGGCGCTCCTGCACAGCAGCCGCCTGGGCGCGTGTGCGCGCGAGCAGCGGCGAGCCGCCAATGAGCGCGTAGCGACGGTGGAACTCCTGCACCACCTCGTCGGAAGCGGGTCGCCCGCCGCGCACGCTGGCGAGGTAGGCGGGAAGGTGGTCAAGCGTTGCGGGGGACCCGAAGGTCATCAGCAGCACGCCAAGGGTGTCGCTCGTGCTGCCCCCTGTGCTGCTCATGCCCGAACGGTCTCACCCAGGCGGCGCCCATCCGCCCGTGTGGCGCGGTGCACCTCCTGAACCAGGCGCGCTAAGGTATCCGGATTGGTCTCCGGAATGACACCGTGGCCGAGGTTGAAGATGTGGCCGGGGCGTCCACCTGCGCGGCGCAGCACGTCCTGGGCGCCTTCCCAGACGCGCTCCCACGGCGCGAGGACAAGCACGGGATCCAGGTTGCCCTGGATCGCCTTGTCGTGGCCAACGCGAGCCCAGGCGACATCAAGCGGGACACGCCAGTCCACGCTCACCGCGTCCGGCCCGGCAGCAGAGACATGCTCCAGCAGGCTAGCGTTGCCCGTACCGAAGTGGATACGCGGCACGCCGCTACTCGCCAGCGCATCGAAGACGCGCCGCGAGTACGGGAGTGAGTAGCGCTCATAATCCTGAGGGGAGAGGCTGCCCATCCACGAATCAAAGAGCTGCATCACCTGGATACCCGCACGGACCTGCGCCTGGAGGTAGCGGATGACGGTCTCCGTCACCACCTCCATCAGCGCGTGCCACGTCTCGGGATCGGAGAACATCAGGCCCTTCGCCTTGGCGTAGTCACGGGAGGGACGGCCCTCAATCAGGTAGCAGGCGAGTGTGAACGGGGCGCCGGAGAAACCGAGCAGCGCAGCGCGGCCCCCAGACAGCTCGCGCCGCAGGAGGCGGATGGTCTCCATGACGTAGGGTGTGGCTTCCTCGCCATCCACAACACGGAGGCGGTCCACGTCCGCGCGGGTGCGGATGGGATGGTGGACTATGGGGCCAACCTCGGGCTCAATGCTGAACGGAGCGCCCATGGCATCCAGCGGCAACATGATGTCCGCGAACATCACTGCGCCGTCAACGCCAAAGCGCTCAACCGGCATCAGCGTGATCTGAGTTGACAGCTCCGGCGTCTTGGCGAGCGTGAGGATGTCGTACTGCTTACGGAGCGCACGATACTCCTGCAAGCAGCGCCCGGCTTGACGCATGAACCAGACGGGGGTGCAGTCCACCGGCTGGCGCGCGCACGCCGCCAGCATGCGCTGCTCGCCGGTCATCTCGATCGTGCCGGTCATACCAGACCCATCGCCAATGCGAGCGCCTCACCCACCGGTTTGGCAACCGCGGTAAAGGCCGGGGTATCGCGCAGCGTGAACGTGCTGGCCTCCGAGCTGCGCAGCTCCATCACCAGGTCCAAGAATTCACCGGGACTGTCGCCCTCAAACGCGACGACAAACTCCTGGTCGTCCAGACCGAATGAATAGGTGGTGTTGATCTTGACGTTGGGGTACTTGTGCCCAATGTCAATGTGGGCGCTCATCATACGCTGGCGCTCCTCCTGAGGCAGCGCGTACCAGGCGCGCGTCTTCACAAAGGGATAGATAAAGAAGTACGGCGAACCCGCCGGCTGGATCGTTGTGCGGGCGCCATCTTGGCCCTGGTGCATGTGGGTGTCGATGTACTGTGAGCGGCGCGTCATCGCCAGATAGTGGTGCGAGATTTCAATATGTGCCCAGAGCTCGGTGGCACGCAGCGCAGCGCCAAAGCGCTGTAACTGTTCCGGCGCCTCGGCGGCCTGCCACAGCAACACGTCTGCGTCGCCACGCAGCCCAACCAGGCTGTAGCTGCGAAGGATGCCCAGGTGCGCGCTGGCCTCGTTCAGCGCCTCGTCAAACTGAGCCGCCAGCCTGTGGCGCTCTTGGGCCTCCAGAAGGAACGCGCTCGGGCGCAGCCGGTAGAACGTAAAGGCGACGCAGACCCGTCCTTGGGGGGAAGACTGAGACACCAGGGCACTCTACCCGCATAGCAGGAGCGCGCCGCATCGGGACTTCTCCCCAAAAGTGGGTGGAGGGTGTCCAGTTTTGGGGGGGGGTGTAGGCGGTCTTCTCTGGGCGGACGGGGCAAAAGCGGTGATTCTAGGGGCCGTTTGGGGGTGATTTGTCCAGGTTTTGGGGGTAGCGGTCCAGGGAGAAACTGGACACTCCAGGTAGGGGATTGGACACCGGCTGGGCTGCGGGCCGGAGTACCACACGTTTACGGATGAGCAGGGAAGGTGTTGGCGGGCGAGGTGGTACCGGCGCGGCGCTGGCGTGACGGCGGGACAGATCACAGGGATGAGAGAGGACGACAGGGACGTGCAAATCGGGCCGCCGACCTATGCGGGCGAAAGCGTCGCCGGCGTGGAGGCGCAGGACCCGAGATGTGGTGGGGCGGGTTAGGCCATGGGTCACCGGGTTGGTCGGGCTGCGCGACAACGTGGCCGAGGAAGGCACAGCGGGGGATATCAAGTGTGGGCACCCAATAGGGAGTGATCTTCAGTGCGCGCGGCGAGCGGCTATCAACTTCAGGACATTGTGGTTCAAGACTGAGACTCGCCCTGGGGACGCTGATCTCCGGTGGCGAAGCATTGCGAGCGCCTCTTCGGCACCGACGAATCGTTCGCGGCTGAGACGCTGCGCGCCCTCAGTCGTGGGACCAATCCCGCGCTGGCGGAAAAGTCGACGCACGCGGCGGTCAGCTAAATCACGCTTACGCGCACGTGGCTTATTATGCGCATGTGCCGACATCGGATCTGCTGTCAGCATGGCACCGATAACGACCGCGTCATTGCCGACAGTGGTCATCCGGCCGCACGAAGGACCCCGAGGCGCGGCACACCGCGTGCCCTCAGCATCCGCATGGAGAACCGCGCCCGTCCAACATTCGGCAGACGCGCCGCCGGCCGCGCCGTGGCCCGCGGCGCGGCCGGCGCGCTCGGAGTGGCGGCGGGCGGCACGCCGCTCGGCCAGCCGGCGGGTGCGCGCGCGGCGCCCACGCCGCAGGAGGCCGGTGAGTCCGGGCAGCCACCGCCCCAGGTCCCTCCTCCCGCGCTGCCCGTCGAGCCGCCTCCCCCGGGCACCGAGCACAACCCTCCTGCGCACCACTTCATGGCCGGGCCGAAGGTGCATGCCTTCCACCATCAGACCGCTGACTTCGTGATCACCGGCCGGCCCGTCGTCCCCCACTTCGTGCGCTACTACAACAGCAACGATCCGCGGGCCGGCCCCCTCGGGCCAGGTTGGAACCACTCGTACACCGCACGCCTCATCGACCCGGGCGATGTCTCAGGCGCGGTCGTGCTCGTGTGGCCGCAGGGGCGCAGCGACCGCTTCGAGCCGCGCCCCGACGGTACGTTCGAGGGCCTGCCCCTCATCGACGCCATGGGCAGCCGCACGCTCAGTCTCGCGCGCCTCGATGACTCCGGGGACGCGACCTACGTCGTGCGCGACCAGATGCGCTCGTTCACCTTCGACGCCTACGGGCGCCTCCTCACCACCACCTGGGCCGGCCGCGCAGCCGCGCGCGTCACCCACGACGACGCGGCGTGGCAGCTGGCCCAGGTGCAGCCGCAGGGCGGCATCCCGCTCACGTTCCACTACGACCCGCGCACCGGCAGGCTCGCCAGCGTGACCGAGGAGCGGGGGAAGATCGGGGTGCCAGCCGTCATACGCTTCGACTAAGACCGCCCCGGCCGCTTGGTCCGCTACACGAATCAGCTCGGTCGCTGGCTCGGCTACGAGTACGAGGGGGACTCCATCCGTCTCGCTGCGATCATTGGCCTCCGCACGCAGCGGATCGAGTACGACTCCGCCGGCCGCATGCAGCTGTACGACAACGGCCAGGGCGGCGTGACCCGCTTCACTTACACCTGATCGACCGCCCCGGCGCCATATCCACCAACCCTCACTCCTCACGACCGCCGCGGCGGAACATGCGGCGCCAGCACCGGATGCCCTCCATCTGACGCTGGTCCTCGAAGAGGGGCTCCACGAAGTACGGCACCGCATCCACTGGTAGCTGAAGCATGGCACACCGGACGACGCGCTCACCGCTCAAGAACCACGCATAGCGGAATGGAGGGGTATCGAGAAGGCGGCAGGAGCGCCTCCGAGAATCGTCCGGCGGACCGGCCCGTACTCCCATTGAGCAGAATCCCGGGCCCGTCGACTGCTACTGCACGGCATCGAGGGTCTTCCGCAGTAGCGTGGGACGGAACGGGTGGGCCAGCATGCTCTCGACCGCCTGGAGTGCCCACTGATCGCCGGCTAGCGTCGCCTGGATCATCTTCGCCAGGAAGTTGTGGTGGGCGACAATCGTCGCGCTGAACACCTCAAGACCGGTGGGCGCGAACACGCCGCCCGCCAGTCGATAGGCGGAAACAAACTCCCGGACGCCCGCTGCCGTATCGACACGCCACTGGCCCCTGCCGCCGTCGAGCAGCACGTAGCCGACCTCCCACTCAGGCGGTAGTGGCCCGCAGTCGTCCCAATCGAGCACAACGACCCGGCCCACCCGGTCGAGCGCCACGTTGGACTCGTTGAAGTCCTGGTGGCACATGCGGCACGGGGGCAAGGTCGCCTCGCCGGCAATGGCGTCGAGCGCCTCGAGCTCGGGCCGCTGCTCGCGGAGCAGCGGCGCCCACGGCTGGTCTTTGGCACGGTCGAGCAGTTCCTCCCATGCGCCGCCGACCGTGCGGTCCTTGTACCAGGGGTCCACCGCGTTTGCGGTTGGCCAGCCAGTGGCGTGCAGGCGCGCGAGCGTCGCAGCAGCCTGTCGCAGCGCCGGCGCGCCCGCGATGTCGATCCATTCGAACACCCGCCACCGGACGCCGTCGATTGAAGCAACGATGGCGCCGTCCACGGATCGGACGATCCGAGGCGCGGCGACGCCGGCCTTCGAGGCCGCTTCGATGAATAACGCCTGCCTTTCGAGCTGCTCGGGTGCAGCGCGACCGTGATCAAACAGCTCCTTGACCGCCCAGACTCCGGTCGAGGTCTCAACCCGAAAGACTCGGCCCATCGCCCCGCGAGCAGCCTCAACCGCTCCGCCTCTGGGCATGCCGAGGCCGAAGCTTCGTAACACATCAATTGTCGGTTGCACGGCGGAACCCGCCTCTATTCTTGCGCAGGCTGCTCAGCGTGCCAAGGATTCGTCAGGGTCCCGAGACATCGGGTGATTCGGAGACCACCTGCCCAGTCCCGCATGCCGCTGCCTTCCGCGAGGCGGTCTTCCTCGTAGACCCGAATGCTTGCGGCCGCCGGCCGCAAGAGACGCCGCGGGAGCTTCCCGACTACCTCAAGGCGGCCACCAGACAGGCGGCACGGAACAACCGCGAACGGCGCGTGAATAAGCTGCGTACGCACGCGCGCCGCGGGGACTGGTTTCCTTTCACCAGCGGCTTTGCATAAAGACGATTCCGCTACCGGTGGTTTTTGTGCAAGTGAGGTCCGGTTGGTCTTCGATGATTTCGAGATTGTCGATGTCTTCCACAATCTCGGTCAGGTCCTCCGCGTCATCTAGTCCAGTGGGTGCCGCCACCGTAAACCTGGGAATCGCGCGAACCCCCGATCCGTCGTCACCCATTCGCTTCCAGATTCGATCGCCAGCGCCGCCAGGTAGGCGGCGGGTACCGCGTTCCCTTTGGCTCCCACCCGGCGACATAGCCCCATGAACAGGCCCCAGTGCCGCGGCCCCGCCATCACCGGGACACAGTTTGTCCGTACGCGTAGCTCTTCCACGAACGTCATTGCCGCCCCCAGCGGTGTCGGCGGATTGAAGATCCGCGGATGCGTCACGATCCGCAGGAATCCGCTCAAGACCATGTCTGAAAGGCCGAACGTCGCGTCGCCACCCGCCACCTCTTCGAGCCAGCGCGCATACCGTTGGTGGTCCACAACCTCGGCCCGGTGCGCGTAGACCAGCACGTTGACGTCAGGCAAGACCATCCATCAAGTCCCGTACGGCTGCCGAGTCGTCTAGGTCCACACCAGGCTGCATGCCATTCCCCTTGAAGGTATGCACCCGGAATCGCTTGGCCGGCCGCTCTGGATCGCGCCGGCGGGCGAGACGCTCCCGCAGCGCATCCTCCACAAACGAGGTCAACGTCGCCCCCGTCTGCTGCGCCACCAACTTCGCCTCACGCATCACGTGATCGTCCAGATCCAGCGTCGTCCTCATGCAGAAAAGCATACCGATTTGCCACATTTCTGCTCAATTGATTGGGACCAGCCGGGCGTGCTCGCGGCCCTGCCGGATACGGTAGCCATCTCCACCATCATCGGCGGCAAGCTAGAGCACCTCGCGCTCGCGCGCCGTCAGGCGGTCATGAGGCGCGACGGCGGCTCACGGCAGGTGTACCGCCGAGCGTTTTCGCTGCATCCCGAGCGCTAGGGCCACAGTCGCGCACGTTCGTTTTCTGGGGAAGACTGAGACACCCAGGCACTCTGCCGGCGTAGCAGGAGCGCGCGGCATCGGGACTTATCCCCAAAGTGGGAACAGTTGGGCACTAATTGAGGGGACGATACGGACGTGTGAGTGTGGAAGGGTTAGCTCTTCCAAGTTTGAGCGGTCTTCCCTGTACGGGGGTCCCATTGCATGCGTGATAGCTCGTCACCGGAGGTGTAGTATGCAATGACTTCCAGCGGCCGGTTGCCAAAAGTGCGCTGCATACCGTTCAGTAAGGACCCCATGGCCTGCTGCGCTTGCCCCTTCGTGATGGTGGGGCTCACGATGACGCCCAACGTCCGGTCATCGCGAACGAAGGCATCCACAATGTATTTGCGTTGTGGGTCGGTGGAGAGCACCCACGCGGCGAATGACGCGCCGTCAGGCGTGTTGCCACGCTCCGCGGTTTGTCCTGGGCCTTGTGGTGCGTACTGGCCGCCGTATCCGCTACTCGGCGCGGGATAGGACGGCGGTGGCGCAGTCTGGGAAGCGCCTCTATCCGTGCGACCCGGCAGCGGCGCGGTGCGAGGATCCACTCGCGCCGCGGTGGACTCATCGGTGCCGCCGCACCCGGTGGCAAATAATGACAAACAGAGCGCCACGGCCGCATACATGGCGGTGCGAGTTGAGTGCAGCCCGCGCCTCTGCCCTACTCCGCCCACCAAAGCCATACTCGACTCAGAACCCTCTCCGGCCGCTACGCAGCGCGGGCGCGCCGGGAGCGGTCTGAAAGCATCTTGGCCGCCAGCGCCGCGGCCCCCATCATCAGCGCCTTGTTTCCCAACAATTGTTGGAGTAGACCGGGATCTTGCCTCCCCACCTGGGTGGCCGCTCGACCAAAGGCGTCGGGGTGATTCTGTTGCGTGTAACGTGAGAGCGCCGCGACTTCTTCCGGAGTCATGCGGTTGGGATCGGTGGTACGCAGTCCCGGAATGAGTTGAGTGAGCATGTCCAGCCCGCCACCGCCCATCTGGTCGCGCGCCCCCCGGCTGCCAGTGAGTGCGCTCAGCAGTGCTCCGGCAATACCGGGGAGTGCGCCGCTGGCCAGTCCTCCAAGAGGATCGGTACCACCAATACCTGGGGTGATGTGGTCGTGATACTCCTGCGGGGGCGTGCGGCGCGCTGCCTCCGTCAGTGAGTCTCGCAGCACGCGAGGCGGCGCCGCGCCCACCAGCTCGTTCCAGCTTTGGAAGTCCGGTGATTGAGGATTCTCGAAATTCCCCTGCCCCTGCTCCCAACGCTCAGCCTGTTGGCGGGCCTGCTGCTGCCCGCCGAGCGCACCGGCTAGTTGTTCAAATAGACCCATGGTTCAACCTCCTGATGTAGCGCACGGGTGTCCCCGACGTACGGTTCGGGGTTGCATCGCACGCAAGGTCCATGCCGGTGGCGCCGGCCCAGCCCGCCCACGTCCCTCAACTGGCACACGAATTGCATTTGTAGCCGCCGGCGCGGAGTCCTACCGGCGCGGCCGCAATAGAGGCAAGCTCACGAGCGATCAGGTGAGCGTGGACAAGTCCCTAGCGGCGGACCGCCGGCACAAGGCAACGCGCTCGCTGCGCACCAGTTCGCGCACCTCTTGTTGCTCAACAACCTGGCGGTTGCTGATGCATAGCTCCTCCTTCAGCTTGAGGCGCTTCTCCACCACCAGCACCTCTTCAAGCACAGGCACGATGAGTATGTCACCTTCGGTGCGGACCGCAGGCGGCGCGTCAACGTAGCGATCAATCGTCACGCGCTCAACGGACACATCGTCGCGCGTGAGCGACTGCTGAATTGACTCTTCAGACGTGGCAAACAGGGACGCCACGCAGTGGCGCGTCCAGCAGAATTGGCACGGAAAATGCCACTTTTGAAAAGCAGGCGGTGCTTAGGCCCGCCGCGACGGCACCATGTTGTTCGCATGATGACATCGGGCACTGGCCACCAAATCACCAAATCGGGTATGGAGCAAATAAAGTTCTATGGCAGTAAATGATCCCTCTAATGCACGCACGGTAGTTGGAGTCTTTGAGGACCGCCCCCAAGCGCGCGCCGCGGTTGAGGACCTCAAGCGGGCGGGTTTCCGCGATGATCAGATCGGCTTCGCGGCGCGCGAGGGCGGAAGCGCCGCAGGTGCCACGGCGGGCGCCGGCTCAGGCGAGGTGACCACGGATACCGGCAGTGGCAGCGGGGCGGCAACCGGCGCGATGACGGGCGGACTACTGGGCGGGTTGATTGGCGCCGCCGCGGCGCTGCTGATTCCCGGTATTGGGCCGATCGTGGCCGGCGGTATCCTGGCCTCAGCGCTGGGTGGCGCGGCGCTCGGCGCAGCCGGTGGCGGCATCGTCGGCGGTCTTGTCACCACGGGAGTGTCCGAAGAGGACGCCCGCTACTACGACAGTGAGTTTCAAACTGGAAAGACCGTCGTGACCGTCCAGGCGGGAGGCAAGGCCGCTGAGGCTGAGGCGATCCTCCGCCGGCATGGCGGCACCTTCGCCGCAGGCGCGACTGGCACAAGCAGGCAGCCCATGGCGGGCGGCATGAGCGGGCAAACTACAGCTGGCATGGGTGGCGCGTCTACAACCATGAAAGCCGGCGACGGCACTATCCGCGTGCCCGAAATGGAAGAGCGCCTCAACGTTGAGAAGCGCGAGGTGCAGCAGGGTGAAGTCCAGATCCGGAAGACCGTAGAGGAGCACACCGAGACCGTCCCGGTTGAGCTCAAGCGCGAAGAGGTACACGTCGAGCGACGGGATGTCGCGGAGCGGCCGATGAAGCCGGGCGAGGGCGCGTTTGAAGAGGGAACAATCAAAGTCCCCGTGCGGGGCGAAGAGGCCGTGGTGACGAAGGAGGCGGTGGTCACCGGCGAGGTTGTGGTGAACAAGGAGCGCACCACCGAGGGCGAGGAGATCGCTGATACGGTACGGCGCACCGAGGTACACGTCGATAAGTCCGGCGATACCAC
>Ga0136611_10001846_pt1 | contig 14708 bp, 11 predicted proteins | sample AntDrymUQ2232306_2_FD_106645 | JGI IMG/M metagenome (GOLD analysis project Ga0136611, IMG submission 106645) | Polar desert sand microbial communities from Dry Valleys, Antarctica - metaG UQ223 (23.06) | ecosystem: Environmental > Terrestrial > Soil > Desert | place: Antarctica: Dry Valley...
AAGTTCGACGAAGAATGACAGGGAATCAGAGTGGCCTCACACAAGAGACCAGAGACGAACTTATTAAGTGGGATGCTCTTTTCGACTTTGAAGTCCATGGCGCACGTTTGTCGCTCACAAGTGCATTAGGTTGGATGAATGGGCTAGAACCACTCCCGATTGTGCCTCGATTTGAGGAAATGCAGTTTGCTATGTTTATGAACCGATATTGTGAAGTTGGCTGGATGGTGCATAGACTTATCCCAGCGTTTCAACCACCGGGTGTACTATTTCCTGAGGCTTGGATGGAAAAGTGGCGTGTACTTGATGACTCTTTTGAAAATATTGTAAATTCGCTAACACAGCAGCTAGGAAAGAAAATAGGTACTTCTATTGTGGAGTTGGTAAAGGTAAAATTTCCATTCAATGAACAATCTGCTTTTCCACTCTGAGTGTTCAAGCAGTAATTTCACCAGATTTGGGCAGAAAATCTAATAAGTTGTGAAGTCAAGTGTTCACGTTATAGAAAAAATAATTTCAAAGAATTGAGTCACGATAAAGAGTGAATATTAGAATAGTATTTTACATGACTCAATGAATCTATAACGGTATCCAACTTACCTCGCATTCCCCTGATTCCGTAGCGACATAGGCGGAATTCTCTGTAATGGTGACAGATATGTCCATGGTTCTTTGCGCCAATTTAGCCAGTGCTTGAATGTTTTTCCATTGAAATTGGAAAATGGATGCCGTCAGTTTGTTGAGCTTTGCTTGTTCTTGTATCCACCAGATAGCTGATTTGGAATTAAAACTATAGACCTTGACAGTTTGTGCGAGCCGGGTTGCTTTTTTGATCCGATCGGCGGCAGGTTCTCCGACATCGATCCATAAAGCAATCCGGCCATCTGAGGTATGTGCCCATAAGTCAGGTTCTTCGGCGGCACTCAGTCCTTTGGTAAATGTCAGCGATTCCTGCGCATTGATACAAAACGCGAGAATACGAGCCATCATGCGTTCGAGTGTTTCTGATGGGTGCTGGGCAATGGTTAAGTTGAGCGTATCGTAATAATTGCGATTGAGATCGGTCAGCGCGATTTTTAACTTATAAATAGTTGGTTTTAAAGCCACAAATACATCCTTGATCTAATAGTCCTTTATCGGAAGCATTTTCTAAGCTTCCGGGTTTAGTGGGATAATATTCGCCGGAGAGGTTTCTTCAGCTGGTTCAAACCACGCAAGATATTGGTGCAGTTTGACGACTTCTCCGACGATGATCAGTGTGGGCGGGGTCAAATTCGCGGCTGCGGTCAAGTCAGGCAGTGTTTTGAGTGTTCCGGTAATGGTTTTTTGTTTCTGTGTCGTACCTTGCTGGATAATTGCGGCGGGTGTAGTGTCCGGCAGGCCATGCGCCATCAGTTGCTGGCATAAAACAGGTAAACCGAGCAATCCCATGTAAATCACGATGGTCTGATTAGGTCGTGCGAGATAGGGCCAGTCCAGATCAATGCTGTTGTTTTTTAGATGGCCGGTGACAAAAATGCAGGATTGCGCATAGTCGCGATGCGTGAGTGGAATACCTGCATACGATGCAACCCCCGAGGCAGCGGTAATACCGGGTACGACCTGAAAGGGAATATGGTGTGAGGCCAGCGTTTCAATTTCTTCGCCGCCGCGGCCAAAAATAAACGGATCGCCTCCTTTGAGACGCAATACCCGTTTGCCTTCTTGCGCCAGCCGCACCAGCAATTGATTGATCGATTCCTGCGCCAGGGTGTGGCGGTTACGTTCTTTGCCCGCATAAATGCGGGTGGCATCACGGCGTACCATATCCAGAATGGCCGGTGAAACCAGTCGGTCATAAACCACGACATCGGCCTGTTGCATCAGGCGCATGGCGCGGAAAGTAAGTAAATCAGGATTCCCCGGTCCGGCGCCTACCAGATAAACCTCGCCTTGTGGTGGTTCGTCGTTTTCTTGCTGCAATGATTGCGACAGATAATCCTGGGCAGCTTTGTCCTTTCCGGCCAATACCATCTCAGCAAAGGGGCCTTGCAAGGTTTTTTCCCAGAAAATACGTCTTTTCTCCGCGTGTGTGAAATGCTGTTTGACTTGTTGGCGGAATTTTCCTGCAATCGCCGCGAGACGTGCGTAGGCGGCTGGTATCATGATTTCCAGTTGGGCACGGAGTAATCTGGCCAGAACAGGGGATTGGCCGCCACTGGACACAGCAATCAGTAGTGGCGACCGATCGACTATGGAAGGCATGATAAAGGTACATAAATCCGGATTATCCACTACATTAACCGGAATTTGCCGTTGCTGAGCTGCTTCGGAAATCCGTCGGTTGGTGGCGCGATCATTCGTTGCTGCGATCACTAAAACAATATCCTCCAGATGCTCAGGTTGAAAATATTCAGCGCAATGTTTGATTTTTCCTTGTGCCAGGTATTCATTTAAGGTTGCATCCAGTTCGGGTGATACCACGGAAACCTGCGCGCCGGCCTGAAGCAGAAGCATGGTTTTGCGTGTGGCGACTTCGCCACTGCCCACTACCAGGCAGGTTCTGTTTTTAATGTTGAGGAAAATTGGCAGAAAATCCATTGATCCTGAATCCGGATAATAAATAAAGGAAGCGCTGATTAATTCTAAGCCAAATATCGGCTCGTGAGTTAATCAGTGCTTCCTTGAGAGGTGATGATTATTTTCTACAAGATATCGGAGTGTAGAAAGGTATTCTAACTGGTTATAAGTTTATAAACTGGATTCCAATTTAAGTATTTCTTCCAGTTTTATATTGATGCCACTGCCTTTAAATACAGTGCCTACTTTTTTCTTATTAAGGTGCTCGATATTGAGATTGTAGACTTCTTTAGAAAGTGGGAAATATTTCACTTCAGTCACCAGTTCCGGCGCATTTTTCATATAAAAATTAACAAATTCGCTAATTTCCGGTTTGTCAGCTGATTTGGCATTGACATAAATGAATATCGGACGTGATAACGGTTTGTAACTATTGTTTTCTACGGTTGCAGCAGATGGGAGCACGCCCCCATTGCCATTATCAACCGCGACTGCATTAATTTTCTTGATGTTCTCAATGTAATAAGCAAATCCGAAGAAACCTAATGCATAGATATCGCTGGCAACACCTTGTACCAGAACATTGTCATCTTCAGATGCAGTGAAGTCGCCGCGACTTGATTTGGCTTTTCCAACAACCGCTTCAGTGAAATATTCGAAGGTACCGGAATCTGCACCGGGACCATAGAGTTTGATTTTTTTGTCAGGCCATGCAGGGTTTATTTGATTCCAGTTAGTAATTTTCCCTTGTGCACCGGGTTCCCAGATTTTCTTCAGTTCTTCCACGGTAATGGTTTTGCTCCAGTTATTCTTGGGGTTGACAACAACAGTCAGAGCGTCAAAAGCAATCGGCATCTCAATATACTGCACACCCTCCTGCTTACAAGCTTCCATCTCCATAGGGGTAATGGGGCGAGAGGCATTAACGATATCAATTTCATTCCGGCAGAATTTCTTGAAACCGCCGCCTGTGCCCGAGATGCCGACAGTGACATGCACTGCGCCACGTTTGGCTATCTGAAAATCTTCTGCAACTGCTTCCGTAATAGGGAAAACAGTACTGGAACCATCAATTTTAACAATCGGGCTGGCATTGACAGTCCCTGTAGTCATGGATGCAATCAAAAGCATAGCAGCAGCGCATGCCCTGAAGCGAAATGAATTCAACATTGATACTCTCCAAATGGAAATAATACGGGTGTAAAATTCTCGAAAATTGAAGCAATATAGTATTTCAGAATTGTTACAGTATTATGACAATTAAATTTTTTGTAATAAAACTAACAGCGCATTGTTTGATGACGGCTGGATGGGCAATGAGAAACGAATCTTTATGAGTTACTGGCAGTTTGTACAGCTTCAGCGATGTGTTTGGCCCAGTAGTTAACCTTATGTTCTGATTCACCTTCAACCATCACACGAACCAATGGTTCTGTACCCGAAGCGCGAATTAAAACACGCCCTTTATCGTTCAAATCAGCTTCCGCATTTTTCTGTACAGCTCTGATGGCTTCATTAGTACTAAAATTAAATGACTTAGGAATTTTTACATTGATCAATCGTTGCGGGTATAGCGAAACGCCACGCATGAATTCAGCCAGAGTCTTTTGGGTGTCACGCAATGCGTACAATACCTGTAGAGCGGAAATGATACCGTCGCCTGTCGTATGTTTATCCATGCAAATGATATGTCCGGAATTTTCACCGCCGAGATGCCATCCTTTTTCATTCAATAATTCCCATACATAGCGATCGCCAACGTTGGTACGGAGAAATGGAATATTCAATTTCTTGAAATGATTTTCTATTGCAAGATTGGTCATCAGGGTGCCAACGACACCGCCGGTAAGCATTTTTCTTTGTTGGCGATGCTTGGCGATGATGTAGATCAATTGATCCCCTTCATAGAGCCTGCCTTGTTTATCTACCATCATGATACGATCACCGTCACCATCCAATGCGATGCCCAAATCGGCATGATGTTGTTTAACAGCTTTTTGCAGTGTTGAACAATGCGTGGCGCCACACTCGAAATTGATATTTAAACCGTTGGGTTGTACGCCAATAGTGATGATCTCCGCACCTAATTCATGCATGACATGACCAGCGACATGGTAAGTGGCGCCATGGGCGCAATCGACGACAATCTTTAATCCGCGTAAATCCAGATGATAAGGGAAAGTACTTTTACAGAATTCGATATAACGCCCGGTTGCATCTTTAAGACGTTGAACCTTGCCTAATTGTGCTGAAGGTTTGGTTTCAATAGGGGCATTTAAGCCGGCTTCTATTTTGTGCTCCATTTCATCGGGTAGCTTGCTGCCCACAGCGGAAAAAAACTTGACGCCATTATCCTCAAATAGATTATGTGAGGCTGAGATAACAATACCGGCTTGTAGCCGAAGTGCACGGATGAGATAAGCAATGGCCGGCGTTGGCATGGGGCCAGACAGAAGCACATCGACACCGGCTGCACATAATCCTGCTTCCAGCGCTGACTCGAGCATATAACCTGAGACCCGGGTATCCTTGCCGATGAGAACCGTCGGGCGTTTTCCTTCTGTCAGGTGCCAATCAGCGGCAGTCAGAACTTTGCCGGCTGAATACCCCAAATGCATGATGAATTCTGGGGTAATAGGATCTTTCCCTACGCGCCCTCGTATTCCATCAGTTCCAAAATATTTTTTAGTCAATTTGAGTTTTAGTTGAGAGCGGAAAAAATATGAATACGGTAAGTTTATTAAATTGTTGACCCCAATATATCGCAATTCTTCATAGCGTGATAAATAGCAATTGCATCTTTACTTGCTTTGACATCATGCACACGTATAATTCTTGCACCTTTAACTACAGCTAGCAAGGCTGCCGCGATACTTTCATGAATGCGATGAGTTACGCCGTTGCCAGTGATGGCTCCGAGCATGGATTTACGTGATAGTCCTGCTAATACTGGAACCCCCAGCGTTGTGAATTCATTCAAGTGGTTCAGTAATGTAAAGTTATGCTGAAGCGTCTTGCCAAAACCAAAGCCAGGATCGATAACCAGCCGATCTTGCGAGATGCCTGCAGCTTTAACTGCATCAATGCGTTGTTGTAAGAAATCTTTTACTTCAGCGACGATATTTTTATATTGAGGACTTTTTTGCATGTTCTGTGGCGTACCCTGCATGTGCATCAGACAGACCTGTACATGATTATTTTGAGCAATAACTTCCAGTGCTCCGGGGCTACGCAGCGCATTCACATCATTAATCATAAAAGCACCGGCTTCTATTGCGTGTTTCATCACTTCAGGCTTGGAAGTATCGATGGAAATGGGAATATGGGTATCAATCAGTGTTTCCAGCACAGGAATAACACGGCTTAATTCCTCATCAATACTGACCGGTTGGCTATCTGGGCGTGTTGATTCTCCACCGATATCCAATATATCCACGCCTTCGTCAATGAGCCTTCTGGCGTGTGCGATGGCTTGCCGAGTGGACAGGTAAAGCCCCCCATCCGAGAAAGAGTCGGGGGTTACATTGACAACGCCCATAATTAACGGACGGTTTGAGAGGATAAGATTCTCCTGTAATAAAGGCACAATATGATAAGAGGAACTACGGAAGTAAAAACGGGATACGATTTTATGGTCGTACCCCGTTATTCAAGTCATGAATGATCAATCAGCTTCTTTAACTATTTCTTGTGGCGCTGCGGGTTCACCTTGTTTATCAGATTTTACTGGTGGTGATTCGTTACTTGTAGTCGAAGAAATTTGCGGTGGTTTAGGTGGACGTGGTGGGCGACCATCCATAATATCTTTAATTTGGTCGCTATCAATCGTTTCCCATTCCAATAGAGCCTTAGTCATGGCTTCAATTTTGTCTTTATTGGCTTCAATGAGTTTACGCGCAATTGCATACTGCTCGTCAACAATACGGCGCACTTCCCCGTCAACTTTTTGCATGGTTGCTTCACTCATGTTTTTATGAGTAGTGACTGAGCGACCCAGAAAAACCTCGCCTTCATTTTCGCCATAGACCATTGGGCCAAGAATATCGGACATGCCCCATTGCGTTACCATTTGTCGTGCTAAATCTGTTGCGCGCTCAAAATCATTGGATGCGCCTGTAGTCATTTGCTTCATAAAAACTTCTTCGGCAATACGCCCACCAAACATCACCGAGATTCTTTGCAGAATTTCTTCACGTTCCATACTAAAACGATCTTCCGTGGGCAATTGCATCGTTACACCCAAAGCACGGCCTCGTGGAATGATGGTTACTTTATGTACCGGATCGGTTTTTGGCAGTAACTGAGCCACCACAGCATGCCCTGATTCATGATAAGCGGTGTTGCGGCGTTCATGTTCTGGCATCACCATTGAACGTCGTTCCGCACCCATGAAAATTTTGTCTTTCGCACGCTCAAAATCATCCATGTCCACTAAACGTTTGTTACCGCGTGCTGCAAACAGCGCTGCTTCGTTGACCAGATTGGCCAGATCGGCACCTGACATACCCGGTGTGCCGCGTGCCAAAATGTCCGCTTTTACATCAGGTGAAAGCGGTACTTTGCGCATATGCACATGCAGAATTTGTTCACGTCCACGTATATCTGGTAACGGTACGGTCACTTGACGGTCAAAACGGCCAGGGCGTAACAAAGCTGGATCCAATACATCAGGACGGTTAGTTGCAGCAATCACAATTACACCCATCGCACCTTCAAAACCATCCATTTCTACCAGTAACTGGTTGAGTGTTTGTTCGCGTTCATCGTTTCCGCCGCCCAGACCAGCGCCACGTTGACGGCCTACCGCATCAATTTCATCGATAAAGATAATGCAAGGCGCATGTTTTTCAGCTTGCTCAAACATGTCACGTACTCTGGATGCACCCACACCGACAAACATTTCGACAAAATCAGATCCCGAAATGCTGAAGAACGGTACTTGCGCTTCCCCTGCAATTGCGCGAGCCAGCAAAGTTTTACCCGTTCCTGGACTACCCACCATCAAGACACCGCGTGGGATACGTCCGCCCAGTTTCTGAAACTTGGTCGGCTCGCGTAGGAATTCAACCAGTTCTGCAACTTCTTCTTTTGCTTCCTCACAACCAGCAACATCATTGAAAGTCACTGTGTTGGTCGATTTGTCGAGCATGCGCGCTTTGCTTTTACCAAATGAAAATGCACCGCCATTACGCCCACCACCTTGCATTTGACGCATGAAGAATATCCATACGCCAATTAGCAGTAGCATTGGAAACCATGAAATAAAAATACTCATCAGCATGGAGGCTTCTTCTTCCGGTTTGGCTTCAACAATAACGCCAGCTTTCAGTAAATCGCTAACCATCCAGGGATCGGATGGTGCATAAGTCGTGAAACGTCTGCCATCAGACTTCGTGCCTTTCAGTGTCCGTCCTTCAATGACAACCTTAGCGATTCTGCCTTGATTCAATTCGGTAATGAATTGAGAGTATTCCATCGCTACTTGCGTCGGTTGACGTACGCTGAATTGATTAAATACAGTCATCAACACAAGTGCAATTACTAGCCAAATGGCCATGTTCTTAATTAGATTATTCAAAATAGCTCCTTGATTTGCACCTTAAAATCATTGATTAATCATTCTAACTCTATTTCATCGAATATAACAGAATAGTTCCTGTCAAATATAATTTGCTGTAAAAAACTATTATTCTACTCATTTACTGTGATATTTAAAGCCTGCTTTGTTTCTTAGCGGGTTTCAGTTATTTCTTTTTTCCGAGTCCTAATAAATATAATTCATTACTGCGATCACGTGAGGCCTTTGGTTTTCGTGTCATCACGCTTTTGAATCCAACACGCATATCACGTATAAACTGCTCAGAATCTCGACCTTGAAAAACTTTGACCAGAAAATTTCCGCCATAGTTCAGTTGTTCCATTGAGAATGCTAACGCCAGCTCAGCCAAATACATGCTTCTGGCTTGGTCACTGACTACAATACCACTGATATTGGGTGACATGTCTGAAATGACAAGATCTGGATGATGGCCGCCCAGATGTTTTCTCAGTTCATGGACCGCACACTCTTCTCTAAAATCATTTTGAATAAACTCAACACCCGGTAGTGATTGCATATCCAGAATGTCTAATGCAATTACTTTACCTTTGTTTCCTACTTGATGACTGACAACTTGAGACCAACTGCCAGGTGCTGCACCCAAATCAACAACGATCATACCTGGTTTGAGTATGTGGTCACGTGCAGCGATCTCAAGCAGCTTATACGCGGCACGTGAGCGATAACCATCCTTCTTGGCTTGCTTGACAAAGAAATCATTGACATGTTCTTTCATCCAAGCTTTACTGGTTTTGGCCTGCTTCATCAAGTAAAATAATATCTTTTCAAGGAATTTATGTTAACACTTACCGTTACGCATCGGCGTGAACTAAAAGCACAAGCACACGCACTCAATCCAGTTGTGATGATCGGAAAGACCGGATTGTCGGCCAGTGTTATCGAAGAACTGGATCGCGGGCTTGCAAGCCATGAATTAATTAAAGTTAAAGCTCAAATTGATGATCGGATTGCCAGAAATGCACTTTTTGAAGAAATCTGTCAGCGACTGGATGCTGCACCGGTACAACATATTGGTAAAATATTTGTCATTTATCGGCCTAAATCGGAAGAAGCCGATAAAAAGCCTGCAGGATCCAGTAAAAAGAAACGTGAGCCATTTCGTACCAAGCGTAGTCTGCAGAACTGAAGTTTCTATCGATATTCAGATGTACTTGACGTCCAGTATTTCATACTCGCGTATACCACTTGGCGCCTGAACTTCTGCAATATCTCCCGCATATTTACCGATCAACGCCCGTGAAATGGGAGAACTGATAGAGATTTTCCTATCTTTTATATTCGCTTCATCGTCACCTACGATTTGATAAGTAACCGTTTCGCCGCTTTGCAGATCTTCCAATTCAACAGTGGCGCCAAATACACAGGCGCCATCTGCGTTAATGAGTGCCGGATTGATGATTTGTGCGCTGGAGAGTTTACTTTCCAGTTCGATAATACGTCCTTCGATAAAACCTTGCTCTTCCTTGGCAGCATCATATTCAGCATTTTCTGAGAGATCACCATGAGAACGCGCTTCAGCAATCGCCGCAATGACTGCAGGGCGATGCACGGTTTTCATTTCATGTAATTCCTTACGCAGTGCTTCTGCGCCTGCCACCGTTAATGGAATAGTACTCATTGTAGTTTCTTGCCTTTCATTTTTATCTTATTTCTTAATAATTAAAGAGAGTCAATTTCTAATTACTTATATCTTAAGCTGTTTGTGTAATTTCTGTAAATTATAAGCTTGCAGTTCACGTCGATTGACTATACCCACACAGGCAGCACGTGCGCCCGCTATCGTTGTATAGTATGTCACTTTTGCCTGCAGCGCAGCATGGCGAATCGAATACGAGTCCCGTATCGCGCTGCGGTGATTTTTTACTGTATTGATGATTAGACTGATTTCACCATTCTTAATCATGTCCACAATATGTGGGCGGCCTTCTGCCACTTTGTTAATGATAATGACGTTTATCCCGGCTTCTGTTATCGCAGCGGCAGTTCCGCGCGTAGCATAAAGGGTAAAGCCAAGTTCCGCAAGGCTGCGCGCGATTTCAACGGCATGCGATTTATCAGATTGCCGTACACTGATAAAAATCTTTCCGGAAGTAGGCAAACGAACATCAGTTGCCAATTGGGATTTAACAAAAGCTTCCGCAAAAGTGGCGCCCATTCCCATGACTTCCCCGGTAGACTTCATTTCCGGGCCTAATATCGTATCAACGCCGGAAAGCTTAATAAAGGGGAAGACGGCTTCTTTGACAGAAAAATATTCAGGAATAATTTCTTTAGTCACACCCTGATCAATCAAGCTCTTTCCTGCCATGCATCGCGCGGAGATTTTTGCTAATTGAAGGCCGGTCGCCTTGGAGATGAAAGGCACGGTGCGCGATGCTCTGGGATTAACTTCGAGTACATAGACCGTATTGTCCTGAATCGCAAACTGTATATTCATCAGTCCCACAACATTCAACGCACGTGCCATTTCAGCAGTTTGCCGGCGTAATTCATCCAGTATCTCCGGCTGCAGATTAAAAGTTGGGAGAGAACACGCAGAATCGCCGGAATGCACACCGGCCTGTTCAATATGTTCCATAATGCCGCCGATCAGAACGGTTTCTCCGTCATAGATGGCATCGACATCCACTTCTGTGGCATTAGTGAGAAAATGATCCAGTAATACCGGAGAATCGTTGGAAACCTTGACAGCTTCACGCATATAGCGTTCCAGATCGGCTTTTTCATGCACGATTTCCATAGCACGTCCGCCTAACACATAACTGGGCCGTACCACCAGCGGGTAGCCGATTTCTTCGGCAGCGATTAAAGCAGCTTCCGGATTGCGTGCTGTGCGGTTAGGCGGTTGTTTCAAACCCAATTTTTGCAGCATTTTCTGAAAGCGTTCACGATCTTCGGCACAATCGATCATGTCCGGGCTGGTGCCGATAATCGGCACGCCATTGGCTTCCAGATCGCGTGCGAGCTTAAGGGGTGTTTGTCCGCCATATTGTACGATCACGCCCTGCGGTTTTTCCACCGCAACAATTTCGAGCACATCTTCCAGTGTCAGAGGCTCAAAATACAGGCGATCCGATGTGTCGTAGTCGGTTGAAACCGTTTCCGGATTGCAGTTAACCATAATGGTTTCAAAGCCGTCTTCACGTAATGCCAATGCTGCGTGTACGCAACAATAATCAAATTCAATGCCCTGGCCGATACGATTGGGGCCACCCCCTAATACCATGATTTTCTTTTTATCCGTGGGACAGGATTCGCACTCGTCTTCGTAGGTCGAATACATGTAGGCTGTGCTGGTGGCGAATTCGGCTGCACAGGTGTCGACACGCTTGTAAACCGGATGCAGGTTGAACTGATGCCGGTAAGTGCGAACTGCGGTTTGTCTGGTATTGAGTAGCTTTGCCAGGCGCCGATCGGAGAAACCGCTACGTTTGAGCTTTCGTAATGCCTGTTTATCCAGTGCTTCCAATTTTGTATCGATCAGCGCCTGTTCTTGTTTGACCAAATCTTCAATTTGCGCCAGAAACCAGATATCGATGTGTGTCAGTTGGTGGACTTCGTCAATCGACAGCTTGCAACGGAAAGCATCTGCGATAAACCAAATTCGTTCCGGCCCAGGGTTGGCCAGTTCCGAGCTGATGGTTTCCAGGTTATCGGTTTTTTCATCCAGGCCATCAACGCCGGTTTCCAGTCCACGCAAAGCTTTTTGCAGGGATTCCTGAAAAGTGCGGCCAATCGCCATGACCTCGCCGACCGATTTCATCTGTGTCGTCAGACGATCATTGGTTTGCGGGAATTTTTCGAAAGCAAAACGCGGCACCTTGGTGACGACATAATCAATGGTGGGTTCGAAGGACGCCGGGGTGATGCCGCCGGTAATATCATTGCCCAGTTCGTTGAGGGTGTAGCCGACCGCAAGCTTGGCAGCAATCTTGGCAATCGGGAAACCGGTCGCTTTTGAAGCCAACGCGGAAGAGCGCGAAACACGCGGATTCATTTCAATCACCAACATGCGGCCGTTTTCAGGATTAATGGCAAACTGAACATTAGAGCCACCTGTTTCCACGCCGATTTCACGTAACACGGCAATCGATGCATTGCGCATCAACTGATACTCTTTGTCGGTTAGTGTTTGTGCGGGTGCTACCGTAATGGAATCACCGGTATGCACACCCATGGCGTCGATATTTTCAATGGCACAGATAATAATACAGTTATCCTGTTTATCGCGTACCACTTCCATTTCAAACTCTTTCCAGCCAATAACGGATTCTTCAATCAATAATTCTTTGGTGGGAGAAGTCTCCAATCCGCGTTCACAAATATTCAGAAATTCTTCACGATTGTACGCAATACCGCCGCCACTGCCGCCCATTGTAAAAGAAGGACGAATAATGACCGGGTATCCGACCATAGCTTGTACTTGTAGAGCTTCTTCCATACTATGTGCGACTGCCGAGCGGGCAGAGTCCAATCCAATACGCGTCATCGCTTGTTTGAATTTTTCACGATCTTCAGCCATATCAATCGCTTCACGTGATGCGCCGATCAGCTCAACACTATATTTTTCCAATACGCCGTGTTTGACCAGATCCAATGCGCAGTTTAATGCGGTCTGGCCACCCATGGTGGGCAACAATGCTTCAGGCCGTTCAATGGCAATGATCTTTTCGATCATGGTCCAGGTAATGGGTTCGATATAGGTTGCATCGGCCATTTCCGGATCAGTCATGATCGTAGCGGGGTTGGAATTCACCAGAATGATGCGATAGCCTTCTTCACGCAAAGCCTTGCAGGCCTGCACACCGGAATAATCGAACTCGCAAGCCTGGCCGATAATAATCGGGCCGGCACCGATGATGAGGATGGATCTAATGTCGGTACGTTTAGGCATACTTTCTAACGGGTAAAATTGCGTGGTTTATGATCAAGTTATTGTGCGAATTGGTTTTTGTGATGCTGCATCATTTTGATAAAGCGATCAAATAAATAATCCGCTTCATGCGGCCCTGGACTGGCTTCCGGATGACCCTGAAAACAGAATGCAGGTTTATCCACTAATTCAAACCCTTGCAGACTTCCGTCAAACAACGACACATGTGTGATGCGTGCATTATCCGGTAACGTATCTGTATCAACAGCAAAGCCGTGGTTCTGACTGGTGATGATCACTTTGCCACTATCCACATCTTGCACCGGGTGATTAGCACCATGATGGCCAAACTTCATCTTGATGGTACGTGCGCCAGTGGCCAGGGCTAATAATTGCTGGCCGAGGCAAATGCCAAAGATAGGAATATTTTTTTTCAGCAATACTTGGGTAGCGGAAATTGCATAATCACAAGGCTCCGGATCACCGGGGCCATTGGAAAGAAATATACCATCGGGTTGAATTGCCAAGATTTCCTCAGCCGGAGTCTGTGCAGGAAATACCGTTACCTTGCAGCCGCGTTGTGCCAGTTTGCGCAGAATTGTGCGCTTGATACCAAAATCAAAAGCGGCCACATGATATTGAGGGTTTTCCTGAATCGGATAACCTGATTCCAGTGACCATTCCCCTTCCGTCCAGGTATACGATTGCCGACAACTGACTACTTTGGCAAGATCCATGCCTGATAACCCAGGAAATGCTCTAGCGGCTTGTAATGCCTTGTCTTCGTCAATTTCTCCCGCCATGATGCAGCCAGATTGTGCGCCTTTTTCTCGCAAAATGCGTGTGAGCTTGCGAGTGTCGATTTCAGCGATGGCGACGACATGCTGTTCTTGGAGAAATTCGGATAATGTCTGGGTTTTGCGGTGGCTGCTGGCAGCCAGAGGGAGATCACGTATCACCAGGCCAGCGGCAAAAACTTTATTGATGTTGCCTGATTCAAAATCTTCCGGATTGGTGCCGGTGTTGCCAATATGCGGGTAAGTCAGGGTGATGATTTGCTGACAGTACGAAGGGTCGGTTAATATTTCCTGGTAACCGGTCATTGCCGTATTGAAAGCGACTTCGCCTGTATTGATACCTTCAACACCAATAGACACGCCACGAAAAATTGTTCCATCGGCTAGTGCGAGGATGGCGTGCGGGCGTTGTGACACAAAAACTCCTTGAATACTGGCAAGATATGGAAATTGGATCAAGGCTAACAAATTTTTAAATGCCTTGGGTTTGGCATGGGATTATACGTGAAAAAGGTTTATTTTTGTATGGGAGTGCTTGTTGCTAACTGCAACAGGTCAGTCCTCAAACTTAGGGTTGTTTAGCCAGATAATGACGAAGTGCAGCATTTCATAACAATAACAACGTTTGTGTGTGTTTGCTAGTTTGATATCGACATCGAACACCTGGCGGATTCAAGAACCAACTACAACAGTTAATGTTTAGTAGCGATTTTAGCGAGCTCTATATTATGCAGGAGCTCAGTGTATGAGATATGCTGATTTTCAAGGATTCCGAAGTTTCATAAAATGAAGAGATGAAATGGAGGATGGAGATGGAATTACCCCGCACACAATATAGTCAGGGATTTAGGGAGCAGTC
>Ga0136611_10001847_pt1 | contig 14706 bp, 12 predicted proteins | sample AntDrymUQ2232306_2_FD_106645 | JGI IMG/M metagenome (GOLD analysis project Ga0136611, IMG submission 106645) | Polar desert sand microbial communities from Dry Valleys, Antarctica - metaG UQ223 (23.06) | ecosystem: Environmental > Terrestrial > Soil > Desert | place: Antarctica: Dry Valley...
ACTTAAGAGTCATCGTCACGAATGCACGTCCGAGGCAGCGCGCTGGCTGCCTCAAGCACGATGGGCCGGGCACCAAGCCCGGCCCAGGGCGAATGCTAACGGTGTGCCGGCCGCACCTTGGCTGTCGACTCTGCGAAGTCCCATCCGCAACGGAACTCGAGTTCCTCGCCCTTGTACTGCTCGTAGTCTGGAAAGCCGGGGCTGCACGCGAAGGCCTCCGCGTAGATCTGGACGCGCCCACCTTGGAAGTATTTCCCCGATTGAGCCGTGATCGTCGCCGAGAACACTATCGGCGTCGGCCCGCATAGCATCAGATCCGTTCCTCCATCACCCTCAACAGTGTGCCAGCGACCCACTGTCTGCATCGCGTAGATATAAGCACCAGCCTCGGCCGTCTGCTCACAAACTATGCTGCCGGTGACCACAAGCGCGCCGCGCTGCCGGGCAACAGAGTCGATGGTTACATCCACTCCTAGTTCTTCGCCCTCGCCGGGGCCGTCGTGTTCCGCATATGCTGGCACAGCGCTCAGCACCAGGAGCATCACCATCACCATCGAGATCCACACTGACTTCATGGCCTTGCCTCTCATTGTCGTACTCCTCTGTTACTGACCATTACTGACTGGATACCGAAGCTCGTTTCTGAGCCGCCTGTTGTCCTCACTCACCCATACGCTACCTCCCCACGGGATCGGTGCCCGTCAATGCGGCTACTATCGCACTGGCGTACTGCGGCACGACTGCGACGCAACTACGGTGAGCCTGCGGTGGCGACGAAAGGCGCGGCGGCTAGACAGCGGCGCCTCGTGAGCCGCCTACGGTTTGGGAGTGCTGAGAGCGAGTCTGGACGTGAGGCTGCGCCAGCAATTGTGGACGGAAACGTTGAATGATCGCATGCTGGACGACCTGTACAGCAATGGCCAGTGGCCGCTACCGTCTATCTGCCGGCACAGTTCCGCCGACTCAGCGGGTACCGTTGGTGCTGTGAATCTGGTTGCTGGGCAAGGAATCGTGGGTCGCGACCGGAGTTACAGAGGCAGGCCCAGTCGTGCCAGTCCGTCGTCCGCCCGCGGGCAGTCGTCGCCTGCAGCCTGCAGCGCCTGCCGGTAGTATCCCGCTGCGGCGGTGCTGTCGTCTGCTGCCTCGTACCGCTCTCCCAACGCGAGCAGCAGGTCTATGCGCCGTCCCTCCAGGAGCTTCCGGCGCTCCTCGACATACATGCTGTCGCCGAAGAAGGGGCAGTCGTCCAGGTAGGGGCCGCGATACAGTTTGCGTGCTTCCTCCAGTGCAGGGATGCCTCCCTCAGCCGAACTCGCCGCGCCGGAGATACGTTCCTCGAATGTGCTCACATCGCTCCAGTCGATGGCGGTGGCACTGAGCCGGTATCGGTCGTTCTGGTAGGTGATGAAGGTGGACTGCGCGCCTCGCTTTAGACCCGGCTCCAGTGTGCGCCGCAGCCCGCCGAGGGTCCGATGGAACGCCATGTCGGCGCTCTCCAGTGGCACGTCGGGCCAGATCACCTCCAGGAACTCATCCTTTGGCACTCCGCGCTCGCCCCGGTCGAAGAGGAAGGCGAACATCGCCTCGGCCTGTCGCGTTCCCGCCTTCGCACCGCCCCAACCGCGGACAGGCTCGCTGCCACGTTCGACATGCAGCGCGCCGAGCGCGTGGACCCGGAGTCGGCGGTCAATCGGGGTAGCGTGGTCGGCGGTCTCGATTGCACTCGCGAGTTGAGTCTCCCTGCTCGCGAGCGCAGCCTGTTCTCGGGAGAGCACGGCGAGCACCTGTGCCTGTGTCGCTTGCTGTTCGGCGAGCCGGAGAGATGCACCGATGAACGCTGCCGCGTCCTGAAGTAGCTCCATCTCGTCTGTCGAGTACGGCAACCTGTTGCGCTTTAGAGCCAGCACCAGGTCACCGAGGCTGTGATCGCCTATGGTCAATGGCAGGATCACGGGATAATGCGCGCCCTGCGCTGGTGCTTGCCCATACGCGGCTATTGCGCGACCTTGGGGGTCCAGCACGGCCGCTGCCCGCGTTCCGAGCGCGCGGCAGAGCCGTTCCAGAGCCGGCCCTATGGCGGCTTCTGGGCGTTGCATACCGAGCATCTGACCGCCGAGCATCCGCATCAGGCGCCTGCGCGCGACATCCTTGCTGCCCGAACGCCTGTCTATTAGCGAGCGAATCTGCTCCCGTGCGGGGTCAAACAGTGCGAGCGTCAGCACAAGAGCGACTGCTGTGAGTATAGAGGCTGGTATCTCCAGCGCACTGCGGACCAGCCGGTCCAGGAGCAGCACCAGCGTCACATACGCAGCAGTTGCCAGTCCTGTGCCAACCGATGTGAGGAATGAACGGCGTGCAGCCGCTGGAGAGAGGAAGACACGCTGGCCGAAGATGCCATAGGTGGCGAGGCCGAGAGACGCAGCCATCAGCAAGATGCCTGGCCACTCGAAGTCCGTCCCCAGGACTTGCCGACCGAGGATGCCAATGATCCCGCCGAGCGCTCCACATCCGACGGCGGCGAGTGTGGCGGCGAGCTGCCCGCGTCGCGGTCCATACGGTGTCTCCGCCTGCCAGGCGCGCCACGCCCACCAGATCGCCATCGCCATCACGACCGACCTTGCAACGATCCAGCCCCACCCCACCACGGTGCCGGAGACGCCGAGCAGGTCGCGGTTTGGCTGGCTGATGGCGATGGCGCGGGTACGGTCCGAGACCGAGAGGTAGCCGATGACGAGGCCGGAGGCGTAGGCGGCAACGAGCAGGGCCGACTGTGACCGGCTGGTGCGGCGTCCAACCGTATACGCAAGCACCATGTGGAGCAGCGCTGCGGGTAGCAATGTCGCCACCCCGGCCGTGATGCTGTCCGAGACCTCCCGTATCATGCCGTCCCCGGACAGGCGGAAAATCACGCGCGACATGCCCCAGATTGCCGCAAGGAGCGTCAGGATACCGAACACTAGTTGTGGGTAGTCGCGCCGGGTGCGGGTCAGCACGGTGGCGCCCAGCCACGCCGCTAACACCGCTACGAGGAAGTCGGGCAGGATGAACTGCAGAGGCATTTACTATCCCTCATCGAATAAGAGCAGGATAGGGACGAGTTTCGAGATCTGACTATACAACATAAGCAACTGACGTGCGACTATCCATGTGCCGATGTGCCGACCTCGGTGACCGCGTGTGCCTACCTGCTTCTGGCTGCTGCACTCGCCGCCCGATGACACAGCGCACCCCGAATCTCGCTGGCCATCGAGTGCCCGCCTGGTTTCTCGCGGGTTGGTAGCCTCCGCAGAGGCCACCAACCAACTCATCAGCCGTCGTGCCGGTCACATCCCGAAGTGCGAAATGCCGTGGCGTATCTTGTAGTCCGTTTGATTGTGACCAGACCTCGGCGCGGTCACCGCCGACCTGTATCACTGTACCTCTAGCGAGTCGCGCCGCACCGTTGCGCAAGGCGTCGACGAACCGGTCGCGCGGCTGGTCACGCGCATCCCGCGGCTTTCCGAACGTCATGGTGATCTGACCCCTTCACCAGGCAAATGTGCCTGGCATGTCCTGGCGCGCCCTGCGGATGCTTTGCGACACGACGGGCTGCTACCGGTCACTTCTCAGCCAGACGCACATCGGGACCGGCTCGCGGTTCGCCCACGCATAGTACGGGATGGCTGTGATCTGCGTTGCCTGGCCGGGCGGCTGGCCAGTTGCCGTATCCGCTGTGCGATACAGTGTGCCTGTCCAGGCGTCGTCCGGTGAAGCGACCCGCGCCTCGCCGCGCAGCAGCACCAGGCCGCCGAGCAGACTTGGGGCATCCTCCGTGCTGAACGCTGTTCCGGTCGAGATGACGAGACTTCCAGGGTCCACGCCGGGGTTATCGGCGGCCTCGACGCAGTACAGCAGCGGTCCGCGCATCAAAGCGATCCGGCCAACGTTTTCCGCGACCGACGGGTGACAACTGATCCTCCGGACGGGCATCGGCAAGGTGAGCCGCACCACGTCTCCCGACGTCCATTCCCGGCGTAATCCTACATAACTACCCGGAACGAGCGGTGTGTCGGCCCGTGTTCCGTTGATCTCGAGCGTCGCGCCCGCTGCGCACCAGCCGGGGATGCGCAGCCGCAACGCGAACGCGCCTTCACCTCGCACCTCGAACTCGACCGTGCCGTCCCAAGGGTACCGGGTGCGTTGTCGCAGCTCCACCGTCCGGCCATCGGGCAGCGCCATGTGAGCGTTGGCTTCGGCGTACAGGTGGACCCAAATGCTGTCATCGGAAACACCGTAGAGGTAGCTGGGGAGTGAGGCGAGGGTGCGGGAGACGTTGGGCGGGCAGCATGCACAGCCGAACCAGGGTTGGCGCCGATGTGCGCCGTTGTCCTCCAGTGGGTTTTGGTAGAAGTATGACTGTCCGTCGAGTGAGACGCCGGGCAGCACCGCGTTGTACAGCGTGTGCTCAATGAGGTCCGCGTACCGCGCCTCACCGTCGAGCTGGAGCATCCGCCAGCTCCACATCACACTGCCGATCGCTGCGCACGTTTCGGTGTACGCGCGGGCGTTCGGCAACTCGTAGTCCTTGCCAAATGCCTCGCCTTCGTAGCGCGATCCGATGCCGCCGCTCACATACATTCGTTTGCTGGTCATGCTCTCCCATAGCTGGTCCAGCGTTTCGAGCAGGCCTTCCTCGCCGGTCTCCGCGTAGATGTCGGCCGCCCCGGCGTTCAGGTAGACCGCCCGCACTGCGTGGCCCACGATCGCGCCCTGCTCCCGGAAGGGTGCGTGGTCCTGATGATACTCGTCGCCGCCCGCCAGCCCCTCGCCGCGCGCGTTGATGAAGTACTCTGCTTGCCGCAGATACCGCGGCTCACCGGTGTCTCGATACAGCTCGACGAGCGCCATCTCGATCTCCTCATGTCCGTCCGTGCCCGGCCGCTTGCCTGGTCCGGAACCGAACACGGCGCAAATATGATCCGCCAGGCGGCGCGCCACAGCGAGCAGCCGATCGTCCCCAGTAGCGCGGTGGTGGGCGACGGCGGCCTGAATGAGGTGCCCCGCGCAGTACATCTCGTGGAGGTCGCGCAAGTTGGACCAGCGCTCCGCTTCGCGCTCGAACATAAAGTACGTATTGAGGTAGCCGTCCGGTTGCTGCGCGTCGGTTATCTCGCGGATCGCGGTCTCGACCATTTGCGCGAGGCCGGGCGCATCGTCAGTTGCCAGCGTCCACGCGGCGCCTTCGAGCCACTTGTATACGTCGGAGTCGTTGAAGTAGATACCCTGAAATGGCAGGTCGACTTTCCGTGACGCTCGCCGGAAGTTATCGAGCCGTCCGGTGGCCTCGATGTGCTGGAACTGTGACGGGAGCGTGGTCTCCAGATTGATCTGCCTGCGAGGCGACCAGAAACTATCGGTCAGTTGAACGGCATCAAGCGGCACGGGCCGAAGCCTCACACGGGTGCTCCGCGATGTATCCACCACCGTAGCTGATGTTCGATTGCGAACGGTCATCCCCTGTATTCTCCTTTTATTGCACGTTTCTGTTTGCCGCCAGGCAGCTGGTACGACGCATACTTCCCCGCAGCAATGCTCAGTGTAGCGGCGCCGCCGTCAGAGACTGCCGACTCGATCCCAGCCATTGATCTCGACATCCGGCGTATCAGCGATCACGATCACGGCGAAAGTCAGGACCGTGCAGCCCTCCTCGAGGTGGCCGCCCATGGCGCGCTCGGTGTTCGAGAACGTGATGTGAGCGTGCACGTGGCCATCCAGGATCATGCCCGTCACGGTCAGGATATCGAAGGGCCCCTCGCCCTCGAAGAATACGCCTTCAGTGGGAAGCACCGGCTTATTCACCACGTGAACCCGATAGCGGTTCAGCGACCCGACGCCACTTATGATGATTCCGTTGCGGATGCCCTGCTCGCGGACTGCCGCCCGGATGGACGCCAGCACATCGTCCTTCGGGTTGAGGCGAACGAGTATGAGACGGTTGCTCGTGCTCACTTGAGTTCGTATCAGGCCGAGTCCGATCGTGTCATAGACACCCGATACTTTCGCTTGGAGTCCGGGAGGTTCCGATGCAGGATATCAGACAGACTCGTTGTGCGCTTGATGATCTTCAGCCCCGTTGAGGAGAAGGTGCGCTCGTTGAACACGTGCTCGGACAACAGGGGATTTGTGAGCGCCTGGGAGAAGGCGTCGATACCGACGAGCCGCCCGATCAGCGGCGCGACCGCCGACCCTGGTCGGAGGTCCTCCGCCATCAGTCCGACGTAGAACTCGATGTTGTCGACGTGGCCGTAGGTTTGTTCCAGCGCGATCTGCACATCACGATTGCCGGTAATCTGATCGAAGGCCGTCACCCTGGGGTAGTTGCATAGCCTGCGATACTCGTTGTAACTTCGCAGGTGGGTGAGTCGGCTTAGTTCGATGCTCGCGCGTTCCGTATCGAGCAGGAAGTGCGGAGTGTTGAACAGGCCGATCTCCCCGGCCGGTTGCGCGGAGGCGTCCTCAAACAGGCCGCCCAAACCCCGCTCGGTCACGATGGCGTTGTTGAACATGGTCTCCTCCGCCGGGAGGTCCTGTCCGCCGAGCCGGAACCGATCGGGGACCAGGCCATGCCACCGATACACCAGGCTGAACTCCAGGGACATCCAGTTCTGGCGATACCATCGCTCCTTGACGAAAGAGGTCGCATCGAACCGGAACTTGAAGTGATACGGGGCGATGTGGTTGATGTACTCATTGACGACGATCTTGATGAGCAGCACCATCGCGATGTTTCGCGCCGTCTGGAACAAACGCTCGTCATCCCAGTCCGGGTGCGCATGGGCCAGTTCACCGCAGATGCGGTTGTGTTCCCGCAAGAACAGGGTGTTCATCATGACGTAGCCGGTCTGCACGTTCGCTCGTTCCACCCCCATGGCGAAGAGTGTCGCCTTCTTCGCGGGGTCGACATCCGGCGGGACGACGATCGGCATTCCCGCGAACTCGGTGCTGGCCGTTCCGTCAGGACCGAAATAGTAGCAGGGGTACTCTTCGCCATGAACGACCTGGCTCTTCAGCATCCCGCGCCGATGAGTGCGCAGCAGATGGGTATGCGCTCGCGTGAGACCGTACACCTGACAGAGGTCAATCTCGTGGTTTGAGGTGTTCTTGAGGTAGTTCTCTCGATCCGTCCGTAGAAAGCCGTCGGTGAACCACTGGGCAAAGTGGGAGAAGAGCAGCGTCGATTTCGGCGACACCCTCACAGTTTGCGACTGGCGCTCGAACAGTTGTATCACGGCATCGATCGCGGGCAGTTCGTTCGCTTGCTCGGTGGCGGGAGGGAGATGCCGCCCGGTGAAGGTCCGGTCGGTGAGCGAGTCCCACGACGTGTACGCCGCCATAGTGCTTAGTGGATACGGGCGCGTCGGGATCTTATAGATGACGCGATTGATCAGGATTTTGTTGACCCGCTTCCGCACTGGAGGAATGAGCTGGATGATAGTCCAGACGGGCTTGAAATGGGTGAGGACATACGTTTCGAGTTTGTTGCCTCTGCCATCCCGGACGGTGCTGCGCTGCTGGACTGCCACGGTCTTTCTCCTTGTGCCTTGCTATCGTGGTGCTGTACGTCCACCTCGCCGACGCATGTGGGCGTCATTATACGCTGATGGTCGCTCGACGTCCGCACGGGGGCTGCGCTGGATTATTGCGTCGTGCCAGACGGGCCCCACTCATCGCGCAGTACCTCGCCAAACCACACATCGCTCCAGTGGCCGGCCTGATAGAAGTGTCTTCGCGCCAGCCCCCACTGCCGGAAGCCCGCCTTCTCCATCGCCCGCACGCTCCCGGCATTCTCGACAATTGCCTCCCCCGTGAGCTTCTCAAGGTTCAGCTCCTCGAAAGCGAAGCGGGTCATGAGCCGGACCGCCTCCGTGCCATAGCCCTTGCCCCATTCCGCACGCTCCCCGATGATCATGGCGATGTCCGCGTGCCGGTGGTGCCAGTTGATGGAGTCCACCTGGGTCGTGCCGATGGGGCGGCCATCGACCGTCATCATCCACAGCACGTCCTTTTCGCTCGCTTCGGCCTCTTCGATCCATCTGGTGGACCTCTTGCGTGACGGGGGAAACCGAAGGGTGTACAGGTTGACCTCCGTGTCCGCGAACCAGTCGCGGTACAAACCGGCCAGGTCGTCCGATGGTGGTTCCAGGCAGATAAGGTCGCCGGTCAATGTCGGACCATACATCTGGGGTTGCTCCTGGTTACTAAGCCACGTTATCGTCGCCGCGAGCCGTCATCAGTGCTGAGTCTAACACGACGCCTGGACCCTGGGTTGTTCAACAACGACCCTGGCGCCGCGCCGTTCGTAGGGGCGTTCAACTGAACGCCCGGTCGGTGAGAATCAGTGCCGAAGATCCTTACTATAGTAAGATGCTGTGGCCGCCTGGACTGGTGCGACATGTCGGTTGCAGGACGACCCGGCGGCTCGTTGGCTGTTTAGAAAGCAGAGATCAGAGGAGGGCAGTATGACTGCGGATGACGTGCTGCGGACGCAATTGTTGGCGCTGCTGGATGGTGGGAACGCCCACATGTCGTTTGATGAGGCGGTCGCGGACTTCCCGATGGACCAGATCAACACCACTCCCCCGCATGTGCCGTACACGCCATGGCGCCTTCTGGAACACCTGCGGATGACTCAGCGGGACATACTCGACTTCGCGCGGGAATCGCGTTATTCGGAGATGCCGTGGCCAGAGGGATACTGGCCCTCCCGCGATGCTCAGGCCGATACCGCCGCGTGGCGGCGCACGATTGAGCAGTTTCGCGCGGATCTTGGAGAACTGCGGACGATGGTGGCCAACCCGCAGACCGACCTCGAAGCACCGCTACCGTTTGACCGGGGCCACTCGCTGCTGCGTGAGGTGTTGCTGGTGGCGGATCACAACGCGTATCACATCGGGGAGTTCGCCATTCTTCGGCAGGTCATGGATACGTGGCCCGCCGATCGGTAAGCGTCCGCTAGTTCTACGGTACATACTCGTGACTGGTTGCCGCGCGTTGCCGGGATGTATATAATGCGCCTACGAGACGCCCTGCTCATACAAGCACGCAACGTATCATCGCAAGGCACGGGTAGATCACCATGGCAGCCCCCCTCCTCGTTACATCTCGACCTCGGTGTGGCCCCTCCGCGAGCCGACACCTCGCAGCCGGTCTGAGCAGAGCGCGAAGCGCCGTCCCCTGGCAACAGCTCCTCCTTTTTTCTGGTGCGTGGACACCCGGCAATCCGCGCGACCGCCGACTATCCTCAGTGCTCCGGCCCGGAAGAGGGGCACTGTGCAGATCGATCAGGGTATAGCAATGGGCCAGGGACTGGAGCAAGCGCCGATCCTGATCTGTCTGTTCGGTGGGTTCCGCCTGCTCAAAGATGGTCAGAGTGTGGCGGTGCGCGGTGGGGGAAAGACCGAGGCGTTGCTGTACAACCTCGCGCTGCGGCACGGACACCCCATCCCCCGTGACACTCTGCTCTGTTTGCTCTGGCCGGATGTTGACGTGGGCCTTGCGGGGCAGGCACTTCACAGCCTGGTACACAGCCTGCACAAGCAGTTAGGTCGGGCGATACAGGGGGCGGCGCCCGTCGTGTTTCAGGACGGGCGGTACCAGCTCAACACCACGGCGGGAGTGCAAACCGATCTCACGCAGTTCGAGTCGCTCGCGAGCGCGGGCGATCGCAATGTCCGGGCCGGCGACTGGTCCGCCGCGACTGCGTGCTATGGGGTCGCCGTCAACCTCTACTGTGGCGATCTCGATGGCGCGGCGGATATCTACGCGGTCGTCCAGCGCGAGCGGCTACGAGCCATGTACCTCCAGATGCTCGCCCGTCTTGCCGATCACCACTACACCCTGGAGGACTACGCAGCATGCTTGCACTTCGCCATCGCGCTGCTCGAGTGTGACCCCTGCCGCGAGGATGCCCATCGGCTGGCGATGCGGTGCTACGTGCGGCGCGGGGAGCGGGCGCAGGCCTTCCGCCAGTTTCGGTTGTGCGAGCAGGCGCTGCGCAGCGAGTTCGACGCCGTCCCGGAGACCGCGACATCTGAGTTGTTCGATCAGCTCCGCCTGTACCCCAGCAGTCTGTAGGTCCGTTTCTGTGCAGGCTGTGTCTCTCCGGGCCCAGGACAGCTAATGAGGCGCCGGTCCTATTACTCGTTGCTCATTACTCAGTTCTCATCGCTCATCACTGCGTGCCGCCCACAGGGCGTTCTCACATCACCACGATATCTGACCGGAACCTCAGTCGAGGAACAGCAAAACCTCAGTGTTCGCTCATCAAGCAGCGGTAGCATAGGCGCGACGAACGTGGTTTGCGCCTGACCCGGCAGCCTTTGCCGGGCACGGCAGGACTCGGACTTGTGCTATGAGTGAGCAATGCATCACGTGGCCCGAATCACCTGGCGATGATGCGGTTGACGGATGGTGACGGCTGGTGATCCCCTGGCACGCAGGCGCTATGTGTCCGTTGTCGTCCGGTTGCTACTGGAGTCGAATGGAGTTTTGGTGAGTGGCGAGGTCGTCCGGGTGCCCGATACCCAGGCGATGCTCTTCCGCCGATGGGAGGAGTTGGTTCCACAGATACAGCAGGCAGTCGAGTTGGAGCGGGACTTTGGGGAGAAGCACCCATGACTGCACGAGCGCACACGGAATTCGCAGCAAGAGGAGCGAAAAGGAGCGTACAAACGACACCAACCGAGGTCCGCCGAATCGAGCCGGGGCGGGCGCATCCGCGCCGCCGGACCGGTTACTAGCCACACAAGGAGCGCGCCATGCCCGTAACCCCGACCTATCCGGGCGTTTATATAGAAGAGATACCGAGCGGTGTGCGCACCATCACCGGCGTCAGCACGTCCGCCAGCGCCTTTGTGGACTTCTTCCCGCGTGGGCCGCTCGGCCGGGCGGTGCAGCTTTTCAGCCAGGCGGACTTCGACCGGGCGTATGGCGGGCTGGATACCCGCAGCGAGGCCAGCTACGCGATCCGGCAGTATTTCCTCAACGGTGGCGGCGAGGCGTGGGTCGTGCGCGCGGGCAGCGACGAGACCGACGACGCGATCACGAACGCGGCCATAGCGATCCGCGCGGGCACATCCGGCGGTGAGGTGCTCCGGCTTCGTGCCGCCAGTCCTGGACGCTGGGGCAACGCTCTGCGCGCGCGGGTTGATCCGCTTGCCGATCCGGCGCGGTTCGACCTGACCATCACCGAGTCAGCGAACGACGGCACCGCCTTACGGCAGGAGGTCTTCCGCAACCTGACGATGAACATCGGAGCGGAGAACGTCACGGTTGTCGTGAACGATAGCTCGCAACTGATCCAGGTCGAGACGGCCACGGGCGCGGTCGCGCCACAGGGCAACGGCACGTTCTCAGGCGAGTTCGCGTCGTTCTCTACCATAGCCGCGCGACCGGAGGGTCGCAGCGTGCAGGTCGCGATCTCCGGTGTTACGGCGGCTGCCGAGCTAGGCGTCACCGCCATTGCGTCGCTGCGGGAAGCGCGGGATCGGTTCCAGAACGCCATCCGTGCCGCTCGGCCGGACAAGCGTAGCTTCGCGGAGGCGATGGTCGAGATCATCCAGGTCACCGGGGGGAACCCGCGGCTGCGGGTGCTGGCGGGGCCAGGCTTGCCCACAGATAGGGTCCAGTTCACCGCAGTTGCGTCGGACCCGACAGCGGGCGCGCTCAACCTCACCGGCACCGGGGTGGTGACAAATGTGCAGGCGTACACGGCCGGGGCAGCGGTCGTGGATACTGGCCAGGCAGCGGGGACGGAGGGAAAGGACGGTGGCAGGCCGAATGCCGCAGCATTGCAGACCGCGTTGCTGGCGCTCAAGGATGTCAGCTTCAACCTCCTGTGCATCCCGCGCACGGCTGACCTGGAGAACACGGCGGCGAGGCAGGTCATCGCTGCGGCCACGGTATATTGCGAGCAGCGGCGGGCCTTTTACCTGGTGGATGTCCCTGTCGGCATCAACACCGTGCAGGAGGTCAAGGACTGGATCGACGATCCCGCCGCGATGCGCAGCCGCAACGCTGCCGTCTACTTCCCGCGCGTCCGGATCGCCGACCCGTTGAACGGTTTTCGGCTGCGTACAACGGGCGCGAGTGGCACTGTGGCTGGGGTGTATGCCCGGACTGATAGCGAGCGTGGCGTGTGGAAGGGACCAGCGGGAGCGGATGCCTCGCTGCGTGGGGTGCAGGCGCTGGAATACGTGCTCAACGACGCCGAGACTGGCACGCTCAACCCGCTGGGTATTAACACCCTGCGCTCCTTCCCCGTCTACGGAACCGTTGCCTGGGGCGCGCGCACGCTGCGCGGCGCCGACGCTTTGGCCGACGAGTACAAGTACGTTCCCGTACGGCGGTTGGCCCTGTATCTTGAGGAAAGCCTGTATCGCGGCACCCACTGGGTTGTGTTTGAGCCAAACGACGAGCCTCTGTGGGGCCAGATCCGCCTCAACCTCGGCGCGTTCATGCACACACTCTTCCGCCAGGGTGCGTTCCAGGGCGCGTCACCTCGTGAGGCCTACTTCGTCAAGTGCGACAAGGAGACCACCACGCAGAATGATATCGACCTGGGGATCGTCAACATCGTTGTGGGTTTCGCGCCGCTCAAACCCGCGGAGTTCGTCATCATCAAGATACAACAGATTGCCGGGCAGCTCGCGGCGTAAGATCCCAGAAGGAGCGTGCAATGGCACAGTTCAGCGTTAACGCCCAGCGCTTTGATCCGTACAAGAACTTCAAGTTTCGGGTCAAGTGGGATGGCCGGTACGTCGCCGGTGTCAGCAAGATCGGCGCACTGAAGCGCACGACGGAGGTCGTCAAGCATCGCGACGGTGGCGACCCGAGCAGCAGCCGCAAGTCACCGGGCCGCACGGAGTACGACGCGCTCACGCTTGAGCGCGGCGTCACCCACGACACCGAGTTCGAGAAGTGGGCCAACAAGGTGTGGAACTTCGGCGCCGGCCTCGGTGGCGAGGTCTCGCTCCGGGACTTCCGCAAAGACGTCATCGTTGAGGTATACAACGAGGCGGGACAGCTCGCTCTGGCGTACCGGCTCTTCCGCTGTTGGGTGTCCGAGTATCAGGCGCTGCCGGACCTGGACGCGAACGCCAACGCCGTCGCTATACAAACGTTGAAGCTGGAAAACGAGGGGTGGGAGCGCGACTATGACGTGACCGAGCCAGGCGAGCCAACCTTCACTGAGCCCGCGTGATGATACACGCTCTTGCTGAACTGGATGTGCTGCACATCTGGGAGACGGGCCTCAGTCAGTCTCCGCCGGTCAGGGCACTCACCGTCCTCGGTGCGGCATTCCCCGACATCTCGCGCGAGGAACTGGGCGCACTCACAATCGGCCAGCGCGACGCCTGGCTGTTTGCGGTGCGCGACCTGTTGTTTGGCCCCACGATGACTGCGACGGCGGCGTGCCACGGCTGCCAGGGACAGGTCGAGTTCTCGCTGCGCACTGACGACCTGCGACTCCCCGAGCAAGCCGCGCCGCAACAAGCGCACACGCTCTCGACCGGCGGGTACGAGCTTACCTTCCGCCTGCCCGACAGTCACGACCTCCACAACCTCCCGGACGACGGTGGGCCAGACACCGCCCGCAGCGCTCTGCTCCATCGGTGCGTGCTGGAGTGCCGTCACGCCGGGGGTTCGGTATCAATCGACGTTCTGCCGGAGCAGGTTGTTGAGGATATGGCGGCACGGATGGCCGAGCTGGATCCCCAGGCGGAACTCCAGCTCACGCTCCGGTGCGCGCACTGCGGGCAGCCGTGGCAGGTGCTGCTTGACATCGTCTCGTTCCTCTGGGTCGAGATCGCCGCGAAGGCCCGGCGGCTGCTGCGCGAGGTACACGATCTGGCGCGCGCGTACGGCTGGCACGAGCGGGATATCCTCGCGATGAGTCCGGTCCGGCGGGCAGCGTATCGGGAAATGGGGGGCTGATGTCGGATTATCTGACGCGACTGGTGGAGCGGACTCTCGGGCTGGCGGAAGTTGCTCTGCCCGTGATCCCGCCCATGTTCGCGCCGGACGCCGCTGTAGGCGCGGCGGTGCGCGATGGTCCTTTACAGCCCGAGCCACTCGCTGAGGACCAAACGACCTGGGTGGCGAAAGGCCGAACCACACCTCCGAGCACGCCGGTACTATCCTCGAACCCAGGCGGCGACGGGGCTGACGGGGTTGCTCCGCCGACACCAGCAGACCAGCACGCGCGCCCCGCATCTGTATTTGGCGAGGTCGCACCCGAACCGGACGGGATTGAGGTTCCAGCGTTACTGGATAAGGCACGTCGAGCGAACCTTGAGACCGGCACGAAGGATTTTCCGGCATCGCCTGTGCTCGGTGTGGAGCGGGTAATGGCCAGCAAGGCGCAGTTGGTGGATCACGTTCCCCCGGCGATTCCAGCGGCGACTCGTGTTGCGGCGCAGGTGGGGCGAGTGGCAACCATACCGGCAACGCGCGCGGCCCGATCTGTGCCGTCTGCTGGCCCAAACGACGTGGCTGGTCCCGAGCGCGCGACGACGCCCATGATCGCGAAGCAGGCCGCTGCCTCCGAGGATGGAGCATCGCGCCCAACGGGTTCCCGCCCGCCCGCGCGAACGGGCCGGGAGGACGACCGATCTTCCGCGCCCGTGGTGCGGATAACCGTCGGGCGCATCGAGGTGCGTGCCGTGC
>Ga0136611_10001848_pt1 | contig 14701 bp, 12 predicted proteins | sample AntDrymUQ2232306_2_FD_106645 | JGI IMG/M metagenome (GOLD analysis project Ga0136611, IMG submission 106645) | Polar desert sand microbial communities from Dry Valleys, Antarctica - metaG UQ223 (23.06) | ecosystem: Environmental > Terrestrial > Soil > Desert | place: Antarctica: Dry Valley...
CACGCCGACCGGCACGCCGACCGGATGGTAGTTGCCGGCCTGGCCCGGCACCTCGCCATCGACGAGCCAGCGCGCCGCCTGGAGGTCCATCAGGCGGATCAGCGACTGCAGCAGCGACGTATCGACCCACTGGCCCCGCCCGGACCTCTCCCGCTCGTAGAGCGCGAGCACGACGCCGTATGCGGTCATGATGCCGGCCGTCAGATCCGCGATGGGTAGTCCGGCCCGCAGCGGCCCCCCATCGGGGAAGCCGTTGACGGTCATGAACCCGGACAGGCCCTGAGCGATCTGATCGACGCCGGCGCGGTGGCTATACGGCCCCTCCTGGCCGAACCCCGAGATGCTCGCGTAGACCAGGCGCGGGTTGATCGCGCTGAGCGTCTCGTAGTCGATGCCGAGCCGGTGCTTGACGTCGGGGCGGTAGTTCTCGGCGACCACGTCGGCCTGCCGCACGAGCCGCAGCAGCACGTCGCGACCGGCGTCGGACTTCAAGTCGAGGGTCAGGCTGCGCTTGTTCGGGTGCAGGTTCTGGAAATCGGAGTCGTGGCGCAGGCCGATCTCGTCCTCGTCCTGGCCGGGGATCTCGACCTTGATGACCTCGGCGCCGAACTCGCTCAGCTGGCGGACGCAGGTCGGGCCGGCCCGCGCGCGGCACAGATCGATGACTCGGATGTGCGAGAGCGGCATCGCGTCTTCCCCTCGTGCGCGGCGTCGCGCGTGGCGTGGCCCGGCAGGCTAGCACGCTCCCCGAACCGGCGTCGAGCACCAACGCTTACACGGGCGCGGCACTCGTTCGGCCCACTGGCAGGCGTCCGAGTGAGCCGCTAGCATGGAGCCAGCCCCGCTTCGAGGATGATCGGCATGTTTCGACTCTCTCGACCCACGCGCACCTTCGCTCGCCTAGTCGGCTCGGTGGCACGCCGCCTGGCGCTCGTGGCGGCGGTCGGCCTGGTTGCCAACACCCCGACCCCAGCAATCGCGCAGCAGTCGCCCGAGAGCAGCCTGCCCGAGGCGGGCGGCTGGTCGATCGCGGCGCCGATGCTCGCGCCGACCTCCGAGCAGGCCATCGCGGAGCTGAACGGCCGGGTGTACTCGATCGGCGGCTACCCGCCGGGGCGCATCCCGGTCACGACGATCCAGGTGTACGACGCGGCGACGAATCGCTGGGAGTATGGCCCGCCGCTGCCGGTCCCGATGCACCACGCGATGGCCGCGCCGGTCGGGGGCAAGCTGTACGTGATCGGCGGCGAGTTCGACGGCGCGGGGACCGGCCGCGCCGAAGTCTACCTCGACAGCGTCTACGAGCTGGACCCCTCGGTTGGCGCCTGGGTGCTGAAGGCGCCGATGCCGACCGGCCGCAGCGCCGGCGGGGCGGCCGTCATCGATGGCAAGATCTACGTGGCGGGCGGCCGGCCGCCGCGCGGCAGCGACTTCGCCGTCTACGACCCCGCCGCCGACCTGTGGCAGGTGCTCCTCGAGCTGCCGACGCAGCGCAATCACCTCGCGGTCGGCGCGATCGGCGGCAAGGTCTACGTGGCCGGCGGGCGGTTCGGCGGCGGGTTCAGCAGCGGGCGGACGGCGGCACTCGAGATCTTCGATCCCGCCATCGGCGCGTGGTCGTCGGGCGCGCCGCTGCCACTGCCGCGCGGCGGCGTGGCCGGCGTCGTGGAGCGAGGCTGCCTGTACCTGATCGGCGGCGAGGGCAACTACGACGACCCGCGCGGCCTCTTCGATCAGAATGAGGCGTACGACCCGCGCACCGACACCTGGTACCCGCTGGCCCCGATGCCGACCCCGACCCACGGGCTGGTCGGCGCGGCCGTCGTCAACGGCCGCATCCACGTGCCGGGCGGGTCGGTCACGATCGGCGGCGGGACCTGCTCGGTCATCCACCAGGTGTACCGCCCGTCGATGACCTGCGAGTAGGTGACGTCGTTCGGGCGGGCGCCGGCCGACGACGCTACTGACGCCGCGCCGCCGCCCGCCGGACTGTTCTACGGCTGGGTCATCGTGGCCGTGATGGCGGCCGTCGGCGCGCTCAGCATGGCGCTCGGGTCGCTGAATTTCGGGGTGTTCATCAAGCCGATGGGCGACGAGCTGGGCGTCGGGCGCGCGGTGTTCGGGTGGGCGCAGTCATCGCGGCAGTTCGCCAGCGCCGTCACCGCGCCGGTCGTCGGCGGGCTAATCGACCGCTTCGGCGTCCGCGTGCTGATGACCGTAGCCGCCCTCACCACCGGCGGGGCGCTGGTCTGCCTCGCGGTCGTGAGCGAGGGCTGGCAGATCGTGGCACTGTTCGCCATCATGGGCATCGTCGGCATGAGCGGACCGGGCGCGCTCGTAACGTCGGTGCCGGTGACCAAATGGTTCGTCCGACAGCGCGCGCGGGCGCTCGCGTACATGTCGCTGGGCATCCCCATCGGCGGGCTGCTCTTCGTGCCGCTGACCCAGGTGTTTATCGACGCGTACGGCTGGCGCATGGCCTGGGTGTTGCTGGCGCTGCTGGGCACCGGGCTGATCGTGCCGCTGTCGCTCATATTCGTGCGCCGCGAGCCGGAGGATCTGGGGCTGCTGCCGGATGGCGAGCGCCGCACTCCCGACGCGACGCCGCAACCGGTGGCGCGCGAGGTCGGACCTGTGGCACCCGACGACGCTAAATCGGGCACCGACGGTGAGCGCGCTCCGTCCATTCTTATACCGTCAGGCACGGACGACGAGGTCAGGGAGCGCACGCGCCGCCGGGAGGAGGTGCTCCGCGAGGGCGAGCGTTCCTGGACGCGCGCGGAGGCCGTCCGATCGGGCACATTCTGGCGGCTCATCTTCGTGTTCAGCATCGTCATGCTGGCGACGAACAGCGTCGGCGTCCATCGGATCGCGAGCTTCATGGACCGCGGCTTCGACGCCCGCCTGATCTCGTATGCAACGGCGCTCGACGCGGCGGCGGCCGGCTTGAGCACGTTCGCGATGGGCATGCTCGCGCGGCGGGTCGCCCCGCGCTACATCGGGGCCGGCGGCTTCCTCATGCTGATGCTCGCCTCGATCCTGACCGTGCTGGCCGAGACCCATCTCGTCATGCTCCTGGCGATGATCGTGTTCGGGCTCGGCATCGGCGTGCTGATGTTGATGCAGAATTATCTCTGGGCCGAGTATTTCGGACGGCGCCACCTCGGGAGCATCCGTGGCGCGGTCACGCCGATCACTCTGCTCTTCGGCGGGGCCGGTCCGCCCATCGCCGGCTACGTGCGCGACGCGACCGGCAGCTACACCGAGGTGTGGCTGGTCGCGATCGTCCTGATGGCGCTCGGGGCGGTGGTGATGGCGCTGACCCCGCCGCCTCGCTCGGACCTCGTGTAGGGCGCGGAACCGGCGCCCGTGTCCAGCGTCGAAACCGCGGAACCGGCGCCGGTGTCCAGCGTTGGGACAATCGAGGAGATGTGCTCGGTGTTCGATCTGCCCCTGCCGATCCCCCTGTCCGACGTCACCCGTGACTGGCACCCGCTCGACGTGGCGCTCGGCGTCTGCGTGCTGATGGTGGCGTTGAATGCCGCGCGGCGCGGGTTCGTGCGCGAGATCGGGACGCTGATCGGCCTTGGGGTGGGGCTGCTGGCGGCCGGGCGCTTTGGGCTGCCGGTGGCCGAGCTGCTGGCCGAGCGGATCGGTCGCTGGCCTCTGCTCGATGAGGCGGCCTTCGCGCTGGTGGTTGGCATCGTGGCGGCGGGCGTCACGTTGGTGGCCGGGCTGTTGCGCGGGTCGCTCAAGCTGCCCGGCCTGCCGGTCGCGGATAGCCTGGCGGGACTGGCGCTCGGCGCGATCGAGGGGTCGGCCGCGCTCGGGTTGCTCGTCTTGCTGGTGACCCAGGTCGAGCTGCTCGGGATCAGCCCGCTCCAGCTCGATGGCTCGACGCTAGCGCCGGTCTTCCTGCGCTGGTGGATCGTGGTGGCCCAGTCGCTCCCGCCGGAGCTCGGGATGCCGCGCAGCCTGTAGGGAGTCTGCTGGCGCCGAACGCCGTGGCGTCGTCGGTACGGCGCGGTCAGTAGCCGCGCTCCCAATCGACCTGATTTAGCAGCGGCTGGCCGTCGAGGCAGCGGCGGAGGTTCTCGCGGAAGATCTCCAGCGGGCGCTGCGAAAACTGCTCGACGTGGCCCGACGTGTGCGGCGTTAGCAGCACGTTGTTCTGGGCGAGCAGCTCGGCCGGCGGCTGGTGCTCGAATTCGCCCTGGTACACGTCCGTCGCGAATCCGCCAAGGTGCCCCGAGCGCAACGCGGCGATGACCGCCGCCTCGTCGATCAGCTCCCCGCGCGCGACGTTGAGCAGTAACGCGCCGGGCTTCATGGCCCCGATGGTGCCCTCGTTGAGGAGGTGGTGCGTCTTGGGAGTGAGTTGGGCCGCCACCACGACGACGTCGCTCTCGCCGAGCATGGCAGGCAGCTCGTGCGGCGCGAAGAGACGATCGACGTGCTCGACGGGCTCGGTCGAGCGTCGTGTGCCGACCACGCGCATCCCGAGCGCGCGTGCCAGGCGCGCTACGTCCCGCCCGATGCCGCCGAGCCCAACGACGGCCAGCGTCTTTCCGGCGATCTGGTGCCCCTGGAACACGCGTCGGTCGAAGTGGCCGTCTGCACGCTGCTCGAAGGCGCGCGGGAAGTCCTTGCAGAGCGCCATCGCCGCGGCGATGGCCCACTCGGCAATCGGCAGGGTATTGCCGGCGCCGCGCCCGCTGGTGATGGGAATGCTGCTGTGCCAGAGGTCGCCGTGCGCGAGGTTGGAGACGCCGGCTGGCAGCTGGTGGACGAAGCGCAGGCGCGGCGCTCGACCGGCGATGCGCGCGGGGAACGGGAACGTGATGCAGACGGCCTCGGCGTCGGCGAGCACGGCGTCGCGGCGCGCGCGCTGCTCCTGGTCGTCGTGGGTGTTCTCGTCGCGGGCGGTCAGGAAGCGCGGCGGTAGGTACCACTCGGCGGTGTGGCGCGGCCAGTCGGCGGCGATCTCGGGACCGAACAGCTCCCAGGCGTCCACGACCCGCAGCCGCGCATCGACGGCGCGGATGCTCGCGAGCGCATCCTCCGACATCGGCACGATGACCACCACGTTCACGTCGTCGCTCACACGGGCTCCCCATTGCCGGCTATGAACGGAATGTACGAGGTCGCGACGCGGGCGGCGCCGGCTACCACCACGCCTACGTGCGAGCGCGGAGCTTCGGCGCGGGGTGTGGGGTGCCCCAGTCGCGTTCGGCGAAGCCGGCCTCGCGGAAGAGGGCGCGCAGCGCGTCGCGGTGCTCCAGATCGTCGAGCTTCACGCCGTAGCGGCGCACATTCAGGAAACGATAGCCAAGGACGCGGTCCTCGGCGTCATACTTGACGTTGCGGTCCTGGTCCAGCACGTCGGTGAAGTCTACGGTGCCCGGTACGATGCGCCCGTTCACGTCCACGGCCGCCGCGTCCACGGATTCGTCGTAGCGCAGTTCCATCATCGCCTCCTGCGCCGGCGTCGCCGGCTCTCGCGTTTCCATTCCCAGACGGTCACAACGGTGCGTCCGTCGTCCTCTACGACCGCCGTGATGGCCCGATCTTCCCAGACGCCGGTGTACGCCGTGCGCCCATTGTCCTGCTCGAACTCTTCATCCGCATCACTGACGATATGATAGACGGCCGTCTCGGGGATCTGGTCATCGGCCATCTCATCGCGGGCATGTGGGCTGAACTTCAAGTCGTCCATCCGTCTGGCGTACCTAGCTCCTTGGGTTCCGCCCTTCGCTTCTCCTGTCAGCGACGCTCAGTCGGGGGCGCACTGTCAGGGTCGGGCGCGCAGCCAGCATTCCAGGAAGAGCAATGCCCAGATGCGCGAGGCGTGGTCGCGCCGCTCGGCCAGGTGCTCGTCGATGAGGCGCGTGACGGCCGCCGGCCGCACGATGGCGTTGACGCGGGCGTCCGGCGTGAGCAGCCGATCGACGACGAACGGGCGCAGCTCGTTGCGCAGCCAGGACGCCATCGGCACCTCGAAGCCGCGCTTCGGCGCCCTGACCACCTCGGGCGGCAGCCACTCTTTGGCGATCTCGCGGAGGATCGGCTTGGTCTCGAACGCCGAGGCGCGGACGCGGTCGGGGAGCGAGACGGCGTGCTCGACCAGGACGTGATCCAGGAACGGCGAGCGGCCTTCGAGCGAGTTGGCCATCGTCGCAACGTCCATCTTGACCAGTAGGTCGTCGGGCAGGACGTGGGTGGCGTCGGCGGCCATCATGAGGGCGGCCGGCTCGCGGATGCCCCAGGCCAGGCACTGGCCCACCCGAGCATCGACCAGCTCACGGGCCGACTCCGTCACGTCTCGGAGCAGCTCGGGCTGGACGAGCTCGCGAGCGTCGCGGTCGGTGAACAGCCCGCTCCAGCGGATGTAGCGCTCGCGCGGCGGCAGCGCGACCCCTTCGAGCAGCCGCAGGGCAAAGGCGAGCGGGCCGCGCCGCTGACGCGGGGCGGGCGCCAGGCGGGCCGCCGCCGGCGCGAGCGGCCCGAGCGCGGTCGTCATCCACTGGGCGAGCAGGGCGGCCGAGTAGCGTCGGTAGCCGGCGAACGCCTCGTCGCCGCCGTCGCCGTTAAGCACGACCTTGAGGTGCTTGCGGGCCTCGCGCGAGACGATGGTGCTCGGGATCGCGGACGAGTCGGCGAAGGGCTGGTCGTAGGCGCCGACGAGGCGAGACAGCAGCGCCTCGGGATCGCGGACCTCGGCGGCGAGGTCGACGGGGATCTCGGTGTGGCGGGTGCCGTAGCGCTCGGCAACGAGCCGCGCGAGCGGGCGCTCGTCAAAGCGGGCGTCCGCGAACCCGACCGAGAACGATTGCAGCGGCGTGGCCGACGCGCGACTGGCGGCGGCGGTCACGAGCCCGCTGTCGATGCCGCCCGAGAGGAACACACCGACCGGCACGTCGCTGCGCAGGCGGATGCGGACGCTCTCCTCGAAGATGTCGCGGGTCCGCTCGACAGCCTCGGCGCGCGAGATCATGGACGTGCCGCCGGCCGGCAGATGCCAGTAGCGCCGGAGTGTTCGGCGCCCCTCGGCGTCGATCTCGAGCGTGTGGGCCGGCGGCACGGCCTCGATCTCGCGGTACGCCGTGCGCGGGTGCGGGACGAACCCGAAGCAGAGATACTGGTAGATGGCGGTCGGGTCGGGCGTCGTGTCGATCCCGCCGGCCGCGAGCAGCCCCTTGATCTCGGAAGCGAACAGGAGCCGGTCGGGCGCCTGGGCGACGTAGAGCGGCTTCTTGCCGAAGCGGTCGCGCCCGAGCAGCAGCGTCCGCCGCCGGGCGTCCCAGAGCGCGAAGGCGAACATGCCGCGCAGGCGGGTGACGAAATCCGGGCCATGCTCCTCGTACAGGTGGAGCAGGACTTCGGTATCGCCCTCGGTGCGGAGGGCGTGGCGCGGGGCGAGCTCGGCGCGCAGCTCGACGTAGTTGTAGATCTCGCCGTTAAACACGAGCCAGAGCGACTCGTCGGCATTGGCGAGCGGCTGCTGGCTGCCGGCGACGTCGATGATGGCGAGGCGGCGCATGCCCAGCGCGATGCCGTCGCCGCGATAGGTACCGCCCTCGTCCGGCCCGCGATGGTGCAGGCACTCGGTCATCGGATCGACCGCGTCCAGGCAGCGCGGCCCGGCGCCGAGGTCGAGCACGCCGGCGATGCCGCACATGGTCTAGCCTCCCCGCCCCGCGCATTCGGGAACACGTCCGCGCGCCTCGGTCTTGGGGCGCGTCTACGCGCGTGGGACGCGGGACTGTACCAGACTGACCGAGGGCGGCCCGTGAATCAGTGCCCAGGACGGGCGACGACCTGTCCTCAGCGGGCGTCGCGACTATCTGGCTTCGTCGGCTCGGACTTCGTCGGCTCGGGCTTCAGCATCTCCGGGAGCTTCGGCGGCTCTAGATCCTTCACATTGAGGCCCTTCGGCCGTTCCAGCTTCTCCAGGCGTTTCCCGGCCGTGCCTTTCCGCTTGGCGACCACGCGGTAGCTAAACGGCCCGCCGGCGCCTGTGTTCCGCGCGCGCACCTCGAAGCCGGACGAGTCCTTGCGGTGGACGTAGATCCCGCCGTAGTCGCCGCCTTCGGTCAGGAAGACGTGATACGGCCCGACATCAATAACGACCGAGAAGTCCGAGTCAAGCCCGACTTGCGCCCGCCCGCTCGCTAGCGTCCCCTCACCGAAGTCTTCCACCACCGGCTCGGTGCTGTCCACGGAGTACACCGCCCGCCGGCTGCCATCGCGGGCCTGCACGAGCGAGGATGAGACGTCGCCCCCGGCCAGCCCGCCGCTGATGTAGACGTTGCCCTCGAAGTAGCCGGCGTAGCCGCCAGGCCCCGCCGCGCCGTACACACCGATCCCGTTGCTCGTGGCCTGGCCGAAGACGCCGGCGCCGGCCCCGCTGCGGCCCCAGACCGCCATCTGCACCGAGGTCGAGAACAGCCCCGGCCCCGATCCGGAGTTCGCATACACGCCCGGGCCGGTGTTCGAGAAGCCGTAGACCCCGGCCGCGCTTTGCGAGATGCCGGTCGATCCGACGCCCGTCGAGGAGTCGCCGCGCACGCCCGTACCGGCTGCGGACTGACCGAAAACGCCGGTCGGGCCGGAGGGGGGATTGACCCGATTGGGGTCGGTCGTCCCGAGCACGCCGGCGCCGGTGCCCGAGGTGCCGACAACGCCGAAACCGCCCGTTGCGGAGCTGGTCGAGCCGTAGACGCCCGCCGCTGCCCCGCCGGCGATGGTCCGGCCCTGGATGGCGTCACCAAACGCGAAAGCGGCGGTCTCTCCATTCAATACGGCGAAGGTCGCGGACCCTACGCCGGCAAGGTTCGCGCTGATCCGTGTCTGGCCGGTCGTGGTATTGACCACCTGGGCATGCAGCACCTCGGGAGTCCCGCCCGAGTCATGGGCCGCCTCCGCCCGCTCGCCGCTAGTCAGCTTGGCAACTGCCAGGCCGGCCAGGGCCGCCGCGCCCGCCACGAATCCCCGCCGCTTCAGCATGCCGCGCCCGATACTCGCTCGATCAGTCATGGTGCCCCCCGCCGTCATGCTGTACGCGGCGGCAGGGTAACTCATCGGGAGTGACGGCCACACGCAACGATGGTCACGTGGACCATCGTCACAGAGATCAATGGACTGCGAGGATGGGGGATGGAGCCGACGACAGGAATTGAACCCGCAACCTGCAGTTTACAAAACTGCTGCTCTGCCAATTGAGCTACGTCGGCATGGTGCGCAGGCTCGGCCCTCCCGGACGCGCCGAACCCGCGCTGGCAGGATACCAGAGCGGGTTCGGATCGACCAACGACGGCTTGCGGAGTCGGGCGAGGATCCTATCCGGCCGTCGATCTAGCGCGCGCCGCCGCGCTCGCCTTCCTTCGGCATCGTCGGAACCGGCAGCTCCTTCGCGTCGAACGCGCGCGGACGCGGGAGCGCCTCGAGTCGCTTGCCGGCCGCGTCGCCGACCTTGCGGACGACGATGCGGTACTGGAATGTCGTGGGGGTCTTGCTGACCGTGCGGCTGCGGACCTCGAACGACTGCGCCCGCTGCTCAGCCACGTACAGCCCACCGGAGTCGCCGATCTCGGTCAGGAACACCAGATAGCGCTCGCCCTTGACGATCGACTCGAACGCGGGATCGAGTGTGACCGTGGCGCGCCCGTTCACGAGCTTCGCCTCGCCGACGTCCTCGACCAGCGGCTCGGCGGCGGCCACGGAGTAGGTCGCGCGCGCTGCGCCATCGCCGCCCTGCGCCTCGTCGAGGACGCGGCCGGCGACCACGAGCTGGCCGGTCACGTACACGTTGCCCTCGAAGAAGCCGGCCCACCCCGGCGGCGGCGCGGCGCCATACACGCCGTAGGTGGTGGCCGATGCGACCGTGGCCTGGCCGAACACGCCGATCCCGCCGGTGGTGCGCCCCCACACGCCGCGCGCCGGCGATGTCGCGAACACGGCGGTGTCCGACGCGGAGTCGGCATAGACGCCGATGCTGCTCGTGGAGAAGCCGGTCGTGCCGACGTTGCCGCTGCTGCGGCCGAACACCCCGATGCCCGACCCGCTCAGGCCGAGCACGCCGTAACTCGCGCCACCGGAGCCGAACACCCCCGCGCTGGCGGGCGCCGCGAACCCCGAGGGAGCGCGCGACCCGATCGCGCCGAAGTTGAATCCGTTCAGGTTCGGCAGCTGCGGGAGCGGGTCGCCGCCGTCCGACGCCAGCAGCCCGTACGTAGTTGACGCGTCGTTGATGATCGTCGTCCGCGTGGTCGCGCTCGCCGGCGCAGCCTCCTTCGCCAAGGTCAGCACGGCGGCGGCGGCGGTCGCGCCGAGCACCTTCGTGAGCATGCCGCGCCGCCCGACCCTGGCGTCGATTGGCGTGGCAACCGACTCGCCCATCGACGCGGACCCGCGTGCGTCGTCGGGCGCTCGCAGGGATGCCTTGCCCGGCGCCACGGGGGCCGCGCCGGTGGGTGCTGCAATGGCCGAGTCGGCCAAGCCCGCTTCTTGGTGCGCCCGTCGAAGGACTTCAATTTCGGCAGCCTGCGCTTCCACCCGTGCCGCGAGAAGCGCAATCTGCGTGCGCAACGATTCCAACGCACCGTCGCCCACATCGTGGGACCGTGCGGACATCTCCGAACCCATGCCAACCTCCTGCGACTGCTCGTGGCCTTTCGGCAACTGTCGTGCCCACCAGACGGGCGCGCGCAGCCTACCATCCCTTTGAACGACCGTCCATCGGCACCGGCTCGTTTCGCCCCTCGGCGCCGATATTCGCGCCCATACCGGCCCTGAACGGGACCGATAGCGGCCGAGTCGCTGCACGACGAGCTGCGCGGAGCGGGCGCCTCGGCCCGGCTCGCCCGCCGCGCGGATGGCGTGGACCGGACCTGTTGCTCCGCGCGGTCAGCCCTGTCGCGCGAGGTTCAAGTAGGCGGGCAGCGTCATGACCCCGGCCGAGGGGTAGCCGTTGCCCGGTTCGTCGATCAGGCCGAGCCGCTCTCGCAGCGACTCGACGGCCGTGCGGGCCGATTCGGCGCCCGATGCGCCGGGGCTCGCGGCGACCGCCGCGCGCATGGCCGACTCCCAGGCTTCGTGCGTGGTCAGGCTCTCGCGGAACACGGCGGCCACCCGCGCGCCGCGCGCGACCGGACCGAGGTCGCCATCCGCGCCCTTGAAGGCGTGCCCCATCAGCAGCGTCGCCGCCCCGACCGCCTCGGCCTTGGACAGGCTGGCCGGATAGCGCCCCGGCTGCTCCAGCACCGGCATGCCGCCGGGCCGACTCCCGCGCGCCTGGATCGAATCGCCGGTGATCAGCAGGCCGGCCGCCTCGAACCAGTAGCAGACCGAGCCGGGCGTGTGGCCCGGTGTGTGGACCACCGTCAGGCGCACGTCCTGGCCCAGGTCGACCACGTCGCCGTCGTCCAGCACGCGATCGACACCCACCTCGCGGCCGAGCATGCGGAGCAGGAACGCCTCCCGCGCCGGCGCCAGGTCTTCCAGGCCGAGCACCTTCAGCGCGTTGCGGGACAGCTCGGCGTGCAGCGCGTTCGAGTGGGCGCGCTCCTCGTCGTCGCGGTGGAGCCCGACGTCCGCGCCGGTGTCCTTGAGCTCGGCGTTGCCGCCGAGATGGTCCATGTGCCCGTGGGTGTTGAGCACGACGTTGACGTCGGCCAGACCCAGGCCCAGCGACTGCAAGCCGGGCGCGACGTGGTGCGTCGGGGTGCCGAGGACGCCGCTGTCGATCACGGCGATCTTCTCGCCTCGGACGACGTAGACGTTGGTCAGCCCGCCGCCCTCGAACGGCGACCCCACGCGCCACACCCGCTCGTGGACCTGCTCGAACTGCATGTCGGCCATCGCGGCACTCCCTCCGTACTCCGTGGCTCACTTGTAGCACGCCGCGCGTCGCGGGCAGCGACCCATGGCCTATGCCCGGCGCCTCTCGACGCGCGCACTCCACCTACACGCGGCGCCAGTGGGCCAACGTCGGCGCGAACGGCCGGTGCGGCGCGCGCTCCCAGTCGGCAAGTGCCTGCCGGTGCGCCTCGAAGGCGATGCGGTCGGGGAGCTGGCCGAGCGGGAAGAAGCGGGCGTCGCTGGCGTCGTCGCCGGCCGCGAGGGTCCCGCCGACGACCCGCGCGCCGTATACCGCCAGGTGGGCGACATTGCGGGGGTCATCGGTCCCGAAATAGAGCCCCCACAGGCCGGTCAGCTCCATGACCAGGCCGGTCTCCTCCTCGGCTTCGCGGACGGCGCTCTCCTCGGCGAACTCGCCGTACTCGACGAAGCCGGCCGGCAGCATCCACTCGTCCTTGTACGGTGCGTGCGCCCGCTGGACGAGCAGGATGCCTCCCGGCCCCTCGACGGCGAGCGCCGCGCCGAGCGCGTTGCGGGCGTAGTAGACCCAGCCACACGCCGGGCAGATCGGGCGGACGCGCCCGCCCCGCGCGCGGTCCTCGGTCGGGGTGCCGCAGCGGATGCAGCGGCCGGGCCGGCCGGGGTCCGCGAAGCCGCTCGGGTCGTCGAGCACGCGAAACGGCGACTCGGTGCGCGATTCGGCCGGGTCGTGGTCGGCCGTGCCATGCTCGGTCATGCCTTGCTCCGATCCAGGAAGGTGCGGACGCCGGCGCGGGCGTCCGGCGTGAGGGCGGCGAGGGTGCTCACGTCGCGGCCCTGGCCGATCCGGGTCGCGAGGTCCGGCTCGCCGAGTGCCCGTGCCCAGCGCTTGGTGAGCGCGAGGGCCGCCGGGCTGAGTGCTGCAAGCTGCGCGGCAAGCTCCGCGACGCGCGCGTCTAGCGCGCCGTGTTGGACGACCTCATTCACCAGCCCGATCCGAGCCGCCTCGTCGGCCGCGATACGTCGGCCGGTCAGCACCAGCTCCAGTGCGACGCGGTAGCCCACCTGGCGGAACAGGATCGCCATCACCATGCCGGGCGCCAACCCGAGCTGCACTTCGGGGTAGCCGAGCTGCGCGCGGTCGGACATGACGGCGAAGTCGCAGAGTGTGGCGATGCCGGCGCCGCCCGCGAGCGCGTACCCGTTCACGGCGGCGATGGTCGGCGGGCGGGCCGCGAGCAGCGCCCGATACACGTCCTCGACGGCGCCGAACGAGACGGCCACGGCCGACGCGTCGCCTTGCTCGCTGGCGTCGAGCAGCCCGTCGAGCAGCGCGCCGGCGCAGAAGGCGCTGCCGGCGCCGGTCAGCACGATCGCGCGCGTGGCCGGGTCGCCCGATGCATCGTCGATGGCGGCAGCAAGCGCAGCCGCGAGCGCGGGATCGAGCGCGTTGCGGCGCTCGGGTCGGTTCAGCGTGAGGCGCACGATTCCGTCATGGCACGAGACGAGGACCGGCGGCTCGGTCACGATGCGCACCCCCCGGCGTGGAGCAACGACCTGGGCTCATGCGGTGTCTGGATCATGCACCGGAGGATAGCCCGCGCGGCGGCGTGCGGCACTATCGGCCGCATGCTACCGTCTCCGGCAGCGAGCCGAGGAGGCAGGATGGACGCGGCACTGTTGAAGCTGGTCGCCGAGCGCGCGGGCGACCACCATGCCCGGGTTATCGAGTGGCGACGCGCCCTGCACGCCTGGCCGGAGCTCTCCAACCAGGAACACAAGACGGCCGCGCTCGCCGCGACCGTGCTGCGCGAGCTCGGCGCGGAGGTCCGGACGGGCCTGGCCGGCACGGGCGTGGCCGGCCTGATCCGTGGGCGCGGGCCGGGTCGGACGGTCGCGATCCGCGCGGACATGGACGCCCTACCCGTGACGGAACTGACCGGCCTGCCGTACGCCTCGAAGAACGCGGGCGTGATGCACGCGTGTGGCCACGACGCACATGTCGCGATGGCGCTCGGCGCGGCGAGCGTGCTGGCCGGTCTGCGCGACCACTTCGACGGCCAGGTGCTGGTGCTGTGCGAGCCGAACGAGGAGTTCCTCGACAGCGGCGAGGAGCCGGGCGCTGACCAGTTCGTGGAGCTGGGGCTTTTGGACGATCCGCCGGTCGATCTCGTGCTCGGTCAGCATGTGTATCCGGAGTATCCGGCCGGCCAGGTGGCCGTCAGACCCGGCGTCATGATGACCGGCTTCGATTATGTCGATCTCGCCATCGTCGGGCAGACGGCGCATACCTCGACCTCGCACAAGGGCGCCGATGCCCTGGTGGCCGCCGCGCACGTCGTGACGGCGCTCCAGACCCTCGCCAGCCGCGAGCTCGACCCGATGGAGTCGGCGATCGTCCACCTCGGCACGATCCAGGGCGGCACGCGCCGCAACATCCTGGCCGACCGCGTCGAGTTGACCGGGACGGTCCGCATCTCCGACCAGGCCCAGCGCGCCGGCCTCCGCGACCGCATCGAGCGCGTCGTGGCGGGCGTCACGTCGGCGCTGCGCTGCACCTACGAGCTGCGCTACGAGCAGGTCGCCGGTCCGGTTGTGAACGACCCGGCCGCGACGGCGATGGTGATGGCCGTCGCGCGCGAGCTGCACGGCGCGGACGACCTGTACACGATGCCGATGCCCCGCCCGACCGCCGAGACGTTCCAGGCGTACGGCGCGTCGGGTCGGCCGTACGTGTTCTGGTTCTTGGGCGTCGGCAACCCGGCGAAGGGCATCGAATGGGCGTCGCACCACCCGAACTTCGCCATCGACGAAGACGCCCTGCGCGCGGGCACGGCCGTCATGGCCGGCGCGGCGTTGCGCG
>Ga0136611_10001849_pt1 | contig 14697 bp, 13 predicted proteins | sample AntDrymUQ2232306_2_FD_106645 | JGI IMG/M metagenome (GOLD analysis project Ga0136611, IMG submission 106645) | Polar desert sand microbial communities from Dry Valleys, Antarctica - metaG UQ223 (23.06) | ecosystem: Environmental > Terrestrial > Soil > Desert | place: Antarctica: Dry Valley...
GCACGGTCAACCCGGCAGCGGCAGCCAGTCTTCAAGAGGGCGCGGCGAAGCCCGGCGGTACGTATCGCTCGCGCTTCTCCGGCAACCCGGCCGGCTTTGACCCCCACGTCAACACCAGCTTCCGCGTGCAGGAGTTCGCCGCCTTCACCTATAGCCGCCTGCTCAAGTTCAAGGTGGACGCCGACCCAAAGGTCGCCTACAACTTTGAGACCGAGCCGGATCTCGCCGCCTCCGTCGAGCAGCCGGGCGACGGCACCCAGGTCGTGTTCAAGCTCCGGCCGAACGCCGCCTGGCATCAGGTTGCGCCGGTCAACGGACGCACGGTCGAGGCGGAGGACGTGAAGTTCTCGCTCGAGCGCTTCCGCACCGACCCGAAGAACACGAACCGCAACGCCTTCGGCACGGCGGAGAGCCCGATCGTGACCGGCGTCGAGACGCCAGATAACAAGACCTTGATCGTCAAGCTGGCGCAGCCCTTCGGCCCGATCCTCACTCTGTTTGCCAACCCGCAGTATCTCTGGATCATGCCGAAGGAGATCGGCGCGGGCACGGTGGACCCGGCGAAAGCCGTGATCGGTAGCGGCCCGTTCGTGTTTGATTCTTACCAGCCGGATGTGGAGATCAAGTTCAAGAAGAACCCCAATTACTTCATCCAGGGCCGACCGTACATTGACAATCGCTCGATCCCGATCATCGCGGAGAATGCGCAGGGCAAGGCGCAATTTCAGGCAGAGCGGCTTGATGCCGAGACGATCACCTTCGAGGACAAGCCAGAGGTCGAGAAGAGCAATCCCAAGGCGCAGTGGGTGACGACGATCCCCGGTACGATCCCCTTTCTCTCGCCGCAGCAGCGCGGTACGTCGCCCTTCCGCGATGAACGCATGCGCCGCGCGCTGTCGCTGCTCTTCGACCGTGACTCGATGCTCCAACTCTCCTGGAACGGTCAGGGCTACTGGCACAACCTCGTGCCGGCGCACCTGGGGAAGTGGCGGCTAGACCCGAAGGGCAGCGAGATTGGGGAGACCGGCAAGCTGTTCAAGTTCGACCCGAAGGAAGCGAAGGCGCTGATGACGGCGGCCGGCTTTCCCAACGGTGTTGATGTGCGCTACATTTTTACGAACAACGCCTACGGCGAGCGCTTCAACCAGTGGGCCGAGGCCGTCTCCGGTATGCTCAAAGAAGGCGGGATCCGCACGCAGATCCAGGTCCAGGACTACAACAAAGAGTACATCGCCTCCGATGGTACCTTCTTCGGGCGCTATGAAGGCGTCTTCTTCGGCCTGCAGACGCCCTTCCCGGACGCGCACGATTACCTCTACAACATGATGCACACCAAGAGCGCGCGGAACTCGGCGGGCATCAACGACGCGCAGCTCGACGCAATGATTGACAAGGAAGGCGCGACCGTCAACCAGGACGAGCGTCTCAAACTGGTGAAGGAGATCCAGCGGTATGCGAACGAGAAGATGTATTATGTTCCCGGCTTCATCGGCCCGGGCTTTGTCGGCTTGCAACCCTGGGTAAAGGGCTATAGGTACAGCGCCAACTACGGCACGCACACGGAGAACGGGATCGGCGTCTGGCTGGACCGCTAGGCGGACGTTGCGTCTACAATCGGAGAATACGCCCGCTCAGAGGAGGCCGACATGGGGCGCTATGTGCTGCAACGCCTGTTGCTCGTGATCCCGACCCTGCTCGGGGTGACGATCTTCCTCTCCGTCCTTGTCCGCGTGATCCCCGGCGGCGCGGCGTCCGCGTTCTGCGCCGATGGCTGCACGCAGGAGCAGACCCTTGCGATCAATGCGTCGCTTGGCCTGGATCGGCCCTTGCCGGTCCAGTACGTGGAATGGATCGGCAGTGCGGTGCGTGGCGACCTCGGCGAGGGGTTCCAGAACCGCCGTTCGGTCGCGGCCGACATCCGCACGCGCCTGCCGGTGACGATGCAGCTTGGCCTGATGGCAATGATCGTGGCGATGTCAATCGCGCTGCCGATCGGGATCCTTTCCGCGATCCGGCAGGATTCCGCGCTGGATTACATCGCACGCGGGTCAGCGATCGCCTGGCTGTCCGTGCCCTCGTTCTTTCTTGCAACGCTGATCATCGCCTATGGTGGCAATCTCTTCGGCTGGGCGCCGCCGCTGACGTATAAGAGCTTCCTCCAATCGCCGCTGGAGAACATCGCGATTACGTTCCTGCCGGCGGTGCTGCTGGGCGCAGCGCTCTCCGGCACGGTGATGCGTCTCTCCCGCGCGCAGATGCTGGAAGTGATGCGCCAGGACTACATCCGCACCGCCTGGTCCAAGGGCCTGCGCGAACCGACGATCATTGCACGGCACGCGGTGCGCAACGCCTTCATCCCCGTGATCACGCTGATCGGCCTCCAGGTGCCGATCGTCTTCGGCGGCTCCGTGATCCTGGAGACGATCTTCAATATCCCCGGTGTCGGTCGCTACCTTGTGACCGCGATCGGGCAGCGCGATTATCCGATCATCCAGGGCGTCAACCTCGTGATCGCGACCGTGGTCGTGATGACGAACCTGCTCGTTGACGTCAGCTATTCTGTGCTGGACCCGCGCGTCCGCTACTCATAAGGGAGGGCACGATGAGCGCATCCACAACCCAGGCGGGCGCGCTGGACGCCCTCCGTCCGAAGGCGGACCGCGGCCCGATCCTCGGTCCACTGGTCAGCACCTGGAAGTTCATGCGCCGCAAGCCAATGGGCGGTGTCGGCCTCGTGATCGTTCTCGCGCTCTTCTTCGCCGCGGTCTTCGCCCCACTGGTTGCGCCGCAGTCCTTTGAGAAACAGAGCATCCGCGAGCGCTATCAGAAGCCGTCACTCAACCACCTGCTCGGTACCGATGACTTGGGCCGCGACATCTTCAGCCGGATCGTCTATGGCGCGCGCGTCTCCGTGCTGATCGGCTTCGGTGTGGTGCTGATCGCCGGGTTGCTCGCCGGCACGGCCGGCGTCGTGACAGGGTTCTACGGCGAGAAGGTGGACCTGATCGTCCAGCGCTTCGTGGACATCCTGATCGCGTTCCCCGGCTTGATCCTGCTGATCACCTTTACCGCGCTCTTCCCCAAGCCGGAAAACGCGCTCAAGCTGGGGCCGATCACGCTCGACCCTTCCGGGCAGCGCGGTCTCTACATCGTGATCGCGCTCGGCATCCTCACCTCGTTTGGTGCGAGCCGGGTGGTGCGCGGCGCGGTGATCGGGATCAAGAACAACCAGTACATTGAGGGTGCGCGCGCAATCGGCGCGACCGATAGCCGCATTCTCCTGCGCTACATCCTGCCCAACATCTTCCCAACGCTGCTGATCCTCTCCACCGTGCAGCTTGGCGGCGCGATCCTGGCGGAGTCCTCGCTGAGCTTTCTCGGCTTTGGCATTCCGCCACCCGTGCCGGCCTGGGGTGGGATGCTCACCGGCATCGCCCGCTCCAATCTCACGCGCGAGCCGCTGGTCAGCGTCTGGCCCGGCCTTGCGATTACGCTCGCCGTCTTCGGCTTCAACATGCTTGGCGACGCCCTCCGCGACGTGCTCGACCCGCGCCTGCGGGGTAGCAGATGAGGGAGAGGCAGTAGGCAGATAAGTAGGAGGGGCGGTCACTGACCGCCCCTCTGTTGTGCGCACGCCTGGTCAGGCCCGCTCGCCCTTCACGGCGGCGATGATCGCACCCTCGACCTTGAACTCCAGGCCGGTGCCGCGACGGTAGAAGCGGGACTTGGTTTCGATCGTCGCTTTGGCCTCGATGATCTGGCTCTCGGTGAGGGAGGCGGCGAGGGGGGTGAAGCGGGAGTCGCTCGTGATTGTGGTCCAGTATTCGTCCACGGAGGCGAAGGCGGGCCATTCGGTGAAGCGCTCCGGCACGCAGTCCTCGAAGCCCGCGTCCGCGAGTGTGTTCGCGAGGCGACCGACCTCGGAGTAGCGGAAGAGGGCCTTGTCGAAGGCGTCCACGCCGGGGACGAAGGGCTTGAGCGCGTCCAGAAAGATCGTGATCAGCGGGCAGCGGGCGCGCTCGCCAAAGACCGAGACGGCGATCCGGCCGACCGGGCGCAGGACGCGCACCGATTCGGCGAGCGAGGCCGCCGCGTCGGTGAGAAGCGGGAACGAGAGGTGGCAGAGCACGATATCCCAGTAGCTACGCGGGCCGGGGAGCTTGACCGCGTCCGAAACCTCGCCACGCAGGGCGGTGTGCCCAGCCTCTCCCGCGCGCCGCACCAGAGCCTCAAGCCGCTCCTGGTCCGTATCCAGCGCCAGTTGCTCACCATCCACGCCGGAGCGCCGCGCCGCCGCGAGGAGCGCCTCGCCCCCGCGCGCGCAGAGGTCCAGCACGCGCTCCCCCGGCTGCACGGAGGCAAGCTTGGTAAAAGTGGCGAGGAAGAGATCACCGAGACGTGGCGTGATCGCGGGCTCCGGGGAGGCTGTACTCACATGAAACTCCAGTATCGAATGCCGCGTGCCGCGTGGTCTGCTGGCACCGTCGTCACGCAGCACACCGCACTTGATTCACGCTGCTGATCTAGACGTCGTCGACAAGATCGGTAGGGTCGTCACCGGGCCGAATGTGGCCGGTGAGGCCGGCCTGGGCGGCGATCGCGGCGGCCTGGGCGCGCGAGTGGACCTGGAGCTTATCGAGGATGTTGCGGAGGTGGACCTTGACCGTGTTCTCCGCGATCACGAGCCGCTCCGCGATCTCGGGGTTGCTCATTCCCCGGCCGACAAGCGCCAGGATCTCGCGCTCGCGCGGCGTGAGGCGGTCCGTGGCGCTGTCGCGCTGTGGCGGGCTGAACTGGGCAAACGCCGCTAAGAGGTCACGCGCGAGGTGGGGCGAGATCAGCGCGCCGCCGTCGGAGAGCGTGCGGATCGCGGCGGCGAGCACGTCCAACTCGACACTCTTCGCCAGGTAGCCGCGTGCGCCCGCCCGCACGGCGGCGAAGAGGTCGCGCTCCTGCTCGGAGACGGTGAGCATGCAGACGGCCACACCGGGCGATCCCTCCAACACCTGCCGCGCCGCCTCAACGCCGCCCATCCCGGGCATTGCGATGTCCATCAGGACCACATTGGGCCGCAAAACTGGCGCGCGCCGGATCGCCTCCTCGCCACTGCCCGCCGCGCCGACCACGTCAATATCGGTGAGGCGGCCGAGCAGGCCGACGAGGCCATCACGGAAGAGGCCGTTGTCATCCACGACGAGGACACGGATATGGCGTTCAGTGGTCATGCTGCGCTCCCGCGAGGTGTGTGGCCCCACTGGGCGGGGAATGAGGGCGAATGCAGGGTGGCCGCGCAATGCGGCGCGGCGCGGGCGTCCCCACCATAGCACGATGAGCGATGAACGGTGGTGAGTTCAGGGATGGTGCGCACCGGCGGCTGCACACGAGGTGTGAACCCTCATGATGAACGGTGGTGAGTTCCCCGCTTCATCGCTCATCGTGCAAACGCAGCAGCCGTTGCGCCGTGTCGCCCAGGATGAGCTGCTGCTCCGCGGCCGTCAGGCCCGGCGTGCGGCGGACCGTGCCCACCGGGTCCGGGTCGCCCATGTCGAAGGGCAGATCGCTGGCGAGCAGCATGTGGTCCGCGCCGACCGTATCGAGCGCGAGCCGGCGCACGGCATCGTCGTGCGTGAGCGTGTCCACGTAGATGCGGGAGAGATATTCGCGTGGCAGGCGGGCGCCCTGGGCGCGCGGCTCCGGACGCACGCGGTAGCCGTGCTGCCAGCGACCGAGCAGCAGCGGAAACGTGCCGCCGCCGTGGGCGAAGCAGCAGGTCAGCTCCGGCAGCTCGTCATAGACGCCGCCGAAGATCAGGCTGGCGATTGCGACACCAGTATCGGATGGATTGCCGATCAGGTTGGTGAGGTAGTAGCGCGCCAGCCGCTCCGCGCCCAGCACCTGACTCGGATGGATGAAGACAAACGCGCCCAGCTCCATCGCACGCCGAAAGAAGGGGCGAAACTCCGGCTCGTCCAGGTTCTTGCCGTTGATGTTGCTGCCGATCTCAACGCCCTTGAAGCCTAACTCCCCGATAGCACGCTCCATTTCGGCGATCGCCAGGGCAGGAGCTTGGAGGGGCACATTGGCAAGGCCGGCGTAGCGCCCCGGATAGGCCGCAACCAGGCCGGCGATCCGGTCGTTCACCATCCGATGCAGCGGCGCGACCTGCGCGGCGGGGAGATGATAGTAGAAGAGCGTTGGTGAGGGCGAGACGGCGGCGAGGTCCACCCCGCGCCGGTCCATCGCGCGGATCTGCGCCTCCGGCTGGTAGAGCTCCGCCACGAGCGGATGGCCGAAGCCGCGCGCGCTAAGCCACTCCACCCCCTCGGCATCGCGCACGGCGCGCGTCCCCCAGGGGTTGCCCTCGACGCGGATCGTTTCCACGAACTCCTCGGGGATGTAGTGCCAGTGGACATCAATGATCATCGGTATTTTCCTTTCAGCGCGGCAGCGCCGCCTCGTGCAGGAGCGTGTCCGCGGCAGCCGCGTCTATCGGTATCCCTGAAAGCGCGTCCGTGAGCCACGCGCGCAGCCGCAACGCGAGCGCGTCACGGTGGCGGAGCCGCTCCGTCAACTGCTGCTCGAACGCGCCGATCTGTGCTGGGTTTGCAGCGCGGATCGCGACGGCGGCCTCAGCGAGGAGTGCCTGATTGACGCTTCCGGCGGGTGCATAGAGCTGCTTATATGCCTCTGCCACGCGGCCGAGCAGGTCGCGCTGCTGCCTGACGTCCGCGGGCAGCAGCGCATCGGCGATCACCTCGACGACCACATGGCCGTCCGTGGGTTGGCGAGGGAGCGCGAGCAGCGTTTGCAGCGTTGGCATCACGTCCACGTTGTCCGTCCAGGCGTCTATGACCGCGCCCGAGCGCACGCCTGGACCAACGAACGCCGACCAGGCGCGCAGCATCTCCGGGTGGACGCCGCCGTGGGTCCAGCTCGGCCCGGAGACAGCTTCCACGGACGTGCCGGGGACGCGCGTCGCATACACCCAGGCAGGCGCGCCGAGCAGGAGCAGGTCTGGGGTGCGCGCGCGGTCCCGTTCCACGCAGAGGTGGAGCGCGCAGAGCACCGGCCCGGAGGCCGCGTGGTCCCAGCCGGGAACCTGGGGGAGTGCCGCGAGGATCGCCGTACGCGTTGCCTCGCGGCGCTGCGCGTCGGTGATATAGACGAGCGGCGCGCTGGACGAGGCGATCGCCAGCATCTCCGGCTGCACGGTGCCGTCCGTGGCCGCGGCAAGCTGGTTCGCGAGGTTGGTGACGCGCTCGCCACTCGCGCTGAAGTAATCGCCCTCGTCCGTGGTGAAGACGAAGATCGTGTTCGCCGGGGTGATCTTGATCGCGGCGAGACTGTCGAAGAAGCGGGCAAAGGCGGCGTCATTGGCGGCGAGCCGGTCGGCGTAGCCCTCGGGCGCGCGGCCCTCGTGGACACGCGTGATGTAGGTGAAGGTCACATGTGTGTCCATCGCCAGCAGCGCATAGGTTGCGGCAAGCGGCCACCAGGCAAGCTCGGTCGCCCAGACCGGCGTTGCAGGGAACGCGCCGAGCGCCTCCCGCGGCTCGTCCCAGCGCGGCATCTGAAAGAGCGCCGGCAGGTTCGGTGTGCCGAAGGCGACCGTCCCATCCGGGCGGTGCAGCGAGACGCCGAGGTAGTCGTCGCGCAAGGGTGAGCCCGGCTGCAACGGCACAGCGCGCGCCTCCACCTCGGCCGCCGTCTGCAACCCCATATCCGGCCAGCCGACCGCGCCGACGGAGGCGCCGCGCGCGTTGAGCGCACGCCAGGGCGGTGGCGCGAGGTTGTAGGGCAGGCGATCCTGATCGGTTGATTCCCAATAGCCGAAGCGGGTGAGCGCGCCGCCGAAGCGGAACGTCTGCCCGGTGACGCCGTGCCCGCTCGGGTAGAGCCCGGTAGCGAGCGTCGCGTAATTCACATGCGTCAGGCTGGGCACGACGCTGTGGCTGTTGGCGAGCACCGCACCGCCGGAGATCAGGGACCAGAGCCGGGGCATCGCCTGGATATCCGCAAGTGGCGTGTTATCGAAGCCGATCACGACGACGCGCTCAATCGCGCGATCCGGTCCGAAGCGCACACCGTCCCCGGCCGTCGCTGGCGTGCCATCCGCCGGCCGCGCGAGGAGCAGCAGCACCGCGAGCCAGCCCGCAATCGTCCATCGCCGCACCGCCATCGTCCACCACATCGCCCAGGATCAGTCTGGGCATATCGTAGCGCCGCGCCTTCGTTGGCGCGCGGCCGCGGGCGCGTTCGCAAACATCTGTGGCAAACCGGCGCGCAGCCGCATCAAGCCGAGTAGTGGTCAGGATCGCTGTCCAGCTCGATCGTTGCGTCCCCCTGCGCTCCGACGCGCGCACTGATACGAGGGGGCAGCAGGCTGACGTACGGCTTCACTCCGAGTGCGAGCGCCAGCCGCGCGATTGACCGCAACGTCAGATTAGGCGGCGCATCAAAAATCTTCGTCACGTAGGCCCGCGACACATTCATACGTGCCGCTAAATCTGCGCGCGAGAGGCCGGGATTTTGCATTATCTTGGCTGCTTCTTCCGTGACGCGCAGCGCGAGCCTTTCTGCGATGTAGTCCGGGTCGTTCGCGTACTGTTCCTCATACTCATGAAGCAGCCCTTTTGCCGCCGCGACATCGTTGCTCCCGATATGCTGCTGTATCGTCATGGGTGCTTCTCCAACCAGTGGCTGCGATACGCTCTCGCCTTGCGGATCTCGGTCTGTAGTTTGGCTCCTTTATGGAAGCCATGCGAGAGAATCGTCATCTTATCTGCTGCGAAAAAGTACAGCAGCCTCGCTCCTTGCTGTGTCTTGAACTCAAAGATCTTGCCGTCGCCGCCTTGCGCGCGGTTGCCTGACGCTGCTCCGGCGTGAGCCGTCGGCGCCTTCCCCGGTCGCGGCGTCTACAATGGATGCGAGGAGGGATAACGTGAAAACGACGCATGCACTGACCCGCCGCACGGTCCTCGCGACTGGCACCGTCGCCTCCGCCGGGGCGTTGGCGCTCGCCGCCTGCGGTGGGGACGACAAGAGAGAGACCGGCCGAGCGACGACTGCCGCCGGGACGGCCGCCGCCGGGGCGCAGCAGCCGCCGCGCAAGGGTGGCACGCTCAAGGCCGGGCAGGTGACCGACCTGGACTTCAACTCCGGCCACCCGCTGGTCGTGCTGCCACAGAACTACTGGAGCCTGCACGCGACCTTCGAGCCGCTCGTGCGCTACCGCAACAGCCTTTCGCCGGAACTGGTGCTGGCGGACCGCTACGAGCTGAACGCGGACCGCACCAAGCTTGTGATCAGCCTCAAGCCGGGCGCAAACTTCCATGACGGCTCGCCGGTTACGCCGGAGGATGTCTTCTTCGGGATTGACCTGATGCTCGAGCCGCAGAAGTTCGGCGTCACCGGCGCCTTCCAGCTCGCCGCCTTCGCCAAGATGATCGCGGAGAAGAAGAAGGTGGACGCGCGCACGATGGAGTTCACCTTCGACAAGCCGCGCGTGAACATCACGGACTTTTTTGCCCAGATGATGATCACGAGGGCAGCCACTTTCAGCGATCTGCGCCTCGGCAAGAACGTGCAGGGCACTGGCCCCTACATGTTCGAGAGCTGGACCCCGAAGCAATCCATGCGCCTCAAGCCGAATCCGAACTGGCACCTGACGGCGCAAGAGGGTGGCCCCTACCTCGACGCGATTGAGCTGAAACTCTTCGCGGACGTGGATGCGCTCGGCCTCTCCGTGGAGTCGGGCGAGGTCGAGATGGCGCTGGGCGCGGTCCCCTCAGTGGCGAAGCGCTTTAAGGACAAGGGGATGACGCGCGTTGCACCCCGGCGCGGGCTCCTTTATTGCGGCTGCAACGTGACCAACCCAATGCTGAAGGACAAGCGCGTGCGCCAGGCGCTCTTCCTGGCGATTGATCGCAAGCGCTTTACGGACGAAATCGGTGAGGGCTTCGGCACGGTCTCGGTCCAGCCCTGGCCCACCACGTCGCCCGCCTACGACAAGGCGCTCGACGCACCCTTCTACGACCCCACAAAGGCGAAGGATCTGCTCAAGCAAGCAGGCTTCACCCAGGACCGACCGCTCAAGATCGAGTACTCCAGCGCGGGCGGCGGCGCCGTCGAGCAGGCGCTCAAGCAGAACTTCGAGGTGATCGGCGTCAAGATTGATCTCGTGCCGACCGAAGGAAACGCTTTCACGGCCAAATTCCGCGCGCGCCAGCTCACCGACCTCTGGACCTCACTGACCGGCTTTGCCGACCTGATCCCGCTGACCAACTTCCAGCAGACGTTCCCCTTCCAGGTACCGGACGCGAAGGGACAGGGGGGCAACATCGGCTACTACGATGCGCCGGAGTACCTCGACATCGTCGCTAAGCTGGAGACGATGGACCCACTCAGTCCCCAGGCGAAGGAGCAGTACGCGCGCTTCAGCAAGCTTTGGCTTGATGACCCGTGGCTCTTTCCCTACCAGGGCCGCGAGGAGATCCACATCATCAGCGACAAGCTCCAGAACACGCAGGAGCTATTCGTCACGCCGACGGGGTCGCCGAACTGGGGGAAGGTTTGGAAGAAGACGTAAAGCGCACGCCGTCCGCCGCGTCCCAGCGCATTGCCTGGGAGGCGAGGTTCTGGGTGGCCGTGTGGTCCGGCTGTGGCACCGGCTCGTCATTCACCAGGCGCGAGAGGTCGTCAAGGAACGACTTGAACTCCGGATGCTCACGCAGCGCGCGGAAGGTTGCGTTGAATGCGCCGTCGAATGCGTACTCGGTGAGCATGAAGCCGCTGCCGAGGTAGATCGTCATCTCGCTCACGCCTGCCGCCGCGACCGCCGTCTCCGGGAAGCGTGACTCGATCAGGCCGCGCAGCTCGCCCTCGCTGCCCGTCTTCACGCGCGCGATATGCACGAGGTGCTCTGTCGTACCTTCACTGGCGCCGTTGCCGCCCAGTCGCTTCGCCGCCACATAGCCGCCCGCCGCGCCGATCCCTGCCGCCGCCAACATCCCAAGCTTGCCCATTGTCTTACTCCTCACGCCGGTCGCACAGGATCGTGCCCGGCGACCGTTTCCTCTACCGTCGCAGAAGCCGGAGGAAAGGGAATCCAACGTTGGGGGTATGCGGGGCGGCGGCCCCCACCTCCGGCCCCTCTCCATCACCGCCGTGATGGAGAGGGGAGTACGGCCAGACCCGGTTCGCCAGCGTCCCCCCTCTCCTGCCGTAGCGGGGGAGGGGGCCGCCGCCCGTGCTATTCCGCGAGCGGGATGAAGAGCGAGAGCCGCTCCGCCGTGCCGACGCCGCGCGTGATGTGGCCCTTGCCGCCCGTGTCTTCGGCCAGCATCACCGTGCCGGGGCCGATCGTGCGTACCTCACCGTCGCTCGCCTCCACCTCGGCCTCGCCGGAGAGCGTGACGACAAACTGGCGGCGCGGCGCGGGGTGCCAGCTGATGTACTGGTCCGCCGGGCTGCGCCGGAAGATTACGCCGCTGACGGGCACGAGCGCCGAGAGCGCGGACGCCCCCGCTGCTCCCTCCATTTCCACATCAATGTCTTCAAAGTGTGTCTCCCCATCCGCGCCGGTATAGATACGGAAATACTGCATCACTCGCTCCTTCTTGCTCAGGTGTTGAGATTGATGATCAGGTTGCCTCGCTCATCCACCCGTGCCTTCTGCCCTGGCGCGAGCACGGTGGTTGAGTCATCTTGGTCAATCGCCGCCGGCCCGCTGAGCGTCGCACCGCTCCCCAGCGACGCGCGTTCGTAGACCTGTGCCTCCTGCCAGCCCTGCGCCGCGCCGAAGTAGATCCGCCGCGCGCCGGCTGGGTGTGGCGTCCCGCCGGCCTTTGCCAGCGGCCGCTGCGCCGGCGCATGGGGCAGCAGGCCGGTGGCGGTCACACGCAGGTTGACCAGTTCCACAGTTTGGCCGCGCAGGTCGTAGGTGTAAAGGCGGCGGTGCTCATCGTGAAACGCCTCGACGATCCGCGTCAGCGCCGCCGCGGTCAGCGCACCCGCGGGCGCGTCCACGCTCAACTCGTGCCCTTGGTGGCGGTAGCGCAGGTCAGCGCCGCGTTGGAGTGCTCGGTGCGCCGGTGGCACGCCCTCGGCCTCCAGGTCCGCGTGCGCGCGCTGTTCCAGTTCTGCCAGGATCGCGTTGAGCCGCGGCAGGTCGAAGTGCGGGCCAGATTGGGTGCAGGTCTGCACGTAGTCGTTGCGGAGGTTGGTGCGCAGCAGTCCCTCCGTGGAGAGCACGCCCGGCCGTGGCGGCACGATCACGGTGCGGATGCCCAGTTCCTCCGCCACCGCAACCGCCTGGAGCGGCCCCGCGCCGCCGAAGGCGACGAGCGCGTAGTCACGCGGGTCCAGCCCGCGCGCAATCGAGACGGTGCGGATCGCGCCCGCCATCGCGTTGTTCACGATCGCGATCATGCCCGCCGCCGCTTCGATTACGTCCAGGCCGAGCGGGCGCGCAATCTTCGCTTCGATTGCCTGCCGCGCCAATCTGACATCCAGCGCAAGCGCACCGCCGAGCAGGCGCGCGGGCAGGCGACCGAGCACGAGGTTGGCATCGGTGACGGTTGGCTCCGTGCCGCCCTGGCCGTAGCAGGCGGGACCCGGCTCCGCGCCCGCGCTGCGCGGGCCGACCGCGAGCGCGCCGGCACCGGTCACCCAGGCGAGGCTGCCGCCGCCCGCGCCGATCGTGTGGATATCGAGCATCGGCAGTTCCATCGGGAAGTCGCCGACGCGCCCCTCGCTCGTCACCTCCGGTCGCCCGCCGCGCGTCAGGCAGACGTCGGCGCTCGTGCCGCCCACATCAATCGAGATGATCTCCGCATAGCCTGCCGCGCGCGCCAGTTCGACCGCGCCGATCACGCCCGCCGCCGGACCAGAGAGGGCGGTATGGATTGCCTGCCGCGCGGCGGCTTGCGCGCTGACCACGCCGCCGTTGGACTTCATGATGAGCAGCGAGGCTGTGCAGCCGTGCGCGCGCAACCGCTCCTCCAGCGCGCCCAGATAGCGTCCCACATGCGGCGCGACGTAGGCATTGAGCACGGTCGTGATCGTGCGCTCGAACTCGCGGAAGCGCGGCAGCACCTCTGAGGAGAGTGAAACGAGCGCGTCCGGATGCGCTTCCGTGATGATCGCGCGCAGGCGTTGCTCGTGTGTGGGATTGACGAATGAGTAGAGCAAGGAGACGGCGATTGATTCGACGCCGAGGTCGCGCAGGCTGCGTACCGCCCGCCGCGCGCCGTCCTCGTCCAGCGGGATCAAGACGCCGCCGTCCCGGCCCACGCGCTCTGTCACTTCACGGATCAGGTCCGGCGTCACCGGGCGACGCGGCTTCACCCAGCCGAAATAGTTCTCCGAGCGGGGGATATCATGCCGCCCGATCTCCAACACCGAGGCGAAGCCCGCCGTCGTCAGCAGCCCCAGCCGCGTCTCGCTGCGCTGGAGGATCGTATTCGTCGCGACGGTCGTGCCATGAAAGCAGCGCTCAATCGCGGCGAGCGGCACGCCTGCCAGCGCCGCCGCCTTCTCCAGCCCGTTGAGGAACCCGAGCGACTGATCGCGCGGCGTCGAGGGCGTCTTCGCCGTCCAGACCCGCCCGCTCGTTGTCTCTACGAGCGTCACGTCCGTGAAGGTGCCGCCCACGTCCACGCCGGCAACAAACGTCATCGCCAGACCTCAACTCGACTCTAGATTCGGTGCGAATGCTCCCGTAGAGAAGCGTATCCTTGCAGGAGGGGGAACTGGCACCGTGACATCGCAATGATAGAGCAATCCTTTCCTTTTCTTGCGAAGGCGCGGGAGAGTTTCCTTGGTGCCGAAAGTGAGTTCGCCAATGGTCGCTATAACAATTGCGTGAATCGCGCGTACTACGCTACCTTCCAGGCCGCAATTGCTGCCCTACAGCGCGCCGGCATTCGCCCGCGCGGAGTGCAGTGGAGCCACACGTTCGTGCCCGCGCAGTTTAATGGTGTACTCATCAATCGGCGCCACCTCTACCCCGCCGAATTGCGTACCGTCATCGGGCACAATTACGCACTGCGACAGACGGCCGACTACACTGAATACGCGGTCTCTCGCACTGATGCCGAGCGTACCCTGCGCCGCACACGCCTCTTTCTGACGACGCTCCAAGGAGATCACGACCGATGAAAGCCGAACGCGCCCTACGGCTTGCCCCACGTATGCAGGCTGCTATTGAGGAACTGAAGGCGCTGGTCCTCGACCACTACCCGGATGCGACCTTCCGTGTCGCGCGCAGTCCCGAGGAGTCGCGCATCGTGCATCTCTGGACAACCGTTGATGTCCCGGATATGGACGAGGTACTAGATGTCGTGATCGACCGTGTGACCGAGCTGCAACTTGACGAGAAACTGCCTGTTCACGTCATTCCTGTCCGGCCGCGGGAACGGGTGCTGGCCCTGTTCCAGGCGCAAGAGGAAGCGCGAGCCAAACGTGTTCCCGTATCCTTACCTCACGTCTGAGTCTCCGATGTCAAGATCCGCGTGCATCGGCGATCGAGACAGCGTTACGGATAGGTGTGAGGCGAACCTGCACGTAGGTGCCCTCGACGTCCCCGTCATCGGGGTCGTTCGCGACGCAATCCCGTTCAACATGGTCCAACTTTATGCTTTCCAGCGTGAATTCGATTGCCTTGATCGCTTGCTGCTCAACATCTGGGCGCGTGGC